>Ga0265338_10010712_pt1 | contig 10707 bp, 9 predicted proteins | sample 42126metaG_FD_193579 | JGI IMG/M metagenome (GOLD analysis project Ga0265338, IMG submission 193579) | Rhizosphere microbial communities from Carex aquatilis grown in University of Washington, Seatle, WA, United States - 4-21-26 metaG | ecosystem: Host-associated > Plants > Roots > Rhizosphere >... | reverse complement strand
CGAGGTGTTCTACAACCGCCGGCGCGCCCACAGTGCGCTTGACTACAAATCTCCAGTTGACTTCGAACTCCAAAACAATTAACTAAATGAACCTGCTTTCACTGTCCGTCTTTCTGAAGCAAGCCCATCTGGACCAACCAGATCTGGACGTGAAGCTCGTACTCGCCTGAGGCTTTGATATTAAACACATCGTTAATCTTGAAAGCGCAGATGGTGGTCGGCATGTCAGCGTAATTTGGATCGCCATTCGTAATCATTCTCTTGAAGATGTTGCGACCCGGGTGCCTTTCGTGGCGCCACCGGTCGATAGCCGTCTCGGAGAGCGGTTGGCCGTACTTCCTGCCCAGTGCAGTCTTTTCAACCTCGCGGCCTTGGCTATCGAGCAATGCCACTCTGCATATATTCGTCGCAGGTAGATCCAAACAGCCCAGGTGATTCGTGCTGTGGTTAAACACGGACACCATGCAAAAGGCGTGAGAGGCGCCGCCTTGCGGCGAAAGATCGTCGATATTCAGAAAACACTCGATGCCGTTTGTCGCCGCAATCGCCGTCATGTCTGCCAGAGGAATAAAGGGAGTAAATGTGACAAGATTGCTTGCGGCGAAGGGGGAACTTTGCACGATATTTGTCGGGAATACGGTTTTAAATGGACCTCCGAATGCCGTATGGGTGGCGCACGCCTGGAGTAAGGCGATTGAGATTCCTGTCAAATTCCATTTTCTGAATTTCATAAGCAGGTATAAGTATGGTTTGTGGAACTAACGCCCATGGGTGACCGCCGTCCATACGGGGAATTGATCGCTGTCTTGAAAAACCGGCGCGTTCGTCGAACTCCAAATTAGGTTGGTTCCGCTTTCGGTCGCTCCCCATCCCCACGTCACGACGCCGAGCGGAACCGCTATGCCGCCGGTCGGTTGGAATTCGAGATGCGTTTGGAAGTTATCGAGTATGGTGACGTTCCAGAGTGTCCATTGAGTGACGCCTGGGGAATCATAAAACGTTGCAATACCCCTGGGATTCGGGTTGTTGCCCAGCGGCTTAATGTCCGTGACTATATCAGAGTAAACTGGCTCAGTATCCAGCTCGTACTTACCGCCGGTGTCGGTCGCATTTAAGGGATAGCTGGCGCTCCTCTTGACCAACTGCGTCCAAAAGGCTTGCCCATTGAACGAACTTGTTGATGTGATCAGCGCGTCAAAGTTCATGGTGCCGGTGTTGTCTCCGCCCAATTGCGAATCGTTCCCGAGCTGCATCCAGCCATTCGTTAACATTGGAATCATCGACGGTATTGCGGAAAAGGGAAATTGAACTTGGGGTTTGACCACGCTAAACTTTCCCAGGGCGGCGAGGCTGGCGCATTTGCCGTTTGGGAATTGGAGTTGTGCGCCGACGCTGACGGTTTGGGCGCCGCTGTCGAGATACCACAACGGGCCAACCTGGTTGGGCTTTGTCATCTGGCTGGAGTCGTTGGTGTAAACAGTGCAGCCCGCGGAGTTCACGCTGGATGCGTTGACAAAATTGCCTGAAGCTTTCCAGTTGCACAGCGAGTTATAGCTGGGCGAAGGATAGCGCGGCGGGTAATCGAACGTCAGGAGGAAGGAGAGCCCTTGCCCAACGCAAAAGGTCGCGTTCGGCCTGTCCGGGTACAAAAGTATATAATCGGCGTAAAGCTGCGTGGTGTACTTGTACGCGGCGAGGCCGAACGTGTAGTTTCCTGAAAGCCGCGGCGTGATATCGACGTTTGTGTTGTCCCAAGCCCGAGTAATTTGCGGGCAGAATGGTTCCGAGATTCTCCCATTCCCACCAATCTGGCACGCCATTCGTGTTGTCATCGATGCCAGCCCATTGGCGGGCCCGCACAAAGAGGGCGTCGCGTCCGGATTGCGGAATATCCAACTGGGCCTCCGTGTCCCACGACCAAATATCCGTCTCGATAGCCCATTCGCCCGCAGCGAGGTTGGTTGTCGTAAGAATCTCGTAAACCCCATTAGTGGCATTGTGCAAATTGATGAGGGCGAAGCCGTCGCTGACGTTGGCTACTTCGAGCCAAAGGCCATTTGTGTCAAAGGAGTCTTGCAACAGCGGTTGGACGGGCGTCCCGCCGCTTCCGCCGCCGGGCAGACCGGGAAAGCCTGAATCCATCGGGTGCATTGTGCCGTCAGCGGCTCGGCTGGAGCCTCGCCCTGCCACCGGCGGGTAATCGATGTCGTCGAGGAGGAAGTTGCCGTCGCCCAGGTCCCATGCGGGCAGCCACTGAAAATTGCCGGGTTGCGGCGGGGCGCTGGGATTGGCGGCGGAATAGAACATGCCGATGATCGGCAGGTCTTGAGGCGCGAGGGGAGAGGTGTCGGTTAGGGCGCCGAGGGGGACGGTGGTGCTTAGAAGCGCCGCGAGGAGGGCGGAGGCTGCTTTCATCAGTTGGGACCTTTTTCTTCCTTCGGAGGCCATTTGGCTCCCTTCCGATGCTGGAAGTCAAGCGAAATCAGCGGCGAATCGTTTGTTTTACTTCGCGCCACGGAGCCAGTCGGCGAGCATGGTGATTTGTTGGGCGTCCAGGATGTGCTCGTCGGCGAAGCCGGGCATGCGGTCGTTGCGGTCGGCGTAAAAGCGGTCCTGCTTGGGATTGCCGATGAAGCTGATGAGCCAGTCGCGCGAGGCCCAGCCGGTGAGTTCGGGCGCGGTGGCGTTGTCGACGGTGTCGTGAAAAGGATGGCAATCGCCGCAGCGCATGGCGCCGGGAATCAGCGCCGCGCCTTGCTTGATGGCGGCGACGTCGCGCTCATCGATATCCCGTTGGCCTGGCAACTGTGCTTCCGCCGAGACGGCCATGATGACGTTGGCCAGGTCTGCTTTTTGTTCGGGCGTGAACGCGGCGACTTTGGTCCTGACGAATTTCGCCATTTTGCCATTGGTGTGGGTTGTGCCGCCAAAATAGTTGATGTTCGTCACGCGCGCCGGATCCAGAAGGCCGGCGAGCCACGCGCGGGTTCCGAAATCCTTGAGATCGCTCGCGGATTGTTTGTCCGAGGCGGGCAGGCCCATGCCGTTCTGGCCGTCGAAGCGATGGCAACTGGCGCAATATTTGGCGAACAGGCGCGGCCCCTGGGTCAACGGATCATTTTGCAACAGCGTGAGGGCGCCGGTCGGCGGAATCCCTTGCGCCCGCGCCAGGACTTTGATGCGGACGCTGTCAATTTGCAGTTGACGCTTGGCCGCGATGAATTGCGGATCGTAACGGTCGGCGGAAATCGCCTTCACGATCAATCCCGCCGCCACAAGGATCGCCGCCACAAGGGTCGCGACGTTAAATATCTGGCCGAAGCGGCGGCGCGCGATGAACGGCATCAGGGCAATCAGAGTGAAGAACAGGCCGGGAATCACGATGGCGCCAATCACTTCGGTTCCGCCTGGAAACAGCTTCAAGAATTGGTAGAGCGGGAGAAAAAACCATTCCGGACGCGCTGCCGAATAATTATCGGTGGGATCGGCGGGCGGGGCTAATTGCGCCCCGTGATGGTTGAGCGTCAACGCCAGCAAAACACAAATCAAGGCGAAGCACGCGGTGGCGTCGCGCAGCGCCTGGTCGGGCCACCACCACGCGGCGGGCTTTCGGAGCGGCGGGCGCCAGGCGTAGCCGTGACGGCGGAACAAGTAAATATGGATGACAATCAGCGCGAGCAACGACGCCGGAATGACGCCGGCGTGGAGGGCGAAAAACCGCGTCAAGGTAAGGTGACCAAATTCCGATCCGCCGACGGCAATGCGCCGCAGGGCCGGCCCGACGATGGGGGTTATCGAGAGGATGTTGGTCGCGACCTTTGTCTCCCAGTAGCCTTTTTGGTCCCACGGCAAAAGCCATCCGGTGACGGACGCGGCCAACACAACAAAGAGCATGAGGAGGCAAATCCAGAAATTGATTTCCCGCGGCGCGCGATAGGTTCCGTCAACAATGATTTGAGCCAGGCGCGCCGCGAGCAAGACGGTGAGCAGTTGCGCGTTGAAGTGGTGAAGGCCGCGCACGAACCAGCCCGCATGGACGTGCATTTGAATGTAGTAGACGCTTTCCCAGGCCGAGTGGGCGCCGGGGGAATAACCGAACCACATCGTCACGCCCGTCACTGCCTGGAGGAAGAGCGCGAATAAAAAGGCGTTGCCCCACACGTAGCGCCAGCGCGCGCCTCCGGGAATATTCTGGTAAAGGAAACTGTGCGCCAGTTTGCGGGCGCCAGTGCGGTCCTCCAGCCAGTCGAAAACACGGCGAATCATGAGGGAATCTTCTGCGCGACCCCCGCGCGGAAATTCTCAAAGCGCACCCAGATGGCGCCATCGCGCACTTCGGCCTCAAGCGCATCCATTCCGCGCGCAGCGGGGCTGCGGTCGTCCTTGATGGAGCCGTCGGCGTTGAACTGGCTTTTATGGAGCGGGCAAAGAAAACACTGTTCGCCGGGGAGGTAGTCAACTAAACCGCCCGCGTGCGGGCAAATCGCGTTCAGTGCGGCGATGTTTCCCGTGGCGTCGCGCCGCAAATAAACCGCGCCCACGGGAATGTTCGGAGACTTGGTCCATGCGTCAATTCTATCTTCGACAACGGTGAATTTGCGCGGGACGCCGTCGGGCGGGACCGCTTCGAGAGCGGCGACGCGGACAAACGGGGCGTGGGCGGCGGACGGGTCGCTCAACGGGCTGAGCAGGGCGCACAGGCCGGCGCCGACGGGGGCGGCGGCCGCCGCCCCGGCGAGCGCCGCGGCTGCGGCGCCTTTGAAGAATTGTCGGCGGCTTGGTTGCATGCTATTATTAAGACTCGCTTCGGCGCGATTTGTTCCACAGTCCAATATAAATTTTGGGGTCTGGCGTCAATGCTCGCTTCTGCGCGGATGTCATCACTATTATTTTTACTTAAAACGGTAAGAAAATTCTGTTAGCATTTGCAAAAGCTGTTGCGAAAGCTACCTTAGTGGCATGGCAGAGTCCAAGAAGAAGTCGGCCACAGGGAGTTCGCCATCCAAACCCGTCTCAATCGAAGGTCCTGACCCCATCTCGTTGGAGCAAGACCTATTGTCGCGCGAACAGCTCGACGCTCTTTCCGCCCTCCAAATTGTCGACATGGTCGTCGGCAAATTGCCGCCGCGCCACAGCTCGATCATGGACATGGTGTATTTGCGCGATCGCATTTCTGAAATGGAGGAAGTCAACGACCAGGCGCGCCAGACCATCGAAAAACTCGACGCCATCATCGAGAAACTTCGCTCGCCCGCTTATCGCGTCGGCACTTTTCTGATGCCCGTCGAGCCGGACAAGGCGCACGTTTGCGCCGGCGGCGCCGATTATGTCTGCCGCATCGATCCGCAAATTCCGCTCACCAGCCTGCAAGTTGGCCAGCGCGTATTGCTCAACGAAGCCTTCGCGGTCGTTCAGGGCCTGGGCTTTGATCGCAACGGCCCGATAGTTCGCATCGACGAATTGCTTTCCGGCGGACGCCTGCGCATCGGCCAGGAATCCGGCCTGACGTGCTCGGTGATTTTGCGTTCCGCTTTGCTGACGAAGGAAAAACTCAAGCCCGGCATGGAAATCCGGCTCGACGCCAACCAGCGCGTGGCGTTGGAGGTCATCGGCGTGGGCAAGCGGATCGAACGCTCGCTCGAGACGGTGACCGAGATTCCGTGGGCGTCTGTCGGGGGCCAGGCGGACGCGGTGCAGGCCATCCGTGACACGATTGAGCTGCCGTTCTTGCATCGCGAACTTTTCAAGCGATTCGAGCACAACGTGCCCAAGGGCTTTCTGCTTCACGGGCCGCCGGGCTGCGGCAAAACGCTTTTGGGAAAGGCGACCGCATACAACCTGCGCCAGCAAATCAAGGACCAGACGGGCGTGGATCATCCGGAGTTTTTCCTGCACGTCAAAGGGCCGGAGATTCTGAATATGTGGGTGGGGGAATCGGAGCGGCAGGTGCGCGATCTGTTTGCGCAGTGCCGCGAGCGCGCAGCGGACGGATCGCTGGCATTCCTGTTTATTGACGAAGCGGAATCGATACTCGGCACGCGGCGCGCCGGCCGTTACAGCAGCATCCTGAGCACGTTGGTGCCGATGTTCTGCTCGGAGATGGACGGTTTGGAGCCCCTGCAAAATGTCGTCGTCATTCTCGCCTCCAACCGGGCGGATTTGATCGATCCGGCCATCCTTCGCCCGGGTCGCATTGACCGGAAAATCAAGGTCAACCGTCCGACCATGGAAGGGGCGCAACGGATTTACGAAATTTACTTGAAAGAGACGCTGCCGTTGGCCGAGCCGCGCGAGACGCTCGCCAAGGCGATCTCGGACGCGCATTACGCGCACACGCCGGAGAATCAGTTTCTGGAAATCACCTATCGCAGCGGCAAGCGGGATTTCCTGTATCGAGGGGATTTGGCCAGTGGCGCGATCATAGCTGCGATAGTGGAACGGGCCAAGAGCCTGGCCATCAAGCGCGCCATCCAGACCAAAGCGGACACGCAATTGAGCCGCGACGACCTGTTGATTGCCCTGCAACGGGAGTATTCGGAGAACGATCTGTTCCCGCCGACGGATATCACCGAGGATTGGTTGAAACTGACCGATTTCGATCCTGACAACGTCATCCGACTGGCGCCGATACGGCCGCGTAAACAGGAAACTGCGAACTCGGGCATTGTCTGAGACATGGAAACGCAACAGCAACCCGACGCGGCCCAACACATTTCGTCCACGCGCAGCGCCCCCAAGGAGCCGATGATCATCCAGTTCGGCACCGAGACCGAAATCGGGATCGCCCGCGACAAGGAGGACAACCTCGACGTTGTCGCCGAGTCGATGGCCCTGGTCCGCAGCGCGACCAAATCCGGCGTTTTGATGCGCTGGGATTACGATTGCGAGGATCCGCACGCGGACATGCGGGGCTGGCGCGTCCAGGAACTGCGCCAGGACAATGACGAGTCTTATTACTTCGCGCAGGACGCCGAGCGCGAGCTGAGCTTCGTGGAGATCAAGAGTGATCTCGTCCTGGGCAACGGCGCCCGTTACTACAACGATCACGCCCATCCGGAATACTGCACGCCGGAATGCAGCGCCTTCGAGGAGCTTGTGGCGCACGACCGCGCCGGCGAACAAATCCTCATGCGTTGCGCACGCAAACTTTCCGAGGAGCGCGGCTGCGCTGTCCGCCTCTACAAGAACAACACCGATTTCTGCGGCCATAGCTACGGCTGCCACGAGAATTATCTCCTGCCGCGCTCGCTGCCGTGGGAAAAACTCGCGCGCAACATCCAGGCTTTTCTTGTCACCCGCCAGATCATCGCCGGCGCGGGCAAATTCGCCATTGAGGAAGAGGACAAGTTCGTCGGGCCGGGCTTTCAAATTTCGCAACGCAGCGATTTTTTCAGCGAGCTGCAAAGCGTCGACACGATGCAGCGGCGGCCGATTGTCAATACTCGCGACGAACCGCACGCCAATCCCAATTTGTTCCGCCGGTTCCATGTGATTCTGGGCGACGCCAATATGTCGCCCTTTTCCACGCGGCTGAAAATCGGCTCGACGGCGCTGGTTTTGGAGGCGCTGGCGCGCAATCCGAAGCGCGAATATCCGATTCTCGCGGACCCGCTCGCGGCATTGATGTCCATCTCGCGGGACCCGAAGTTCCATTGGGATGTTCATCTGCGCGACGGCAAATCTTATAACGGCCTGGCCATCCAACGTGAATATTGGCAGGCCGTCAGCGACTTGTGCGATTTGACCGACCCGGCCAAGGCGGCGCTGGTCGATGATTGGGGCGAAGTATTGACTGATTTGGAAGCGGATTATATGCGCTGTCGCGACCGGCTTGACTGGGTCGCCAAGCTGGCGTTGATCCGTGAATTTCAGGGCAGCCAAAAGCTCGCGCCGAACGATCCCTGGCTGCAGAGCCTGGACCTTGAGTATCATCGCCTGGATCGCGAGTGCGGCCTTTACTACGGGCTGGAGCAATCCGGCCAGATCAAGGGCGTGCCCGACGAAAGCCTGGTCCGCCGCGCCATGGGTGAACCGCCGCGCACGACGCGCGCCTATATTCGGGGCCGGTGCATCCAGAAATTCGCCGCAAGCGTCATTTCCGCGCAATGGGACCACATCACGCTTCAAGGGTCCAAGCGCCCGCTCAAGCTCTCGCTGTTGGACGTTTTCACGCCGCAGGAGATCGCCGCGTACGCCAAAGTAGTTGACAGCGCGCGGACGCCGGACGACCTTGAGCCCATCGCTGAATAAGCTCCAGGTCGGCGACTGGGCAAATTTTGTCATTCCAATGGCAAAATTAGGTTAGCTTTTCGAGGTCTCCTAATTCATCTTTCAAGCGCGATACATGAACACGCTTGAATCCAACAATGCCGCCGCGACGCGCTTCACCGAGACGCGGGTGTGGGGATCCTTTGGCGGCGGCTGGCAGCCCCTTTGCGGGGAATTCCGCAAGCTCGGCTTTAGCGTCGAGTGGCACGATTTTTTCGCCGACAAGGAATTTGAGTGGGCCGATTCGTTCCATCCCGAGGCCGTGGAGCTTTGCCTCAATGTTGAGGGGCACGGATTCGTCGGCGAGCCCGGCGGACGCCTGGATTTCCAGCCGGGGGCGGCCGGATTCTATTGCCGGCGCAATGAGGCCGTTCCGGGGCGGCGGGCGGGACGGCAGCGGCACCAATTTCTGACGGTGGAATACTCGCGCGGGTTTCTTGTGAAACAGCTTGGCGCTGTCAAGCGTTCACTGCATCCCGGCGTTCGCGCCGTCCTCGACAGGCAGGGTTCCGAGGCGTTGGTCGGGGCGAAAGAGCCGCTGACCGCCGCCCAGCATGGGCTGATCGCTTCGCTTCGCCAGCCGCCGGTTTGCGCGGCGGCGCAGCCGCTCTGGTACCAGTGCAAGGCCCTTGAGCTGGCGATGACGTTTTTGATGCGGCCCGAGCCGGGAGCGGATCTCTTTTGCAGCCGCCAGGAGCGCCTCGCGCAGGAGCGGGCCGAGCAGGTGATTTTCCTTTTGACCCAAAACCTCGCGGACCCTCTTTCGCTGGAGGAATTGGGACGAAAAATCGGCTGCAGCCACTTCTATCTGAGCCGCATTTTTTCCGCGCGGATGGGCCAGACCATTCCGCAGTATCTGCGCAAGCTCCGCATGGAACGCGCGGCGCAGTTGCTTCGCGGGCGGGAACTCAACGTGACGGAGGCCGCCCTGGAGGTCGGGTATTCCAGCCTGAGTCATTTCAGCGCCGCCTTTCATCAAATGTTCGGCTGTTGCCCGGGGCTTTACCCGCTCAAGACCGCCTCACAAGCGGATGCTTAAGCGGGCAATCGCAAAGCGCCGCTAACAAATCGCAACCTGACGAAAGCCACGGTCGCTCACCTGTGCAATCCTTGACGCCATGAAAACGAACACTCGACGCGCATTCACGTTAATCGAACTGCTGGTTGTCATCGCCATTATCGTCATCCTGGCTGCCATGCTCCTGCCTGCTTTGGCTCGCGCGAAGGAATCCGCCAACCGCGCCGTCTGCGCCAGCAACTCCAAACAATGGGGCCTGGCGCTGACCATGTACCTTGACGAGAATCGGTCCATTTTCCCGCTCTCGAAAATCGCCAACGGCACAGCCGGCTCGCCGTCCGGCTACAACGAAGATTCGCCGCACTGGAGCGATCTGGTTGCATTTCATGCGGCGGGATCCGGAGACGGCGTTTGGTATAATGCGCTGCCCTCATACGTCGGCGGCCAGCCGCTCTGGCAAATCGCCGCCAATCCCACCAGTTTCGCCACGGGAAAGAAGCTCTACGATTGTCCGACGGCCACGGCGCGCCCATCGGATTTTGACGCCACGCGCATCGTTTTCAATTACGGCATGAATTACAAGGGCAACACCGGTCTGCCGGGCGTTTTCTATGGAACGAATTTCTCCGCGCGCATGATCCGGCATCCGTCCGCCTTTGTCTTTCTGTCCGACGTGCGCGCCCATATTTCGGAGTCGCCATTCTACGGATCGAACCCGACGGGCGAGGTTGGCTGTTCGCATTGCTGGGTGGCGCAACTCGGCTCCCGCCACAGCGCCGGGGCGAACCTGAACTTTGCGGACGGCCACGCGGCGGCGTTCCGGTATTCCTACATCTGCTCCAATGCCGTAACCAAAGCCGCCGACCCCGGAAACGCGGACATCAACTGGACTTACGACGGGAACCGGGTTGAGTGACCGGCGTCAGGTGTGCGCGAAAATGCCGCAATAATGGGCGATTTTGGCCCATTTTCCCGCATGCGAATTGACGTAAGTGGTTGATTTGCAATCTTAATGATTCTGGCGCCGCTCCTGCTCTATTTCTGCTACAGCATGAGACAAAATGCAGAAAAGTCACCGGCTGAAAGCTTGGATTCCTATCCGGAACTGACGATCGTCGATGCGATGGAGAGCGAAAAGAAGCGCGACAACGGAGCTCGGCCCGAATTAATTGTTCTGGGTTGGGAGCCGCGCAAGCAGCGCCTGGCCTCCCTTCGGTCCGCCGGATACAAGTCCAAAAGCTAACAACCCGGCCAATCCGAAACGCAAGGGCGCACGCCCATGCGTTTTTTGTCTCTTTTTCTCCGGCTCGTCGTGGGCCAAAATTTCCCGCTTTCCTTAATCCGCAGGAGGATTGACCAATGGGACTGCCCGATACATTCGGTTGGTCGACGACGCGGCGTCAGGATCGGAAAAATCGATC
>Ga0265338_10010711_pt1 | contig 10708 bp, 10 predicted proteins | sample 42126metaG_FD_193579 | JGI IMG/M metagenome (GOLD analysis project Ga0265338, IMG submission 193579) | Rhizosphere microbial communities from Carex aquatilis grown in University of Washington, Seatle, WA, United States - 4-21-26 metaG | ecosystem: Host-associated > Plants > Roots > Rhizosphere... | reverse complement strand
CATTTTCCAGCCGCGGGTATTTTTTGATGCTCGCGCTGCTGTCTTTTTCGCGCGGCATGGATTTCTTGAGCACATGGATCGCCACGCCGAACCTCGTGCTCGAGGGCAATCCCCTTGCCAAAAAGCTCGGCTGGAAATGGGGGGTGCCGCTCAACATTGCCATCTGTCTCACGCTCCCGCTCTGGCCGTTGTCGGCGATTGTCGTCGCCACAGCCAGCACGCTCGTCGCCGCGCGCAATTTCCAGTCCGCCTGGCTCATGCGCTCGCTCGGCGAGGAGATTTACCGCCGCTGGCACGTCGAGCGCGTTCGGGAAACGCGCGTCACGCTTTACCTCTTTTGCCTCGCCGGCAACACACTGCTGACCGCCGCCGTGGGTATTGCGCTGATATATTTCAATAATCCCGAAAGGGCGGGTTTCGTGGCATTCGCCATCGGCATGGGCATGATTGCCTACGCCATCGCCGTGGCGTTCTACACGCTGCTCGCCATCTCGCGAATCCATCGCGCAGCCAAACGCGAAGCCCGCGCATTGGCGGCGCAAAATTCGCAGCCCAATGGCCGGGCTGTGGTGGTTGAAACTTGCTCGCGCCCGCCCAGTCAAATTGTTTAGGCTATGGCATGTATTCGCCGTCGCTTGATGAATTTTTGAAGCTCGCCGCGCAGGGAAATCTCATTCCCGTCACGCGGCGCATTCTCGCCGACCTGGAAACGCCCCTGTCGGCCTACCGCAAGATCAGCGGGCAGGGCGAATCGTTCCTCTTTGAATCCGTCGAGGGCGGCGAACACATCGGGCGCTATTCGTTCGTCGGCTGCAATCCGCGCGCCGTCATCCGGCAGGACGGCCAGCACGTTCAGATGATTGAGAACGGGCGTGTCACGGAAAGTTTTGTCGTCGGCAAGGACGCGAAGGACGGCCTTGAAGTCGTCGAGCGCGTGATGAAAAAATATCGCGCCGTGGCCGTGCCCGGCCTGCCACGCTTCACCGGCGGAGCGATCGGCTTTATCGGCTACGAATTCATCCACGACGTTGAGCCTGTCGTGCCGCGCCCGCCACACGATGAATTGAAGACGCCCGTGATGTATTTTCTCGTTGCCGACCAATTGCTCGTGTTCGACCGCGTCGCACAGACCATCACGATTCTGGTCAACGCGATTTTGGACGACGCGGGAAGTCCAGCCGACGCCTACGAAAATGCGACGAGCGAAATTGAACGAATCATTTCGTTGCTCGAACAGCCGAGCAACCACAAGTCCGTGGGCGTTCAACCTGAAGTCATGCCGCCCGTTGCGTTCGAGTCGAACCAGACGAAGGAGAAATTTTCCGCCAACGTCGAGGCCGCGAAGAAATACATCACCGCCGGCGACATCATCCAGGTTGTCGGCTCGCAGCGGTTTTCCGAGCCGATTACGGCGTCGCCGCTGGATATTTATCGCGCCGCGCGCAACATCAACCCGTCGCCTTATATGTTTTTGCTGGAGCTGGATGGATTTTCACTCGTCGGCGCGTCGCCGGAGATCCACGTCCGCTGCGAGGAAGGCAGGGTTGAGATTCGCCCGATTGCCGGAACCCGCCGTCGCGGCAAGACCGAAGCCGAGGATTCCGCGCTGGAGAAAGAACTGCTCGCCGACCCGAAGGAGCGCGCCGAGCACGTCATGCTGGTGGACCTCGCGCGCAACGACATCGGACGCGTCTGCGACTTCGGCAGCGTGCAGGTGAAGGACTTGATGTTCATCGAGCGTTACAGCCACGTCATGCACATCGTGTCGCAGGTTGAGGGAAAACTTTCTGCGGACAAGACGAATTACGATTTAATGCGTGCGACGTTTCCGGCGGGCACAGTCAGCGGCGCGCCAAAAATCCGCGCGATGCAGATCATCGCCGAACTCGAACAGACCTCGCGCGGGCCGTATGCGGGCTGCGTCGGCTATTTTTCCTTCAACGGCAATCTCGACACCTGCATCACCATCCGCACCGCGCTCATCAAGGACGGCAAGGCTTACGTTCAGGCCGGCGGCGGCTGGGTGAACGACTCGACGCCCGAAGGCGAATTCCAGGAGACAGTGAATAAATCCATGGCGATGCGCAAGGCCGTGGCAATGGCGGAAAGTTTTTCCAAGGCATGAATCAGAAACCGGAAATTGCAACCTCTGAATCTGCCAAGTGTGAGGAATGCGGCCGGTTTGACGCGATTGAAATTGCCGGGCGCCATCTCTGTCCCGACTGCGTAACGTTGGCCGGTTGCGGTTGCTCCGACCGCGGCAACGAAGACTAAACCGGCCCGCCCACGATGACGATTTGCCGGGGTTGAGTTGAAGCTTTCATTTGGATTCAACAGCGCAGCAGGAGACGGAATTGCAGGCTGAAGTTTTGTTCCAGGGCATTTTTGCCAGCAACAAGGCCATTCCGCATGTGCCGGTCAGCCCGGCAAACAAAAGTCCGCAGCCGGTCAGAAGTGGAATGAATGCGAATTTCGGATTCACAGTCAGCGCCAGTGCAGCGCCGGTCGCGGAAATCAAACCGACGGCAATTTGCACCTGGCGCATCAGCGGCAGCACCTTGCTTTCGCCGCGATTCACCGGCAGCCCGGCGTCAATCCACGCCTGCGTGCCGCCCTCGACAAGGACGCAGCCGTCGAACCCGGCGCGCTGGAATTTCTCAATCGCCTTGCGTGCACGACCGCCGGACTGGCACAGGACGTAAACAGGTTTGCCCGCCGCGCCGAATCCACGGCCAAGGGCGGCGGCATCCAGTTCATCAAGCGGGATGAGTTTCGCGCCCGGAACATGGGCGGCGGCAAATTCCCCGGGCGTGCGGACATCCAGCAGTTCGGCGACGGCGCCGCCGGCGAGCCGGTCGTGAAGCCCGCGCGGGGTGATGGAAGTTTTTGGTTGAACGTTTGTATTAATTATCGTATAATCATATAACCAATTGATTATATGTCAACAACAAAATTGCAGCGCGCCCTGACGGCGGATGAGCTGGGGCGGATGGCCGAGCGTTTCAAGATGCTGGGCGAGCCGATGCGGCTGAAGATTTTGCAGGCGGTCTGCAAGCAGCCGAGGACGGTCAACGACATCGTAACGGCGACCGGCTCGACGCAGGCGAATGTGTCCAAGCACCTTGCCCTGCTCGCCGCCGCCGGGATTTTGGAGCGCGAGAAGAACGGTCAGTATGTTTATTACGGAATAAAGGACCGGCTGGCCGTGAAGCTGTGCGAACTGGTCAGGTCGCAGATTGCTCAATAGCTCATCCGGTCCAGCTTCACCTTGCCGCGGAAAATCCAATAGATGCTCACCGTGTAGGCCAGCACCACGGGCAACCCGATGCACGCGATGACGAGCATGATGCCCAGCGTCTTCAACGACGACGCGGCGTTGTAAATGTTCAGGCTGTTTCCGGGGTCCGGCTGGCTATAAACAAGGTTCGGGAAAATGTTCAGCGCGAACAGCGCCATCAGCGTCACGATGGCGGCGCAAGACGACAAAAACGCCCTGCCGTCATTTCCGTGATGGAATTCGCGCGGAATGTTGGCGATGGCCAGCATGTTTGCCAGCGCGACGCTGAACAGCCAGGGATTGTCGCGCACGCGCGCAGCCAGATGCGGCACGTAAAGCAGCGTGGCCATTGTCAGCGTCGTCGCGCAAATCACAAAAAAGATGATTGAATTCATCGCCCAGCCACGCAGCTTGTCGTGCAGCGCCCCCTCGGTTTTCATCACGCCGTAAATCGCGCCGTGCATCATGAACAGCGCCACGGTCGTCACACCGACAAGCAGCGGATACGGCTTGAGCAGGCCCAGAAAAGTCCCGGCGAATTCGCCATGTTCATCAATCGGGATTCCCCACGCGATGTTGCCCAGCGCGACACCGATGAGCAGGCTGGACAAAATGCTGCCGACAGAAAATCCGATGTCCCATGTCTGCCGCCACCAGCGCTCGGGCCGCTTGCCGCGGAATTCAATCGCCACGGCGCGGAAAATCAGCGCAGCCAGCAACAGATATAGCGCGAGGTAGAAACCCGAGAAAACCGTGGCATAGACATTCGGGAACGCGGCGAACAGCGCGCCGCCGCCGGTGACGAGCCAAACTTCGTTGCCGTCCCAGACCGGCCCGATGGCGTTGAGCATCACGCGCCGTTCCTGGTCTTCGCGGGTGAACAGGTGCAGCGCGCCGATGCCGAGGTCGAAGCCGTCAAGCATCGCGTAGCCGGCAAACAGCACGCCGACGAGGATGAACCAGATGGTGTTGAGATCGAAGTGCATGGCGCGATTTAATTTTTGACTGGCAGCGCGAGTTTGCCGGACGGAATCAAATCCGCATCATCCGGCCCGTGCTGGATTTTATCGTTGAGCAGGTAAATGAAAACGGCGAACAGCAGAAAATAAATGAACGTGAACAAAATCAGAGACGTGAGGACGACATTCGCCGTCACGATGGCGGACAAACCTTCCGGCGTCCGCATCACGCCATAAACAATCCACGGCTGGCGACCCACCTCGGCGGCGAACCAGCCGAGCTGGTTGGCGAATTGCGGCAGCAGCACCGAGAACACCAGAATCCACAGCAGCCAGCGTCGCTCGTGCAGCGTGCCTTTGCGGAAATACAAAAATCCGAGCGCGGCAATTGCAATCATGGTGAACCCGATGCCGACCATGCCGTGGAAAAATTGGAACGACGCCTGCACCGGTGGCCGATCTGTTGGTGGCACCGAGTCCAATCCGGTGACCGTCGCGTGAAAATTGTTGAAGGCCAGAAAGCTCAACATGTCCGGGATTTGGAGGCCGACGACCTTTTGATTTTGTTCATCCACCCAGCCGACGACAGTGAGCGGGGCGTCGGAAGTGGTTTGGTAAAGCCCTTCAAACGCCGCGAGCTTGACCGGCTGGTTCTTCGCCACGCCTTGTGCGCTGGTGTGGCCGGTGACGGCTTGGAGCAACGACGCACCCAGCGCGACGGACAGGCCGACCTTCAGCGATTTGCGCGCGAACTCCAGATTTTTGCCCTTCAGCAAATACCACGAGCTGACGCTGACGACGAGAAACGCCCCAGCACACCACGCGCCGCAAACGGTGTGCGACAGCCGCTCCAGCGTCGAAGGGTTGAAAACGACCTGCCAGAAATCCGTAACTTCCGCGCGCGGCACGCCGTCGTGAGTCACGATGTGGTAGCCCGCCGGCGTCTGCATCCAGGAATTCGCCACGACTATCCACACCGCGCTGAAGTGCGCGCCGAGACAGACCATGCACGTCGAAAAGAAATGCCATTTGCGGCTGACCTTGTCCCAGCCAAACAGCAGCACGGCGAGAAAACCGGATTCGAGGAAGAATGCGAAGATGCCCTCCGCCGCCAGCGCGCTGCCGAAAACGTCGCCGACGAACCGCGAATACGTCGCCCAGTTCGTGCCAAACTCGAATTCCATGACGATGCCCGTCGCCATGCCGATGGCGAATGTCAGCGCGAACACTCGCGTCCAGAACCGCGCCATCTGGTGGTAAATCGGATTTTTAGTTTTGAGCCACAGCCCCTCCATGAGGACGAGCATGACGCCGAGGCCGATGCTCAACGGCGGATAGAGGTAATGAAACGCGATGGTCGCGCCAAACTGGATTCGTGAAAGCGTCAATACATCCATAACGACCGGTTCAATTTCCACGGAAATTCGGTCCAAGCCAACCGTTTTTTGCCATCCTTGCAACGGTATTTGCCCGGCTAAACCTCATCATTAGCCACACTCCGCCCGCTTGGAAATGGGTCCGGGCACAAATCGCGCGATGCCGACGCGGTGCAAATAAGTTTGCGGCCCGGCAGCGCGTTTTGTTAAGGTGAGTTTGGAATGGGAAAGATATGAAGCGTTGGCTTTTCATCGCAATGGTCGGGTTGCTTCCGGGCATCATGGCGCGCGCTGCGCAAGTGGGGCTGATCAAGATTGACGGCGCCATCGGCCCGGCCACGGCGAATTATATTTCCCGCACGATTGCCATTGCCGCAAATCAAAATGATGAGTGCCTCGTCATTGAGATGAACACTCCCGGCGGTCTGGCCAATTCCATGGACGACATCGTGCAGGCATTTTACGCGGCGAAAATTCCGGTAGTTGTCTACGTCTCGCCGGAGGGCGCGATGGCCGGCAGCGCGGGTGTTTACATCACGTTGGCGGCGGACATTGCGGCGATGGCGCCGCACACGACCATTGGCGCGGCGCATCCGGTGGACATGGGCAACGAAAGCGAAACCACGAATAGCATCATGATGCAAAAGGTTGGCAATGCTTACACAACGGTGATGCAGACCATTGCCGAAAAACGGCATCGCAATGTCAATTGGGCTATGGCCTCTGTGCGCGACAGCATTACCACCAATTCCGAGGCGGCACTTCGATTAAATGTCATTGATTTGATTGCGACGAACGTTCCCGATTTGCTTCAAAAATTGAATGGCCGTTCTGTGAATGGGAAAATTTTGAAAACTGCCGGCGCAAGCGTCGTGGAAATTCCGAGGACGCCGGGCGAGAAATTCTTTCAATTGTTCTGGCAGCCGGAGGTGATGATGCTGCTCATGCTCATCGCGATTTACGGAATCATCGCCGAGATGAGCCATCCGGGCGCAATTTTCCCCGGAGTCGCGGGCGCGCTCGCGCTGATTCTGCTGCTTTACATGTCGGCCACGCTGCCGCTCAACATCGCCGGGCTTGCGCTGATCCTTCTGGCCGTCGCACTGTTCATCATGGATATTTTTGCGCCGACACACGGCGTTTTGACCGGCGGTGGAATCATCGCCTTTTTCCTCGGCGCGCTGATGTTGTTCAATCACGCGCCGGTCGCTTATCGTCTGCCCATGAGCTGGATTGTTTCAACGACACTCGTGACCGCCGCGTTTTTTGTGTTCTTTGTCAGCAAAGGAATCCTCGCGCAACGGTTGCCGAAAAGTGCGGGCGCGGAAACGATGCTCGGCAAAACGGTGAACGCACTTTCGCGGATTGACCCGCAGGGCGGCAAGGTGTTTATCGAAGGCGAATACTGGAACGCCGTCAGCGAGGTCGCGGTCAAAAAAGACGAGTCCGTTGAAATCATCGCCGTCGAGGGACTGACTTTGAAAGTTAAACCAAAAAAATAGAAACGGAGAAACATTATGGATCAACTCATCGCTGGACTTATCAAACTATTTGGCGCAACTGCTCCAATCGTGGTGGTCGTCGTCGTGCTGGCAATTTTCATTTTGCCGCAATCCGTCCGCATCCTGCGCGAATACGAGCGCGGCGTCATCTTCCGGCTAGGCAAATTGCAGGGCGCGAAGGGGCCGGGCATTATTTTCCTCATCCCCGTCGTGGACAAGATGGTGCGGATGGATTTGCGCGTGGTGACCATTGACGTGCCCAAGCAGGAAATCATGACGCGCGACAACGTGCCCGCCACGGTGGACGCGGTGGTTTATTTCCGCGTGGTGGACCCGAACGCGGCGGTGGTGAAGGTGGAAAATTTCTGGAAGGCGACCTCGCTCATCGCGCAGACGACACTGCGCAGCGTGCTCGGCCAGTCGCCGCTGGACGACCTGCTCGCGCAACGCGATGTCATTAACCAGAAATTGCAGGAGATCATTGACAAACAGACCGAGCCGTGGGGCATTAAGGTCACGGGCGTGGAAGTGAAGGAAGTCGCGCTGCCGGACAGCATGAAACGCGCGATGGCCAAGCAGGCCGAAGCCGAACGCGAACGCCGCGCGAAGGTCGTGAACGCGGAAGGCGAATTCCAGGCCGCCGAGAAAATGGTGCAGGCCGCCGCGCTGATTGCCAAGGAACCGATTGCGCTGCAACTGCGCTATCTCCAGACCATGCGCGAAATGGCGAGCGAACACAACACGACGACGTTCCTGCCGCTGCCGATAGATTTGTTCAGCGCGTTTTTGAAGAAATAATTGAGAAATGAAAATCAAAAATTTCTTTGGCGCAGGAATTTTTGCTTTTTTGTTTCTTGCGGGTTGGCCGACGAGGACTTGGGCTGTCGATTCAAATGCGCCAACCAATCAACCAGTAATGGTGGCACCACCGGCACCTTGGTCTCCAACCGAAGTTTCCTACATTACAGACTCCAAAATGGCGGAGCCGACTTATCAAGGTCTGCCAATAAGTCAATGGATTCAAGCCAACACCTTGATAAACACCAACCGGCTTGGGCTTGCGGAATTACTAACTTTGAAACAGGTTTCCACCGCAGATGAGTGGGACATCGTCAACTTTGAGTTGCCAATCAATTTTGACACACGAGGAGAATTGCATTTGGGAGTGATAAACAAGGATGGTGATTTCGTCGAATGCTGTTTTGAAGATTGTGAACGCGCTACAAACGGCCATTGCCTCTTGTCGTGGAACATCAATTATGATCCACCTGGCAAACATAACATCCGCGCAAAATTAGTCTGCTATAATCACTTTGATCCCATTATAGTAATTGGTCCGCCGCTAACTTTTTATTCCAGCAATGTTTGCCAATTCTTTGAAAGCGGTTCGATGTTTGATTCGAAAGGTGCGTATCTCGACGCTAAGCTGCGTGAACAAGTCGCCACTTATCGAATTGAATTGAAAACTGACAAAGGAAAACATGTTAGAACAATTACCGGCAATACTACTAATGGCATGATACAAGCAGACTGGGATTTGACCGATGAACATGGAAAGCCGTTTAAGAACGATACATTTGATGGTTTTTTTCACGTGGCTTATCCCGACGATCTTCATACGAACCCGCCAGCCATAAAAAGATTTACCAAATTTAACGGTTAAGTATGTCTCTTTGCGAATACGAACTGTGCGAAGGCGGCAGGTAATTTTTCACCATCGGCTTTGTCATGATTCTTACGGCCATTGTCATACTGATGCTCGGCATCCTGACGCTGTGGTGGTTGAGCGGGTTTGATTCAAAGGTCACGGGCGAAAACAAGAAGGCGGATTTACGCCGCAGGGTTGCGCGGTGCGCCGCAACGGTTCTTCTTGCGGGAATTCTTTTCGAACCCAATGCCGTCCGCGCCGGTTACGCCTTCATCCCGTTGCTTATCATCGTCCCGCCGGCGCTGGGGTTGCTGTGGTGCGGCTGCCTCGGCGAATTGTTTGCGCGCGGGCTTCACCGGCTGATTGATCATCCGGACAACCGGGAATTTGACCCCAGCCAGAGCGCCCGCGATCTGGACATGGTCGCGAGCCTGCTCAAAAACGGTCGGCATGAAGAAGCCGCGCAGTTGTGCGAGGCGCTCAGGAAGTCGGGCGACGCCAACATTCTCGTCCTGGAAACCATGCTGGCGCGAAGCGGAATCCAGTTTGAAAGCGGGCGAAAGCCTAGGCCGTTGACCGAAGCTTATCGCCTGCGCGCGGAGGGAAAATTCGGCGAGGCGGAAACGATTTTGAAATCGCTGCTGGCGGAGAATCCGTCGAATGTGGACGCGGCGCTGATGCTGATGCGGCTTTACGTCCGGGATTTGCGCCGCAGCGACAAGGCCACGGAAGTTCTTCGGTCGCTTGAGAAACAGCCGCACATCCCGTCCGCCCACCTTGAATTTGCGCGGCGTTCCATCAACGAATGGGGCCAGAGAAAATCCGCGCCAGCCGCCGTCATCCTGCCGGAATCCGTTGACGAACTGCTGGCCTGCGGATATCTCGGCACGGCCATTGAAATTTTGGATCGCAAAATCAAGGAGCGGCCGGACGATTTTGATCTGTGGCTGAAACTGGCGGAGGCCCACGGCCTGCACTCCGGCAACATGCATCGCGCAGATAAAATCGTCCAAAAAATCGAGAACAACCGGGCATTCACCGCCGGACAAATCCAATCCGCCAAGGCGCAGCTTGTGGCATGGCGCGAAGCCAAGCCGCAGGCCAAATAATCTGCAATTTACATTCGACATTCAGCAATCGAAAATCGAAATTCAATCCATGCCGCTTTACGAATACGAACTGTGCGAGGGCCACTGCGTGGTCTGCGGCGGGAAGTTCACCCTGAACCGCCCGCTCTCGGCCAAGCCGCTGACAAATTGTCCCGCGTGCAAAAAGCCGGTGCGGAAAATCATTTCCGGCTTCAGCACGCCGCACAAGCTCAAGCCACTGTCCATCTCGGACGCAAAAAAGGCCGGGTTCACCGTGCTCAAGAAAATCAGCAAGGGCGAATACGAGCGGCAGTAAAGCCGGTTGAGCCGCCTTCGCTTCGCTTCGGCGCGCGGGTAGTTGAAGGTTGATGGACAATCCGTCAACTTCTTTTGAATTCATTTTTGACGGTGGCTGTCCAATGAGGTAGCCTGATAATTAAAATGGATTTCGGCCTTTCAAACTTGAAGCGGCGGCTGCTCATCGCCGGCGTGGCGCTCGCGGCGGCGTATTCCGTTGAGGCCCAGCCCGCGGAACAGAGGCTGGGAGAAGCCATTTTGTTTTCCTCGCCGGATGATGGCGGCGTCAGTTCCAACATGCCGTCGCTGGCCGCCAGACCGCCGGAGTTGCTGGATATGGCAAATGCAGTCCAGTCGCCAACCCTGAATTTCGGCGCACCGCCCGAGACCGCGCGGCTGCCCGCGCCGCCGGTCGTTTCGCTCGATCAAGTCCGGCGAATGCAACGACTGATCGACGAGCGGAAGAATTGGGCGCTGCGGACGCCGGAGGAAATCCTCGGCCTGCCCACGCCGGAAAAAATCCTCGGCATTCCGGATCGCGATGCGCTAGGCCAGCCGAAG
>Ga0265338_10010710_pt1 | contig 10708 bp, 8 predicted proteins | sample 42126metaG_FD_193579 | JGI IMG/M metagenome (GOLD analysis project Ga0265338, IMG submission 193579) | Rhizosphere microbial communities from Carex aquatilis grown in University of Washington, Seatle, WA, United States - 4-21-26 metaG | ecosystem: Host-associated > Plants > Roots > Rhizosphere >... | reverse complement strand
GGGTTGCGCCTGGTCGTGAAGAGAATCGAGGCTGCCTTTCGGCGGACGTCTTTGAATGGCACCAACCCATTCCTGACTCGCATCGACGTCCCCGGGCGGAGAGAGACCTGAACCGGTCGCTTGACGAGACGGAGACCGCGGCCGCGCCGGCCCGCGGACCCGGGCTCGCTCTCTATCAACGGCTCATCGCCTCGCCGGCGCGCCGGGCGTGGGCCTTGATCGGATTCACGCTCCTGACGCGGCTGCCGCTGCTGACCTATCCGAAAGCGTGCGACGACGAGCAAGTGTACGTCGTCGTCGCCGTCGAAATGCTGCACGGCGGCCGGCCCTACGCCGACGGCGTCGAGCGCAAGCCGCCCGCGTTGTTCTATCTCTATCAATTGATTCTCGGCCTGTTTGGCGAGCGCAACTATCTGGCGCTGCACATCGCCGCGTTGGCCTGGACGCTGGCCACCATGGCGCTGCTCTATCGCATCATGCGCCGCATCGGCGGCGTGGGCACGGGTTGGGTGGCCGCTGCGCTTTACGCCGTCTTCTCGGCCTGGGCCAACTTCACCGACCTGGCCTTCAACGGCGAGCTCCTGATGAACTTGCCGGTCGTCGCGGCGTTCGCGATCGCGCTGCGCCCGTCCTCGTCGCGGTTCCGGGTCGATCTCTTCGTCGCCGGCGGGCTCGTCAGCGTGGCGTTCCTGCTGAAGCAGCCATCGGTGATCGCGGGACTCCCGCTGGCAATCTATCTGCTTCACCCCGACTACCGCGGAAGGCGCGGGCTGACCTGGGCTCACGCGCTGGCTCAAGCGGCATTGTTGTTTCTGGGCTTCGCAGCGACCCTGGGCGGAGCCGCGCTCTATCTTGACCATATCGGGATCCTGCGCGAGGCCTGGTACTGGAGCGTCGGCAACCACGTCAACCCGCTCGGTCCCACGACCTGGTTCTTCTGGCGCAAGCTCCCGGCGCGCGGCGCGCTCTTCGTGCTCGAGTGCCTGCCGCTGCTGCTGGCGACAGCGATCTCGGTTCGAGATGGTGCTGCCCGCCGCGGTGTGTGGAGCGCGCACCGCGCCGAATTTGCCGCCTTCGTGGTCTTCTTGATCGTCTCCTGGATCGGCGTCAACGCCAACGGGCAGTTCAACTATCACTACTTCATCCAGCTGATGCCACCGCTGGCGCTGCTCGCCGCGCCGGTGTTTGCCGAGATCTGGCAGGGAACGCGCGTGGCGCGCGCGCGCTATCTGACGCCGCTCTTCTTGGCGCGCTGGATCGGCCTCACGGCGCTGGTCTTCCTGGTCGTCGACACGATCGGTCTCGCGCAGTATCGCGGGCCGCTGCAGGCCGCGGTTTACGTGCGCGAGCACTCGACCGAGAACGATCGCATCTTCATGTGGGGCCAGGGCACCGCGCAGACCGGGCTTTACCTCGACGCCCACCGGCGGCCTGCCACCCGCTACATCGCCAGCTTCCCCCTGAATGGGATGATCTTCGGGCTCAGGGATCCGAACTACGACACGCGCGATCGCATCGTCCCGGGGTCGTGGGAGAACCTGCGCGCGGACTTCGAACGCCATCCGCCGAAGTTCATCATCGATTGCCACGAGCTGCGCGACGGCGCGTTGCACCGGATCCGCGACTATCCCTATCTCAAGTCGCTCCTCGACTCACAGTTCCACGAGGTGTTTCGCGCACCGGACGGGATCGTCTACGAGCGACGCGCGTCCTGAGACAGGAACGGACGCGCCAGGCGCGAAAACATCTGCCGGTCGCAGAGCGCGTGGATCGACGCGCGATCCGGCGGGCGCGGCAGCGACTTGAGGTTGTCGTTGTACCAGTGGACGATGTACGTCTCCGGACCGATCGCCGCTTCGATCGCGCGATCGACGGCGGCGGCGTCGGCGCGCAGGCGAAAAAGCTGCGCGGCCATCTGCGGCCCCAGTGGATAAAAATGCGACGGCCCGAAGACGGTCACGTCGGTGCGTCGGTCGCCGTCGATCAGGTCCTGCAGCAGATCCGGACCGATCGCCGGGCGGCGCTTTTCCAGTGTCGGAACCAGATCCGGCACCCGGCGCAGCGCCTCGTGCGCCATCGGGTGCAGCGGCGCGAGCGCGAGCACGGCGCCGTTGATCGCCGCCGGGTAGAGGTCGGCGATGCGCGCGAAGCGGCGGATGCCACCTTCGGTGCGGCTGCAGATCCAGCGCGCGACGTCGAGCGGCACGGTGCGGACGTAACGCAACGGCGACCCGCGCCGGTGAACCGTCACGTCGACGAGGATCCGCTCGCGGCCGCAAAACCCCGCCGCCGCCAGCAGGGGGCGCACGTCGCGCACGGTGATCGTGTCCAGGTCCAGGTAGACGCCGCCCTCGCGGTACAGCACCAGGTAGCGCAGCACGTCCGAGAGCGCGGCCCAGCGCCGTCCCGCGAGCAGCTGATCCCAGATCGCGCGCAGGCGGACCGGATCGGGCAGGCTCGGCTCGTCGAGCAACGCGCCGATGTCGAGCGGCCGCACCGTGAACGCGGGCAGGTCGGCGAGCAGCGGATCAAAGTCGGGTTGACCGCGCAGATCGTCGCTGGCGTGCAAGACGATCGCTTCGGGCGCACAGGTCGCGGCGACCGAGCGAATCGCCAGCGCGTGCGTGAGCGGGAACTCGCGCCCGAACCAGACGAAGTGGTAGCGATTGGGGATCATCCGCGCGCGGCGTCCGGCGCGAGGGGGGCGGAGCTCGAGCGCGCCGCCAGATCGCGGTAGAGCTGCGCGTAACGCCGGCCGAGCACCGGCCACGCCGAATCCGCGGCCCCGGCCTGCGCCAGCGCCTCCGCCTCGGCGCGCAACCTGTCGTTGGACAGCAGGTCGATCATCGCGCGCTGCCAGGCGGCCACGTCGCGCGCCGGTGCGATCGCGGCCGGAATCTTGCGGCCGAAAATCTCGCGCGCCTCGCCGAACTTCGGCGACGACGAGCAGATGCACGCGCGGCCCGCGCCCAGCGCCAGGTGAAAGACGCCGCTCGCCGATCCGTAGCCCTGGTCATGCGGGAATACCACGACATCGGCCGCCGCCAGGTAGACCGGGATGTCGGCCGCCGCGATGTAGCCGCCGCGAAAATCGATCCAGCCACCGGCTGTGCCTGGCCCCATCGCCCGCGCCAGCCGCCGCCCGTACATCGCGTCGAGCACGGTGCGATCGCGCAGCCGCCCGGCGATCAGCAGCCGGAAGCCCGGCACGGCCGCGGCGACGGCACCGGCGGCGGCGACGATGGTCTGCAGATTCTTCTTGGGATGAATCACGCCGAAGAAGAGCGCGATCTTCGCGTCGGCGGGCAACCCGAGGCGCGCGCGCGCGGCAGCGCGTGAGCCGCCGTCGACGTGCGGCGTGCCGTGCGCAATCACCTGGATCTTGTCGGGCGCCACGCGGTGACGCTCGAGGACGTCGCGCCCGCCTTCTTGCTGGTGAACCACGATGGCCTCGGCGTTGGCGGCGATCGCGCGATGAAACATCGGCGGCGGCCACCAGAAGATCGGCACGCCCAGCATGCCGCCGTACACCGAGTGCAGCGTCAGCACGCGGGCGATGCCGGCCTTGCCGACGGTCTCGAGGAAACGGATCAGCCGCGCGTCCTGGTGCAGGATCGCTTCTTCGTGCTGGATGTGCACGACGGCGGGCCGGCGCGCGATCACGGCCGCGGCGGCCGCCGTGTCCCAATCGCCGCCGCGCTTCCAGGCGCGCTCGACGTTGCCGTCGACCTCGCGCTCGACCGCCGGATGCCGCTCGGCGACGACCTCGACGGTGACGTCGTCGGCGCCGCGCTCGACCGCCTGGCGCAGCTCGCGCGTGTAGTCACCGATTCCACACGGCGCAGGCGGATATGTCGAGAGAAAGACGACCTTCACGCGGCAGGCGTGTCCTAGCACGCTCGCCCGGCAAAGGAAACGCGGCGCGCTATTCTGCGACGCCCTTCTCGTGCAGGATCTTCCACACCTTCTCGGGCGTGATCGGGATGTCGATGTGGCGCACGCCCAGGTGGGCGAGCGCGTCGACCACCGCGTTGGCGATCGCCGGGGGCGCACCGACCGTCGCCGATTCGCCGACTCCCTTTGCGCCGATCGGATGGTGCGGCGAGGGCGTCACGGTGTGGCCGGTCTCCCACTTCGGCGTCTCGACCGCCGTCGGCACCAGGTAGTCCATGAAGCTGCCGGCCTGGTTGTTGCCGTTCTCGTCGTAGCTGATCTCTTCCATCAGCGCCGGCGCCATGCCCATGGCCAGGCCACCGTGCACCTGGCCCTGCACGATCATCGGGTTGATGATGTTGCCGCAGTCGTCGATGGCGACGAAGCGGCGGATCTTCACTTCACCGGTGCCGCGGTCGATGTCGACGACGCAGATGTAGCTGCCGAAGGGGAACGTCAGGTTCGGCGGATCGTAGTAGTGCGTCGCTTCCAGGCCCGCCTCCATCCCTTGCGGGTGGTTGGTGTACGCCGCGAAGGCGATCTCCTGGATGGTCTTCGACTTTTGAGGCGCGCCCTTGACCACGAACTTGCCGACCTCCCACTCGAGATCCTCCTCGGCGACCTCGAGCAGGTGCGCGGCGATCTTGCGCGCCTTGTCGCGGATCTTGCGCGCCGCCATCACCGCCGCCGCGCCCGCCGTCGGCGTCGAGCGGCTGGCGTAGGTGCCGAGGCCATACGGCGCGGTGTCCGTGTCGCCCTCCTCCACCTGGATCTGCGACGCCGGGATGCCCAGCTCCTCGGCGACGATCTGCGCGTAGGTGGTCTCGTGCCCCTGTCCCTGTGACTTGGTGCCGAAGCGCGCGATCGCCTTGCCCGTCGGGTGGATGCGGATCTCCGCCGAGTCGAACATCTTGATGCCCAGGATGTCGAACTGCTTCGACGGGCCGGCGCCGACGATCTCGACGAAGCTGCAGATGCCGATCCCCATCAACTCGCCCCGCGCGCGCTTCTCCGCCTGTTCCTTGCGCAGGTCGGCGTAGCCGATCATGTCCATCGCCTTTTTCAGCGCGCCCTGATAGTTGCCGCTGTCGTACTCCCAGCCAAGCAGCGACTTGTACGGGAACTCGTCGGCGCCGATGAAGTTCTTCATGCGCATCTCGGCGGGATCGATCTTCATCTCGTACGCGAGCACGTCGACCATGCGCTCGATGGCATGCACCGCCTCGGTGACGCGAAATGAGCAGCGATAGGCGACGCCGCCCGGCGGCTTGTTGGTGTACGCGGCGTCCATCTCGGTGAACGCCTGCTTCAATTTGTACGCGCCCGTGCAGATCGAGAACATGCCGGCGGGGAACTTCGACGGGTTCGCCGCCGCGTCGGTGTACCCGTGGTCGGCGACCGTCTTGATCCGCAGCGCGGTGATCGTGCCGTCCTTGTCGGCGGCCAGCTCCGCGTCCATGTGGTAGTCGCGCGCGAACGAATCCGCCTGCAGGTTCTCCATGCGGTCCTCGATCCACTTCACCGGCTTGCCGATCACGACCGACGCCGCGGTCGCGATCACGTAGCCGGGATAGACCGGCACCTTGCCGCCGAAGCCACCGCCGATGTCGGGCGAGATGATGCGGATCTTTTCTTCCGACAGGCCGACGTGGCCCGCGACCAGCGCGAACACCGTGCGGATGGCGTGCGGCGCCTGCGTGGTCATGTAGACCGTCAGCTTGCCCTGCGCCTTGTCGAACGAGGCGATGCAGCCGCAGGTCTCGATCGACGCGACGTGGATGCGCGGGATATAGATGTGCTCCTTGACCTTGACCGCAGCGTCCTTGAACGCCTGCTCGGTCGCGGCGCGATCGCCCGCCTCCCAGTGCCAGATGTGGTTGTCCTTCTTGCCTGGCTTGTCGGTCCGCAGCACCGTCGCCCCCGGCTCCAGCGCCTTGTAGGGATCGACGACCACCGGCAGCGGATCGTATTCGACGTCGACCGCCTCGACGCCGTCGGCCGCGGCGTAGCGATCGGTGGCGATGACCGCCGCGACCTCCTGCGACTGGTACATCACCTTCTCCGTCGGCAGCACCATCTGCGTGTCCGACATCAGCGTCGGCATCCAGTGCAGCTTGTACTGCGCCAGCGTCTCGCCGGTGATCACCGCCAGCACGCCCGGCACCTTGAGCGCGCGCGAGGTGTCGATCTTCACGATCTTCGCGTGCGCGAACGGGCTGCGCACGATGTCCATGTAGAGCATGCCGGGCAGCACGATGTCGTCGATGTAGTTGCCCTGGCCGCGGATGAAGCGCGGATCTTCCTTGCGCTTCATCGAGTGGCCCATGCCGCAGACGTCCGCGGACGTACGAAGTGTTGCGTCGTTTTCCGTCGCCATGGTCGCGTCCTCCTACCGAAGCTTCGCGGCCGCGTGCTGCACGGCCTTGACGATGTTGACGTAGCCGGTGCAGCGGCAGAGGTTGCCCGAGATCGCGCCGCGGATCTCGGCCTCACTGGGGTTCTTGTTGTGCTCGAGCAACGCACAGCTGGTCATCATCATGCCGGGTGTGCAGAAGCCGCACTGCAAGCCGTGCTCTTGCATGAAGCCTTCCTGGATCGCGTGCAGCTTGCCGTCCTGCTCCAGCCCTTCGACGGTCTTCACATTGCGGCCGTCGGCCTGCACCGCGAGCACCGTGCACGACTTCGTCGGTACGCCGTCGAGCAGCACCGTACACGCGCCGCAGTGGGTAGTGTCGCAGCCGATGTGCGTGCCGGTCAGGCGAAAGACCTCGCGGATCAGGTGCACCAGCAAGAGGCGCGATTCGACCTCGGCCTCGTGGCGCGTGCCGTTCACGGTCACGGTGATCTTGTGGCTCGACGACGCCATGGCTCACTGCCCTCCTGCCGCGCGCTGCGCGGCCCTGGTCAACGCCCGCTGCGTGAGCACGCGGGCCATGTTCTGCTTGTACTCGACGCTGCCGCGACGATCGGGGTTGGGTGAAGTCGCGGCCGCCGCGCGCTTCGCCGCCTCGGCGAACGTCGCGGCGTCGGGCTTCTTGCCTTTGAGGAACTGCTCGGCGCCGGTCGCCTTGATCGGCGTCGGGCCCAGGTTGGTGAGGCCGATCCCGGCGGCCTCGATCACGCCGCCGCCGATCACCAGGAACGCCGCGGCGCCCGCGGTGGCGAAGTCGCCGACCTTGCGTTCCAGCTTCACGTACGCGCCACCGCTGCCCGGCGGCGGCGCGGGAACGCGAATCTCGGTCAGCACCTCGTCCGCTTCCAGCGCCGTCGTGAACACCGCGGTGAAGAACTGTTTCACCGGAATCGTGCGCGCGCCCTTCGGCCCGGTCGCGACGACGTCGGCGCCGAGCGCCAGCATCGTGGCCGGGTGATCGTTCGCGGGATCGCCGTGCGCCAGGTTGCCGCACACCGTGGCCTGATTGCGCACCAGCGGATCGGCGATCACCGCCGCGGTGTCGATCAAGATCGCGTATTTCGCGCGCACGAGCGCCGACGCCTCCAGCGCCGCCTCGCGCACGAGCGCGCCGATGCGCAGGACACCACCCTCCTCCTTCAAGTAGTCGAGGCCGGGGATACGGTTGATGTCGATGAGGTGGCCGGGCCGCGCGAATCGCAGCTTCAGCAGCGGCAGCAGGCTCTGCCCGCCCGACAGGATCTTCGCCTCTTCACCAGCCTGGCCCAGCTTGCCGAGGAGGCCGATCGCCTCCGGCAGGCTCGTCGGCGCGTGATACTCGAACGACGCAGGAATCATCGCAGGGCTCCTTTCGCCATCGCCATCGACATCGACTTCAACGGAACAGCCGGTAGATCAGAGCAGCCGCACCCACCACCACGACCCAGAAGAGCGGTCGGCGCATCATACGCCCGGCCCCGCGCGCGAGGATCTTCCCTCCGAACGAAAAGACTTCGATCGGCGGCGCGGGCGGGCGCGCCGGGGCGGGCGCCCGCGGAGCTGAAGGTGACGCAGAGGGTGACGGTGGTGACGCCGTAGCCGCGGTTCCGGAAACGGGCGTGGGCGCGATCGGCGGGGCGGTGGGCGCCGCAGGTGCCGTCGCCGACGGTGCCGCCGCATCGAGCGCGTGCGCAGCCGGTCGTGCCACCGGGGGCGCCGGCGCCTCGGGCAGCGCCTCATCCGGGCGCTCGAGCTCGGCGCGCACCGCCTCGGTGAACTTCTGGAACATCTGATTCGAGACGTCCTGCACCAGGCCGCGCCCGAACTGCGCCATGATGCCGGTGACGTTCACGTCCGACGCCATCGCCACTTCCGTCTCGCCCGGCGTCTTCTCCGACAACCGGCTCTCCATCTTCATGTCCGCTCCGCCGCGCCCGCTCAGGTCCTGGCCGCGCGCGACGATCGTCGCCGTGCGCGCCGCGGGGTCCATCGACTCGAAGCGAACGGTCCCTTTGTACTTCGCAGCCACCGGCCCCACCTTGACGGTGATGGTTCCGTTCCAGGTGCCTTCGCCGGTCTTCTCGGTGATCGCCGCGCCGGGCAGCGCGGGCGCCACCCGATAGGGATCGGTCAGGTAGGCCCAGACTTTCTCCGGGCGAGCTTTGATGGTGAACGCGTGCTCGAACCTTAGACCCATGATCAGACCACCAGTTGAGGAAGGAGCCGCTCGAGCGACTCGAGGTTGTGCGCGGGCGCGAAGCAATCGATGAAGGGAAGCGCGGCGGCCATTCCGCGCGCGACCGGCTCGTAGCGCGGATCGCCGAGCAGCGGGTTCAGCCAGACCAACCGCCGCACGCGCGCGCGAATCCGTCGCACGGCCGCGGCGAGCACAGCGGGATCGCCGCGATCAAGACCGTCGCTGAGCACCACGACGATCGTGCACCGGCCCCCGAGCCGAGGCAGGTGCCGCGACGCGAACGCCGCCAGCGATTCGCCGAGCCGCGTGCCGCCCGACCAGTCGGGTACGCGGGCAGCGATCCGATCGAGCGTGAGCCGGATCTTCCCCGGCACCACGTCGCGGCCGAGATCGACGAGCTCGGTGTTGAACGCGAAGAGCTCGGCGCGCCGGGCCGCACGGCGCAGCGCCAGCACGAACATCAGCAAGAAGCGCGCGTGCGCGTCCATCGATCCGCTGGTGTCGCACAGGAACACCAGTCGCGGTTCGTCGACCGCGCGCTCGCGGCGCGCGAAGCGCAGCATCTCACCGCCGGTGGCGAGGGCGCGGCGGTAGCTGCGCCGCGGATCGAGCCGCGCGCCTGCCGGCGAACCGACGGCCGGCACCCACCGGCGGCTGCGACAAGTGGCCAGCCGATGCGCGAGGCGCGCGAGCAAGCGTTCCATCGCGGCCATTTCTTGCGCGGTCCAGGCCGAAGCGTCGAAGGCCTTGCGACGCAGGAGCGCCTGCGGGCTCGCCGCGGGACGCGTCCCCTCGCGCGTACCGCCGGGGCGCTCCGCGTCCTCGTCGGGCTCGCTCAGGCGCCGGCGCACGGGATCCCACGACAGCAAGCGCGGCTGGTCGCGACGCTCTTGCGGCGCGGGCGGCGGCGGCAGATCCGGCGGCTCGACGAGATCGGCGCCCGTCCAGAACGAGCTGAAGAGTCGGTCGTATGCCGCCCAGGCCTCGCGCGGAATCTTCAGCGCAATGCGCAGCGCGGTGCGGACCTCGTCGCGATCGTCGCGGTCGATCAAATTCAGCGCTTGAATCGCGTCGATCTCGTCGCGCACCGTCGCGCCGATGCCGGACGCGCGCAGCGTGCCGCCGAAGCGCGCCAGCGCCGGCGCGAGCTCGCCGGTGACGCCGCGCTGGAGCGGACGGCTCGCAGGTGTGCCGCCGATCATGACGGCGCCTCGCGCGACGACGCCACCAGCGCCGCCACGTCGGCGGGGGAGAACGCCTCCAGATCGCAGCGGTCTTTCAGCAAACAACCCAGCGTCTGGCTCACGACGTCCGCGTCCAGGGAGTCCTGCCGAAGCAGGCGCAGGGCGCGCGTGAAGTCGAGCGTCTCGGCCACGCCGGGCGGCTTGACCAGCGTGCGCGCGCGCAGCGACTGCATGAAGCGCGCGATCTGCTCGGGCAACCTGCCGCCCGCATCGGGGCAGCGCGCGCGGATGATGCGCACCTCGCGCTCGAACGTGGGGTGGTCCAGATACAAATAGAGACAGCGCCGGCGAAGCGCGTCGCCCAGCTCGCGCGTCCGGTTCGACGTCAGCAGCACGTACGGGGGGTGCTCGGCCTTGATCGTTCCCAGCTCCGGGATCGTGACCTGAAAGTCCGACAGCAGCTCGAGCAGGAACGCTTCGAAGCCGTCGTCGGCGCGATCGATCTCGTCGATGAGCAGCACCGCGGGGCCGCCGCGGTGGGTGATCGCGCGCAGCAACGGCCGCTCGAGCAGGTATTCGCGGCTGAAGAGCCGCGCCTCCAGCGCCGTCGCGTCCTCGCCGCGTCCGTCGGCGATGCGCAGGCGCAGCATCTGGCGCGGGTAGTCCCACTCGTAGAGCGCGGTCTGCACATCGAGCCCCTCGTAGCACTGCAAGCGAATCAGCTCGGTGCCGCAGAGCTGCGCCAGCACCTTCGCCAGCTCGGTCTTGCCGACGCCGGCGTCGCCCTCGACCAGCAGGGGCTTCTGCGTCGCGCGCGCGAGGTAGAGCGCCGTCGCGGTCGACGGCTCGGCGATGTATCCCGCGGCCTCGAGATCCGCGAGCAGGGCAACGATCTCCGGCGTCATCGTCGGTTCTCCGCCTGCGGCGTCATCGTCGGTTCTCCGCCTGCGGCGTCACCGCGTCGCCTCTGCGTTCAAATATTGCGCCGGGGACGCGAGAAAA
>Ga0265338_10010709_pt1 | contig 10709 bp, 10 predicted proteins | sample 42126metaG_FD_193579 | JGI IMG/M metagenome (GOLD analysis project Ga0265338, IMG submission 193579) | Rhizosphere microbial communities from Carex aquatilis grown in University of Washington, Seatle, WA, United States - 4-21-26 metaG | ecosystem: Host-associated > Plants > Roots > Rhizosphere... | reverse complement strand
AGAGTTATAAATTGTTAAGATTCCATTTTGGACTACGACACGATCTCCCGGTAAACCGATGACCCGCTTTACGAGTTGCCGCTGTTGAGTTGTTCCAAAATCATACAGATCTGACTTCGTAAAAATAATAATATCGGTTCGATGTGGGACATAAGGGTGGCCGGTAATTTTCGCTAACGTACGAGGTAGTTTAAGGACTATGAGACGATCATGATTCTGTAGCGTGGTCTGCATACTAGGCCCATCCACTTCATATGATTGAAAAACAAAGGCAGTTAGACTGAATGCAAGCAGGGGAGCAATAATCAAAATGGCTAGTGTCGATAGGATGCTACGTAACCCATCACGCTGATTATGTGAGGGCAGCGTCGGCATATCAATTGTTGGTCCTGCAGGGCCAATTGGACCAGGTGAGGAAGTTACCTCGGGGCTAGGTGGTATCTCGGGGGCTGGAGGCGGCTCAGAAGATTGTTCGTGGATAGGCATAACTTGTCCACTATAACGTACTTTTTGGTTCCTGCACATGTTTACTAACCACTATCAAAAAGGCTATACTAGACCCCACGTGATTATGAATTCTCACCTCGCCATAACTGCCGCTTTTGGTTCCACGACTACTGTTAATACGACAAACAGTATGTGGCGTAGTCTTGCCAAACGAGGGCTCATATGAGCCTAGGTGATAATTTAAAACGACCAAAGCATGGAGCCACGCGAAAAGCAGCCAGTTTGGATGGTTTTATATCTCCGAAAAGTTTCCGAGGACAAGGTAGTCTTAACTTACCAACAAGTAAACGAGCAACCAAAGTAGAACAACTTAGTCGAGTTGATAACTTCAACCGTCCTGATGGTTATCATCCTGCTGGTACGTCTGTCGCAGGTACTGAGCGAGAGCAGCCGCTTGTTTTGCCGAATGGGCCTAGACAGCGTCATGGGAGTCAAACTGACTCTCCTTTTGAGCAAGTAAATCAAAAGCCACCAAAGAAAAAGCGCTTTTCATGGAAAAATTTATCATGGCGCCAGCGAATCATACGATCGAGTCTGGTCATTGTTATATTATTTGTATTAACTGGCGGCTTCTTATTTACAAAAGGCTACTTTAAATTACGCAGTGTCTTTAAGGGAGGATCATCTGCCGCCGCTCTCCAGGCTAATGTAAATCCATCACTTCTGAAGGGAGAAGGAGATGGTCGAGTTAATATTGTGATGCTTGGTATCGGTGGTGATGGACATGAAGGGCCGGATCTAACGGACACCATATTGATTGCCAGCATTGACCCTGTTAACAATAAGGCAGCACTCCTAAGTGTGCCCCGAGACCTATGGGTTAAGGTGCCAAATTATGGCAGCATGAAGATAAACGCTGTCTACGAGACGGGCAAATACAAATATCTTGGATATGAGTCTGATAGTAATGCAAATCAAAAGGCAGTAGACGCGGGTTTCACTCTACTTGACCAAACCCTAGAACAAGTACTCGGAATTCCTATTCACTATCATGTCCTTGTAAACTTCCAGGCATTCCAACAGGCAATTAATACGCTCGGCGGTGTCAGTGTTGACGTACCGACAGAGCTATATGATCCTACTATTGCATGGGAAAATGGCTGGAACCCGGTCATTGCTAAGCCGGGTGTTCAAACCTTCAATGGTCAAAAAGCCCTCCTGTACGTTCGTTCACGTGAGACAAGTTCAGATTTTGCGCGCACGCAGCGCCAGCGAGCTGTACTGGTGGCTCTCAAGCAAAAAATACTCTCGCTTGGTACATTTAGTAACCCCGCCAAGCTCTCAGGTCTCATAGATGCGTTTGGCAATAATGTAGTTACCGACATTAGTATCAGTGATGCGTCTCGTATGTACACAATCGGAAAACAGATTACGAATAATAATATCCAATCCATCGGCTTAGCTGATCCTCCAAATAACTTTGTAACAACCGGCAACATCGATGGACTATCCGTGGTTGAGCCCAGACTAGGACTGTTTGACTATACCGATATCCAAAACTATGTTCGTAATGCGCTGAGAGATGGATATATTGCTAAAGAAAACGCCAACATAACGATATTGAATGGAACAGCTATACCAGGTCTAGCTACTCAGGAAGCCACGCTCCTTAAATCGTACGGCTATAACGTTGGACAGGTAACTGATGCACCAACCCATAGTTATGCTAATACTGTTTTAGTTGATCTAACCAATGACAAGGATAAGTACACTCGTCACTATCTTGAGCAAAGGCTAGGCACCTCAGCAGTTACCAAATTACCCGATAGCTCTATCAGCCCCGGCTCAGCCAACTTTGTTATAATACTGGGTGGTAATGCGGCAAATACGTCGCAGTAGCAGATAACGTTTCTTTATAAGATATAAAGGGGAGTAGAAGGTCTCATGCAGTCGATAGCGGCCAAAATCAAACCGGCCAGTGGATTTTCACACTTCTTTCACATCTTGCTCACTGCTTTATTAGCAGCCTTAGTATTTGTTTGTATCCGCCTGCATTTTGTGGAGCTTGGAGTTGCCTTAATCTTACTAAGCAAATGGCGCATGTTAGCAGTCAAGCCACGTCATTGGCCAGCAAATATTCGTGCCAATGCTGTTGATATTATTGTTGGTTTGTCGCTCCTTATTTTTATGGTGCACAGTGGCAGTCAGCTGATGCAGGTAATTTGGGCAGTCTCGTACGGTATTTGGCTTGTTCTTATAAAACCACAGTCCAATCTTTTAGGCGTTTCCTCCCAGGCGCTAATTGCCCAGTTTGTTGGCCTGACAGCACTATTTTTAAACTGGGGCGATGCCCCGCTATACGCCCTTGTTATACTAACCTGGCTCGTTTGTTACAGTGCTGCCCGACATTTCTTTACGAGTTTTGATGAACCGCTAACGCGCTACCTTTCCAATACCTGGAGCTATTTCGCGGCTGCTCTCGTTTGGGTACTTGGGCATTGGTTATTATTCTATGGCGTCATTGCGCAACCAACACTTCTACTCAGTGTGATCGGCTTTAGTTTAGCGGGTATTTACTATTTAGATCAGACTGATCGTTTATCGCTTCTTCTGCGCCGACAGCTCATTTTCGTTATGGTAGCAGTCGTGATCATTGTGTTGGTATTCTCAGACTGGGGCGATAAGGCCATATAAGGGAGGGGAAAAGCATGCAGAGTGTGCCAGAAAAAAATCTAAAACGAGATCCGAATTCAGAAACTGCTTCCATTACGGTTGGAGCAAGACACCAGACCACATTACCAAAACTTGGCAAGGCACCACTTCTTATTGGGGTTGGGCTTATACTTGTCGCCTTAGTATCGGGTTTCCTGGGGGGATGGCTAGAGGCACATCGTAATCCGCTGACATCTCTTAATAACAGCACTCGTCAACAAATTGTCCTCAACGAAAGCCAACTTATCAGCGACATTGCTAAAAATGTAGGTCCAAGTGTTGTGTCAATTAACGACACATCACAAACGACTCAATCAGATGTCTTTGGTTTTAGCCAGCCCGTCCAGCAGCAGGCCGCTGGTACCGGTTTTATTATTAGTAGTGATGGAATCGTTGTCACAAATAGGCACGTTGTACCAAGTGGCTCTACAAATATTAGCGTCACCTTAGCTGATGGCACTGAACTTGATAATATTTCGGTCATTGGTCGAACGAGCGATAGTGATCCTCTTGATATTGCCTTCCTAAAAATAAATGATAAGAAGGGTAAGACCCTGCAGCCCGTTCAGCTTGGCGATTCAAGCAAGGTAAATGTTGGCGATAAAGTTGTAGCAATTGGTAACGCTCTCGGTCAATTTCAAAATACTGTGACTGAAGGTATCATTTCGGGCCATGGTCGAAGTGTGCAAGCTGGTGACCAAGGCAGTACCAGCTCAGAAAATCTTGAAGATTTGTTTCAAACGGACGCAGCAATTAATGAAGGTAACTCCGGTGGCCCACTTGTCAATACGAGTGGGCAGGTAATTGGTATTAATACTGCTATTGCTGGCAATGCACAGAATATTGGTTTCTCGATACCGATCGATGATGTACAGGGCCTTATTAGCAGTGTTCTGAAGCAGGGCAAATTACTTCGACCCTACCTCGGCATTCGCTACGTTTCACTCACTCCTGATGTAGTTAGCCAGTCGGGCCTTAGTGTGAGCAACGGCGCTTATATTGCACCTGGTACACCTGATCAACCGGCAATTATCGCTGGTAGTCCTGCCGAAAAAGCTGGACTTCAGGAAAAAGACATCATTACGAAGGTTGATTCTACTGCAATCGACGCGAATAATAATCTATCGTCTGTACTTGGACGTTACCAGGTTGGTGACACGGTTACTCTCACAATAGCTCGTGGTGGTAAGACTATAACGGTAAAAGTTACGTTAGCCGCCGCCCCAACTACCTAGAGCAAACCAAATAACTGGATAAAATCGTCCTCTTTTTGTAGGCCAAAGTTGGCGTGCTGAGCAAGCATGGCTAGAGCTTCGTGTTGGAATGGTAGTGCTTCAGTGAGAATATACTGAACAGAGAAGTTGCTATCTGTCATCTGTTTGAAAAAGCGTCGGTACAAGTTTAATCCGTCTTTGCCACCAAATATTGCTCGACGTGGTTCCATATGAGCAGCTTGATTGATGTGATATTGCGTAGGCACGTATGGCAAGTTTGCTAAGAGTACTAGCGCTGAGTTTTGGAAGGGAACTGATTCAATTGCTTCCAGTAGATCACCACGCAGAAAGGTAAGAGAGATGCGATGCTTTTTTGCATTTTGCTGAGCTACTTCCAGGCAATGCTTGTCAATATCAGTGGCAATCACCGTCATGTCCGGTAACTCTAGCTTAGCTGTGATGCCCAACGCACCTGAACCAGTACCGATATCAATGATTATTGTGTTTGAGGGCAGACTTAAACCTTTAAGCACATCGATCATGGTCTCTGATTCGGGACGAGGTTCAAGAACACGCTTATTGAGCAAAAACTCGCGTCCATAGAACTCGGTCTTACCGCGGATATAGGCAAGCGGCGTATGTTTAAGGCGCTGTTGAAGCTGTTTATCAAGCAAGCGTAGCTTATGAGTTTTGATTACCATTTCTGGGTGAGCAAGCAGCCATGCCCTGTCTTTGTCGAGCAGATCCTCGAGCAGTACAAGCGCATCGAGCCGAGGTGTGCTAATACCGACGGATGCTAGTTGACTAGTTGTATCCTTGAGCCACCAGTCAAGACGCACATCACTCCTGGCTGAGTAATTCGTGCTCATAAGCGAGAAGTCTTTCAATCAAATCATCGATATTGCCACCAAGCGCAGCTGGGATATTACTTCGGCTATAAGCTATACGGTGATCAGTAATGCGATCCTGGGGGAAATTATAGGTACGGATCTTTTCGCTCCGTTCACCGGAGCCGATTAACTTCTTACGTGCATCGGATAATACCTTCTGTTCATCGTCAATCTTCATGGCGAGAAGTCGAGAGCGTAGCACGCCCATTGCTTTGTCTTTATTTTTTATCTGGCTTTTCTCGTCTTGGCATGTAACAACGATACCTGTTGGGATGTGCGTAATGCGAACCGCAGAATCGGTTGTATTTACGCTCTGACCTCCGTGACCACTGCTTCTATACACATCAATACGCAGATCAGCTGGGCTAATAGCAATATCGGTCTCTTCTGCTTCAGGCAAAACGGCTACTGTAACGGTCGAGGTATGGATACGACCACTCGATTCGGTTGTTGGAATACGTTGGACACGGTGAACTCCCGCTTCAAATTTTAAATATCGATACGCGTCAACGCCTCGTATAGCAAAAATGATCTCCTTAAAACCACCTACTTCGCTTGGACTTTCGCTTATCAGTTCGATGGAGAAATTATGGGTTTCGGCCCACCGGCTGTACATACGATATAAATCGCCCGCGAAAAGACTGGCCTCGTCACCACCTGCTGCTGCCCTGATCTCGATAATTGCATCACGCTCATCATTGGGATCTTTAGGTGTAAGGGCTTCAGATAGGCGTTCCATATTGGTTGCAAGTAGCTCAGCCACATCTGTTAATTCATGCCTAGCAAGTTCAGCCAATTCAAGGTCATCACCAGAAGCCAAGTTCTTTGCCTCTTTCTCTGATGATTTGAGGCGTCGCCTTTCGTCAAAAAGGTTGATCAGTTCTTCAAGCCACTGTCGGCGCTTGGCGAGCTTTGGATATCTTTTGGAGCTAAAAATAGCCGGGTCCTCAAGCTGCTTATTGAGGTCAATTAATTCTTGGCGGAGCGTCTGTTCTTTGTTGTCCATAGGATGCCTAACTAACTTAAGTATATAAAAAATCACCAAAACATTGTCATGTTCCGATGATTTACTGGCTTATTCGTTATTGTTCGGTTGTAACTACTTCTTTGGTAGCAGCTTTTTCAACTTTTGCTTCTTTTCGAGCCGTGTGCTTCTTAGCCGCCTGACTACGCTTATCTCGCGCAGCTTTACCCGCTTCAGCTCGAGCTTTGAACTTATCAACTCGACCTTCGATATCAACAATGCGCTCTTCGCCGGTAAAGAAAGGATGAGAGGCGCTTGAGATATGAATCTTGACTAGTGGATACTCATTGCCATCTTCCCACTTGATAGTCTCGTCGCTTGCGACAGTTGAACGAGTCAAAAACTTCGTACCATTATTGAGGTCTTCAAAGACCACAGTACGGTATGAGTCTGGATGAATAGCCTGCTTCATAGAGTGGGTAGTATACACATCTGTTAGTAAGGAGTCAATATCCTTTAGCACTTGCCACAGGGGCCACCATCTGTTACGCTTAAGCAGTCACATATTAAACAGTTTGGGAATCAATCCTCTGTAACGTAACCGTGTAGGTACGATTATGGTAAACCCAGACAAAGCGAAAGGATTACACCATGGCAGCGACAGCTGACGTCGACATCAAGAAGTTATTAGAAGCCGGAGCCCATTTTGGCCATAAAACAAGCCGTTGGCACCCGAAAATGGCACCCTACATTCATAGTAAGCGAGACGGTAATCACATTATTGATCTCGTCCAAACAGTCGCAGCACTTGAAACCGCACTAGCCTTTTTGAGTGAGACGACGGCTGCCGGTAAGCAAGTACTTTTAGTTGGCACAAAACGCCAGGCTAAAGATATCATTTTGAAGCTAGCCGAGGAAACAAGCATGCCATACGTTACTGAGAGATGGGTAGGTGGCATGTTAACCAACCAGAAAACCGTTGGTGGCCGTATAAAATACTTGAAAGACCTAGAGTCTAAAATGGAATCGGGTCAATTAGCTGCCAAGTATAGTAAGCTTGAGCAACAGCGCTTCCAGGAAGAAATCGATCACATGAATTTCATCTATGGCGGCATCAAAAATCTCAATGCTCATCCAGGAGCGGTTTTTATTGTTGATATAGTCCACGAGGCAAACGCTTTACGCGAAGCTCGCAAATTAGGCCTAAAGACAATAGGCATTGTCGACACCAATGCGGATCCAAGTCTTGTTGACTATCCAATCCCCGCCAACGATGATGCAATAAAGACCATTCAGCTTATTGCTGACTATGTAAAACAGGCTATCGAGCAGGGCAAGGCCAAGCAAAAACCGACTACCACCAAAGCTGAAAAGTCTGAGTCTGAGGAGAAATAATTATGGCTGAGATCAAAATTGAAGACATCAAGCGCCTAAAGAACCTCACTGGGGTTGGTTTAACTGATGCGAAAGCAGCGTTAGCTGAATCAAATGGTGATTTTGATAAGGCACTAGCTGCAATGCGTAAAAAGGGTCTTACGAAAGCCGAAAAACGAGGCGAGCGCGAAGCAAGAGCTGGGGTCATAGGTACATATAACCACGACGGTCGGATCGGGGTTTTGGTAGAAGTGAACTGTGAAACCGACTTTGTGGCACGCAACGATCTATTTAAAGAATTAGTAAAAGATCTATCCATGCATATCGCTGCCAGCGCGCCTGAGTTTGTGGGAATTGATGACGTACCCCAGGAAGCTCGAAAAAAGGTAGCCAGTGAATTTAGTGACAAGGTAAAAGCCGAAGGTAAACCAGCTGCTATGGTGCCACAGATTGTAGATGGCATGGTAAAGAAACACTACTTAGAACGTTGTTTACTTGAGCAGCCGTTCGTGAAAAATCCTGACCAGACGGTTGGCGATCTCGTTAAAGAATACAATGCAAAGCTTGGCGAAAATATTGTCGTCCGTCGCTTTAGCCGCATGGTGCTTGGCGAAATTTCCGAGTAGACTATTAGTACAAAGACTATGATGTTCGCATTCAAAGTCTGCAGATACGTGAATGTGAGAGGAGGGAAGCGTGGAACAAGAGCAAATCATTAAACAAGCGAAAGAAAAATTTTTAGCTGGACTAGGTCATTTTCAAGATGAGTTAAAAAAACTAAGAACTGGTCGCGCTCATCCTGCGATGCTTGATGGCGTTATGGTTGAGGCATATGGCACTCAGGTTCCGCTCATACAAGTCGGCAGCATTACGGTACCCGAGCCGCAGCTACTACAAATTACCGCATTTGATCCAAATAACCTTCAGGCAATTGCTTCGTCCATTCGTGACAATAAAGCATTAGGCCTTAATCCAATGGATGATGGTCGAGTGGTACGAATTCAAATACCACCACTTACTGAGGAGCGTCGTCGAGACCTCACTAAAATCATTGGCACAAAAGTTGAAGATTGTATGATCGCCCTGCGTGGAGCACGCCATGAGGCACTTCGAGAGGCCGAAGAGAGTAAGAAACAGAGACAACTGACCGAAGATGATCTTACATCAATCAAAAAACAACTAGATGATCTTATGGCCAAGCATAAAACGGAAGTGGAAAACCTTGCTAAAGCCAAAGAACAAGAAATAATGACCGTTTAACAGGGTGGTCTTTAAGTATTGTTTAAGTCTCGCGTGATACTATAGAGAGAATATGTCAGTGCTTTTGCTTATCTTGGGGTTAGTATTGTTTGTCAGCCTAGTTGTTGTGCACGAATTTGGGCACTTTATAGTTGCACGGCGCAATGGGGTAACGGTTGAAGAATTTGGCATTGGTTTCCCGCCGAGAGCCTGGAGTAAACAACTTAAGAGTGGCCTTTTACTTACCGTAAACTGGCTACCACTTGGTGGGTTTGTGCGTCTTAAGGGCGAACACGATGCTGATAAAAGTCCAGGTAGTTATGGACGAGCGAATCTGTGGGCTAAAACTAAGATCATGCTCGCGGGTGTAGCGATGAATTTATTGGCAGCCTTTGTACTTCTGACTGTCTTGGCGTGGGTTGGCATGCCCCAGCTGGTCGACAACCAATACACGATCAACCGCGACACAAAGGTGCTCCAAAATCAGGTACTTATAAGTTTTATCGAGAGTGGTTCTCCGGCTGAAAAAGCAGGACTGCAACTACATGATCAAATTGTGGGGATTGGTGAAACGGGCCATCAAACACAAAAGGTTACAGATCAGGCCCAGCTACCTAAAGTGACCCAAAGTTTAGCCGGACGAAGTGTACAAGTTGTTATTCGTCGAGACGGGGTCACGAAAACTATAAGAACTACTCTTCGCAGTAGTCAGGTAGTTGCGGCGAGTAAGAAAACTAATGACCCCAAGGGTTATCTGGGAGTCTCACCAACAGAATATCGTCTACAGCGTTCAACATGGTCTGCGCCCGTTGTAGCAATTGGCTTGATGGTTCAGATCACCATATTGACTCTACAGGGTCTTGGTCATGCGCTTGGTGCATTGTTTACCGGACACGCAGCACAAGCGGGGGCTCAGGTAACCGGGCCTATTGGGATTTTTGCTCTCCTGCAAACAGGCAGCGTACTTGGTTACCAGTTTATTTTAATGATCGTAGCTATTATTTCGCTCGCTTTAGCCATTATGAACGCTCTTCCTATACCTGCACTAGATGGGGGAAGGCTATTCGTAACATGGCTATATCGCGGTCTCCGCCGCCCACTGTCCCAGCGAACAGAAGAATGGATTCACGGAACGGGCTTTATGGTGCTTATGGTGTTGGTTGTACTAATTAGTATTGTAGATTTTCGGCGGTACTTCTGATGCTCGGGGCGCTCAGTTGGGGCACGCCTTTTTATCTACTAGCAGTCTATGGATTAATTCGTTTTTTCAAAAAGGCACCTGACGAAACTAAGGCTAATCAAATAAATTGGCGTCCCCTTGAAACCGTTGGCGTGACGATAGCCATATACTTTGTATCACAACTCATTGGTGGCGCACTTGTCTATCTTTACCCACTGTTAAGTCATTGGAGTCGACAAAGTACCACAGACTGGATAAATAACAGCATACTAGCCCAGTTTTTATTAGTCTTATTTATCGAGTCGATTACTGTCTGGCTGCTCATGCGGTTTTTGAAGCGTCGCAAAGCAACATTCAAAACGATTGGGCTACATAAGCCAAGATGGCAAGATCTTGGTTATGCACTTATTGGGTTTATCGTCTATTTTATCCTCTACATTGTCGTAGTTGATATTGCTAAGGGTGCAGTGCCTAGCCTTAACCTTAACCAACAGCAACAATTGGGCTTTAATAATGCGCATAGTTCGGCACTCATCCTCGTATTCGTTAGTCTTGTTCTGCTTCCACCTATTGTTGAAGAAATATTGGTTAGAGGTTTTTTGTATAGTGGTCTCAAGAAGGGCTTACCCAAAATCTGGGCTGTTGTTTTAACCTCTGGATTGTTTGCTATGGCTCACCTTGAGGCAGGT
>Ga0265338_10010706_pt1 | contig 10710 bp, 8 predicted proteins | sample 42126metaG_FD_193579 | JGI IMG/M metagenome (GOLD analysis project Ga0265338, IMG submission 193579) | Rhizosphere microbial communities from Carex aquatilis grown in University of Washington, Seatle, WA, United States - 4-21-26 metaG | ecosystem: Host-associated > Plants > Roots > Rhizosphere >... | reverse complement strand
CTTCGGCGAGAACCTGCCGAAGACGCGCTCGGGCAAGATCATGCGCCGTCTGTTGCGCTCGCTCGCGAAGGGCGAGGCGATCACGCAGGATGTTTCGACGCTTGAGAATCCCGCGATTCTCGAGCAGCTCGGCGAGTCGCGCTGAATCCGTTGCTGGACAGCTTGCACAAGGCGCATTGATACCATCGATGTGATAGATGAGATGCCCGTCGGCATCTCATCGCGCAAGTTCCAGCCACGCGGCTACGTGTTCTCCGGTATGGCCTTTGTGCAGAGAACTAATGATATTCAGCGAGAGGAGGCTTGCCAGAAGCCACCATTATTGCATCCGCTTCCGATTAGCTAGAGAGGGAGCTTAATCAATCCGGATCGTTGATTGGAGCTCACACGCCTCGCCATATCGCGCAGCCGTCGCGAAGATGACCAGAAGGCGGGCCGCTGATCAACAAACATTACGTCGCGACGTCGGGAAGATCGCGCGTGTACTCGTCGATGACCGTCAAACACTTCAGCTGCAGGCCGTTGGCACACGCGTCGAACACGAAGCCGTACGACCAGACGTGCCGTGCGGCGATCGCCGGTTGCGACCGCGGACGACGAAGCGACACACGCCTGCGTGGAACCTGCAGGCCGGCAAGGCGCCACAGCCGCCATGTCCGGTCCGGACTCATCAGGTGACCGTGCCGTTCCGGAAATATCTGGATTCGACGGTACCCATAGCGCGGACGAAGGGAAAGACCGGTTCCCTTATGGGTGGTGGGTCAAAATACGGCTTTCTAAAAAATGGGCTAGTCTTTACGCGAGTTCGACCGCAGGACGGGGTCGAAGGCACGTTCGGGAACAAAGCACCAATCTGAGGCATTCGTTTGATGCGTTTCACCTGATTGAAGCGTGGTTGCCGTTTCGCCTGAGGGGCAATCAGGATGACGATTCGCGATGCACGCCGCAGGTTGGGTTGGTCTCTCGATATTTCGCCGTGAATATCCGGGCGCTCTCGTTTCGGCCCAGCGCTTATTTGGCGGTCATAGAGCTGCATCTGAAGAAGTCCTTCGTCGACGTAGCGGGAGAAAACGACGACCAGCGCGAATGCACGCACCGGGAGGGCGGCGCTAATCTGGATGGCATTTCGCCGCCCGGCATCGTGTTCTCCTGCGACCGTAACACCAGAGCGAATTCACCGCTTCGTTAAGTGTTTGCACGGGGGTACACCCGCGCGCCCACCGGGGCTGCCGCAGGGCGCGCCATCAGGTCAGGGTGGATTCTGGCAGCCTGTTCAGGAATCCAGAGGAAAACACCAGTGTTTGCGAACCATGCAACGGGTCGAGCGGTATCCCTGCCTTTGGCCGTGACCCTGTGTGCATTGGCGGCAGGTGTGCTGTTGGCGGGCTGCCGTAAGGGGCACGAGGCGCCGGTGGCCGAAGCGCGTCCGGTGCGAGTCGTCAGGATAGAGAAGCAGGAGGCGGGAAGCACCATCGCCTTGACCGGCCGGCTGCAGGCACAGGCCGAGATCAATCAATCGTTCCGTATCGACGGGAGAATGATCTCCCGCAACGTCGATGTCGGAGACCGCGTCAGAGCGGGCCAGGTGCTGGCGCGGCTTGACCGGATGAACGAAGAAAGCAGCCTGGAGTCCGCTCGCGCCCAGCTAGCCGCCGCTCAGGCACAAGCTCTGGAAGCGCGCACCATGTTCACCCGCATGCGTGATCTTCTTGCTGAGCATGCCGTGTCTCGTGCTTCTTTTGAGCAGTCCGAAGCGATGGCCAAGATCACCCAGTCGCAGGTCGATTCGGCGCAGTCACTGGTTAGCCTCGCACAGAACCGCCTGAGCTACACCGATCTGGTTTCCGACGTCGCCGGCGTGGTGACGGCGCGCGGTGCGGAGCCGGGCGAGGTGGTTCCGGCTGGCCGCATGATCGTCCAGATCGCTCGCGAGGGCGCGGTGGATGCCGTGTTCGACGTGCCCGCCGCCATCAAGGACGCCGCCCCGGAAAATCCCGACATTGTCGTTGCGCTTGCCAGCAACCCTGAGGTGACCGCCGTTGGTAGGGTACGCGAAGTATCGCCCCGCGCCGATCCGGTGACCGGGACTTTTGCGGTCAGGGTGCGATTGCTCGATCCACCCGCGACCATGCGCCTGGGTAGTACGGTCATTGGCCACATGAAGCTTCAGCGCGCGCCGGCCATCGAAATTCCCTCTAGCGCTCTTATCCAGCCCGGCGGCAAGCCTGCGGTCTGGTTGCTCGATACGAAGACGGGGACGGTTTCGGTGCGCGAGGTCGAGCTTCAGGCGTACGGCGAGGACCGCGTTCAGGTATCTCAAGGCCTCGCCACAGGCGACGTGATCGTGACGGCCGGTGTACAGGCATTGCGGCCGGGACAGAAAGTTAACTGGACCGAGGCCCCCAGGTGATTGGCCCGAATCTTTCCGAGTGGGCGCTTTCGAAGCGCCCGCTGGTGGTGTTCCTGATGATCGCTGCGCTCGTGGCGGGAATGCTGTCATTTTTGCGCCTGGGGCGCGCCGAAGATCCGGTCTTTACGTTCCGCACCATGGTGGTGTCCGCCGTGTGGCCGGGGGCCACGGTCGACGACACCCTTTCACAGGTCACCGAGCGGCTCGAACGCACGTTGCAGGAGACCCGTCATCTGGACCGCATACGCAGCTATACGACAGCGGGGCAGACGACGATCTTCGTCGATCTTCGGCAATCCACGCCGCCTTCCGAAATCCAGGACATCTGGTATCAGGTTCGCAAGAACGCGGGCGACATGCGGCAAACGCTGCCGGCCGGAACGCTCGGGCCGTTCTTCAACGATGACTTCGGCAACACCTACGGCATCATCTACGGATTTACCGCCGACGGCTACAACATGCGCGAGTTGCGTGATCGCGTCGAGGCGATTCGCTCGCGTCTGCTGCTGGTGCCCGACGTTTCGAAGATCGAGGTGTTGGGCGCGCAGGACGAACAGATCTACATCGAGTTCTCGACCACGCGTCTGGCGGGCTTGCGCCTGGATTACCCGACCATCGTCGCGACATTGCGAGCGCAAAATCTCATCATGCCGACCGGCGTCCTGCAAACCGGGCAGGAGCGGGTGTTCTTCAGGGTGACTGGCGCCTTCGATTCCGAACGCGACATCGAAAATGTCAACCTGGTGCTGGGAGGGCGCATCGTTCGCCTCGGCGACATCGCCACCGTGAGACGCGGCTTCGCCGACCCGCCACAGCCGATGTTCCGCGTCAACGGCAAGCCAGCCATCGGCCTCGCGATCGCCATGCGCGAGTCGGGCGACATACTGGCGCTCGGCCGTAACCTGAAGGCCGAGATGGCCGACGCCACCGCGAACCTGCCTGCCGGCATCGACCCGTTCCTCGTCGCCAATCAGTCGGATACCGTTGACGTCGCGATCAACGACTTCATGGCGTCCCTCTGGCAGGCCATCATCATCATCCTGGCGTGCAGCTTCCTGAGTCTGGGTGTACGGCCGGGGACGGTGGTGGCGTTGTCGATCCCCCTGACGCTGGCGATCGTATTCGCGATCATGGACGTCGTGCACATCGACCTGCACCGGGTGTCGCTGGGGGCGTTGATCATCGCGTTGACCTTGCTGGTCGACGACGCCATGACCACGGTCGACGCCATGATCAACCGCCTCGCCGCCGGTGACAGCAAGGATCAGGCCGCGACTTTCGCGTACCGCACGCTGGCCGCGCCGATGCTGATCGGCACGCTCGTGTCGATTTCCAGTTTCGTGCCGATCGGCTTCGCGAAGAGTTCGGCCGGCGAGTATACGTTCTCCATTTTCGCGGTGGTCGCGATCGCACTGCTAGCGTCGTGGTTCGGTGCGGTGATTTTCTCGCCGCTGGTCGGCGTGGTAATCCTGAAAGCGCCCAAGGCAGGGAAGGAGCCGCGCAAGCCCGGCAAAATGCTCATGGCCTATGACCGCTTTCTGCGTGGCGCGCTGCGGCTGAAGTGGTTGACGATTGCCATCACGCTCGCGGCGTTCGCGGTGTCGATCTTCCTTGTCCGGTTCGTGCCGCGGCAGTTTTTCCCCGCCTCGGATCGGCCCGAACTGACGGTGGATCTGACTTTGCGCCAGAACGCATCCATCCACGCCACCGAGGGGCAAGTCGCGCGCATCGAAGCCATTTTGAAAAGCGATCCCGATGTCGATCACTTCAGCAGCTATGTGGGCCGTGGCGCAGTGCGCTTTATTCTCACCCTCAGCGTTCAGTTGCCCAATCCGTTTTTCGCACAGATCATTGTGGTCGCGAAAAATCTCGACGCGCGGGACCGGCTGCAATTGAAACTGGAGAAGACACTGAGCGACCAGTTTCCCGGCATCGTCGCTCGTGTATCCCCGCTGGAACTGGGGCCGCCGGTGGGGTGGCCGCTGCAGTATCGCGTCTCGGGCCCCGACCCGGCGCGGGTGCGCAGGGCCGCACTCGATCTGGCCGGTATCGTGGGTTCGGACGAGCGCTCGCGCCACATCAATTTCGACTGGATGGAGCCGGCCCGGCAGATCCGTATCCACATCAACCAGGATGAAGCGCGCCAGCTTGGCGTGAGTTCCGCCGCGCTGGCCGCCATCATGAACACCATCATTACCGGCACGCCGATCACGCAGATCCGCGACGACATCTACCTGATCAACGTCGTGGCGCGCGCGCAGGAAGAGCAGCCGCTGACGGTGCAGTCACTCGCTACCTTGCAGGTTCCCACGCCGAGCGGCCGCATGGTGCCGCTCAGCCAGTTCGCGACGTTCACGGAGGAACAGGAGTCGCCGCTCGTATGGCGGCGAAACCGCGTTCCTACGCTCACGGTGCGCGCCGACGTGACGCATGGCATGCTGCCGGACGAAGTCGTCGCAACGCTCGCGCCGAAGATCGCCGGGTTCAACGCGAAGCTGCCCAAGGGCTACCACGTCGCGACCGGCGGCATATTCGAGGAAAGCGCGATTTCGCAAGCCTCGGTGTTTGCCGTGGTCCCGGTGATGATCGTGCTGATGCTCACGAGCATGATGCTGCTGCTGGTGAGCTTCAAGCGCCTCGCCATGGTGGTCTCGGTGATGCCATTGGGCCTGATAGGCGTGGTGCTCGCGCTGCTGATTTTCAACCGGCCGCTTGGTTTCGTCGCCATTCTGGGCATTCTCGCGTTGATCGGCATGATCGCCAAGAACGGCCTGATTCTGATCGTGCAGATCGAAACCTGTCGTCAAGAGGGTATGGGTGTGCTGGAGGCCGTTGTTGCCTCGGGCACTTCGCGCATGCGGCCGATGATGTTGACCTCGATCTCGACCGTGCTCGGTCTGATCCCGATTGCGCCCACCGTGTTCTGGGGCGCCATGGCCTTCGCGATCATGGGCGGATTGCTGGTGGCAACGCTGCTGACCCTGGTGTTCCTGCCGGCCCTGTACATGGTGGTGTTCGGCAAGGAAGCCCGGCGGGCGTCGCAGCCAACGGGTACGGCGAGCGGGTCGACGTAAGCCGCCAGGTCCCGATTCCATCCGGGAGCCGCCCGCCGTTTTCGCGCTCACTGGTTTCTCCGCTGGTTTTTCCATAGAGGAGGCGCATCTTTCATGAGCTCACCCTTGCTCCGTGCTTTCCTGCGCGACTGGCGTTCGCACTGGCGCGTCGCACTGGCGCGTCGCGCTGTGTTTCCTCGCGCTATGGATCATCCTGGTGCCGAGCGTGAAGCCGGCCGATCTCGTGTGCGGCCTGATCGCGACGCTCGTCGCGACGCAGACGAGCCTGCGTCTCCTGCCTCCCGCCGCAGGGCTGTTGCGCCTCGGCGCTCTACTCGTGTTCGTGCCGCATTTCCTTCTGCAGTCCCTTCTCGCGGGCATCGACGTGGCGCGGCGCGCATTGGACCCACGCCTGCCTTTGCGGCCGGGTATCGTGGTCTATCGCGTCGGCTTTCCGCCGGGAACGGCGCGCAATGGTTTCGCCATCGTTACGAGCCTCTTGCCGGGATCGCTTCCGGTTGACGAGACCGCGGACGGGCTCGTGTACCACTGCCTCGACACCTCACAGCCGGTTGCCAGACAGCTGGCGGACGAAGAACGGCGCCTTGCCGGCGCGCTGGTCAGCGGTGACCGTCATGGCTGACGTGCTCATTGCCGTTTGCGCGCTGCTGCTTCTGATGGTGGCTGTCGGCTTGTTGAGCGTGCTGCGCGGGCCCACGCGCGCCGACCGCATGATGGCCGCGCAGTTGTTCGGTACGGGAGGGATTGCGGCCTTGCTGCTGGTCGGCACGGCAAGCGGCGTTGAGGCGGTCGTGGATGTCGCGTTGACGCTCGCCGTGCTTGCGGCGTTCGCGTCAGTGGCCTTCGTCGAGGCCGATCGTCAGGCAGAAGGCGTTATCGCGAAGGAGGATCGGAAATGAAAACTGCCGCCGACGTCTTCACGATCGTTGCCATGCTGGCTGGCATTTTCTTCTTCGTGGCCGGTACGGTCGGGCTGCTGCGGTTCCCGGACACGTACACGCGGCTGCACGCGCTGACCAAGGCCGACAATCTCGGCCTGGGCATGGTGGTGCTGGGGCTGTTGCCACAGACAGGGCATATCGTGGTCGCCCTCAAGCTGATCGTGGTCTGGCTGCTGGTGATGCTGACGTCGTCCGACGTGTCACAGCTCGTCGCGCGCGCCGCACGGCGGCAGGAGGAGGGCACATGATCGCCGCCATCTCCGTCGGTATCGGGATCCTGTTACTCGTGCTTGCGCTCTGGACGGTCGTCGTGCGCGACACGTTCGCCGCGGTCGCCGGGTTCATTCCTTACGGCCTGTTGCTCACGCTGGCCTGGCTGGTGCTTCGCGCTGTCGACGTGGCGTTGACCGAAGCGGCCATCGGTGCCGGCCTGACCGGCGCGCTGCTGATCAAATACGCGGCCAGGGACCTGCTGGCCGGTGATCTTGCCAGTGCGCTGGCCGCGGCGTCTTCAGCCGCGACCACGCTGCTGATGCTTCATTTCGTGCGCTGCCTGAGTGCTACGGCAGCGGCGGATTCCCATGCCCGCACTGCGACGCCGCTCACGGTCGCATGGCTGGCCATGGTGCTGGTCTCGCTGATCGGGCCGCGGGTGCTGTATCTGCATCTCCCTGTTGGCACGCTGCCTGAGGCGTTCGCGCCCGCGGCGTTGTGGTCGGCGCTCTGGCCTGTGCTTGCCGGCGCGGTGCTGGCCATTGGCTGGCATCGATGGGGAAGAAAGCGCCTTGCGTACCGGTAGGGGATGTGGGCGTGATCCTGCACGAACTCCAACGGGCCGCAGCGGCAGCAGGGCGGTTCGCTCAGGATACCGATGCATTCGTGCGGGGATGGTCCTTGTCGTGCCTGACGCTGTTGCTCGCTGCGCTGGTGTTCGGTGGCCTGCTGGCCGTGGCGGCCTGATGTGTGGTGTGTATCGCAAGCGACCGCGGCGCCTGCGTATGCCGCACGCGGTCGAAGCAGAACCTGGAGTCCGTCATGAGAACGCTGACGCGTGCTGCGCTACTTGCCGCCGCTACCAGTTGCCTGGTCGGCTGCATTACCGTGGGACCCGATTACAGTCGCCCTGAAGTGCAGGTGCCGGCAACGTGGCGAATCGACTTGCCACAGGCTGAAGAGATCGTGAACACGGCATGGTGGGAGCAGTTCGAGGATCCGGTGCTGAACGACCTGATTCAATCCGCGCTCCAGGGCAATCTGGACGTGCGCATCGCGGCGGCGCGTGTCGACCAGTTCATCGGCGTGCTACGCTCCGCGCGCTCACAGGGTCTTCCGCAGATCGGCTATGGCGCCAGCGCGAGCCGCAACCGGGCCAGCCAGGTCGGCATGCCGCCGCTGCCGCCCACGCTCGATCCCGTATTCAATCTCTATCAGGGCATGCTGTCCGCCTCCTGGCAAATCGATCTGTTCGGGCGCGTAAGGCGCCTGACCGAAGCCGCACAGGCGCAGGTCTATGCCAGCGAACAGGCTCAGCGGGGCGTCGTGCTTTCGCTCGTGACAGGCGTCGCGACTGGCTACATCACGCTGCGCGGGCTTGACCGGCAACTCGAAGTCGCGCAGGCCACCGCGAGCAATTTCAGCGAAACACTCCGCATATTCGAGTTGCGCTACAGGGGCGGCCTCGTTTCCCAGACGGAGCTTTCGCAGGTGCGCTCCCAGTACACGCTGGCGCAAACCGCGATACCAGCCATCGAGCAGCAGATTGACATCGTGGAAAACGGCATCTCCATTCTGCTCGGGCGCAATCCTGGGCCGATTCCGCGAGGCAAGTCGGTGAGCGAACTCGTGCTTCCGGCGATTCCGGCGGATCTGCCGTCAACACTGCTCGAACGGCGCCCCGATATTTTGCAGGCCGAACAGAATCTGGTCGCAGCCAATGCGAATGTCGGCGCCGCACGTGCGCTTTACTATCCCACCCTTTCGCTGACGGGGGCGCTGGGGTCGGTCAGCACGGCCTTCGGCGACTTCCTTTCCGGGCCCGCTTCGCTCTGGTCGATCGCAGCCGGACTGACCGGGCCGATCTTCACGTCGGGCGCGATCGGCGGTCAGGTGCAGTCGGCCGCGGCACAAAAGCGCCAGGCCGAACTGGTCTACCGGCAGACGGTGCTCGGCGCGTTCAACGACACCAACAACGCGCTGGTCGGCTCACAGAAGACCAGCGAGCAAACCGGGCTTCAGCAGCAGCGTGTCGACGCTTTGCGTGAATCTGCGCGGTTATCGCGGCTCAAGTTCGAAGATGGTCTGACCGGCTATCTCGAAGTACTGGTATCTGAAAACGACCTGTTCTCCGCCGAGCTTGCCCTCGCCAGCTTGCAGGCCTCGCGCTATAACCAGGTGATCAGCGTGTATCAGGCCATGGGCGGCGGCTGGGTGGATATCGCTGATTCGCGTACGCCCGTGTCGCTGAGCGCCGAACGAAAGGTTAATGCCCCGCAGGGCAGGTGAATTCACACAGGCTCGAAAGACATGCGCGTGCGTTCATGGAGGTACGTCGTACTGCTTGCTGCCACGTCGTTGCTATTGCTCGGCGGCTGTGCGACACGGCCCGTGAACCCACCGATCATTCGATACGACCCGGAGCAGTTGAACCCGTTCGACCGGCTGGAGGGAAACCGGGGCGGCAGGCAGGACATGGTCATTCTGGCCTTCTCCGGTGGCGGAATGCGTGCGGCCGCGTTTTCGTACGGAACGCTGGAGACGCTGCAGCGTATCGAAGTGACGGGCGCGACGGGCAAGAAGATCCGCTTGCTCGATGAGGTGGACCTGATCACCGGAGTCTCCGGCGGCAGCTTCACCGCGCTGGCGTACGGGCTTTATGGCAACCACCTGTTCGACTTCTATGTGGACCGTTTTCTCAAGCGCAATGTGCAGGGCGAACTCATTGCCCGGATCCTGAATCCGGTGAACTGGCCCGCGCTCGCTTCCTCGCGCTGGAGCCGTTCCGAGCTTGCGGCGAAGCTGTATGACGAAGTCCTGTTCAACAATGCGACATTCGCCGAGCTCGAGCACAACGGCGGCCCGATGATCGCGGTCAGCGCAACGGAACTGACGACGGGATCGCGCATCGTGTTTCTCCAGCAGAACTTCGATGTCCTGTGCGCGGATCTCGGTCCATTCAAGCTCTCCCGTGCGGCGGCGGCATCCTCGGCGCTGCCGGTAGTTCTGGCTCCGATTACGATCAACAACTACGGGGGCACATGTGGTTACGAGGAGCCCGAGTGGAGTCATGCGCTTGCCAGACCCGACAGGGTGCGGAGATCCGCGAGCCGCATCCTCAATCGACTGCAGGACTTGCGCAAAATCGTCGACTCGACCCAGAACCCGTATTTCCACCTCGTGGATGGCGGCGTCTCCGACAATCTGGGCCTGAGGGGCGTGCTGGACTTCATCGGAACATTCGAGGCGCTCCACGAAGCCGGGCAACCCGCACCGCTCGATAACGTACGCAGACTGATTATCTTTGTGGTGAACGCGGCGTCGTCTCCGTCGACCAGCTGGAACCTTTCGGAACGTCCGCCAGGCGCAATCGGGACGCTTGTTCAGGCGGCTGGCGTGCCGATCGATCGCTTCTCCAGCGAGTCAGTCGAGCTATTGCAGGACATCAAGGCGCGCTGGGCTCTGTTGCGCCAGATCCGCAATTCCGAGGCATTCAAGGGTAACAAGGACCCCGCTCTGGCCCGGGCCGTGGAAGCGCCCGATGCCGATATCTATGTGGTCAACGTGTCATTTGACGCGCTGCCCGACAAAGCCGAGCGGGACGACCTTAATCAACTACCGACTTCGCTTGCGTTACCGGATGAGGCGATTGACCGCTTGCGCAATGCGGCAAGCGCGATCATCCTGGCCTCCCCGCAATTCCAGGCCGCACTCAAGAGCGCGGGCGCCCGCATTATCGAGCAGCCCGAAACTGGTAAGGCCGGACCGGTAGAAAACAAAAGGCCGGATGTTCGATAGCGCAGCGTCAGCCGGTCGACCTGTCGCACACTCGGCGCCAGCCGCGCCGCAGTTTGACCGGGCTTGGGCCGGGCCTCGGGTCACCGCCTGAATGGCGGCCGCAAAGCATATGCTGCGTGAAAGCGGACATTACCAGGTAGCCTCTACAACGAAATGTCGAGGCCATTTCAAGATGTCGCAGCGGCAGCTATTTAGAAATGTCGTGTTTTCAGGATCGAAAGTTTTTTCTCTGAAGGTGTTACCGCTCACCGGTTGTTGAAGGACGTGTCTGAAA
>Ga0265338_10010705_pt1 | contig 10711 bp, 4 predicted proteins | sample 42126metaG_FD_193579 | JGI IMG/M metagenome (GOLD analysis project Ga0265338, IMG submission 193579) | Rhizosphere microbial communities from Carex aquatilis grown in University of Washington, Seatle, WA, United States - 4-21-26 metaG | ecosystem: Host-associated > Plants > Roots > Rhizosphere >... | reverse complement strand
TCGCCGCCGGGCGAGCTGGTGCGCGCGGTGCTCGAGGGTGGTTATCGACAGCACCTGGAGCTGACCTTCCTCGAAGACGCCGAGTCGCGCGCCGCCGACATCAGCCAGCTCTCGGAGTACGCCTCGCAGTACCTGGAGCTCGAGGGCTTCCTGGCTGAGATCGCGCTGCTCAACGAGTTCGCGGCCGAGGAAGCAGTCGTGGACACCGAGGCGCCCGACGAGAAGGTCGTGCTCTCCAGCGTGCACCAGGCGAAGGGCCTCGAGTGGCGCGCGGTGTTCGTGGTGTGGCTCGCCGACGGCCGCTTTCCCATGTCCCAGGCGCTGCGCGAGCTCGACGAAGAAGAGGAAGAGCGGCGGCTCTTCTATGTGGCCTGCACGCGCGCGCGCGATGAGCTCTGGCTCACCTACCCCATCGTCGCCGCCCCGCGCGATCGCGAGCGGCTCCTCTTGCGCGTGTCGCGGTTCATCGAGGAGCTGCCCGCGGGCGATTCGGCGCCCTACGACCGCGTGCAGATCGAGGCCGTGGCCGCCGAGCCGCTGCCGCCGGCCCAGGTGGCGCTGCTCGGCGCGCGCAAGTAGCGCTGAAAATGAAGACGCCCGACCGCTTTCGCGATCGGGCGTCGAAGGCTTCTGCCGGCTCGGCTACTTGGGCGCGTTGCCGTACGAGACGGTCAAGGCGATCACGTTCGCCAGGCCCTTGTAGTCGCCGGGCAGCACCGGGTTCGTGGTGGTCACCGACGAGAACAGCACCAGCTGGTAGCCCAGGTCGATCTTGAGGTCGTGGTACGTGTAGCGGCCGCCGAGCGCGATGTTCACGCGGCTCGCGTCCGGGAGGTCCGGGCCCACGGTGTCGTTGGGGGAGGGCGTAGGGTCGATGAGCAGGCCTGCGCGCAGGGTGATCGAGGGGTTCAGCCGGTACTCCGCGCCGATGCGGTAGTTCCAGGTGTGGGTCCAGTTCTTGGGCTCGGTCTTCGAGAGCTGCGGGTCTTCGAAGTTGAGCACCACCGCGTTCATGGTCTGCCAGCCGGTGTACTGCACGTCGATGTCGATGAGCAGCGGCTCGATCGGCCGCGAGGAGATGCCCAGCTGCAGTGTTTGGGGCATCTGCAGCTCGAGGTTGCCCGGCTGGTCCTTGAGGGTGTTCGCGAACTCCACCGGCACGTTGCTGAAGTGCGCCTTGCCATTGTTGAAGTTCAGGTCCACCGGCGAGCGGTAGGCCGCGCCGAAGGTGAGCAGCCTGGGGAGGATGTCCACCTGCAGGCCCATGTTGCCGCCCGCGCCCCAGGTGTCGGCGCCGAGGTCCACCGAGCCCACGCTGTCGACGAAGTTGATGTCCTGATTGAGCTCCGCCACCGAGCGCACGATCTGCACGCCGATGCCCACGCGCACGCGGTCGCCAATCTTGAAGGCCGCGGTGGGGTTGAGGGTGAAGTTCTGCAGCGAGATGGAGCGAATCAGGAATCGGCCCGAAAAGGTGTCGGGCCAGGAGAGCTTGTTGCCGTAGTTGGTGAACTCGCCGATGCCCAGCGCCAGCTCGTCGGTGGCGCCCCAGGCCGCGAAGAGGCCGGGCGGCGGCACCACCTCGGAGTCGGTGCTGGTGCTCGGGCCACCGCTCGCGGGCGTGAAGGTGAAGTTGGGGATCAGGAACGCCGCGCCGGCCTCGAGGTCGTAGTACTGACCCCGCGCGAGGCCTGCGGGGTTGTAGAACGAGGCCGAGGCGTCGTCGACGGCCGCGGTCATGGAGCCGGCCATGCCGGTGCCGCGCGCGGTCACCACGTCGAGCTGGAAGCCAGCGGCGTGGGCCTGACCGGAGGCCCCGAGCGCAACCACCGCCGCCAGGGCCGAGATGAGCTTCTTCATGTGAACCCTCCCAAGGTCTTTGAGCTGCGCCACTGGCCCGCGCGCTCAGGCGCAGGCCAGCGGCCGGTGGCAGTTAGGGCTGGTGGCCCGTGGCGATCCAGGTGGCGGCCTCGGTCTGCGCCGCCGTGGTGACCGGAACCTCGCCAGAAGGCGCGCCCGCCTCGTAGCCGCCGAGCAGGAACGCGTGGCGGTTCGGCAGCGGGACGTCGGTCACGCTGGGCGTGTACTCGCTCACCGTGGCCAGCGGGTTGGCAGGGTCGATTGGCCGAGGCCAGCAGCGCCGCCGTGCTCGGGTTCACCACCACCTGGTCCTGGCTGATCCACTGCACCAGCACCGCGCGGTTCGACGGCGAGGGCGTGATGGTGTTCACCAGGTCGCTCGCCGAGTTGATCGGGTCGGCCGGGTCCATCACCCACTGCGCGAAGTTGATGAACTGGTCGTAGCTCGGGTCACCCACGTTGATGCCCTGAGCGGTGAGGCCGCCCTGTAGGCCATCCCGCAGCGGCGCCAGGCCGGGCGAGCTCGAGAGCAACAGGGTGAGGTCGCCGCCGGGCACGTTGAGCACCGCGTGGCCCACCACCGGGCTCGCCGAGACGGCCAGCGTCCCGAGGATGCCGCCGAGGCTCTGGCCCACATACGCCACGTTGGTGCCGTCGAGCGCGTCGCCGCCCTCGGCGGTGAGGAAGCTGTTCAGCGAACCGGTGGTCGTGGCGGGCAGGGCGACCATGGCCTCGATCTGCGCCTCGTCGATCACGTCCTGGCGGAAGTGGTCGCGCGTGCTCAGGAAGAAGTAGTTGCCCACGTTGGGCAGGTCGATGAAGTTCCAGCCGGAGATGGCCGGCGTGCCCGAGCTCGACACGAAGCCCGCGCCCTCGCAGGTGAGGCCGGTGCCGTCATTGGTGCAGTTGCCCAGGCCCTGCGCCTGGCAGAACGCGTCGGCGGGGGTGTTGGGCGGGAGGCTGGCAGAGTCGCAGGCCACGGTGCGGCTCGAGGCCACGCAGCGGCCGTAGCTCTCGGTGCCGGGCGTCTCATCGCAGATCGCCGTGCCAGAGGGCGCGGTGCAGGAGGCGTCATCCGATGCAGCGCCGGTGGCCGATTTCGAGCCCACGCAGAAGCTGCGGTCACCGTGGAACGGCTCGTCGAAGGCGACCAGCGCGTAGCCCGCGCCGTTCACCGCGTTGGCGAGCAGCACCGAGCTCACGCTGGAGCTGGTGAGGCCGTGGCCGAAGATCGCTACCGGCCAGCCGCCGGAGGGCGCCGTGCCCGCAGGCTCATAGACGAGCACCGGCACGCGCTGCGGCGTGGGATTCGTCGGATCGAACGGACCGTACGTCCCCGGCGCCGGACGGCTCGCGCCCTGCACGAGGAGGAACGGCGTGTTCACCGCGCCCGCGTACACCTTGCTGGCGTTGATGTTGTTCTTGAGCTGCGCGGGCAGCGCGCCGAGGAGCGCTGCCGGAGCCGGCGCCACGAAGTTCGGCTTGGGCGGGATGAGCGCCGAGACCGGGCCGCTGGGCACCATGTGCAGCTGGTTGATCTGCGACCAGGTGCTCATGGTGTGGAAGTCCCACGCCAGCGCGAGGTCGGCGCGCGGGTAGCCGGCGGTGTCGAGCGAGTCGAACATGCCCGAGTACGCCTCGCGCACCGTCTCCAGGATCTGGAGGAGCGTCACGGCCTGGCACTGCGTCGGGTAGCTCTGGCAGTCGCCGAGCTGGCCCGCTGCCGCGGCCTGCGCGATGGCAGGGATCGAGGGCAGGTGCGTGGTCGGGTCGATGATCGGCGTCTTCATGCGCATGAGCGCGAAGGCCGAGGCCGGGGCCACCGTGATGCCCGCCGTGTCGGCGAGCGAGATGGTCACGAAGCCCGCGTAGTCGGTCTGCTCGTCGAGCGGCACCGTGGGGACGATCTGGAGCAGCTCGGGCTCGGCCGCGGCCACGCCCTCGCCGCCGTCGGGCAGCAGGGTGAAGCCCGAGGCCTTGCCGCAGTTCACGCAGGAGTTGAACACCGGCACGCTGGTGCCCGAGAGGTTCACCAGGCCCACGTTGAACGACGTGCCGCCGTCGCTGGTGGGGTTGATGCTCGTGGGGTCGACGTTGGCGTTGTCGGTGAGGTCGCGCGGGAAGCTGCCGCCGAACGAGGTCTGGATGGGCGCGCTGGTGGAGAAGCCGTCCTGGCTGTTGAGCGCCGGCTGAATCGCGCCCACGCTCGCGGGCATGTTGATCTGGCCCGGGCCGCCGTCGGGGTTGGGGATGTAGAACTCGAAGAGCTGGCCCAGCGAGGTCGGCAAATCACGGCCGCTGAAGGGGAAGGGCAGCACCACCTGGGTCGGGTCGAGCGCGAGGTTGAAGCTCAGCTCCGGGTTGCTGAAGATGGTGAACGTCCACAGCGCGCCGACCTGCGTGGGATCGAGGTTCAGCGCGGTGAACACCGGCGCCAGCCCGAGGCGGATCTGCTCGAGCTGCACGGCCTGCGCGTCGCTGATGGGCGCCAGGGTCACGGCCGAGTGGCAGGTGGTGGGGTCGGTGGACGGATCCGTCAGGTCGCAATCGACGAGCGGCTGGGTGGAGCGCAGGAACGCGAACTGATCGCTCGCGACGAGCGTCTCGCCGTTGGAACCCTTGATGCCCGGGAGCAGGGCCACCGCGAACTGGTGGCCCTTGGGCCAGCCGAGCGTGGTGCCGTTGGTGCCGTTCGGCGGATCGAAGGTGATGCCGTTGGTGGCGTCGTAGCGGATGGCCGAGGGCACCGCCGCGGGCGTGGCGCCCGTGGGGTCCGAGAGCGCGGTGAGGTCCGCGAAGACCACGTTGTTCGGCCCGAGGATGACGGTGGCCGGATCCAGCTGGCCGCCCACGATCTGCGACGAGCCCTCAGCCGCCGTGGGGAAGCCGTTCAGGTGATCGAGGTAGTCGGCGGTGAACTCCTGCTCCGCCGCGCCCTGGCCCGGGCAGTTGAACGGTGCGTTCAGCAGGTGGGTCGTCTGATCGATCGCCAGGTCGTTCGGCAGCGGGATGTGCACGTTGCACGGGTTCGGATCCAGCTGGAACACCGGCGTCACGATGTGGTCGGCGATGCGGAAGCTCCACAGCAGCGCCACGGTGTTGCGCGGGTGGCCCTGGCTGTCGAGGAGGTCGAGGTCGGGCTTGTACTTGAGCCGGAGCTGCTCGAGCTGCTGCGCGGTGGCGCCCTGATCTGCGAGGCGCGCCGAGGGATCGGTGAGGTCCGAGGGGATGAGCGCGGTGGTGGCCTGGCAGCCGTCCGGCGTGGCCGCGGTGGGATCGCAGCCGGTGACGAGCGGGTTGGTGGAGCGCAAGAGCGTCCACGCGAGGTCGCCCACGACCGGCTCGCTCTTGGCGCCCGCGATGCCGCTCGAGTAGCCGATGAGCGCCACCATGTACGTGTGGCCCGCGAGCCAGGCGTTGTTCGGGGGCACGATGTTGAGCACGTGGTCGGTTGCGCTCACGTCCGCGTACGACAGTGTGGCGCCCGCCACCACGGTGCCCGTGGCCGCGCCGCTGGTGATGTCGTAGATGAGCACGTCATCACTGGTGATGGTGGAGCCATTCACCGGCCCGTTGAACGTGGTGCTCGCCGGTGTGTCGGCGGGGAACCCGTTCAGCGAGTTCAGGTACTGCTCGAACTCCTGATCCGCGGGCGTCACGCCCGTGGTCACGTTCAGTGTGCCCGTGACCGGGTTGAACGCGAGATCGTTCGGTGCGGGAACGATGGGCGGATTCACGCCCGGGTTGAAGTTGGCCACCACGACGGTGGGCGGTGCGTCTTGCTCGATGTCCTTCGAGCAGGCGGCGAGGCCAACAAGGGCCACGACGAGGGCCAGCTTCTTCATGGGCAGCGCCCCTTTCGCTGTAGCGGACCGCAGTGACAACGCGGCAAACGATTTTGCGTTGTACGCAATGCGCACACTGTCGCGCAAGCGAAAACCAAAAATCCTGCACACTTGGAGTGAAGGTTCGCGATCGGTTGTCGACGCGTTTTCTTCAAGCCTCGTCGATCGAGAGCTCGTCGAGGTACTCCGCGAGCTGCGCTTCGCGCTCGGAATCGCTCAAGCCGAGCAGCTTCTGCAGCTCGGCGGCGACGATCTTTCCGCCCTCGGCGCCGTGATCGCCGAGGTTGCCCAGGTCCATGCGCCGCAAGGCCACGTCGGACACGCGGAACGCCATCTCGCGCTCCACCGCGTGCCGCACCTGCGCGCGCACGAAGGGCATGTCGGGCCGGAGCTTCTCGAGCGCGCCCGGCTTTTGGGCTTGCTCCGCGAGCACCTTCGACGCTCTCGAGCCGTACGCGTGCACCAGCCCATTGGCCACGTCGTGTGGCAGCGCGTGCGACTTCTCGAGCGCAGCCACTTCGTCGACGAGCGGGCCGATGTCGCCGCCGCCGATGGGCATCGTCTGCGTGGGGCTGGGCGCGCGCTGGCCGAGATGGTGCTCCACGCGATTGATGACGTGCATGGCCACGCTGCGGCTGGTGGTCAGCTTGCCGCCCACGACGCTGTAGACGCCGCCCGCGCCTTCATTGCCGTGGTCGACGATCTCCCAGTGCCGCGACAGATCGAGCGAGCTCACGCCCTCCTTGGCAATCAGCGGCCGGCAGCCGGCGTACGCGCGATCGACCTCTTCCACCTGCAGCTTCGACGAGGGCAGCACCTCGTTCACCTCGGCGACCATGCGCGCCACTTCATCGCGCGTGCAGCGGATGCGCTCGAGGTTGCCTTTGTAGAACTCGTCGGTGGTGCCGATGAGGCTCTTCCCTTGCCACGGGATGATCATCAGCTTGCGGTTCGTCTTGGTGGTGAAGACGGCGGCGTGATCCTTGAGCAGCGGCCGGGTGATGAGGTGGATGCCCTTCGACGGCGCCAGCTTCCGCGACGGCTCGTGCTGCAAGAGCCCCATGATCCGCGTGGCCCAGAGTCCCGCCGCGTTCACCACGACCTTCGCGCGCAGCTTGAGATCGCGCTTCTCACGCAGATCGCGGACCTCGAGCGCGGTGACCTTGCCGCCCTCGAGCTGCACGCCCACGACTTCGCAGTAATTGGCAATCGCGGCGCCGTGCGCTTCGGCGCTCTTGGCGAACTCGATCGTCAAGCGCGCGGGCGAGGGCACCTGGCCGTCGTGGTACATGGCGCCGCCGGTGAGGCCGTCGTCGCGAAGGCCGGGCTCGAGCGCGAGCATCCCCGACTTCGAGAGCGTCTTGCGCCAGGGCACGTGCTTGTCGCCGCGCGCCTTCCAGTTCTTGTCGTAGCTGAGCACGTCGTACAGGAACATGCCCGCGTGCAGCTTGAGCAGGCCGACCTGGTCGTGGACGTAGTGCGGAATCAAGAACGGCACCGTGTTCACCAGGTGCGGTGCCATGTTCAGCAGAATCCGACGCTCGCGCAGCGCCTCGCGCACCAGCCCGAACTCGTACGACTCGAGGTAGCGCACGCCGCCGTGAATGAGCTTCGTCGACGCGGTGGTGGTGCCCGCAGCAAAGTCGCCGCGCTCCAGCAACGCGACCTTCAACCCGCGCGCGGCCGCCTCGTAGGCGATGGCCACGCCGGAGATGCCGCCGCCGATCACCGCGACGTCGAACGATTCATCGGCGAGCCGCGAGACGGCGCGCGTCAGCGAGAGCGGCACTTCAGGATGCGGGAGCTGCGGCGCGGCGACCACGTGTCGTTCACCTCGACCCAGCCAATATCACGCCCGCGACAGCCAGGCCGAGAGCGGCGCCATGCTGCGATCACGCAGCGCCGTGTCCTGGTCGAGGCGCTCGAGGGTCTGGGCCACGGCCATCTTGATGGCGTCGTTGCTGCGCGCATCGAAGAACGCCTTGGCGGCCTCGTAGTGGCGCCGCTCGGGCAGGGCGCCCACGGCCTCCACCACGCGACGCAGCAGCATCGGCGCGCCGCCGCCCTTCTTCTCGATCTCCGACCAGCGGGTGGTCACGAGCTGAAACGTCTGCTCGCGCGCGGCGCGGTTGCCCATGAGCCCGCCGATGAAGAACGCCAGGTCCTGGAGCGGCACGGTCTCGGTGAGCGCCATGTCCACGGCGCGCTTGGCGAGCGTGGGCTCTTCGAACGCGGTCAGCGAAAGCAGGTACCGCCGCTTGAACGCGGGGTCCTTCTCGTCGCGGTATTTCTGAAGGAGCTGATCGAAGCGCTTGGCGTCGCCAGCGCGGGCGGCCATGCCCACCACGCCGTCCTGCAGGTTGGCCTCGATGGCGTTCGCGTCGCCGCCCAGGAAGCGATCGAGCCGCGCGCTGGCCTCGGCCACGACCTTGGAATCGCGCGCCACGCCGCCGAGCGCGCGCAAGATCGCCGCGCGACGCAGCCGGTGCGCCGACTCCTCGTCGGTCTTCGCGTCCCAGCCCACCTGACCGAGCTGGTTGCCGAGCAGCTTGGCGATCACCTGCTGCAGCTTGGGTCGATCCGCGTCGGACACGAGCCGGTGCTCGATCGACGAGAGCCGCGTCACCAGCTCGTCGAGCACGGCGTAGTCGGTCTCGTTGCCGTAGCTCTGGGCAAAGTCGAGGAAGCCGCCGATCTCGCCCTGGCCCGCGCGCACGAGCGCCCAGCCATCCGCGAGCAGCGACACCTTCTCTGCCGGCGAGAGCTTCGCCAGGTTCTTGCCCAGGTTGGCCATCAGCGGCGCGTCGTAGCCCACGCGGTAGAAGCCGGTCGCGCCGGCGTTCGCGCAGAGCCACTTCACCTCGCCCTCGGCCTGGAGCGCGATTTTCTGATCGCCGCGCAGGAGCACGCGCTGCTCGCGCACGCCGCGCGAATCCTCGAACTTGAGGACGACAGGCACCGGCCACTGCTCCTTGCCGCTGGCGCCAGGCGCGCTGAAGAACCGCCGCTGCGAGAGCGAGAGCTCCTTGCCGTTCAAGCTCGCGGACAGCAGCGGATGGCCGCTCTGCCGAATCCACGAATTGGCGAGCTCGAGCACGGGCTGCTTCGACGCCTCGCCGAGCGAGCTCCACAAATCTTCGGCGGTCGCGTTCGCCTGGGCAAACTTCTTCATGTACAGCCGGATGCCATCGCGGAACGGGCCCTCGCCGAGGTAGCCCTCGATCATCCGCAGCACCGCGCCGCCCTTTTCATAGGTGATGGCGTCGAAGCTCTCGGTGGCCTCGGCGGCGTTCTTGATCTCCGGCGGGCGCACGGGATGCGTCGACGTGAGCGCGTCGAGCTGGAGGGCGGCGGCCTTGCCGTTGTCGAAGTCGAGCCACACGCGCCACTCGGGGTGCCACTGGTCGACGATCTTGTAGGCCATCCACGTGGCGAAGGCCTCGTTCAGCCAGAGGTCATCCCACCACACCATCGTGACCCAGTTGCCGAACCACTGGTGCGCGAGCTCGTGCGTGACCACTTCCGCCACGCGCTTCTTCACGGGGAGTGAAGCCGTCGCGGGATCGAGCAGCAGCGCCACTTCGCGATAGGTGATGAGGCCGGCGTTCTCCATCGCGCCTGCTTCGAAGTCGGGGATGCCGATCTGGTCGAGCTTGCCGAACGCGTACGGAATCCCGAAGTAGTCCTCGAGCCGCGGGAGCACGTTCACCGCCACGTCCTGGCCAAAGGCGGCGAGGTGCTTCTTCTCGGGCGTCGACCAGGTGCACGTGGGCACTTCGCGAACCGGCTGCATCGGGGTCGAGACCACGTCGCCCACGGCCATGGCCACGAGGTAGCTCGACAGCAGCGGCGTCTCCTTGAAGACGACCTTGTCCGTCGTTCCCGTGCTCTGGCGATCGAGCTGCTCGCCGTTCGAGAGCGCCGGCGCGCCCTTGGGCACGTTCAGCGTGAGCGCCCAGCGCGCCTTGAACGAGGGCTCGTCGAAGCAGGGAAACACACGCCGCGCGTCGGCGGCCTCGAACTGCGTCACCGCGACGGTGCCCGCCGAGTACAGGCCGCGCAGGCCCGCGCAGAACGCGCCCGACCAGTGCACCTCGAGCCGGCCTTCACCGGCGGCGAGCTCGTCGTCGAACGAGAGCAGCACCGTCTCGCTCGCGGGCTTCACCGTCACCTTGCCCACGTGCTTGCCGGTCTTGTCGTGGAAGTGCACCTGCGAGAGCTCGAGCTCGATCGCGTGCAGCGCGATCTCGCGCGTCGCGGACTTGAGCTCCACGTCCACCGACTGGTGCCCGGCGAATTTCTTGTCTTTGAGATCGATGGTCAGCGTCGCTTGATAGCGCGAGGGCCGCACGGACGCGGGCAGGCGGAAGTTCTTGTCGTCGGTCGGATGCGGCATCGGCGGCCCTCGGGAAAGGTGCGGCGCTTCACGCGCGTGCGGCGCGGCGAAGCGGGGCCCATAACGTTGCAAGTCCGCCCGCGACGCACAACCCAAAAACGCGAACGCCCGCGCGGAAACGCAGGCGTCGAGGCTTTCAGGTTTGAAACGAAATCAGTGCGCCGCGGTCGACTGCTCTTCGCCCTGGGCCTTCGCGCTCGAGCCCCACACGTACGTCCCGAAGACGATGTCCCAGAGCGGGGTGGTCACGCCGAAGCGCATGTTGGGCGTCTGGTAGTGGTGCACCAGGTGATACTGCTTCTGCCGCTTGCCCCAGGGCGTGAACGCCTTCACGTGGTGAAGCGCGTAGTGCGTGAGGTCGTACCAGATGTAGCCGGCGACCGTGGCCCCGAAGAACGGGAAGAACGCGTGCGGCCCGGCGATGAACCACATCGGCACGCCGACCATCACGGCCACCACCGCGGTGATCGAAGGCGGCATCACCAGGCGATCGGCGTCGTTCGGGTAGTCGTGGTGGATGCCGTGGATGAGGAACGAGAGGTCGTTCTGGACCTCGCTCTTCTTGTTGAACGGGAAGTGGAAGATCCCGCGATGCAGGATGTACTCGAGC
>Ga0265338_10010703_pt1 | contig 10713 bp, 9 predicted proteins | sample 42126metaG_FD_193579 | JGI IMG/M metagenome (GOLD analysis project Ga0265338, IMG submission 193579) | Rhizosphere microbial communities from Carex aquatilis grown in University of Washington, Seatle, WA, United States - 4-21-26 metaG | ecosystem: Host-associated > Plants > Roots > Rhizosphere >... | reverse complement strand
TAGATACCCTCTGCCCGGCGGATGAGGCCGGCCCGGTCCCGGACCTGGATCATCCCTCTTTGGGTATGCACCAACCCTGCGCGCTCGAGATCGTGCAGGGCAACCGTGATGCCCGCACGTCTGACGCCCAGGATGAGCGCCAGGAATTCATGAGTGATGAGGATCTCTTCGCCCTCCAGCCGATCCTGTGCCATCAGCAACCACCGCGCCAACCTGGGTTCCACGTTCGAACGGCCGTTGGCGAGCGCGGTAAGGGCGGTCTGGGTCATGAAAGCTTGAGCGAAGCGCAGCAGGTAAGCCCTGAGCGTCAGGCTGTGGGCCATGGCCCGGTTCATCGCCTGCGCATCGATGCGCCAGGCAAAGCCGGAAATCTGCACGAACACTTCGAGCGGGGAGCAGTCGTCACCCAGTATCACCGGCAGGCCCGTCATCCCCTCCCGGCCAACGAGGCCCACTTCGATCGGCGCGCCGCCCGCCTGGGCGACCGCGGATGCAAGCCCGCTTTCGAGGAAGTAAATGTGCCGGATCGGCTCGTTGACCCTTTGCAGTCCCTGCCGCGCATCCAATTGGACCTCCAAAAGATGCGGTGCCAGCAGATGAAGGTCTTCAGGATGAAGATTGGCGAGAAGATGATTGCCCGGCCTGTACCCCATTTCCATGGCCTCCCTCGCAGAAGCAGTGAACAGCGTCTTGAGGCCGAACCCCACCGCTCCCCAGGTCTGGAAACGACTTGGAATTCCCCGTGTTCTGCCCGATATGACGCAATCAGTTCGGTCGTGCGTGCGCTTAAACGCACATCCGAAGCGCTAGTTCCCCGAGTTCCAGAAATTTTCTGTCAAACTCGCCTGGCTGATCCCCAGGACGCACAAAACGGGACGGAACAGAGCTTCCCGCGTCTGCGTTCTCGTCGTGCAGAGCGTGGGTTGCGTATGGTGATCCCCAATTACGAACAGTATTGCAGCGAGGCGGAGTACTGCATGCAGATGGCCCAGACCGCGCCCACTGAGGAGCTGAGGGTCAATTGGCTTCGGCTGGCGGGAAAGTGGCTTGCCATGATCCCGCACGGACCTGGCGCCCACTCTGACTTCCCCTCCTCGAACTTGGATGGCGCGGATTCGGGGTATGAGGACGGCAAGAAGGGCGATTTCCGGTCCCACTGACCGCTTTCTTACGCCGAGCGTGTCGCATGAGGAGCGGGAATGCTCCCTTCCGAGGTTTCTTTTTCGGCCAGGGGCACGTCCGGACGCAGGAAAAAGGCCAGCGCCGCGCCCAGCAGCAGCAGCAGAATCGAAGCAACGAAAGGCACGGTCCAGGTGCCCGTGACATCGATCATGGAGCCGAAGAATACCGGCGAGACGATGCCGGCGAAGGCGGAGCCGAAATTCATCATGCCGCTGGCCGAACCGGCAAAACGCGGCGCGATATCCATGGGCACCGCCCAAATCGGGGCCACGATCAGCTCGGCGCAAAAAAAGGCCAGCGACAGACAAAGTGCCGACACGGTCAGATCGTGCACCAGGATCACCGGGATCAGGAACAGACAGGCGCCGAGGAAGCCTGCAACGATGACGCTCCGCCGCGCCAGCACGAGGTTGCCCGTACGGCGCAGGATGCGGTCGCTCGCCATGCCCCCCAGCGTGTCGCCGACCACACCCCCGAAGAAGACGCCCGACGCGTATATCGCGGTGCTTCCTATGGGGAGGTGGTAGTTCTGCACAAAGAACGACGGGATCCAGGTCAGGAAGAGCCAGAGCGTCCAGCCGTAACAGAAATTGACGGCGGTAGCGGGCAGGATGCGGCGAGCGAGCGCGAACCAGGGAACGGTGCGGCTCCGTTCCTCGCGGCGCCGCGGCAGGATCGCGAGGTCGTTGGGGGTGACGGATGGGTGATCGTTCGGTGAGTCGCGAAAATAGGCGAACCAGATCGCCATCCAGATGAGGCTGATGCCGGCCAGGATGAAGAAGGACACCCGCCATGACGCCCAGCCGATAAGTGCTGCGACGATCACCGGCGTGACGAAATTGCCGAGTCTGGCGAAGCTGTGGGTGATGCCTTGGGCAAAGCCCCAGCGGCCGGTGGGCGTCCAGCTCGTCATCGCATGTGTTGCGGTCGGAAGGGCGGCGCCTTCGCCGAAACCAAGGGCGACACGCGCGGCGAACAGCGAAACGAATCCGCCGACCATGCCGGTGAGCGCGGTCGCGGCGCAGACGATCAGAATGGAAACGCACAGCGTGCGGCGCGCGCCGAAGCGGTTTCCCAGCCAGCCGCCGATCAACTGGAACGCCGCATAGGGATAGGCGAAGGCCGAGAAGGCAAGCCCGAGCCGGGTGTTGCTCAAACCGAGCTCGCTCTGGATCAGGGGCGCCGCGGTCGCGATGTTCACCCGGTCGACATAGAGGATGAGGTACATGGCGCAGAGCAGCAGCAGCACCGTATCGGGAGCGGTCAGCCTGAGCTTTCGCATCAAAACGCTACCCGATCGGGTCGAACCACATCGCCTTCGTCGCCGCTTCCGGCGGCGCCTCCCCCGTAAAGGGGGGAGGAAAGGCGCGCTGTAAAGCGTTCGGCGTGAATTTCGTGGGCCTTCAACACGTCGCGGTCGACAGACGGCGCGTAGCCGCGCGGCAGGAGCAGCGCGCCGTTCGAGAATACAAGCGGCTCGGTAAAAAGGCGTGTCTTGGGTTTCAGGAACCCGTTGAACTCGCCGGCATTGCGGATGGTGGTGCGTGCCACGCACGCCTCCATCCAGCAGCCGATTTCACCGCCAAGTCCGTCGCCCAGAACCGGCTCCATGCCGCATTCGCGCACGCGCATCAGCGCATCGTGCAGGAGATCGAGACCGCCAAAGCGTTTGAGCTTGAGCTTGCAGAATTTGACGTTGGGAATAGTCCCGGCGCGGTCGATGTCCGCGTTTGCGCAAATCGGCTCATCCAGCATCAGCGGGACTTTGGAGACGCTCGCCACATGCGCATTGGCGTCCCAATCCTCCGCTGCGCAGGGTTGCTCGAACAGCTCGATGCCATGGGGATCGAGACGTTCGGCGAACCAGCAGGCGTCGGCTTCCGAATAGGCGCGGTTGGCATCGAGCCGCATCGTGGCGCGGCCGTCTATGGCCTGTTGGACGGCGGCAACCAGGGCCAGATCGGCACGCGCATCCTTGCCGACCTTGATCTTGAAGGTGCGGAAGCCGTCAGCGAGACGGCGCTCCACTTCGTCTTGAGCGGCGTCCGGATCGGTGCTGCCAAAGGGCGTCAGCAGCGGGAGGCGCGAGTCCGTTTCGACGTTCAGCAAAGGATGGCCTTCGAGCATCTCGATGGCGGTCAGGAGCGCGGTCGCGGCGACCTTGCTCATCGCCATGTTGGCGGCGACCATGGCCTTGGCTTCGCGGGTGTCCTTGCCGGCGAGATTTTCGGCGTGCGCGGAACAGAATGCCCAGCCGCCTTCGCGCGTCTCGCTGCTCGACCCGGGCGAGATATGCCCCTCGCCCCAGCCGATACGCCCGTCCGGGGAGCGCGCCTCCACGACGAAGGGCTCGAATTCGGTGAAGGTGCGATAGGAGAGCCGATAGGGACGGATCAGCGGCAGGCGCAATTGCCGAAGGACGATCTCCTGCACGATCATGGCTGAACGCGTCCTTCTCAGGCGATCCGCTCTTCGCCTTTGATCTGTGTACGGTGCATGATGCGCCGGGCATTCTCGTCGAAGGGATCGCGCCGGTGCAGGACGGCGAGATTGTTCCACATCAGCACGTCGCCGACGCGCCATTCGTGACACATGGTGAAGCGGGGCTGGGTCGCGTGCGCCCACAGCTTGTCCAGCAAGGCATCGCTTTCGGCGACTTCAAGGCCAAGGATATAGCTGTTGTGGCGGCGGCCGAGATAAAGCGCGCGCCTTCCAGTGCGGGGATTGGCGCGCACCAGCGGGTGCACCGCGCCTCTGGTTTCGCGCACGTCAGCGACTTCGGTATAACCCTTGCGCAATTGGCCCGCACTGTTGCGCGAGGCGTCGTGCACGCTGCGCTTGCTTTCGATGGCGCTTTTGAGGCTTGGCGGGAGCGCCTCATAGGCCGCGTACATGTCCGCGAAATAGGTGTTGCCGCCGCCGTTCTTCGGGATCTCCAGCGCGTGCAGAATGGCAGCCTTGGGCGGCACGTCGATATAGGTCATGTCGGCGTGCCATACCGCCTCGCCTGCGCCCAATCCGCCGATCGGCCGGCCGTTCTCGACGACATTGGAAATCACGTTGATCTCGGGAAATTCCTTGTTGAACGGCTCGCCATAGGGATTGGGTCCCGGCGGATCGAGAGCGCCGAAGTTCAAGCTGAACGCCAGCAATTCGGGGTCGGAGAGGTGCTGATTCCTCGCGACGACCACGAGATGGCGTTCCAGCGCATCAAGGATCGCGAGTCTGTCTTCGGGCTTCAGCGGCTTGGAAAGATCGAGCCCCTGAAGCTCGGACCCGAGCGTCTCAAAATTCCTGATCGATATCCCCACAGGCCGGTTTCCCGCGTTTTCGTTCCGGAGAGAGTAGCCCACCTTCAGCCCGCAAAGAAGCCGCTGATCCGGATAGGAAAACCACTCGATTCGATGGGAAGCGGGGACGCGCTGTTCAGTGCAGCAGAAACAGCGGCAGGTCGCAGACGTCGAGCATCTCGCGCGTGAATCCGCCGAGCACGATTTCGCGAACCCGGCTATGGCTGAAAGCACCGGCGACCAGCAGATCGGCGTTCAATTCCTTGGCTTCGTGCAGCAGGGCTTGGGGCGCACCATGGGTTGCGGCCTTAAGACCGCGCGTTTCCACGGGAATACCATGCCGGGCGAGATAGCGGCCGAGCCGGTCGGCGGATTGCGCGCACATGTGGGCTTCTTCTTCGGCTCCTTCCGCAACGCTCAGCACGAGCACTTTCTTGGCCCGCAGCAGCAGGGGCATCGCGGCAGTGACGGCGCGCGCGGCCTCGGCTGTCTCCTTCCAGGCAATCGCAATGGTGTGTCCGATGCTGGTTACTTCGGCGTTCGGAGCGAGCAGCAGGGGGCGACCGCAATTCACCAGGAAATTGGCGATCGCGGCGGGAGCATATTGGCCGTGTTCCGGGGCACGCGCGAGCACGAGAAGATCGGCAAAGCGGGCCGTGGAAACCACGGCCTCGACGGGATTGCCTTCGATCTCGCGCCAGGACGCCACAACACCGCTGGCGGAATTACCATAAGCGTGCGCCCCGAAGTGACGTTCATAGAATGCGTCGAAGGCCGTTCTTGCGGCATGGGCTCTGGCTGCGGCCTCTTTTTCAAGCGCATGAATGAGTTCGCGATTGCCCATGCGCGAGCCGAACTGACGCACCGCGGCGGCGACAACGAGTTCCATCGCCTCGGGCCGGACATGAAGCGCCTCGATTGACGCGCTGAACGGCCAGCCGACGATATTGGCGGCTTCCAAAGCGCGGGCATCGTTTTCGAAACCCGTCAGCGGCACCAGGATGTTCTTGAGCATGCGCGTTCCCTTTCGCGTCCCCCTCATAGCGGGTCGGGGGGCGCGGCCGTTTGATCTTGCTCAAGCTTTCGAGCGATTTTGCGCGTGAGAGCGGCCTAGGGGACCACGAGCACCTTGCCAGGTGCCGCACTGACCAGCTTTTGCGAAACGCTTCCGAGCAATAGGCCGCTCACCCGGCCCCGGCCGCGTTTGCCGACAACGACGAATTCGGGATTTTCCCGCTTCGCGATTTCGAGCACGAAGCCGGCCGGATCGCCGAGCCCTCCATGGCAGCTTATGTCTCTAACGCCGAGGGCCTTCGCCTTTTCCTGCGCCCGCGTCAGAATCTCGGAGGATGCCGCGTAAAGCACTTCCTCCATGCTCGCGTTGTCGGGGAGCGCGGCCGAGCTGACCGTGCCATGGGGATAACCCTGCTCGACCGTCACGATGATCAGGCCGGAGGAATAACGCTTTGCGAGTTCGATGGCGGTATCGAGCGCACGCTCGCCGCCGTCCGAACCGTCTATTGCCACCAGCACGCTCTGCATATCCGACCTTCGTTTGCGCGGACGCGCGCAGGCGTCCTCAGTCTGGCTACACGATTTCCGCGGGCGATTATATGGCCCCGGCCAGCGCCCGCTTCACGCGGACGGGCGTAAAGGGGACGCGCCGGAGCCGCACACCAGTCGCATCGAACACCGCATTGCCGATGGCCGCAGGGACGAGGCCGAGCGCCATTTCGCCCGCCCCCGAAGGTGCGGCTTCCGGCCTGTCGATCAGGTGGATTTCGATCGACTGCGGCACGGAATCGATGTGCAGCACCGGGTAGGTCGCCCAATCGACGCTCGTGACCATGTTGGCATCGAATGTCACCTCTTCGAACAGGGCCCGGCTTGTGCCGTAAACGAGCTGGCGGTCGACGACATGGCGCAGCGTCTCGGGATTGACGATCAGTCCGCAGTCGTGCGCGCAGACATAGCGGACGGGTTCGATCACGCCGGTGTCGCGGTGCACGCGCACCTCCGCAATCAGCGCAATGAAGGTATCGAAATGACGGCGGAACGCGATGCCCCGTCCAACCACCACATTCGCGTCACGCCGGTCGGTGCGCGGGCCCGGACGCGGCGTCCAGCCATACTCCTTGGCGGCCCGTTCCACCGCCGCACGATCACGCGGATGGGTGAGATAGCGCAGGCGGAACGCGACCGGGTCCGCGCCGGTCCCGGCGGCGAGTTCGTCGATGAAGGATTCGCTGCCGAACAGGATCGGCGGGCCATAGGGGTCGCGCAGATGTGTCGTGCGCATGGGCGAGGCGCGGTCCATCAGAGGCGGCACGATTTCCCAACCGAGCTGCCAATGATCGAAATCGTAAGACGCCTTCGGAATTTCAAAGGAGAGCTCCGGCTGCAGCTTGACGCCCATCAGATGACCGGCGAGCACATGGGCGGCGCGGCCCTCATTGGTCGCCGTGTCGAGCCGCGAAAACGCCTTGCTGATGTTTTCGTAGGCGATCACGTCGCCGGCTGCATTCAGCCCCGCGCGGCTGCGGTTGACGGAGGCCGTGCCTTTCGGGTCCCAGGCGAGGCCCTCGTGGCGCATATATTGGACACGCACCGGACGCTTCAGATGCTGCGACAGCACGGCGGCATCGGCCGTCGCATCGCCCTGATCGTTGCGGCCATAGGAGCCGGTGCCGAACATCCAGACGGCGCGAACCTTTTCCGGCGGCATGCCGAGAAGGTCGGCAATGCCGTCGCGTGCATAATGCGGCTTCTGCGTGCTGGTCCAGACGGTGGCCGAATCGTCGCGCACGTCCGCGAGCCCACAGGCCGGACCGGTACTGGCATGAGATTGGGTCGGGTATTCGTACTCGCCCTCGACGATGCGCACGGCCTGTTTCAGCCCCTCGTCGAACGATCCCTTCTGCGCCTGAATGGTGCGCTTGATGACGGGGCTCTTGCGGATGTGATCGTGCAAGGCCTCATGGCCGGGGAAGTTCGGATGGGACTCCGACCATGTCACCTTCAGGCGCTCGGCGGCACGAACCGCGTTCCATTCCTTGGGCGCCACCACCGCGAGCAGGTTCTTGATCCACACGATCTGCGCGCCGGGAATATCGCCAATGGACGTCTCATCGACCGACACCGGCACGGCACCTGCGACTTTCGGACGGATCATGCGGGCGTGCAGCATGTCCGGCAGCCGCATGTCGGCCACCATGTCGAGCTTGGCGAACACCTTCAGAGGAAGATCCTTGCGGCGAAACGACTTGCCGATGGTCTTGAACGCGCCCGGCTCCTTCAGCGGCGGCGTGCCGGTGACGTTCAGCTCGTTGCCATATTTGCCGTTCCATTCGACATGGGAATCGAAATAGCGGCCGCCGATCAGTTCGGCATAGGAAATGCTCTTCGTGGAATCATTCGCCGCGTGAATCACACCATCGACGACAGTCAGGCGGGCCGAGGGGACGCCCAGCTTCTTTTCGGCCATGCCGAGGAGGAGCCTGCGAGCTTCGGCGGCGCATCCTCGGAGCAGCAGGCCGCTGCGCGAAACGCCGAGTGCGCCAGACGCGCCGCCCATGTTCACCGTACGGGCCGTGTCTGAGATCACCATACGGACGCGTTCGAACGGCACGTCGAGTTCATCGGCGACCATCTGCGCGATGGAGGTTTCGAGTCCCTGCCCGCCATCGATGCGGCCGTAGAACACGGTCACGGTCCCGTCCGGCTCGATGGCGAGATAGGAGTCGAGGCGATCCGGGGTCAGTGGCGGTTTCGCGGATGCCGCGGCTGCGGCCGCATGATCCGGCAAGGCCAGCGCCACGATGAGCGCGCCCGATGCGGCAATGAAAGCGCGTCTTGTGAGGTCCGGTTCGCCCATGGCCGCGGCCTTAGGCTGTCTCTGCCGCGCGCTTCACCGCGCGGAGGGCCGCGCCGTGCGTGCCGCAGCGGCAGATGAGGGGTGCCAGCTCGCGTTTGATCTCGTCATCGGAGGGCTTGGGATTGCGTTTGAGAAGCGCGGCCGCCGTCATGATCCAGCCATTGATGCAGTAGGCACATTGCGAGACCTGCTCTTCCAGCCATGCCGTCTGCAGGGGATGGGGATGCTCCGGCGTGCCGAGGCCGGCCAATGTCGCGATTTTGCCGCGCGCCGCGGCCGACACCGGAGTGAGGCAAGAGCGGACCGCCACGCCGTCAAGATGAACCGTGCATGCGCCGCATTGGCCGAGCCCGCAGCCGAACCGTGGATTGTTCAAGCCGATTTCATCGCGCAGCGCATAAAGCAGCGGCATGTTCGGGTCATCGACCTCGATCACATGCGATTGACCGTTCACCTCGAGCGTCAGGCGCTCCGGCATCGGCGGCTTTCCCTTGGGACCGTGGGCTTGTAATATCAAAAAACACGGGTTTTCGACAGCTTGCCTGCGGAATGCGCGGGCAGGCGGTCTAGAAGCGCGAATCGCGCAAGGAAAAGGGAGAGATTTTCGATGAGATACCTCGCATGGACGGCTGTTGCGGCGATGGCGCTGCTTGTTGCAGGCGCAAACGCGGCCCAGCAGCAGGATTTTTCCAAGGTCGAAGTCAAGACCACCGACCTCGGCAAGGACGTCTATATGCTGGAAGGCGCCGGGGGAAATGTGGTCGTCGCAGTGGGCACGAACGGCGTCATCATGGTGGATTCGGAATTCGCGCCGATGCACGACAAGCTGAAGGCGGCCATCGCGAAGATCACCAACCTGCCGATCAGCTATCTCATCAACACGCATTATCACGGCGACCATACGGGTGGTAACGCGGCCTTCGGCAAGGATGGCGTCATCATTATTGCGCAGGCGAACGTGAAAAACCGGCTGGCAAAGCCAACCCCGGGTGCCAACGGCCAGACGCCGGCGGCCGCCCCGCCCGAAGCGCTTCCCTCGGGCGTCTACACCGACAAGACGACCATCGCGGTCGCGAACCAGAGTGCCGAGGTGATCCACGTTCCCAACGCGCACACCGATGGGGATTCGTTCGTCTATTTCCCGGAAGCCAATGTCATGGCCGTCGGCGATACCGGCGGGGCCAACCGCTATCCGAACATGGACGTGCGCGGCGGCGGCACCATCGACGGCATGATTGCAGCGGCACAAGCCTTCGTGGACAAGGCCAACGACCGCACGAAGATCGTACCCGGGCACGGACCGCTGGCGACCAAGGCGGACTTCCAGGCCTATCACGACATGCTGGTGAAGATTCGCGACCGCGTGGCGGCGTTGAAATCGGGAGGCAAGACGGAGGATCAGGCCGTGGCCGCCAAACCGCTGGCCGATATCCAGGCGGAGATCAAACAGGACGATATGGCGAGCGAGCGCGCGGTGCGCCTGGTCTACGAGACATTGAAATAGGCGGCTTACGCGCTCGGCACGCATTCAACCTCACGTCGATAGTTTGCCTGCCGGGCGTAGGGCGGACCGTCTAGAAGCGCGAATCGCGCAAGGAAAAGGGAGAGATTTTCAGTGAGATATTTCGCATGGACGGCTGTTGCGGCGCTGGCGCTGGTTGTTACAGGCGCCAACGCCCAGCAGCAGGATTTTTCCAAGATCGAAATCAAGACCACCGATCTCGGCAAGGACGTCTATATGCTGGAAGGCGCTGGCGGTATTGTCACCATCGCAGTCGGCACAAACGGCGTCATCATGGTGGATGCGCAATTCGCGCCGATGCACGACAAGCTGAAGGCGGCCATCGCGAAGATCACCAACGAGCCGATCAGCTATCTCATCGACACGCATTTTCACGGCGACCATACGAGCGGTAACGCGGCCTTCGGCAAGGAAGGCGTCATCATTATTGCGCAGGCGAACGTAAAAAACCGCCTCGCGACGCCGCCCCCGGGCGCCAACGGGCAAACACCGCCCGCGGCTCCGCCTGAAGCGCTTCCCTCGGGCGTCTTTACCGACAAGACGACCATCGCAGTTGCCAACCAGAGTGCCGAAGTGATCCATGTTCCCAACGCGCATACCGATGGAGATTCCATCGTGTATTTCCCGGAGGCGAATGTCATCGCCGTTGGAGATATCGGCAAAGCCAACAACTATCGCTACGCGACCATCGATGTCAGAAATGGCGGCACCATCGACGGCACGATCGCGGCGACGCAAACCGTTTTGGACAAAGCCAATGACCGGACCAAAATCGTGCTCTCTCACGGCCCGCTGGCGACAAAGGCGGATTTCCAGGCCTATCACGATATGCTTGTGAAGGTTCG
>Ga0265338_10010701_pt1 | contig 10714 bp, 15 predicted proteins | sample 42126metaG_FD_193579 | JGI IMG/M metagenome (GOLD analysis project Ga0265338, IMG submission 193579) | Rhizosphere microbial communities from Carex aquatilis grown in University of Washington, Seatle, WA, United States - 4-21-26 metaG | ecosystem: Host-associated > Plants > Roots > Rhizosphere... | reverse complement strand
GCAGGAGTAGGACGGCCTATCATTATAACGGGGTGGAGCGGTCCAATGGATTATTTCAAAGATGAAATTGGATGGAAGCTTAATTACCAGCTAATACCTGCTGAGGACTTTAACACTAAGGTGTATCACGAGGACTGTGGCTCGTGGGCTCAAGCAGACGAAAACGAACTCGTGCATTTAATGCGCTATGCTTACGAACATCGCGACGAAGTAAAAGCTAAGGGTCAAGCTGCGCAAGAATATGTACAGCGAGAATGGACATGGGACGCACAAATACCTTTGTACTTTGACGCATTAAAAAAACACCTTTAACGAGGTGCTTTTTTATTTCGAGTAAATTTAAAAGGTTGCTTACAAACCATGCACATGATGTTATTACGTCGGTGCCGTTTAATAGGCTTTGGACATCCGCAGGTACCAATAAACGGTGCTTCGGGACGTATCACAGCTGTATGGTCGTAGCAGCGTCTGCCGTCGCAACCCATGGCTATTGCCATGGAACGCCAGACCCTGTCATGCCCATGCCCGGGTGTAAGTGCGTGCGCGATTTCATGCAGCAAAGTATTTTTAACGCGAGCTTCCTCATTCAACTCAACGAGTGGTTTAGAGATAGCGATTAATTTAATTCGCGGGACGCACACACCAAAGCGTCTTACAGACCTGCTGTATTTAAAACGCCAATCTTCTATGCCGTGCTCATAAAAGAGCTTTTGAGCTAAACGACTTGCTTCAGTGAGTTTCATAGTTAATGAGTTATTGTTCTTCGGTTGATGTGTGGCTTCCTTCTGACTTAAAAATAGTAACACTCCACTTCGACGCTCTGCTGCCCTTAAATTTCTTTCTCCACATTTTAAGAGCTTTTTGGGCAGCCATGTATTCGTTGTTGGCCTCTACATTGTAAACAGTAGGCCATTGGTCAGCAGTAATTGAGATGCGATAAAGTTTAGCCATGTTATTTAATTTCCCGATTAAGATTTTTAGCACCGCGTTCGGGCTTTTCAGAATACTTTGCCAATTCATCATCATTAATCTTTTTGGCAAGGTTTTGCAACCGACGGGCTACCGACTTCGCTTCATTAGCAAGCTTTGCAACACTGCGAGCATACGGGGACAATGTCCTGATTGTTTTTTTGCGCATGAGTTTAGTTAGTTAATTAGTTAATTAGTGGACGACCTTTTCTATCCACCTACATACAGTATAACGCACATTGTTCCAGAAGTCAATGAACCAATATTCCACGCATTCGATTAAAGCATGAAAATTTAGCCCTAATTTCAATATAATTAAGTATATGAGCAATCCACAAATACAATCCGGCTTTTGGGAAGCGCCGTCAGGCAGCCCGCTTACCCCTACGGGCGCAGCTAAGCGTTCTGAGGTAGATAGCCAGTACGTAACTAAAGAAGAATACATTCAATCGCCCGAAGCAATGGGCTCGGGTATTACAGCTAATTCGCCGGACGGCATGTATGCCAATGGAACACTAGATAGGGTTTTATTAAGAGCTTCTGGATGGGTAAGCAGATATTGCCGCCAGTGGTTTGACACACAGACTATCGATGAATATCAAACAGGTTTTACTGTTAAGCCTTTTAACCCTCGCTTAGTAACCGTAGTAACACACAATGCTCCAATCCAAAGCATAGAGAGCATTTACATTCAGGTGCTGCAATGGTTTATTCAAGTGCAGACAACGCCGCTACAATCGAGCTACCTCCAGATTCAACCTGACTGGGGAACATTTAAGATTGTTCCTTTGTTAAGCACTGCGGGCTCGGGAACGGGCTCGCCCATTCCAGCTGCTATTTTAGACAAAGTACCTTTGGGCGTTTTGTGGTATACATACACATTTGGCTACGGCACAAATATTACTGCTTACGTTTTAAATAATGTTTCTCCTTCGGGCAATACAGTATTCCAGCCTGCAGATTTTAACTACAGACTTTGGGCGCCTAGCCAAACACTAAATGTTTATGTTGACGGTGTTTTAATAAGTGACCCAACACTGTACACCGTTGATTACGCAAATGGCATGGTAACGTTCTTAGCTGACATCGGCAGCCCACATGTTGTTACTGCAGACTTTGTAACTAACAACTCTATTCCGTACGATATCAAGTATGCTGTTATTAAGTATGCTACGAAGCTTATCTTACAGGGTATGCAGAATCCTATGGGCTACAAGAGCATGAACATTACGGGCTTTAGCGTAAACTATGGCAACGAGTATATTGAAGAAATTAAAGAGTTGCTCGAGCCGTATCGCAGAAATAGATTCACGATTATATAATGATAAATGCTATCTTTACCGACATTGTCAATGTTAAACGACGTATCTCTTCGACAACTGCCAGCAGAGATACGTTTAACAATCCTGTTTACGGCGACCCTACTACGTGGCCAATAGTACTAGCGGGCATTCGTGTTCGTTTAGCATGGTCAGGTAAACAGATGAAGGTATCAAATACCGGCGAGTTAATATACCCAGCAGGTACTTTGTATTATCCAAAAACGTTTACGTTAATGCCTGAAGACCGTATTGTTACGTTAAATTCAGCTGGCGAGCCTAATGGTATCGAATACGTAGTTGAGGCTATATATCCAGCATATATTATGCATGGTGTAGTTGACCACTACGAAGGCTCTGTACATCTTCCTATCTAATATGCTTAATAAGTTCGCAAAATTTTGGCGTGAAGAAATACGCTTTGAAAAGAAGCTTAGCATGCGCGAGCTCAGTGCTGTACGTGCTGATATTTCGCGTTTAAATGAGCTAGGTAAGCTTTCTAGCCAGATTATCGTATATCTGCAGCGTAAGTATCCAAAACTCTCAGAGGCGTGGAAAGCTGAGCGTGCTTATTGGACAGAAACGAAGCGTATGCAGACTACAGAAGTTAAAGACGACGCCGAGGAACTTGAAATTGATAAGTTTCGGGTTCTCCCCAATATTAACGCTTGCCCGATATGCATAAAGCTAAGCGGCAACGGTAAAAAGATATTTAGCAAAAAGAGTTTAGACAAGGAACCTCCTTATCATCCTAATTGTTATTGTATCTTACTGCCGGTTCTAGACTAGCGTAAAATTAAGGGTTTTCTCAATATAATTAAGTATATGAAGTTAAACAAAGACGAATTAGGACATGCGCTTATACGCTTCCGCAATGAGCTGGGCCAGCTAGGCATCCCTGCTACAAAGCGAACACAGTACATGGAACAATTCAAGCATCGATATATGTCGTCGCTTGATTACGACCTCGCTATGAGCTTGGTACTTGAAGACTTCTTTGGGAAGGCCGCAAAAAAGGACCGCTTTAAGACTTATTGGGGAATTACTAATCATCCACAAATCGAAAAAGGCATTCTGTCTTGGTTTGTAAATCAGCGCAACTTAGTGGAAGTCGAGCGCATTAGAGATTTTGTTCGTAACAGCTTAAAGCAGGGGCAATCAACTACAAGCTTAATTAATTACCTTACTACGCTTTCTATCCAGCAGCTCGGACGCCCTCTGACGTCGCAAGAGGAAGATAAAATTGAGATGGTTATGCTTGAAGAGAAAGTAAAACTTCAAGATAGAGGCTATCAAATTTCGTAATGGGAAAGGGAAATTTCGGCGATATCAATTTGAACTTTAAGGGCAACATTAAGAGCTTTGGCAAGAAACTTGAGAAACGAGCTAAGGGTTGGGAAAGCGAGGGTTTAAAAAGAATGAACGCAGCGGTCAATATTGTTTACAATACTGCCCGAGCAAAGCGTCCTAGTACTACATTTTATGAATTTGGCGGCGAAACAATGAGCACTCCAGGGAAAATCCCGAAGGATGTAAAAAGATTGTTTCGACACGTTCGTAAAGTATCTGACCCAAATGCAAAGTTTGGCGTACCTGTGCGAACAGGTAACTTGCGCGATGCTATTAAAAAGGATGTAAAAGTCCAATTTCATAAAGTCGTAGGAACAATATGGGTAGACCAAAAGCAAGCTCCGTATGCAGGATTTATCGAGTATGGTACTTCCAAAATGGCAAAGCGTCCCTTTTTTAGACCTGCCATGGATTTGAATCGCAAAATAGTTAAAGATATTATTGGCTCAGAATACAAAGAATAAATGTTAAATATTTGTAACCAGTTTATAACGTTATTGCAGGGCTACGCTCCGCTAACGAACATTATCAATTCCAAGAACATGTTTGTTGGACCAGTTGATATTGTAAAGGAACAGCAAAACACGCTGGGCTTTCCTATGCTTACTATTGACCCAGTATCAGAGGTGTGGGCCACTGTACCGCTAAGTACACGTACAACTCGCATACAGATTGATATTTGGTCAAGGAACAATGAAATGGAAGCGCAAAATGCATATGAGCAAATTGTCGCTGCCCTAAACTACCAACAATATGATTCCGGAACCTCGCACATTTTTTGGCAACGAGGAGACGGCGCTACGTCAATGTCCGAAATGGACGTTAGATTATGGCATTACATGGCGGATATGATAATTTGGTCATATCAATAATATGCAGCAATTTATGAGTATAATTAAAGTATAAAAAGGTCGCAGACTAATCACTATAAAAATATATGTCAGGAACATTTTCACCAGACGGAACCCCGATTACTAATCGTATTAGCTTTAACAGCGGTACTATTGATTTCGGCAACAACAGACTTGTTAACGTGGAAAACGTTGATATCGAACTAAGCTGGAGCACTGCAACTATGTACGTGCTTAACTCAATCAAGCCAGCAGCTCTTGCTCGACACTCACAGTCAACCAAGATTACGGGTCAGGTTAAGTCATTCTCTCCAGAAATGGAGATGTTGTCTTGGGGCTCGTCAACAACCGGCTCGCCACAGGAAATCAACACTCTCGATGGACAGCCAACGTTGTTAAACCCTGTTATCACAGCTTTTGACCAGAATGGAAAGAAGTATCAGTACCAAGTACTGAACGCTTTGTTCACTTCGTCAAAGCCTTCGTTCAAGGAAGAGTCATTCACTACGTGGGACTTTACTATCGAAGCAGTTGATATTCAGCTTGTTTACACGCAGTAGTTTTTAGAAGAAAGGTCGGGAAATTAAATATTATTAGAAATGAACGACGATAACAAAACGTTAATTAAACTTCTTAACCCGAAGTTTACCTTTCAGTTCGCTGATAAGGAATATCTCATACGGAAAGCAAACATGGGACAAATGGTTCAGTTCCAAGCGAGAGCTGCTGAATTAATGAACGATAAAGATATGCCAGCATCATCTAAGGATTTAGAAATGCTTTCATATTGTGTATATCTTTTATTAAAAGAGGTAGATTCTACAATTACAGAACAATTTGTTAAAGATAACATGCCGGGCAGTGTAGATGGTTTATCCATCTTAGCTGACTTGGGTTTTATCGACCCGCAGAAGTTGGAGCTAGTCAAAAGAGTGCAGGAAAAAATAATTATCCAAGACTCTTCGCCAACATCGCAGACCGAACCGGATGGGGGCCAGACGAAATCAGCAAGCTAACGCCCGACCAACTTGAACTCTATTTTAGGGGTTGGAAATCAGCAACAAAGGGTTCGGAAAGAGTAGAAGATGCTATGTCTTTCAACGCTAAATTAGTGCGAGAGGGCAAAGTGATTTCTGCGGGGAACAAACAAGGAACATAATTAGATGGCTTACTTCGATACGCTAAAAGCAGTAATGGAACTTGATTCAACAGGAATCGAGAGTGGATTGAAGACTACCATGTCCAAAATTCAGAAAATAATTTCTGACCCGAAGACGGGAAAGCTGGACATGAAAAAGCTCTTCGACGCCAATTTCAATTCGTTGAATTGGACCACAATTATAGGCAAGCTATTTACGCCTGCTAACTTAATTGCGTTCTTTTCTGCTATGGCAGCAACGGGTATCGTGGCAGCCGCAACACAACAACAAGCAGCAGCCACGGGTACACCTGCAGGAGCCGCATTAACACCCACACAGCAATCGGGCGTTACTGCAGCTGCTCAAGCTATAGCTAACACTACGGGACAGGGGACTAACGACGTTACTACAGCTATTGAAACACTATTGCCCGCCTTGGGCGATAATGTACAAGCAGCACAAACACTTGCTGGGCAAATTGCTAAAGTAGCAGCGAGCGAAGGAGTAAGCACTACCTCAGTAGCACAAAGCTTTGCTCCGTTATTACAAAGTTTGGGTATCACTGATTTAGGAGATGCTACAACTTTATTAACTTCATTTGACAATGCAGCTGTTCAGTCCGGCCAAACAGTTTCAACATTAATTGATTCTTGGCAACCATTCGTTGCTCAAATTAAAGAGGCAAAATTAAGTCAGAAAGGCCTTAATGACGTTGTGCAACAGTTCGGTGCTTCAGTAGAAGGAGCGGGGTTAACAGGAGCAACTGCAGCTTTCCAATTATTATTTGACTCAATTACGCCTACTGCAAATCAGATGGCGTTTTCGAATTTAGCAGGAGGAGCTAAAAAACTTAAACAGCAAGTAGCCGACGGTCAAACATCCGGTGCTCTTGATGCTATTGGCGGAGCTATTAATTCTATGGCTACCTCGGGTAACCTGAATTTGATTAATAGCGAATTTGGTGTTAATGCTACAGCTATTGCAGCAGTAACGGGCAACCTAACTAAATATCCTATTGCCACACAGCAAACTATCGATGAGATTTTTAAAGCTACCAATACTGATTTACGACAATTTAACGAAGCATTACAAACGTTTGAGAATTTAGCAGCTAATACTTTTGGCGCACCCTTGTTAGCCGTATTAACGGGTATTACAGATTTCTTTATTGCTTTAGCTTCTAACCAGTTAGCATGGGATTCATTTGTAACAGGCATCTTAGCCTTAAGTGCAGCTTCATTCTTAGGATTTATTGGCTTTGCTTCCTCGTTAGCTAAGATACCTGCCACACTAGAAGCTATTACTGCAGCAGGAGGATTGTCGGGCGTTGAAGCAGCTGCAGGCGCAGGCGGAACAGCGGCAGCAGCGGGCGGAGCGGAAGTCACCGCAGGCAGTGCCCTGGCAGAATTATTAGGACCAATAGCAGCTGGAACCGTACTAGCTCTTTTAATAGGCAATGAAGTTATTCCGGGATTGGGTAATCAAACGGGGGGAAGCATTGGTAAGGATTCAACAACACCATTAGCTCCAGGTGTAAATACATTAAAAATAACATTTTCAAATATGCCCGCTGGAACTTCGGTTTCTTCAACTGGCAATATGTCAATGCTTATAAATAATTTGCCCGGGGGCGCAGGCGTAGCAACGGGCTCAAGCAACAATTAGTATGGATGATTTTAACCCAACATCAGTTATATATTTAGGCACAAGCAACACCGTAACGTCGGGGTTTCCTTATGCTGTATCGAATGGTGCTGGATACACGCGAGAATGGGTTCGTTACTTTAACTCACAATCATTGCCCTACGGTGTAGGTCGTATTACGGGTATCGATAACGGCCCGGGTACTAATCAATACACCATAACATTATGGGTAACGGATTGGGCGCCAGGCACATTGCCTTATAAATTAGGCGTTACCCAACCGTGGTATACACAAAAAGCTAACCTCGAAACATCCTATGAACAAATTGCGACAGCACTTTACTTTTTAGACCCTTTCGGTGTACCTCCAGAACTCGACCCATCGTCGGGCGTTTATTTCTGGAAGTTTACTGAAACAATTCTTGAGTGGTCGACCCCACAAACTCCCTTTTTACAATACGAGATTGTGTTGACAGAAACCCCTCCGGGAGTTATCGTATAATCCTTTTTTATTATGAAATCAATTGCAGAGCAAATCAAGAAAGAAACATTATCGCTCGAACAAAGAGGAGTCCCTAGCGACTCTTTTTTCCGCCTTATTTTTACCGACGGCTCTACTGTGGATGAACACACTGTTAATTGGTCAGATGTATCCGAAGCAGAATATGTTGAATTTAGCGACCAGCACAAAACTGTGTTGCTATGCCAATATCCTGTTAAGGAATTAATTATGTCGCATGGCGGTATTACTACAACCATAGAAGTTGAGGAGGGCGAAAAAGTATACCAATCAATCGCGGCGACTGCTACGTATGCTTCAGAGCAAACTGTTATTCAAAAAATTATAGGCAGACGCATAGGTAAAGTAAGAGATGGCAAGGTAACCGAAGAACGGTTTATTGACGGTCGCACCTCTGAAGTTTTAGGCATGAAGTTCTAGTATGGCATTAACATTTAATGTATCGGACGTTGAATCAGAATTAGATAGCGTTAATATTGTTGCTCGATTCGGAACGGCCTCTTTTTATAAAGGCATTGGACAAACTTGGACAGTTCCTGCTGGTGTTACTTTAGTTAAGATTGAAGCATACGGCGCACAGGGAGGCTCGACGTTTAATAACGGTGGTGGGTTGGGTGCATATGTTTATGGTTATTTATCAGTAACACCAAGTACAACTTATTATATAGCAGTCGGTGGTCAAGATGGAACATCAGGTGGTGGGGCTGGCGGACCTAATACAGTTCCTGGAGCTGTTGGCGGTGGAATGACATGGTTTGGAACGACATCAGGAACATTCTCTCAAGCCAATGCAATTATTGTTGCAGCTGGTGGTGGAGGACAAGGAGCTGAGCGATATTCTGGTGGTGGTGGTGACCCAGGCCCTGGAGGATATGGGGGTTTTTTAAATGGACAAACTCAAAGCGGTGGAGGTGGAACAACTACGGGTCCAGGTGCGGGCGGCGGTGCAGGCTTTGTTGGAGGAATTGGTATTGGGGGTACGGGTGGTAGTGGTTCTTATTGGTCTGGAGGAGGTGGTGGTGGAGCTGGATATTATGGAGGAGGCGGCGGCGACCTCGGCGTTGGTGGAACTAATATCCCCGGCGGTAGCGGCGGCGGAGGAGCTTCGTATGTAAGCGGTGCTTTAATCTCTTATGGAGGCCTTGCGGGCTCACAATCAGGGGATGGTTTTTTAGCTATCACATATATTTTGCCATTATCGGTAAGCGATGCCGAGAGCATAGGGGAAAAAGTTTCTACAAACGGTTCGTTGAAGGTAATCAATATTACCGAACCAGAGCCTATAGTAGATTCGCCTACTCTTCATATTCTAAGCAAGCAGCCTACTATCACGTTTAGAAGCGCAGTAACTCCTTATAATTTATTATCTACTCCGTTAGTATTTTCGGAAACTATTGCTAAGCACGCGAATTTGCCTGTATTAGCGGGCGATAAATCTGGCGTACTAACATTTAGAATTTACAACAACTTTAACTTAGCACAGGACATTTCAACGGCTTATAATGTTACAGTAACTACATACGACGGTGTTTCTTACACTGCATCAACCCCTTTAGTAACTCAGCAATGGGTAAATTTACAGGAAAATGGTTTCGGTATAGGGTCAACTACTTCTATTAATACTGTTACATTTTATCAAGATGCAGCTGCCTTTGTGGGAGGGGGCTCAAATGTGAAAACGTTTGCCTATGGGGCAGACGGTTCGGCGGGTTCAAATATTGCTGCGGGGTCAATTAGAGATGGATATGGATTTATAGAAGTAAATGCTTATTGCTCAATTCCGCAAGGACAATCAACAGGTACTTATTCGGGTATTATAGCAATACAATACGAATGGACAACATAACATGGCAACACTAACACTATCAGTTAACGATACGCAGGCACAAGCAGAGCTAGCCACGCTCATGTCGGGTTCTGTTGCGTCAGCAACGCAACCTATCCAAGTGGGCACTTCGTCATATAAGTGGACTACACAAACACTTTACAACGCACAAAACCAGTTTGTCGCTCGGCCGTCTTTAACGTGCCAAATTGTTGACGAAACTCTTCTAGTCAACTCTCAAATGTATAACACCCCAAACAATACAACGTACGAGGGGTTTTCGGGCGATAGTGTTATTGCTCCGGACGGTACAATATTAGCTATTGGCAACGATGCAACAGGAGGATTAAGATTTGTCAAAATAACCGACGGAACACAGTTTTCACAATGGCAAGCATTGCTCAATGGAACAGGAGGCGTATTTATTGCCGCTGGATGGCCATATTATAACGATAATTTTTCCGGTTCATACAATGGCTTCCACTTCAATGCTTCTATGGCAGTATCGGAATTTATCAATGGCACATATACTATTGATATTTATTACTGGTACGACGATGGAACTCATTATCAAATACATCGAGCACGCTCAACGGACGGTGGTAATACATTTACCAATTATACTGACATAGGGAGCACTGGCATTCCGCATAATATTACTGCACAAATTCAGGTAGCTGCGGGAACTCCGGTATATAATCCTGCTACCGGCAAAACAAGTGCCACTTATTTTTACTTAACGGGAGCTCCAATTGGAGGAGTTTTCGATAACAGCATTTATTATAGTTATGTAGCAGACGGCAGTTCATTTACGGGGGCTGTCTCACATATATGGACAGACCCAAGCCCACGATATATTCTCGACGATTGGGTATTACACAGTTTCGACGTAGAGTATATTAACGGCACTTATTATATCGTCTTTGCGGGGTATCACAGCGTTCTTGCATCAACTAACCCAGCTGTTCCTATATCAGCATCTTCAACTCAAAGTAATTTCTTTGGGAATTTTGGATTATATTTAACACAGTTAAAGCAAATAACGTACTTTAATAATCTTGGCGCTCCCGAAAACACTCCGCCTGCGCCTATTTTTA
>Ga0265338_10010700_pt1 | contig 10716 bp, 9 predicted proteins | sample 42126metaG_FD_193579 | JGI IMG/M metagenome (GOLD analysis project Ga0265338, IMG submission 193579) | Rhizosphere microbial communities from Carex aquatilis grown in University of Washington, Seatle, WA, United States - 4-21-26 metaG | ecosystem: Host-associated > Plants > Roots > Rhizosphere >... | reverse complement strand
CCCGAGAAAGCTCGGTGTCGGCCCCTGGCGTGTCGATGAGGGTGAAGTCGCAGTCGGCGGCCGATTGCAGGGCCTGCTCGACGCCGGCGACATCGGCGGGGCTTTGCAGGCGGCGGGGCTGCGGCAGCTCGGCGGCGTTGGCCTCGATCCAGCGGGCGCGGCTGGCGAAGAAGTGATCCAGCGAGCGCTGGCGGGTGTCGAGATCGAGCACGGCGACCGCCGCACCCTCGTGGGCCAGCGCCACAGCCAGATGCACGGCGATGGTCGACTTGCCGGCGCCGTCCTTCTCGTTGCCGATAACGATGGTACGCACGACTGAACACGCCCCTTTGAGGTACCCGCGAGGTTAGGCTCGCGAGAATCAATCCCAGACCCGCCCGGGGCTACGAGACACCGCGTCGAGGCGCCCGTCAACGCGACGCGGCCTGGACACAAGCGCGCGGCCTCGGCCATAGGTCGCCGCCCATTCGAGGCGAGACGCCAGTGCCCGTTGAACCCCTCCCCGTTGTCAGAACCGTGGCCGACCTGCGGGCGGCGGTGGCCGACTGGCGCCGCGCCGGCGAGAGCGTGGCCCTGGTCCCGACAATGGGTTTCCTGCACGAGGGACATCTGTCGCTGGTGCGCCTGGAAGGGGCGGGCGCGGCGCGTCGTCGCCAGCCTGTTCGTCAACCCCACCCAGTTCGCGCCGGGTGAAGATTTCGAGGCCTACCCGCGAGACGAGGCCCGCGACGCGGCCCTGCTCGCCTCGGCCGGCTGCGATCTGCTCTACGCGCCTTCGGTGGGCGAGATGTACTCCGACGGATTCGCTACGACCGTCACTGTCTCCGAGGTGTCGGCGCCGATGGACGGGATCGCCCGGCCGACGCACTTCGCGGGCGTCGCCACGATCGTCGCCAAGCTGCTCAGCCAATGCCGCCCCGACGTCGCGATCTTCGGCGAGAAGGATTTCCAGCAGCTGCTAGTGATCCGGCGCATGGCGCGCGACCTCGACTTGCCGGTGGAGATCCTCGGCGGACCGACCGTGCGCGAGCCGGATGGCTTGGCGCTCTCGTCGCGCAACACCTACCTGACATCCAACGAACGCGGCGTAGCCGGGCGGCTGAACGAGGCCCTGCGAGCCGCCGCGGAGGCCGTGCGCGCTGGGGGCCGGGTTGATGTGGCCGAAGCGGCGGGGCAGGCGTCCCTCGCCGAGGTCGGCTTCGGCTCGATCGACTATTTCGAGGTGCGTGGAGCAAACGACCTGGGTCGGCTGGGACCGGGACCGATTGGCAGCCCCGCCCGGGTGTTCGCGGCGGCGCGGCTCGGCAAGGCCCGGCTGATCGACAACTGGCCGGTTTGAACGCCCCGCCCCTCAATGGGGAAGGGAGATCAGAAGGCGCCGATTTCGCGCAGCTGGCGGGCCAGTTCGAGCGGCAGTTCGCCGTCGGCGGCGATGCTGGAGAGGTCGGCCGGCGCGTCCTTGGTCTCCAGATAGCGCCAGCCCTGGAACGCGCGGCGGGGATGCGGCGCGGTGGGGATCATCGCCTCGTCCAGCAGGATCTCGCAGCGGCGCGTGACGCCCTCCCCCACGGTCTCGATGGCCGTGATGGTCTGGCGGATCAGGATCACGCCCTTGAACACCCAGAACAGTGACCCGCCATCCATCAGCTCGGCGGCCCGCTTCGGGGTCTGGCGGGTGTGGACGATGGGGCGATGGCCGGCTGCCTTGCGGCTGGCGCGCCACTCGCGGAGATCGTCGGGCGTGGCGGCGCCGACGCAAAGCTTGATCAGGTGCAGGGTCACGCCGGCGTCTTCGCCTCGACTCGGACGAGCAAGGCGCCCTCCACCACCTGGTCGCCGACCGCTGCGCGCAGCTCTGCCACCACCCCATCGAAGGGCGCGGCGAGGGCGTGCTCCATCTTCATCGCTTCCAGGGTGGCGAGGGTCGCACCGCGCGCCACGGCGTCGCCAGCCTTGACCGCCACCGAGGCGATGCGCCCCGGCATCGGCGCCAGCACCTGGCCATCGCCGGCCTGCGAGGCGTCGTCGGCTGCAGCGCGCGGCCGGGTGAACGTCAGCGCCTCGCCGGCTTCGAAGATGATGGCGGCGTCGCCGGCGCGGATGCCAGACGTGGTTCCGTGCCCCCCCAGCGGCGCCGACACCAGCCCGTCCTGAAACTGCAGGGTGGCCTCAGGCGTCGCCGCATTGGCGCGGAAGCCGGCGATGCCGGACCAGGGCGTCCCATCAGGCGGATCGGCAAGCAGCCGCGCCGCCGTCGACAAGGCGGGCTCGGACGGCTGTGGCGGGCTGGTGAGTGTCTCCAGCCGCCCCTCGATGAATCCTGTGTCGAGCTCTGCGGCGCGGAAGCCGGGCTCACTCAGCAGCCGCGCCAGGAAGCCGGCGTTGACGGTGACCGGCCAGACCTCCACGGCGCGGCAAGCCTCGGCCAGGGTGTCGATGGCGGCGGCGCGGTTCGGCGCATGCGCGATCAGCTTGGCGATCATGGGGTCGTAGAAGGGCGTGATCGCCCCACCCTGCTCGACGCCGCTATCCACACGCACCGTTGTCGGCAACTCGAAATGGGTGAGCGGGCCGATCGAGGGCAGGAAGCCCTTGGCCGGATCCTCGGCGTAGAGCCGCGCCTCGACGGCGTGGCCGGTGATGGTGATCTGATCCTGGCTCAGCGGCAGGGGCTCGCCGGAGGCCACCCGCAGCTGCCATTCCACCAGATCAAGGCCGGTGATGGCCTCGGTGACCGGGTGTTCCACCTGCAGCCGGGTGTTCATCTCCATGAACCAGATGCGGTCGGCGCTGAGGCCATCGGAGGCGTCGGCGATGAACTCGATGGTGCCGGCGCCGACGTAGTTCACGGCCTGGGCGGCGCGGACGGCCGCGGCGCAGAGCGCCTCGCGGGTGGCGGCGTCCATGCCGGGCGCCGGCGCTTCCTCGATCACCTTCTGGTGCCGACGCTGCAGCGAGCAGTCGCGCTCGAACAGGTGCACGACCTGGCCATGGGTGTCGCCGAACACCTGCACCTCGATGTGACGCGGGCGGGTGACGTAGCGCTCCAGCAGCACCCGATCGTCGCCGAAGGCGGACGCGGCCTCGCGGCGCGCGGACTCCAACGCGCCGGAGAAATCCTCGGCCTGGTCCACCCGGCGCATGCCCTTGCCGCCGCCGCCCGCCACCGCCTTGATCAGCACCGGGAAGCCGATGGCGGCCGCCTCGCGGGCGAGCACCGCTGGCGCCTGGTCCTCGCCGAGATAGCCGGGCGTCACCGGCACGCCGGCCGCGGCCATCAACTTCTTGGCGGCGTCCTTCAGGCCCATGGCGCGGATCGCGGCCGGCGGCGGGCCGACCCAGACCAGGCCGGAGGCCATCACCGCCTCGGCGAACTCGGCGTTCTCGGAGAGGAACCCGTAGCCGGGATGGATCGCCTCGGCGCCGCTCTGGCGCGCCGCATCGAGGATGGCCTCACCGCGCAGGTAGCTCCCTCGCACTGGCGGCGGGCCGATCAGCACCGCCGCGTCGGCCTCGCGCACATGTGGCGCGCCGGCGTCGGCCTCGGAATAGACCGCGATGGTGCGCACCCCGAGCCGGCGGGCAGTGCGGACGATGCGCCGGGCGATCTCGCCGCGGTTGGCGATCAGCAGCGAGCCGATCACGCGCCCACCTCGTAGAGCCCGATGAACACCAGGCCGGACAACACGAGCATCATGGCGAAGGCTGATCCAGCAAAGAGGAACGTCATTCGCGCCAGCGTCCCGAAGACGCCGATGCGGTAAGTCCCCCTGAGGTGGACGAAGAGGTGCACGGGCGAGAGCAGCATCAGCCAGCCGCTCCAGTCGGTCAGCAAGCCGGCCAGCATCACGGTGGAGAGCAGCAGGCCCTGGAACGACAACGAGTGCATGCTGAAAATCAGGTGGTCGAACAGATAGACGCCGCGGCGGAACACAAAACTGATCCCCAGCAAGGCGGCGGCGATGGGTAGGGTCAGGAACGCCAGCCGCTGCGCCCACTCGATCAGCGCGGCCTGGAACCGAGCTGGGTTCTTCGCCGCCGCCTGCAGGCGCGCCTCGACCCACTGCCCGAAGGCGGTGCGCGGCCGCGCCGCGACCGACACCGAAGGGCCGCCCGGCCCGGCCAGCACGTGCCCGCTGCCGTCCTCGAACCGAAAGTTGGTCACGTCGCTGCCGCGGCCGAGGCCGGCGACCAGGAACACCAGCACCACCACGATCAGAAACAGCCGGAACGGCGGCGCCTGGGTGACGCGGTGGCCGTCGAGATAGGCGCGGGTCAGCCGCGCCGGTCGCAAGCAGAGGTTGGGCAAGGTGCGCCAGATCCGGCTGTCCACATCGACGAGCCCGCCGATGGCTTCGGCGGCCAGGCGGACAATGGAGCGATGGAAGTCCTCGGACGACTGGCCGCAGGCGTGGCACCAGGGACCGGCGAGCGTGGTGGCGCAGTTGGGGCACGCCTCGCCCACCGGCAGCGTGTGCTGCGGTGGCCGGCCGAACACCGAGCCGACGCTGTCCACCACCCCTGCTTCGATCTCGTGCGCCACCTGCGGACCCCGTCGGCTCTAGCCCGCCCTATTCCGCGCCTGACTCCGACCAGGGCGGCTTGGCGCCGGCCAGGAAGGCGCGGACGCCCGCCTGCCCTTCGGCGCCGACACGCTGGGCGGCGATGCGGTGGGCGGTGAACTCCATCAAGCTCTGGTCGATGTGGCGGCCGATGATGTGGGCCACCAGCTTTTTGGACTCGCCCACCGCGCCCGGCGCGCAGGCCAGGATGTCGGCGGCGATGCGCGCCTGGGCCACCTCCAGCGCCGCGGCGTCTGCGACCACCTCGTCCACCAGCCCGATCTCGCGGGCGAAGGCGGCGTCGAACACCTGGCCGGTGGCGAACAGCCGCCGCGCCTTGCGCGGTCCGATGGTGGCGACGACGTAGGGGCTGATGGTGGCCGCGATCAGGCCGAGTTTCACCTCCGAGAAGGCGAACTTGGCGCCGTCCACCGCGATGGCCATGTCGCAAGCGGCCGCCAGCCCCGCGCCGCCGCCGAACGCGCCGCCCTCCACCAGCGCCACGGTGAGCGCCGGGATGTCGTAGAGGTGCTTGAGCATGATCGCCATCTGCATGGCGTCGTCGCGATTGTCGGACTCGGTGTGGTCGGCGGCGTCGCGCATCCACTCCAAATCCGCGCCTGCGGAGAACGTACCGCCTGCGCCACGGACGAACACCACCCGCACCGCCTCCTGGTCGCGAAGGGTCTCGAAGGTCTCGCGCAGCGCGGCGATCAGATTGGCCTCGAAGGCGTTCTTCTTGGCCGGGCGATTGAGCGTGATGGTGACCGCGCCCTCGACAGTGGCCTCCATCAGCACCAGGTCGGAGACGGTGGCGTCGCTGTCGGGGTTCTCGACGAAGGGTTCAGCGATGGGATTGGGCATGGCGAGATCCTTCGCGGGCTACATGCGGAAAACGCCGAAGCGTGTCGGGGGGATCGGGGCGTTGAGGCTGGCGGCGATGGCCAGGCCCAGCACGTCGCGGGTCTGCACTGGGTCGATGATGCCGTCGTCCCAGAGCCGGGCGGTGGCGAAGTAGGGATCGCCCTCGGTTTCGTAGTTCTGGCGGATCGGCGCCTTGAAGGCTTCCTCGTCGGCGGTGGGCCAGCTCTCGCCGCGGGCTTCCAGGCCATCGCGGCGGATGGTGGCGAGCACGCTGGCGGCTTGCTCGCCGCCCATCACACTGATGCGGCTGTTGGGCCAGGAGAACAGGAAACGCGGAGAATAAGCGCGGCCCGACATGCCGTAGTTGCCGGCCCCGAACGAGCCGCCGATCAGCACTGTGAACTTCGGCGCCTCGGCGCAGGCCACGGCCATGACCATCTTGGCCCCGTCCTTGGCGATGCCGCCGGCTTCGTATTTGCCGCCCACCATGAAGCCGGAGATGTTCTGCAGGAAGACGAGCGGGATGCCGCGCTGGCAGGCGAGCTCGATGAAGTGAGCGCCCTTCAGGGCGCTCTCGGAGAACAGCACCCCGTTGTTGGCCAGGATCGCCACCGGGTAGCCCCAGAGGTGGGCGAAACCGCAGACCAGGGTCGAGCCGTAGAGCGGCTTGAACTCGTCGAACTCGGAACCGTCGACCAGCCGGGCGATCACCTCGCGCACCTCGTAGGGCGCGCGCACATCCGGCGGGATGATGCCGTAGAGTTCCTCGGCGGCGAAGGCGGGCGGGCGCGGCGCGATCGGCAGCAGCGGCGGCGCGGCCTTGGCGCCCAGGCGGCCGATGATGGAGCGGACGATCTCCAGCGCGTGTTCGTCGTTGGCGGCCACATGGTCGACCACGCCGGACCTACGGGCGTGGGTGTCGGCGCCGCCCAGTTCCTCGGCGCTGATCACTTCGCCGGTAGCGGCCTTCACCAGCGGCGGGCCGCCGAGGAAGATAGTGCCTTGCCCGCGCACGATGATGGTCTCGTCGCTCATCGCCGGCACATAGGCGCCGCCGGCGGTGCAGGAGCCCATGACGCAGGCCACCTGAGCGATGCCTTCGGCGCTCATCCGGGCCTGGTTGAAGAAGATGCGGCCAAAGTGGTCGCGGTCGGGGAACACCTCCGCTTGGTGCGGCAGGTTTGCGCCGCCGCTGTCCACCAGATAAACGCACGGCAGCCGGTTCTGCAGGGCGATTTCCTGGGCGCGCAGGTGCTTCTTCACCGTCATCGGGAAATAGGCGCCCCCCTTCACGGTGGCGTCGTTGGCGATGATCAGGGTTTCGCGACCGGAGACGCGGCCGACGCCCGCGATGAGGCCGGCGCCCGGCGCCTCGCCGTCGTAGAGACCGTTGGCGGCCAGCTGGCCGATCTCCAGGAACGGCGAGCCGATATCCAGCAGGCGCTCGACCCGGTCGCGCGGCAGCAGCTTGCCGCGCTCAACGTGACGTTTACGCGAGCTTTCCGGACCGCCCAGCGCCGCCGTCGCCACCCGCCGGCGCAGCTCGGCGGCGAGGCCGCGATTGAGCTCGGCGTTGCGGGCGAAGTCGGGGCTCTTCGGGTCGATGGCGGAACTCAGCCGGGGCATGGCTCTCGCCTTACACCGCGCCTACCGGCCCGGGGAAGCGGCGCGCGCCTTCTGGGAGCGCGGCGGCCGGATCCTGGCTTGCCTCACGCCGCCTTGCGCGCCGCCGCCAGCCCCAGTCCCGCCGCGATGAAGGCGCCGCCGGTGAGACGGTTGCGCAGACGGCCACGCCCCGCCAGCACGCCCCGGAAGCGCGCCGCGAACAGCGCCCAGCCACTGTCCATGGTCACCGCGATGGCCAGGAAAGTCGCCGAGAGCAGCGCCAACTGCGGGCCCAGCGGCGCGTGCGGGACGATGAACTGCGGGAAGAAGGCGCCGTAGAAGAACAGGGTCTTGGGATTGGTGAGCGAAACCAGAAAGCCCCGCACCATCACTCGCCGCACCGAGCCGGATTGCGGCCGCACCTGACTCAAATCCTCAGGCGGGGCGCGCCAGGCCCGGATGCCGAGGTAGAGCAGATAGGCGACGCCCAGCCAGCGCAGCTCGGCGAACCAGCCGCTGAACGCGCCGAGCATCGACGCCATCCCGGCTGCGACCAGAGCCAGCTGTAGCACTTGCGCCGCGCTGGTGCCGGCGACCGTGGCCAGGCCCATGCGCGGGCCGTGCGCCAGGCTGCCACCGACGATCAAGGCCACGTTCGGCCCAGGGATCGCCATGAGCACGACGGTTGCGGTAACGAAGCCCAGGTAGAGCGCCAGCGACATTGAAGCTTGTTATCACTGGGCGGGCTCCGAGGGACACATGGCAGTCGTGAGTGGCGTCCTGTCGGTTGGAGAGGCCAACGCGACCCTGCGGGATATCCAACGCCGATCGGGGAACTCACGATGGTTCGTCGTCTTCGTCGCGGTCGCTCCCTTGGTCGGGGGCATGGGGCTCGCGGTGCTGCTGACGCGCCTCTTTCGTCGTCCGGACGGCGAACAGTGGCTGCCCGAACCCTTCGCGATCCTGATCGGCCTGGCGCTAGGCTGGGCGATCTATCTGTTTGGCATGCGGCGCTTCATGCTCTGGCGCTTTCGCCGCCGGTTCACGGCTAGGGGAATACCCCTCGACCTGCCGATGCAGATCGAGTTGGGGCTGGACGAGTTGATCTACTCGGTGGGTGAGACGACGCTCCATGCCAAGTGGACCTGCGTGCTGGAGATCTTCCCGAGCCGCGGCTACTGGATCGCCACCGCCCAGGCCTCGACGGTGTTCGTGCCAAAGCGCTTCTTTCCCGATGCCGCGGGCGAACGAGCCTTCATTGCGGAGGCGTTGTCTCGAATGAGCGACACCGCCCGGGGACGCAGCCCGGAGGCGGTGAGGTTCGCGAGCTGGGAATAGGTTTCCGCCGCGCAATCGTCACGACTCAGCTTCACCGCTACTCTCTGTCCGTGGCCGCCCTCACCGACTCGCTGCCGCCGTCGGCTCTGACCCGCCTTTTCGCGCGAGAGGTGGCGGCCGGGCGGGCGGTCTGGTTCTCGCTCCCGGGCGGCGCGTCGCTCTACGAGGCGGGCGAGGACGCCGACCAGTGCTACCTGCTGCGCGCCGGCCGCCTGGGGGCGTTCCGCCGCGAAGAGGGCCGCGAGACCCAGTTCCTGGGGGTGATCCGGCCGGGCGAGCCCGCCGGCGAGATGGCGCTGGTGGCCGGCTCGCCGCACTCGGCCACGGTGGCGGCCTTGCGCGACTCCGAGGTGCTGTCGCTGGACCGTGATGCCTTCTTCCGCGCCGTAGAAGCCGATCCCTCGGTGATGATCGAGCTCTCGCGCCTGATGATCCTGCGCACCCGCCAGAGCTCCACCGGCGCCGTGATGGGCGAGCCCTCGGTGTTCAGCTTCATCGCCGCGGGCCCCGAGATCGAAGTGCGACCCCTGGTGGCCGACATCGCCAACCGCATCAGCCGGCTGGGCTACCGCACCACCGTGGTTGGGGCGGAGGCTTTCCAGGCGCCCACCGAGTGGTTCTCCAACGTCGAGCGGGACCACGACTTCGTGCTCTACGTCGCCGAGGCGAGCGAGACGTCGTGGAAGGCGCTGGTCAGCCGCCAGGGCGACCGTCTGTTCCGCGTCGCCGATGGCACGACCGCCCCGCAGCCAGCGCCGGACGCGGCATCCTCCGAGACCCTGCAGGCGCAGGCGCTGGTGGACCTGATCCTGATCCATCCGGCCGAGTGCCCGGCGCCGGTCAACGGCGAGGCCTGGCTGAACGCGCTCAACCCGGCGCGCCTCTTTCACGCCCGCACCGGCAACGCCGCCGACGCCGACCGGCTGGCGCGGGTGCTGGCGGGGCAATCGGTGGGGCTGGTGCTCTCGGGCGGCGGCGCGCGGGCCTACGCCCACATCGGCGCGATCCGGGCGCTGCAGGAGCGTGGGGTGCCGATCGACTTCATCGGCGGCGTCTCCATGGGCGCGATCATCGGCGCGGGCGTCGCCATGGGCTGGGACGATCCGGAGCTGGAGCGCCGCATCCGCAAGGCCTTCGTCGAGACCAGCCCTCTGGACGACATCGCCTTCCCGATCATCGCCATGACCCACGGGGTCAAGGTGCGCGACCGACTGGCCGAACATTTCGGCGACCGTAACATCGCCGACCTGTGGCTGCCGTTCTTCTGCGTCTCCACCAACCTGACCACCGGCGCCTACCAGTTGCACCGCTCAGGCCTGGTGCGCGAAGCGCTGCGCGCCAGCCTGTCGCTGCCCGGGGTGCTGCCGCCGGTGACCATGGGCAAGGACGTGCTGGTGGATGGGGCGGTGGTGAAGAACTTCCCCGCCGACATCATGCGCTCCATTCAGCTCGGCCCGATCGTGGGCGTCGACGTCGGACGCGGCCGCAGCATCGAGGCCGCGGACGTGGCCTCGTCCCCGACGCTCTGGCGCTGGCTGCTGTCCGGCGAATGGCGGCGCGGCCCACCGATCGTCTCGGTACTGATCCGCGCGGCGACGGTGCGATCGGGGGCCGAGTTGATCCTGGCCCACCAGGCTGCCGACGTGCTGATCCAGCCCGACGTGGACGACATCGAAATCCGCGACTGGAAGGCGTTCGAGCCGGCGGTCGAGGCCGGCTACGAGGCGGCCGCCGACGTGCTCGACAAGCTCTCGCATCCGGTGATCGATCTGCGGCGGCGCGTTGGATTGGACGATCCGGTGGGGCGGCCGCGGCCGCTCAACTCTTCCGGCGGCGGACGGTAGCAACTGGCGGAATCGGCCGCCGGCGCCGATATGGAGACAACAGGCCGCAATCTGGCCTAGTCGGGTTTCGGAATCTTGGCGCGGCAGCTGCGGTTGAAGTTGGGACGGCCGGCCTCGTTCGCGCGGGCCGACTTCGTGCATTCCGAGACCAACCGCGAAGCCCTGCGCGCCCTGGATGATTGGCCCAACTGGCACGGCGGCTGCCTGGCCCTGGTCGGCCCTGAAGGTTCCGGCAAAACCCACCTGGCGCGGGAGTGGGCGGCGCGAGCCCAGGCCGTGGTCGTCGATCCCGCGAGCAAGGATGTGGCCGCGGCGGTGGGTCACCCAGTGCTGATGGACAACGCCGACCAAGCCGACGGCGAGACCCTCTTCCACCTGATCAACATGGCCGGCGCCGGTGGGGGGCTGTTGCTGACGGCGCGCACGCCACCGATCTCCTGGCCCACCGAGCTGCCGGACCTGCGCTCGCGGCTGAACGCCCTACCGGTCGCCAAGATCGGCGA
>Ga0265338_10010699_pt1 | contig 10716 bp, 7 predicted proteins | sample 42126metaG_FD_193579 | JGI IMG/M metagenome (GOLD analysis project Ga0265338, IMG submission 193579) | Rhizosphere microbial communities from Carex aquatilis grown in University of Washington, Seatle, WA, United States - 4-21-26 metaG | ecosystem: Host-associated > Plants > Roots > Rhizosphere >... | reverse complement strand
GTCGCCTGGGAGACGTCATCGGCTTCGGCGGCGGACTCTTGCTGCTGCTCGTGGTCGGCCTGGGCTCGGCCTGGGTGCAGCGCGCGGTGGTGCAGCCCGTGAATCGCACCTCGCGCGCGGTGGCGCAGTTCCACGCGGGCGATCTCACGGTGCGCGCGCCGATTGCCGGTGCCGCCGAGGTGCAGACGCTGGGCGAGTGCTTCAATGAAGTCGCCTCGACTGCCGAGCGAAGGCGCAGCGATCGACTCTCGTACCTGGCCGGCGTGGCCCACGAGCTGCGCGAGCCGCTCTCGGTGCTGCAGCTCTCGGCCGCGGCGTTCGACGACGATCGCGGGCGGTACGGCGACGATCCGCAGCGCTTGCTGGGCATGCTCCGGCGGCAGCTCGTGCGGCTGAATCGCATGGTCGGCGATTTCCTGGAGTCGGTCCGCGTGGAGGCCGGGCACCTGGTGCTCATGACCGAGCTCGAGGATCTGCGGACGCTGGTGCTCGACGTCGCCGGCCGCTTTCGCTTCGAGAGCGAGCGGCACACGGTGAGCGTGGACGTGCCCAAGCACCCCGCGTTGGCGCGGCTGGATCCCACGCGACTCGAGGAGACGCTGAACAGCCTGGTCTCGCACGCCATCAAGCGCTCCCCGCAGGGCGGCGCCGTGGACGTGAAGCTGGAAAGGACCGAGGTCGAGGCGTGGGTCACCGTGGCGGATCGCGGGCCGGCGCTCGACGCCACCGAGCTGGTGCACGTGTGGGATCAGTACCGCGGCGCGACGCCGTCCACCGGCCCGTACGCGGGCGTGAGCCTGGGGCTCTCGGTGGTGCGGCGGATCGTGGAGGCGCACGGCGGCGAGGTGAGGGCGGAGTGCATTCCCGGCGTGGGCTGCGTGTTCGGGTTCCGCTTGCCGCTGGTGACGCGTCCGCCAGTGGTGCCGGTGGCCGAAGGCGCAACGACCGCACCCGGCGAGGGCGAGGGCTAGCCATGGCCGAGATCCTGCTCGTCGAAGACGACCCAGACATCTCCGAGCTGGTGCAGATCTTCCTCGAGGGCGCTGGCCACCGGGTGCGCATCGCTCGCAACGGGCGCGAGGGGCTGGACCAGCTGGAGAAGCGGCTGCCCGAGGTCGTGGTGATGGATGTGGAGATGCCGGTGCTCTCCGGGCCGCAGATGGTGGAGCGGATGTTCGTGGAGAACATGGGGCGGGAGAACATCCCCGTGGTCGTTGTCTCGGCGGCGATGGGGCTGCGGTCGGTGGCCGAGCGGATCGGGACGCCGTACTACCTGGCCAAGCCGTTCTCGCCCGAGGCGCTCTTGGGGCTGCTCGATGTCGCGCTCGGCGAACGAAGGATCCCGCAGCCGGGTTGGTAGCGGGTTGAGAAATGCGGGAAGCGCGCTGGCTGGATGGCGTACGCATGATCCGCAGAAGAGCGTTGGATCCGGATCATGGCTCACGCACCACGAGGTACCGAGTCCCGGAGCGTGCCCGGGGAAGCCTGGCCCCCAGGACCATCCAAATTGCTACACTCCGGCCATGGCCAAGGTGGTGAAGTGCCCCGAATGCGCCTGGTCGAAGACCGCACACAGCGAGGTGCCTGAGGTGGTGTTCGGCGTGGAGCAGGAGCTCAAGGCCCACCTCGCCGCCGAGCACGACTGGACCTGGCAGCGCGCCCACGACCACGCCCGCGCCTGGAGCCAGAAGCTCATCCCCGGCTTCGACCCCGGCGACAGCCCCGCCGGCCCGCGCGGCTCCCGCACCGCCGTGTGCCCGAAGTGCAGCTGGAGCATGCGCGCCCCCAGCGAGGACGTCTTCGAGATCTCGCACTGCTCCGCAGAGCTCGAAGAACACCTCAAGACCGAGCACGGCGTGGCCCCGCTCGAGGCCCAGCGCTTCGCCGAAGCGTGGGCGAGCCCGCTGCTCAAGGCCCGTCCGAAGACGCGCAGCTGATCCAAAAGTGGGGTGTGAAGTGCCCGGGGGCGGAATCGAACCACCGACACGGGGATTTTCAATCCCCTGCTCTACCGACTGAGCTACCCGGGCATCGGGTCCTGCAAAACGACGCCGGCTTCTATCGCGGGTGCTGCGGGCTGGCAAGCATTCCGCGCACGGTTTTTCTTTGATTCCCATCTTGGCCGGGTTCATGGACGAGCTCGCCTGCTCGCCGCCGGCCATTTGACGCTCGCTCAAACCGGGTCGATCCTCTTGTTCATGCGGACCGGATTGGTGCTGGGCGGCGGGTCGGCGCGCGGCGCGTACGAAGCGGGCGTGGTGCACTACCTGCGCACCGAGCTCGCGCGCGACCTCGGACGGCAGGTGCCGCTCGAGGTCCTCGCGGGCACGTCGGTCGGCGCGCTCAACGCGAGCTTCATCGCCGGCACTGCCCACGCGCCCGAGCTCCAGGGCCAGGGCATGGTCGACACCTGGCGGAATCTGAAGATCGAAGAGATCCTCCAGTTCGGCTACGGCGACATCTTCCGCGTGCTGCGCGAGTTCATGGGCAAGACGCCCATGCGCTGGGAGAGCGGCCTCACCGGCGGCCTGGTGAATCCCGCGGGCCTGCTGCACGTGGTGGCGCGCGTGGTGCCCTGGCGGCAGGTGGCGCGCAACATCAAGAGCGCCGCGGTGCACGCGCTGGCCATCTCGTCGACGCACGTGGCCACGGGGCAGAACTTCGTCTTCATCCAGCGGCACGGCGGCGGCGCACCGCAATGGAGCCGCGATCCGAACACCGCCGCCATCGCCACGCGCATCGGGCCCAAGCACGCGCTGGCCTCGGCCGCGCTGCCGGTGATTTTCCCGAGCGTGCGCATCGGCGGACACCTCTTCGTCGACGGTGGACTGCGCCACAACCTCCCGCTCTCGCCCGCGCTCCGGCTCGGCGCCGAGCGGGTGATCATCGTGCCCTTGCGACACCAGCCGTCGCCCGGTGAAGTGCGCGCCAAGGCCGCCATGGCCCAGCGCGAGACGCACGTGGGCAGCGCGCCGTTCTTGCTCGGCAAGACGCTCAACGCGCTCCTGCTCGACTCCACGGATCAAGATCTCGATCGCCTCGAGCGCATCAACGCGATGATCGAGGCCGGCAACGCCGCGTTCGGGCCCGGCTTCGCAGAGACGCTGAACTCCGCGCTCGTGCCGCTCCGTAACCAACCGGTTAAGTACGTGCGGCGCATCGTCATCCGGCCGTCGAGCGACATGGGCGCGCTGGCGGCCGATTACATCCGCTCGGCGGAGTTCAAGAAGCGCGTGGCCAACAAGGTCGTGGGCCGCGTGGTGCGAAGGCTCGCCGAGCGCGAAGGCGGCGCCGAGAACGACCTGGTGAGCTACCTGCTCTTCGACGGCGGCTTCGCGGATCAGTTGATCCAGATGGGCATGAGCGACGCGCGCGCGCAGCGCTCCGAGTGGCTGCGCTTCTTCGCCGAGGAGCGCGAGCCCGCCAAAGAGACCGGCACCTAGCGGAGCTCGGCGCAGTGGAGCTGCGGGCCGACGCCGAGCTCCTGCACGTGCCAGTACGCGCCGGTCTGCGCGTGCTCTTCCGAAGTCGCGAACGTGTAGCGCGCGAAGTTGATGCGCACGGCGTCGGGCTTTTCGGCGAGCGGATCTGGAAACAACTTCTGGATCGCCGCGGGATCGCGACAGAGCTGCTCGAGCAAGCCGTCGACGTACTCCGGCGGCTGCCCCCGCGGCCGCAGCCCGTAGAACCACAGCTGAAAATCCAGCCGCGGCTGGTGCGGCGCCACGAACGGCGGCGCGCGATCTGGCGGCCCGGGCTCGTAGCGGAGCGGGTGCGTGACCCAGGTGCCGTTCTCGAGCGTCTGGATCCGCGGCTCGATGCGCATCGTGGTGATCGAGCCGAACAAGTGGAACACGTTCACCGCCCAGAACGGCGCCTCCGCGCGTCGCACGGCGCGCGCCCACTCGGGCATGGCCTTCGGCGCGAGCATCGGCCAGACCGCGATGGCCGAGAGAAATAGATATATCGACATGATCCCGACCAGCAGTGCGGGATGCTCCCAGCGCTTGGGCGGATTTCGTGGACGCGAAAACGGCAGATCGCGGTCGTCGAGCAGGAAGACGCCCAGCGCGAGCGAGAGGTAGCAGAAGAAGCCGTAGTTGGCGGTGAGCAGGTCCGCGAGCTGGAAGAAGCTGAAGGCCGCGAGCGCGATCCGCTTGGGCCAGCGCGGCCCGAAGATGAGCAGTGGTACGCCGAGCTCGAGAACCAGGGTGGCCCAGCTCTCCAGGTGGTGCCACGCGGCCGGCAGGTGATGCATGACGTACGCGAGCCACGTGGGGATGGGCGCGGTCTCGTAATAGAGCGTCATCGCGCTGCCGCTCTTCCAGTCGCCGAGCTGGCTCGACCACTTCGCGATCCCGCTCTCGAAGTAGAGCTTGAAGAGCAGCACCCGGAAGAGCACGTGGATCCAGCGCGCCGGCCGATCCGTGGGCAGAAAGAGCGCGAGCAGCGTGCACTCGAGGAGCATCGCGTCCCACTGGAAGGTGAAGAAGTCGCGGCCCGCGGTGATGAAGCTCAAGTAGAGCAAGCCGCCGAGCCCGAGCATGAGCCGCGGCAGCACGCCGAACATCGCCAGCAGCGCGAGCGCGACGCCCATCCACGCGAGCCCGACGAGCGCGCCGTCCGAGGTCGCGAAGCGCAGCACGCTCGGCGCGTTGAGTTGGGAGACATGCTGGTCGTGCAGCAGCGTCGCGAAAGGCGCCCAGGGCAAGATCCCCCGGCTGCCGAGCAAGGGAGCGACCTGCACGGCGAGCGACGCGAACGCAATCGCCTGGGTGAGCGCGAGCAGCTTCTGAAAGAGCCATGCCACGGCTGGCCCGGAGCCGTGTCCATCGCCCTCGAGCAGCCAGCGCTGGAGCCGTTGCATGCGCGGGTTCTACTCCGTTGGCCGATCGCGGTCGCCGAGGACGAACGAGCCACGAACCACGACCCACGGACCACGATCGGGCATCGCGTCACGGGGCGTGGCGCTCGCGTCGATTTTTTGCGAAGTTGCTCAGCCCATGCGCGTTCGCCTCTCGCTCCTCGCCATCGCCTTCGTGCTCGCGGCCTGTCCGAGCAAGGAGAAGCCCGCGCCGCCCAGCGCAGAGCTCGCGTCGCAGGTGCGCAGCCAGCTCGCGGAGCGCGAGCGCAAGGTCACGTCGTACCGCTTTCACGGAATCACCACCGACATGACGTCGAGCCAGTCGCTGGGCTTCCGCTTCGCCTATCGCAGCCCGGGCAAGATGCGCGGCGAGACCGAGGGCGACAAGGCGCACGTGTTCGTCTTCGACGGCCAGACGCTCAAGGACCTCGACGTGGCCGCCAAGAAGCTCACCACGTTCGATCTGTCCGCGCTGCCCAAGGACAAGGCCGACGCGTTCCTGCACCAGATCTTCGCGCCCTTCGCGCCCGAGGGCTTCCGCGCGCCGCTCTTGCCCGCGACCGCGACCGCCGAGAAGAAGCTCGGCGACGACGGCAAGTCCGTGGCGGACCTGAGCGCCACCATCGCCGACGGCGCCCAGAGCTACGCCTTCACCTTCCGCTTCGGCCTGCCCGCGATGGACTTGCTCGACAAGCAGATCAGTGGCCCCGAGGGTCAGAGCCGCGTGCAGGTGACCAAGCAGACCTGCGACGCGAAGTTGGCGCTGTGCTTCCCGAGCGAGGTCGTGGAGAGCCACGACGGCAAGCCCACCGCGCGCACCGAGCTCAGCGGCATCGCCATCAACGGGCAGGTCGCCGACGCGGAGTTCGTGCTCGCCGTGCCGCCCGGCGGCACCGAAGAGAAGCGCAGCCTCGCCGCCAGCCCGTGACCGGCGAATCCCGGATCCGCTCGGATCCGGACACGGCGTGCGTGTCCCAAGCGGAAACGCACGCAGCCCGCCGCCTGCGGTTCTTCAGGTTCAACCCCCAACCGGGCGCGCGTTCACCACCCGACGGCGAGCAAAGCCGGACTCCAAGTCAGGTCGACGTCTCGTGTATGAAACATGGAGAAGCCGGGGGGCTTCGTGCAGGTCCATGCGCATGCCGCCCGCAAGCTTTGATCCCGTTGCCGGGGTCACCTCCGAGGACCTCGACGTCCTCTCTGCGCTCATGGACGCGCCAGCGGCGCTCTGCATTGCCCGCGGACCGGAGCACGTCCTCGAGTTCGCCAACCACGCCTGCGAAGAAGTCCTGGGTCGCAAGGATCTCTGTGGGCGTCCGCTGCGGCAGGCCTTGCCCGAGCTGGCCTGCTCCGGGCTGCTCGAGCTCGCGGATCAGGTCTACCGCACCGGCGAAGCGCACCTCGCGCCGGAGCTGAGGCTGCCGCTGTTGCGTGGCGGGTTGCCCGAGCAGAGCCACTTTCGCCTCCTGGTCGAGCCGCTGCGCGGAGCCGCGGGCGTGGTCGTGGGCCTGCTGCTCGTGGCCACCGACATCACCGAGCAGACCCGGGCCCGCCAGCGCGCCGAAGAGCTCGCGCGCGCGCTCGAGGGTCGCGAGCTTCAGCTGCGCGCAGTCGTCGACGCGCTCGACGAAGGTGTGGTCGTCCTCGCGGCCGATGGCACGCTGGTGATGGCCAACCGAAGCGCGCAGAAGCTCATCGCCCGCCGCGAGCGCGCCCACCAAGGCATGGACGGCTGGCGCGCGGAGATGGAGTACGTCCGCGAGGACGGCACGCCGTTCCCGGTCGAGGAGCTTCCCATCGCGCGCGCGCTGGCGACCGGCGAGAGCCAGCCGGCCACCGTCATCGGCATGCGCAGCGCGAGCGACGGCCGGATTCACTGGTACAGCGCCCACGCGCGCGCCATCCCCGCGGCCGAGCCCGCACAGCGGCAGGTGGTCTGCTCGTTCTTCGATCTCACCGAGCAGCGCGCCGCCGAGCGAACCGCGCGATCCCTGGCCGCCGAGGTGCACCAGAAGCAGGAGCAGCTCACCGCGGTGCTGGGCGCGTTGCCGCATGCGGTGGTGCTCGTCGAAGCGCCCACGGGCCGGCTGCTCTATGCCAACCCACTTGCGGAGCGGTTGCTGCAGCTGCGCGAGCCGCCGGGCCGACTCGCCGTCCGGGACGCACAGGGCGGGGGGCTCGACTTCGAACAGCTCCCCAGCATGCGTGCCGCGCGGGGCGAGCGGGTGGAGGGCGAGCTCCTGCGCCTCGAGGCCCGCGACGGCCCGACGACGCTCCTTCGCACCCACGTGCGGCCCATCCACGATCCCGAAGGGCGGCTCTCGGGCGGCGTGGTGGTCTACGAAGACGTGACCGAGCACCAGGCGCTCCTCGCCCGTGAGCAGGGCGCGCGCGCCGCCGCCGAGCGCAGCGAGCGCGAGCTCCGAGGCCTCGCGGATGCGATTCCGCACCACGTGGTCGTCGGCGAGCCCGATGGCCGCGCGAGCTTCGCCAACCGCCGATTGCTGGAGTACGTGGGCCGCGGACTCGCCTTCTTCAGCCGCGCGGGTTGGCTGCGCTCGGTGCACCCTGACGACCGCGAGCGCGTCGCTGCCAAGTGGAAGGCGGCCGTCGAGCGCCAGGTGCCCATCGAGATCGAGCTCCGCCTGCGCCGCGCCGACGGCGTGTACCGCTGGTTCATGGTCCGCGGCATGCCGCTCGTGGACGGCTCGGGTGGCAAGGTGCGCTGGTTCTCGACCGCCACCGACGTGCACGGGCAGAAGCACGCCGAGCGTCGCTGGCGATTCTTGTCCGAGGCCTCGGCCGAGCTCGCAGGCGCCGTGGACTTCGACGCCGCGTTGCACCGGATCACCGAGCTCGCCGTGCCCGACTTCGCCGATGTCGCGGTGGCCGACGTGATCGAGCCCGACGGAAAGGCGCGCCGGGTGGCGGCAGCGCACCACCGGCCGGATGCGCTGGCCCAGGCCTGGGGCGGGCCGCGCCAGTTCGGCGGCCAGCTCGAGGATCGCCTCGGGCTCGGCCAGGTGCTCAGGCGGGGCGCCCACCAGTTCTTCCCCGACGTGACCGAGGAGCTGCTCCAGGCCACCGTGGCTGACCCCGCGCTGCGCCAGTTCTACTTGGACACCAAGATGCGCTCGCTCATCGAGGTGCCCCTCACCGCGCGCGGCCGCACGGTGGGCGCGTTCATCTTCGTGTGCGAGGAGGGCCGGCGCTTCGGCAGCGACGACTTGGAGCTGGCGCTCGAGCTCGGCCGCCGCGCGGGCCTGGCCATCGACAACGGCCGCTTGCTGCGCGAGTCCGAGGCCGCCAACCGCGCCAAGGACGAGTTCCTGGCCGTGGTGAGCCACGAGCTGCGCACGCCGCTCACCGCGGTGCTGGGCTACACGAGCATGCTCCGCGCGGGCACGCTCTCGGACGAGCGCAAGGTGCGCGCGGTGGAAGTCATCGACCGCAACGTGCGCGCCCAGAGCCAGCTCATCGAAGACCTGCTCGACATCTCCCGCATCTCCAGCGGCAAGCTGCGCCTGCACGTGCGGCCCACGCGCGCGCAGGAGGTCATCGAGGCCGCGCTGGCCGCGGTGCGTCCGGCGGCGGAGGCCAAGGGCATCGTCCTTCGCGGCGTTCCCCTGGGCGACGTGGGGCCGCTGCTCGCGGATCCGGATCGGCTCCAGCAGGTGATCTGGAACCTGCTCTCCAACGCCATCAAGTTCACGCCCCCGGGCGGCGAAGTGGACGTGCTGCTCCAGCAGAGCGCGGGCCAGGCGCAGATCCTCGTCCGCGACACCGGCCAGGGCATTCCGCCCGCGTTCCTGCCCTTCGTGTTCGAGCGCTTCCGCCAGGCGGATCCGTCGAGCACCCGCATCCACGGCGGCTTGGGATTGGGTTTGGCGATCGTGCGACACGTGGTGGAGCTGCACGGCGGCAAGGTCGAGGTTCAGAGCGAAGGCAACGGTCGCGGCGCGACGTTCCGGCTCTCGTTGCCGCTGGCGGGCGCGGACGCTGCCTCGGCGCGCCGCCGCACGCCGCCGGGGGTGCCGCAGCTCTGGCGCCCAGAGCGCGAGCTTCAGGGCAAGAAGGTGCTGCTCCTCGACGCGCCCTCGCGGGCCCACGACGCGCTCACCTTCGCGCTCGAGCAGGCCGGCGCGGCGGTGCAGGAGGAGCCCAGCTCCGTGGCCGGGTTGGAGCAGATCGATCACAGCCTCTTCGACGTGGTCATCGCTGAGGTCTCGCCCACGCTCGACGGCAGCCTGGCGTTGATGAAGGGCCTGCGCGCGCGTCCCGCGGAGCGGGGCGGACGCATCACCGGCGTGGCCCTCCTCGCCGACGACCACCCGGAGCTCCGCGAGCGCGCCCAGGAAGCCGGCTTCGATGCCCACCTCGCGCGCCCGGTGCACCCCGTGGACCTGGTGCAGGTGGTGGCGGAGCTCCTTTCGCGGCGCGGCTGAGCGAGCCTCTTTGGGGCGCGTGGCCAGGCGGAACCGAGTGGATTAAGTGTGAGCGCCATGCCTCCGGCGTTCGTGCCCCATTTGACGTGGACGTTCTTCGCCGTCGACCTCATCGGGGTCTTCGCGGGCGCGCTCGCGGGCGCCCTCGCGGCCGAGCGCCGGCACGAGTACGACCTCATCGGCGTGGCCGGCGTGTCCCTGGCGGCGGGCGTGGGCGGCGGGCTGCTGCGAGACACGCTGCTCCAGCACGGGACACCCGTCGCGCTGGTGAATCCGACGTATCTGCTGACGGTGCTCGTGGCCGTGGTGCTCGCCTGGTTCTTCGGCTGGCGAGCGGGCGCGCGCAGCGAGAAGGCCATCCTGGTCATGGATGCGCTGGCGCTCGGCTGGTACGCGGTCTCATCGACGCTGCGCACCGAAGACGCGGGCCTGGGGATCTTGCCCTGCTTGCTGCTCGGCGTGATCGGCGCGGTTGGCGGTGGCATCTGCCGCGACCTGCTTTCGGGCGAGACGCCGCGCACCTTCCGCGCCGGCGAGCTGTACGCCGTGGCCGCGCTCGCGGGCAGCGCCACGTTCCTCGCGCTCCGGCTCGGGCACGTGCCTCGGCCGATTCCAGATCTCATCGGCGCCGCCGTCGGATCTGGACTGCGCTTGTTGAGCCTGCGCTTCGGTTGGCGCGCGCCGTTGCCGCCGCGTGCGCCCACGAACCCGGGCGTGCCGCGCTGACTCAAGCCTGCGGGTTCCCCGCGAGCCACCAGCGGCGCTTCCAGCCCTTCACGCCCACGTACGCCAGCAGCAGCGCGAGCTCGGTGACCGCGAGGAGGGTGAGCGTCGGCAGGGCGTCCGAGCCGTGCCGAATCCAAGCGTGCAGCCCGAGCAGCACCAGCATGCCGCTCGCCCAGGCGCAGAACGGGTTGTGCTCTTTCTTGAGCGCGCGGCGCCAGTCGAAGGTCGTCGAGAGCGTCTGGGTCGTCGACGGCGCGGGCGTGAACTGCCACAGCCAGCGCGGGACGGCCGCGCAGTACGCGTCGTAGGCGGCGCCGAAGCGCTCGCGCAGAAAGCCCTCTTCCGCGGGCACGATGAACGCGTACTCGAACGCGAAGAACCCCAGCCCGAGCAGCGCGGCCCAGAGATTTCCCGCGGCCAGCGCGAGCCCGAGACAGATGAGGAAATTCCCCACGTAGAGCGGGTTGCGCACGTGCGAGTAGGGCCCGGCGGTGTTGAGCGCCACGGCCTCGAGGTAGTCGTTCTGGCCGCTGGTTCCGGCCTGTACCAGCCCGAGCACCCACGCGCGCAGCGCCTGGCCGACGACGCACGCGAGCAGTCCCAACCCGAGCAGCGCCAGCTCCATCGACGGCGGCGCCGCAGGTCCTGGCGCGAACGCGAGCAGCGCCAGCACGGCGAGCA
>Ga0265338_10010698_pt1 | contig 10716 bp, 12 predicted proteins | sample 42126metaG_FD_193579 | JGI IMG/M metagenome (GOLD analysis project Ga0265338, IMG submission 193579) | Rhizosphere microbial communities from Carex aquatilis grown in University of Washington, Seatle, WA, United States - 4-21-26 metaG | ecosystem: Host-associated > Plants > Roots > Rhizosphere... | reverse complement strand
CGACTACGCGTTCGCGCTCGGCGACCTCCTGCTCGGCCACGGCGACGTTCTCTGCGCGGCGCGTGACCTGGGCTTCGCGCTCGGCGAGCTGCAGCTCCCGGGCCGCCACCTCGTCCTCACGGGCGCGAAGGACGCTCGCGAGCCGCTCGTTCTCCTCGACCTCGCGCGCTCGCGCACGCAGGGAGTCCTCCTGGTCGGTGAGTGCCCGGTGCGCGGACGCCGTCTCGGCCTGCAAGCGGTCGATCTGCGCCGCACGCTGCGCGAGCTCACGCTCCTGGAGCTGGAGCCGCTGCAGGCGCTCCTCGACCGTCGCGAGCCGCCGGCGCAGAATCTCCTCGCCGAGGTGGTCGCGCTCGGTCAGCGAACTCCAGGTTTTGTGCTCTTCGTCCATGCCCGCGGGGTATTCGCGGGAATGGTGCCTGCTCCTGTTACGTCGCGAGGTCCCCGAGCGCGGTGTAGACCGCGGCGGCCGTGTCGATCCCCTGCTCGAAGTAGCGCACGAGGAACTTCTCGTTGGGGGAGTGGACGTTCGACTCGGGGAGGCCGAAGCCGGTGATGATCGTCGGGATGCCCTTGGCGGCGAGCGCCGGCACGATCGGCAGCGTGCCTCCCGAGCGGACGAGCAGCGGCCGCACGCCGAGCACCTGCTCGAAGGCCTGTGCGCCGAGCTGGATCGCCGGCGCGTCCGCCCGCATCAGGCCGGCGGGCACTCCCTTCCAGACGATCTCCACCTCCGCGCCGGCCGGCGCGGCGTCGCGCATCAGCTGCTCGGCCGCGGCGCCGATCGCGTCGACGCTCTGACCGGGCGCAAGCCGGATCGTGACCTCGCCCGCCGCGTGGACCGAGAGCGTCGTGTTCCGCACTCCGGGCTTGCCGCCGATGATCCCGTTCACGTCGGCCGAGGGCTCGGCCAGCGTGCGGGTGTTGAACTGGGCGGCGGCGTTCGGGTCGAGCGGTCTCGCACCCGCGAGCGCGAGCTCGTCCTCCCCGGAGGGCAGCGCCTCCCAGTTCGCGAGCTCCTCGGCGGTCGGCGCGACGATGCCTGCGCGCAGCGGCTCGGGCAGGAGCCCGTTGTCGCGCGCCGTGACGGCGCCGAGGCAGCGCATCAGGACATGGATCGCGTTGAGGGCGGCACCGCCGTACATGCCGGAGTGCAGGTCGCGCTCGCCGGTGCCCACCTTCACGTCGAAGGCGATCAGCCCGCGCGTCGCGAGGCTGAAGAGCGGGACGTCGACGCGGAGCATCCCGCCGTCGAAGATCACACCGGCGTCGGAGCCGATCTCGTCGCGCTCGATCCAGTCGACGATCGTGGTGCCGCCGATCTCCTCCTCGCCGTCGAACGCGAAGCGCAGGTTGACCGGCAACGCGTTCGCCTCGACCAGGCGCTGCGCGGCCTTGAGCATGATGTAGAGCTGGCCTTTGTCGTCGGTGATGCCGCGCGCGTAGGCCCATTCGTCCTTGATCGTCAGCACGAACGGGTCGCTCTGCCAGAGGTCGAGCGGCGCGGGCGGCTGGACGTCGAAGTGGTTGTAGACGAGGACGGTCGGAGCGTTCTCGGGGTCGCTCGACGCGCGGACGTCAGCGAGAACGAGCTCCTTCTCGCCCCACGGCGTCAGCTGCGCGGTGCCGCCGCACTTGCTGCGGATGAACTCCGCTGCCCATTCGCCTGCCGCCTTCACGTCCTCGCGGTGCGCCGGGTCGGCGCTCACGCTCGGAATCGCGATGAACTCAGCCAGCTCGGCGCGCAGCGTCTCGTCCACGAGGCGAGACTCTACGCAAGTAGTGCGCGCCCGCGCCGCGGGAGGCGGCCTCGTCGCCCGGGTTCAGCAGCTTGCACGTCTGCAGCGAGAGGCAGCCGCAGCCGATGCAGGTCGTCAGCCGGTCGCGCAGCGCCTCGAGCGTCGCGATCCGCTCCTCGAGATCGTGGCGCCAGCGCGCGGAGAGGCGTTCCCAGTCACGCTTCGTCGGCACCTTGCCCGCAGGGAGCGTGTCGAGCGCGGCGCGGATCTCGGCGAGCGGCACGCCGGCCGCGCTGCCCGCCTGGATGAACGCGACGCGGCGCAGCGTCGAACCCGGGTACCGGCGCTGGTTGCCGCTCGTCCGCTCGGCGTCGAGCAGGCCCTGCCGCTCGTAGAAGCGGAGAGCCGAGGTGGAGACGCCGCTCCGGGCCGAGACCTCGCCGATGCTGAGCATCTTGACTTCAACATTAGTTGAAGTCTTAGGGTGAAGACATGAGCTACGACGACCTGCCGGCGCTGCTGACGCGGCTGACCGGGGACGAAAAGCACGACTGGAGCGCCCTCTCCACGCTGGACGCGCTCTGGGTGCTCTACGACCGCGTCCTCCGCGAGGGCGATCGCTTCCTGCTCTCGAAGGGACACGGCCCGCAGGCCTACTACGCGGTGCTCGCGGCGAAGGGGCTGCTGCCGGTGGAGCTACTGGCGGGCTGGGGCTCGTTCGACTCCCCGCTCGGCTATCACCCGGACCGCGTCGCGGCGCCCGGGGTGGAGTTCTCCTCCGGCTCGCTCGGGCACGGACTGGGTGTCGCGGTCGGCGTAGCGCTGGCGGGTCGCCGCGTCTTCTGCCTCGTCGGCGACGCGGAGCTCGAGGAGGGCTCGAACTGGGAGGCGGTGCACTACGCGGGCCGCGCCCGGCTCGGCTCGCTCACGATCCTCGCGATCGACAACCATTCCTCCACGCACGGCTGGCCGGGAGGGATCGCAGCGCGTTTCGAGCTCGAGGGCTGGACGAGCGCGACCACCGGTCGCGAGCACGACGCGCTCGAGCACGCGCTCACCGCAGGGGACGGGGTGCGGCCGCACGTCGCGGTGGTGGAGGTGTCCCGCTGATGCGCGCGCGCTTCTACGAGCTGGCCCGCGCGGCCCTCGACGCCGACCCGCGCGTCGCCCTCGTCACCGCCGAGATCGGGACGACGGCGATCGGCCCGCACGAACGGCACTTCAACGTCGGCATCCGCGAGCAGCTGCTGATCGGCGTCGCCGCGGGGCTCGCGCTGGAGGGCTACCGCCCCGTCGCGCATTCCTACGCGCCGTTCCTCGTCGAGCGGCCCTGGGAGATGCTCAAGCTCGACCTCGGCCACAACGCGCTCGGCGCCGTGCTCGTCTCGAACGGCGCCTCCTACGACGCGGCGCCGGAGGGCCGGACGCATCAGGCTCCCGAGGACGTGGCCCTCGTCGCGGCGCTCCCCGGCTGGACGATCCACGTGCCCGGCCATCCCGACGAGCTCGAGCATCTGTTCCGCGAGGCGCTCGCCGGCGACGACCGCGTCTACATCCGGATGAGCGAGGAGACGAACCACGCGCGCGTCGACGGCGGCGGCTTCACCGTGCTGCGTCACGGCAGCGCGTCGGCGCCGCTCGTGCTCGCGGTCGGCCCGACGCTCGCGCCCGTCCTCGAAGCAACCGCTGCGCTCGACGCCACCGTCGCCTACACCGCGACGGTGCGGCCGTTCGACCGCGACGCGCTCCGCGCCGCCCTCCCGGCGACGGACGTCGTCCTGGTCGAGCCCTACCAGGCCGGCACCTCTGCGTCGGAGGTGTCGGCCGCGCTCTCCGACCGGCCGCACCGGCTGCTCGCCCTCGGCGTCCCGAACGCGGAGTTCCGCCGCTACGGCACGCCGGACGAGCATCGCGCGGCGCACGGCCTGGACGCGGCCGGGATCAGTCGCTCGCTGGAGGCCTTCCTGCCGGGCTAGGCGACGTCTTTGAGCGGATGCGAGTCCGCGAGAGCCCGCAGCTTCTTCAGGCTCTGGTTCTCGATCTGGCGGATTCGCTCGCGGGTGACGTTGAACGTACGGCCGACCTCGTCGAGCGTGCGCGGATGCTCGCCGTCGAGCCCGTAGCGCAGCTCGAGCACGCGGCGCTCCCGGTGCGAGAGGGTCGAGAGGATCTTCGACAGCGTCTCCCGGCGCATCGCCGTGTCGGCCGCCTCGTCCGGTAGGGGCGCGTTCTCGTCGGTGATGAAGTGCCCGAACTCCGACTCCTCCTCGTCGCCGACCGGCTTCTCGAGCGAGACCGGCGCCTGCGAGGAGCGCAGGATCTGCTCAACCTCCTCGAGCGGCAGGTCGAGATCCTTCGCGATCTCGACCGGGTACGGCTCGCGGCAGAGCTCGGAGCGGAGCTTGCGCTCGGAGCGGACGATCTTGTTCAGCTTCTCGACGACGTGGACCGGCATGCGGATCGTCCGCGCCTTGTCCGCGAGCGCGCGGGCGACCGCCTGGCGGATCCACCACGTCGCGTACGTCGAGAACTTGAACCCCTTGCGGTAGTCGAACTTCTCGGCCGCGCGGACGAGGCCGATCGTGCCCTCCTGAATCAAGTCGAGGAACGGCAGGCCCTGGTTGCGGTAGCGCTTCGCGATCGAGACGACGAGGCGGAGGTTCGCCTCGACCATCTCCTGCTTCGCAAGGTGGTCGCCGCGTTCGATGCGCTTCGCCAGCTCGACCTCCTGCGCCGCCGTCAGCAGGTCGACCTTGCCGATGTCCTTGAGGAAGAGCTGCAGCGCGTCGGTCGAGACCTCGCGCGCCTCCTCCTCGATCCGCGGCTCCTCCTTGTCGTCGTCGGCGCTCGCGACGCCCACGACCTCGACGTGCAGCTCCTCGAGGGCGCGATAGACCTCGTCGATCTGCGCCGCATCCAGATCGAGCTCGTCGAGCGCCAGCGCGATCTCGTCCGTACTCACCGAGCCCGCCGCCTGCGCCGACTCGATCAGGGTCCGCGCCACCGCCGACTCGAGGACGTCGACCAGCTCGGCTGCCTCTTCCTGCTCAACCCCTGTGGTCACGCTGTGCCTCCCCCGGCAGGCCGCCGCCTGACCGTTCCTGTTGCTCGACACCGAAGATGCCGCACTGTGCCATGCACACCGGACAGGGCGCCATAGGCCGTTCGGCTCATATTTTCCTTACTTGGTCCCATTGTTGGTCAAACTCGCGAGCAACACCCTCGCGTTTTTTGCGTAGATCGTCTGCGGGCCGTCCGCAACACATGCGCGCAGCTGCGTGGCCGCCTTCGTCCGCTCCCCGGTCCAGAGGAGCAGGAGACCGAGGTGGAACTCGACGACGGCTGCGTGCGGAAAGACGGCGGTGAGCGGGCCGAGCTGCCCGAAGGCGCGCACCGGGTTCCCCTTGGAGAAGCGCGCCACAGCCGCGGCGACGCGCGCCACCGGATCGTGCGGCGCGAGCTTGGCGGCCGCCGCGAGCTCGCGCTCGGCCGAGACGGGCCTGCGGACGTTCCAGAGCGCGAGCCCGTAACGGAGCTTCGCGTCGAGGCCGCCGCTCCGTGCGGTGGCACGCAGGCGCGCGAGTTGCTCCCCGGCCGGCAAGTCGGCGAGCGCGGGCGGCAGCTCGAGCGGCGTGACGATCGGCGGCAGCCCGGGCACCGGGTCGGTCGGGTGGAGCGCGTCCTCGGCGTCGACGCCGTACGGGGAGTCGGGAGCGAGCGCCGCGGTGTGCTGCCAGGCGGCGAGCGCGTCGGCGTTGCGGCCGGCCCAGTAGTCGGCCCAGCCGAGGTGGAGCGCGGCGACGGCACTCGCCGGATGCCCGGCGGCGAGCCTCTTCACCGGGTCGAGTCCGGTGCGCTTCCAGGCGGCGAAGGCGGAGCCGAGCTGCGCCTCGAGCGAGCGGTAGCGGGCGAAGACGCGCGCCGCCTGCGCGACGCGGCCGCGGTTGTACGCGCGCTGCGCCGCGTCGAGCGCGCGCGCCTGCGCGTCGGCGCGGAGGCCGAGCTCGAGCGAGAGCGGCGGATAGCCGGCGCGCGGCGCGACCACGGCTCCCGGCACCGTCGTGCGCTCGCCGCTCGTCTGCCAGACCGTGATCCCGACCACCGCCGCGACGGCGACCGCGGCCGCGAGCGCGACGGTCGCGTGCACTCTCAGGCGGGGGCCCACGATCTCCTCATCCGGGCGCGAGCGTAGCCCGCAGGCCCGTCGCTATATTCCGGATAGCGATGCCGAGCTACCGCGAGCTGCTGCAACAGGTCAAGTCGGAGATCGACGAGGTCGACGCGGCCGGCGCGCGCGCGCTCGACGGCGCCCTCTGGGTCGACGTCCGCGAGCTCGACGAGTGGACCGAGGGCCGGCTCCCGGGCGCGATCCACGTCCCGCGAGGCCACCTCGAATCGCGGATCGAGCAGGCCGCGCCGGACAAGGGGCAAGCGATCGTCCTCTACTGCGCCGCCGGCAACCGCTCGGCCTTCGCCGCGAAGACGCTCGAGGAGCTCGGCTACGAGCACGTCGTCTCGCTGACGGGCGGCTACACGGAGTGGAAGCGGAACGGGCTCCCGACCGAGCTGCCGCGCTCGCTCGACGAGGCGAAGCGCCGGCGCTACAGCCGCCACCTGCTCATCCCCGAGGTCGGCGAGGAGGGCCAGCTGAAGCTGCTCGACTCGCGGGTGCTCCTGATCGGCGCCGGCGGCCTCGGCTCGCCCGCGTCGCTCTACCTCGCCGCGGCCGGCGTCGGCCGGCTCGGGATCGTCGACGACGACCGCGTGGACGAGTCGAACCTGCAGCGCCAGATCGCGCACTCGACCGAGCGCCTCGGCGACTGGAAGGCCGAGTCGGCGAAGCAGACGATCGAAGCGCTTAACCCGGACGTCGAGGTCGTCCCCTACCTCGAGCGGCTCACCTCGGAGAACGTCGAGCGGATCCTCGCCGACGGCTGGGACGTGATCGTCGACGGCGCCGACAACTTCCCGACGCGCTACCTCGTCAACGACGCCGCCGTCTGGCACGACATCCCGCTCGTGCACGGCTCGATCTACCGCTTCGAGGGCCAGGTCACCGTCTTCAAGCCCCACGAGGGGCCTTGCTACCGCTGCCTCTTCCCGCAGCCGCCGCCGCCCGAGCTCGCACCGAGCTGCGCGGAGGGCGGCGTGCTCGGCGTCCTGCCCGGGATCGTGGGCTCGCTGCAGGCGAGCGAGGCGCTCAAGCTCTGCCTCGGCATCGGCGAGTCGCTCTCCGGCCGACTGCTCCTCTTCGACGCGCTCTCGACCGAGTTCAGCGAGGTCACGCTCCGCCGCGACCCGAACTGCCCGGTCTGCAGCGACAACCCGACGATCACGGAATACATCGACTACGTCGAGTTCTGCCAAGGAAGGACGGCGCACGCATGACGACGATCCGAATCCCGCCCACGCTCCGCGCCGAGGTCGGCGGCGAGCGCCACGTGACCGCCGAGGGCGGCACCGTGCGCGAGCTGCTCCACGACCTCATGTCCCGCTTCCCGTCGCTCGGCCGCCAGATCGTCGAAGACGACGAGATCGCGCCGTACCTGAACGTCTACGTCGAGGGCGAGGACGTGCGCACGCTCGACGGAATCGACACGCCGGTGCGGCACGGCTCCACGGTGATCCTTCTCCCGGCGATGGCCGGTGGCGCCTAGCTCGGTCGCCTCAAGCCTCCTCGACCTCGTCGGCAACACCCCGCTCGTCGAGCTTCCCCGCCTGTCGCCGAAGCCCGCGGTGCGGCTGTACGCGAAGCTCGAGGGCCAGAACCCGACCGGTTCGATCAAGGACCGCGTCGCGAAGGCGATGATCGAGGCGGCCGAGGCATCCGGAGAGCTGGAGCCGGGCCGTGAGCTGCTCGAGCCGACCAGCGGGAACACCGGGATCTCGCTCGCGCTCGTCGCGAAGCTGAAGGGCTATCCGCTGACGTGCGTGCTGCCGGAGAACGCGACCGAGGAGCGGCGGCAGCTGCTGCGGCTCTACGGCGCCCGGATCGTCGACTCCCCCGGCGACCAGGGCTCCAACGGCGCCGTCCGCCTCGCACTGGAGCTGGCCGAGCGCGACCCGACGTGGTTCATGCCGTTCCAGTACGCGAACGAGGCGAACCCGCGCGCGCACTACGAGGGCACGGGCGCGGAGATCGCGGAGGCGCTCGACCGCGTGGACGTGCTCGTTGCCGGGCTCGGCACCGGCGGGACGCTGATGGGCGCCGGCGAGCGGCTGCGCGAGTCCTTCCCCGACGTCGTCGTCGCCGCCGCGGAGCCGCTTCCGGGCGACCCCGTGATGGGCCTGCGCTCCCTCGAGGACGGCTACGTGCCGCCGATCCTCGACGTGGCAAAGCTCGACCGGAAGCTGCTCGTCTCCAACGACGAGGCGGTCGCCGGCGTGCGCGCGCTGCTCGACGAGGAAGGCGTCTTCGCCGGCGTCTCCTCCGGCGCCGTCGTCCACGTCGCGCGACGGCTCGCCGCGGAACTGGATGAAGGCGTCGTCGTCTGCGTCCTCGCCGACGGCGGCTGGAAGTACCTCTCCGCCCCGTTCTGGCAGGGCGAGGAGATCGACGAGTCGAAGCTGTGGTGGTGATCCCGCCGGAGGTGCGGGCGGTGCTCGTCGCGCACGCGCTTGCGGAGCGTCCGAACGAGAGCTGCGGCCTGCTCGTCCTGCGCGACGGCGTCGCCGAGCGCTACGAGCCGGGCCGGAACGCCGCCGCCTCGCCGTATCGCTTCGAGCTGGAGGTCGACCCGGACCTGTGGTTCCTCGAGGACGAGGGCTACGAGCTGGCGGTCGTCCACTCGCACCTGTCCTCGCCGCCGAGGCCCTCCCGCACCGACGTCGAGAACATCGGCCTCTGGGAGGGCAAGCCCTACGTGATCTACTGCGTCAAGGACGACGACCTGCGGGCGTGGACGATCGCGAGCGGCTCCTTCGAGCCGCTCGCGCTCTCGTCTACGTGACGGTGAAGGACCCCTTCATGAACGAGGAGTGCGGGTCGCAGACGTACTTGTAGGTGCCCTTCTTGAGGATGACGAGCCAGGTCGTCGTCTCCTTCTTCGAGATCGACGTGGCCTTGTTGATGCCAGGCCCGGTCAGGTGGAAGTCGTGGTCGGCGGCCGTGTCCTCGACCTTGATCGAGTAGGAGCCGGCCTTCAGTGTCGTCACCTTCTTGCCGTTCAGGGTCAGCGAGATCTTGAACGGGTCGGAGACGGACGCGACCAGCCGGGTCGGCTTGCCGGCGCTCGCGGAGGCCGCGAGCAGAGCGGCCACGGCGGCCGCCAGGACGAGTGCGATCGACATTCTCATGCGGCCCAGCGTACTCACTCGAGCTCGTCGTTCTGGCCGAGATCCGACTCGTGGCGAGGACGCGGCCGCTCGAGGAAGATGACGCCGATCCGCTCGATCCGGTTCCCCTCGGTCTCGAGCACGTCGAAGCGCATCCCGTTCCAGGCGACGTCGTCGCCGAGCTCGGGGGCGCGGCCGAGCTGGCCGAAGACGAAGCCGCCGATCGTGTGGAAGTCCTCGTCGGGCAGGTCGGTTCCGAAGCGCTCGTTGAACTCCTCGATCGGGAACATGCCGTCGATCCGATACGTGTCCTCGTCGACCTGCTCGATCTGCTCCTCGGGGACGTCGAACTCGTCCTCGATCTCGCCGACGATCTCCTCGAGCACATCCTCGAGCGTGCAGACGCCGACCATGGCCCCGTACTCGTCGACGACGATCGCGAAGTGGTTCGAGGTGCGTCGGAATTCCTGCAGGAGCGAGGCGAGATCCTTCGTCTCGGGAACGATGTAGGCGTCGCGCAGGATCTCCTCGAGCTGCACGTTCGCGATCCCGTGGTCGACGATCGCCGTGAACAGGTCGCGGACGTGGAGGACCCCGAGGATGTCGTCGAGCGACTCGCGGTAGACCGGATAGCGCGTCCACGGGGAGTCGAGCACGATCCCGAGCACCTCCTCCGGCGGCACCTCGACCGAGACCGAGACGACGTCGGGGCGCGCCACCATCACGTCGGCGGCGTCCTTGTCCCCGAAGACGAAGACCTTGTCGATCATCTCCCGCTCGCCCTGCTCGATCGCGCCCTGCCGCGCGGAGCCGGAGATCAGCATCCGCAACTCCGCCTCGGAGTGCACCGCCCGCTCGGCGCCGGGCGTCTCGAGCCCGAACAGGCCGAGGAAGCCGTCGGTCGCCTTGCGCAGCGCCCAGATCACCGGGCCGAAGATCAGGAAGAACGCTCGCACCGGGGCTGAGACGATGAGCGCCGTCCGCTCCGCGTGCCCGAGTGCCGCCCCCTTCGGGACGAGCTCGCCGAGCACGACGTGGAAGAACGTGAGCAGCGCGTAGGCGAGGACGATCGCGAGCACGGTCGCCATCCAGTTGTCGAACTCGTGTGCGAGCGTCCGTTCGCCCAGGGCGCCGATGCCCAGCGAGGTGAGCGTGACGCCGAGCTGCATCGCTGCGATGAACTGGCCCGGGTCGCTCGTGATCCGCAGCACGTCCCGCGCGCGGCGGTTGCCCTGGTGCTGGAGCTCGATGATCCGCGTCCGCCGCGCCGTGACGAGGCCGTACTCCGCGGCCACGAAGAACGCGTTCAGCAGAATCAGCGCCGCGACGCCGAGGAGTTCGAAGAGCGGAGTCATGCCCTCACCCGGAGGGCGCAGGTACTCGAAGGAAGTTCGTCCACCGGGCTAGGCCGCAGTATAGGAGACGCCCCGGTCGTCCTCGTGGCGGCGCGCGCGATCGAGGCGCACGAGCCGCTCCAGATGGGAGAGCGCTTCGGCGACGGCGAAGCGCCGCTGGATCGGCGGCAGCTCGCGCCCGAAGATCGCGTGCGAGACCTCGAAGCCGCTCCGCGGCTCCCGGTCGAGCGCCGCCTCGGCCCGGTCGAGCCGCTCGTCGTGGTGGCCCGCGATCACGAGCGCGCGCTCGGCGGGAGCCTCGACGGGGTTGCCGTGGCCGGTGTAGGCGACCCGCGGCGCGAGCTCGC
>Ga0265338_10010697_pt1 | contig 10716 bp, 11 predicted proteins | sample 42126metaG_FD_193579 | JGI IMG/M metagenome (GOLD analysis project Ga0265338, IMG submission 193579) | Rhizosphere microbial communities from Carex aquatilis grown in University of Washington, Seatle, WA, United States - 4-21-26 metaG | ecosystem: Host-associated > Plants > Roots > Rhizosphere... | reverse complement strand
AGCAGCATAGAGTGTCCTGGCGATGAAGTCGGGTGTCGCGCCACGGGATTTGAGTTCCGCAAGCGTGGCATCTCCATTCACGAGCAATTGCCCGGCAGCGTTGGGATCGCCTTGCGACAGAGCCTGCTTCTGAGCGGCCAGCGCCATCTCCCCGGGCATCTTGGCCTTTTCCTCCGCTCCAGCCTTCAGGGCGGCCTGCTGGGCCTCGCCCTGCTGGATCTGCGCAGCGCCTGGAGCGGTCCCGAGGGCGACTGAAGCCGCTGAGGGAGCGTAAAGCGAGCTTTGCGGGTTCATCTGCGCCTGCAGCTTCTGCTGCTCCGTCGAGGCCGTAGTCTGGCGCGCCGCGGCCTGTGTGAAGGCTGCGCTGACGCCCAAACCCTTCTGAAATTGCTTCAACTGATCGTCGGTGATCGCTCCCGGATTAGCCAAAAGCTGCTGCGCGGCCGGCGGAGGAAGAAGGCCGTTCTGCGCGGCTGTCTGGATCAGAGGCGTCAGAGCCTGCGCGCGTTTCGCCGGGTCAGTCTCGCCGAGGACTCCGTTCAAGCCGTTAGCCAGATTGTCTGCAATGGTCTGTTTATTTGCGAGTTGATCCTTGGTCAGTGTGGCGAGGGTCTGATGCTGCTGCAAAATGCCCTGCTGCACCTTCATGATCGCGGCGCCCGAGGCGCCCTGTTTCGCCAGTTCTCTCCCCACCGTCACGGGGTCGGTGATTGCGCTGGGATCCTTTGAGGGGTCGATGTTTTTGAACCAATTCGCGATGGCCTGCTGGTCTTTGATCTCCTGTTGCTGCTGTTGGAGCTGCAATCCGCCCGATTGTGCTTCGTTTTGGGCTGCCTGAATCTTGAGCGGTGCCAGTTGCTGATTCAGTTGTTGCGACTGCTGCGCCTGTTTTATCTGCTGAAGGCGTGCGAGCTGATCCAGCGGATTCGGCTGCTGCTCAGGAGGACGGATTGAAAGCGCCGGGAGGGGAATGTTACCCATTTTCTAGCTCCATTGTCCTGATCCGTAAGGGTCGTAAGCTCCCTGCGGTTGTTCGTTCGGACCAGCAATACTGCCCATACCCTGCAATTGCGACAGAAGGGAGAGATTCGAAAGGCTGCTGGTTGCACCGCCCAGACCGTTCGACCAGGCATTTGCGGAACCTACATAGCCGGAGGCGTTCGCCGCGCCGGCGTTCTGATAATCCTGCCCCATCGCCTGCGCCGTGTTGAGCAGATTGCTGCTGACCTGGCTCGATGCATTCTGGCCCAGTTGCCCGAGTTGCTGTGCTGTCGTCTGCCCGATGCCGGAGATAGCGGCCAGCCGGTTGAACTGATTGGCCTGATTCTCGTTGTAGACGTTGTAATTCGTTCCAAACGTGTTCAGCGCACGGTTGTAAACGTTGTTGTACTCGTTCGAGGCGTAATCCTGCGCATAGGTATCAAGCGCCTTCGCCGTCCCTCCCGTGAGCACAGAACCGCGCGCGGCCGCCGACTGCTGGAGGGCCTGCGTCCCGAGATTCAGTCGCGCCTGATAACCAGGGTCGTTCTGCTCCGTGATGTCAGTGGGAGCGGAGAACGTCCCGGAATACGGCGTCATGAGCGAGCCAAACCCACCCGCGGCACTGGAGGCTCCGCCTAGCTGGCCCTGCTGCGCGCCGCCAGAGTATGCTTGTCCGCCATAACCCGGCGCCGTAGCGAGTCCCGAGGTGGGATTCGCCTGTGGGTTCTGAACTGGCGATCCCGACGAGCCTCCAAGAGTCGCCGTTGGGCCCATTACTGGACCGCTGGTAAACGTGCCCTGCTGCCCGCTCACGAGTCCAGACTGGCCGCCGACTCCCGGCGCCGTGGCGACTCCGGACTGTCCAGGGTTGCTGGTGAACGTTCCCTGCGGTCCCGACAGTGCACCTGAGGGCTGCCCGCTACCACCAACAGCCATTGGCATCGGCCGCGGCGCACCAACCGGAGAACCGCCCAGCGATCCACCAGCCGGCGGCGGCGTGAATCCGCCTCCCGATGTTGGATTGCCGCCGTAGGTTCCCTGTGGCCCCGATACCAAACCCGACTGCCCACCGAACTGCTGCGAGGTTTGCGGGCTGATGCCCAGCAGGTAATCGAGGTTCGACAGCGCGCCAGTCCCGGACTGCAGCCATGGCTGGAGTTCCTGCTGGCCAGTGTTGTATTGCTGTTCCTGAAACTGTAGAGCGTTCTGCGAAGCCTGATACTGGAGTTGCGCAGCCTGATCCGCCGCATTCGCTTGTGTAGTGGCTGCGTTGCCTGCGGCATTCGATCCGATCGCAGCGCTGGCCACACTCCCGCCGACTCCCGCCAGCCCGCCGATAATCAATCCGGTCGTAATTCCGCCGCTCATAGTTATTCTCCAGTGATCTTGACGCTGTTAGAGTCCTGCCGCCGCGACAGCAGTAACTCAGATTCGACCGTGAATTCGTCTTCCGCCTCTTCCACCGACTTAGCCGCAGTGGGGAAAATCATCGTGATAATCAATGCCGATTTAGCGATGAAAATCTGCTTTCTGCCTGCGCTTGCTGGAAAGACGTTGTATCCCTGAATCTTTTTCCAGTCATCATTTACCAGGACATTGGCCTCTCCAACCGTGATAACCAGCGTGGCCTTTCTAATCAGCGCGCCAACCAGTTCGACTCCGGGTGCCAATGTCACCGTGCGCGAATACATGCCGCCGTGGAGAACATGATCCGTCTGTACCGGCACATCCATCGACGGCAATAAACGATCCTGCTCTTTGTATATCCTGTCGAGCGCTTCAGGACTCGTCGGCAGTAACTCGCGAATTACAGGAGATATCGCCATGTTATAGAGGATTGCAGAATATGGTGTTGGTTTTAATGCAGGACTTACGAGCAGATAATACCTGCTCTAACTGACCACCAGCAGGAGCGCTGTAGAGTATCGCCTCGCAGTCCTTGCTGATTGCATATTCCTCGACTGCCGCAATCAACAGCGCTCCGAAGCCTTTCTTCCTGCTGCGACCGGCAACAAACAGGCTCTCCAATGTGGCCGCCCTCACGCCATAGTGGGGCAGCACCGCAATCATCAGAGTCGCAAACCCGACCAGTGCTTCTCCATCGAACGCTCCCAGGCAGACCAGCATGCCCGTTGCTTCCATGGCGTCATACATCGCAGCCTGCGGATTGATTTTGGCGATTCCGGGAATCGAGCATTCGTTCGCGTATTCCCAGATGAGGTCGTTGGCTTCTGGAGAAGCAAAGACTTCCCGCGTTTTGATCTGTCGGATCACGCCATCACCTGATAGGTCCAGTCGCATGGGGCTACGATCAGGCCTCCGACGTTTGAAAACATTGCCCAATGCTGAAAGTCCGTGACAGCTGCCCCGTAGATGTTTGCCGCGATTGCTGCGGCCGCCTGATTGGCCGGAAACATGAGCGGGCGCGGTACCTTTGAAAAAGCGGCTGTCAGGGTGACGGTGAAGAGCGCCGATCCGGTTCCAGAACCTGTTCCCGGGGTAAACGTGATGTCTCCGCAGGTATCAGTGCCAGCGATCCCGACGGCGGCTCCGACGCCGGCCGAACCGCCCAGTGCGATCCCCGGGGTGGCCCCATTGCCCTCGTAATGAGGCCCGGTCATGACGCCGGTAAAGAGCGGGTTAGCGACCGGAAGTCCTGAACCTCCAGTTGCGTTCACCGTCACAACCCCGGTGCCACCTACTGGCGTGATGGTGATGTTGGCGCCGGCCACAATTTGCGTCACTCCGCCAGCCGCCAACGAAGTTGGAACCCATGCCGTCCCGTTCCACGCCAGAACCTGCCCCGTGGTGGGCCCGGAAGTCACCAGCGCCAAATAGGCGGCTTTGCCGCCCGTCAGAGGCCTTCCTGTGCCATCCACCAGGATGCTGTCCGTCGTATCCAGCAGGCCAGCGTCGGTCAGATGCTGCAACAGTGTTCCAAGCGGGACTCCCCGCACTGCAATGGGAGCTGTGGGTGAGATCGGCGCCACAATCGTGCCCTGAACGTTGAACCCGTTGGCAGCGACCCGCAGGCCGCGGAACCAGACCTGCCAGGCATGATCCAACATGCCTGTTTTCGGGTCGACAAGGGGCGTGTTCGGAAGTGTGGCTGAGAGAACGGTCTGATTGCTGCTCATTCGGCGTCCAGGTAGGCATCGACGATGCAGACTGGTACTGGGTCGGTCATCGACCACTCATAAATGCGGTATCGGGACCTCCCCAGCCTTCGGAAGATGACGCGGGTCTGATACTCTCCCGCCATTCCCATATCGGCCACATGCTCATTGCTCCACGTTGAGCCTCGATCATCGCTCCAGCGCAGCATGCATTGCGGCGCTCGGGGGTTCTCGTTGCCGTCGACCAATGGTGGTTGCGGCCCTAAACCGGTCTGGATGTCGATGGTCAGAGACCGGTGTGGTACCCAGTTCATCTCGTCGATGATGGTAGGCGCACGGCGCAAGGGCTTAAGGACATTGCCGTTATCGGTCCGGGTTCCAGCGTCGAACTGATAAATATTCCCGGTCTTCCAGTCTCCGACCAGGTGTTTTCCGAAGGCGTAGACGTGATTCCAGCTCCAATGCGCCTGCCAGTTACCGTTTGCCCACGCTGCGCGCTTGTGCCAGAGGTTTTCGCTGACATCGAATACCCAACTCCACTTCGATCCGGGAATAAAGAGCACCCAAAACAGATGCCCTCCATCCTGATAGGAATAGGAGACGAGTCCGGAAATGTCCGCATAAGAACTGAGATCGACTTCGACCGCGTGCGTTGAAATTCTCTGCGGAGTGTAGCCGTTTGCTCGCCATGCCATGCGGCCGCCGCGGTCGTCTTCGCTCACCCAAAAAGGAACATTGTCGACCAAAGCCGGCCCAAACGTCGCAGCGGATCCGATTTCCAGTTGCGTTCCTTCGATAACGTCGAAAATCTCATCCGATCCGGTGTCCTGATACACCAAGGCATGGCGATTGCCCCAAATCCACAACTCCCCATGCACTACCATCGTCGAAACAATGTTGTCCGCGATATCACCCAAAGCGCTGGTCGTCAAACCGGGCCAGGTAACGCCGTCGAGAAAGTTGGAGCAACAGAACTTGTTCGCCGCGTCGGACGCGATGAAGACCGTATGGGAATATTGGATCTGAACCGGATTGCCGATGTTGGCGGTCACTGCGGCCGTGACGTCGACCAGCGTATTCGTCGCCAGGGTGAAGCAGTAGGCGTGTCCAGCCGCAACGATCAGGATCTGGATGTTGCTGGCCGCCATCGAAACAGCCTTGCCATCGTTTACAACTGAACCGCGGGCAGCCTGGGTTCCATCGGCGAAGACTTCGACAAACGAGGTCCCGCCCACGAAGAAGACGCGCCCGTTGATCTGGACCGAACCCCGCGTCGGCGTTGGAATCGACGCGAACAGGAGCAGCCCGGGAGTGCCAAAATAATTAACCCGTCCCTGCGCTGTCGATCCACCGTAGGCCTTTCCCGGTGAAATGGCGCCTTGCGATTCCAGCGACTCCGCATAGAGATTGATACATTCCTCGTCTGCGGCTGCAGCAGATCGAGCCGTATAGGAGGCTCCCACGAACCCAAAGCGCATTAGAACCCGATCCCGAACAGGTCAGCGCGATAGTTATAGCCGTCCGGATCTGGCACAAGGTCAGATCGAAGGCTGAGTTGAGGAGCGTTCATCGAACGAAGCCGGCCCAGCGACTCTACAGCTATTTGCGCGACAATTGGCGGCATCTGAGCTACAAACTCCGCTGCGAGTCGGACGGCGAGGTTATAACGAAAAGCCTCCAGATATCCCGGGGGGAATGCCAACGTGGCCTGAAGATTCGACGCACCCTGCAGCGCCTGCCAGCCGTAGATGCGCACGCTGTTCGGCTGTTGCGTAGGAATGGGCCAGAAATTCAGCGTTCGCAGCGGAAAGCCGCCATCGTCGTAGCAGATCAAAGGAAATGTTCCCGAAACAACCTTCACCGGGACCAGCGACTGCCAGTCTGATACGGAATAGAGAGTGAGCGGGACTTCAACGGGGTTCGATGGATCATTCAGGAGAATCGAACTCATGCCATCGATCCGAGCTGGCCGCGGCATGTCGAAATCACCTGAGGGCCCGCAGGTATAGGATTGCTGACCCAGCACATAGGGAAAGTCGATAGAGCTGGTGGTGAAAATTGCCAGTCGATCAGCATTCCATGCGTCAATCATCTGATCGAGCACCATCAGGGAATCGCTTGCTGTCGCGATCGGCATGGGCTCTCCAGCAGCCACGACGTTAATCAGCCGCAGAGCACTGGCAATGAGATCGAGGGTTCCGACAGTCAATGCTGCCGATGTTGGCGGAGGAGGAATCGGCATTATTTCTTCGGAGGCCTCCCTGGTCCCTTCTTCTCATTCAAAATCGCGATCTGCAATGCAATCTCTCTCAGCCACCCATTGGCGCTGAGATCTGTCGGGAGTTTTCCTTTGATTTCTTCGCTGGTCATTGCGCCATCAGAAACTGGTGGAAGTTGCCGGAATAGGCTTTTCGCCCGATATGGTCAAAGTCGACATCGGGATAGATCCAGAGTTGGCCGCCGATGTCGCGCCAGCGCTTGCAGAACATGTAATCCTCGGTCGTGTAACGGCCTCGCGTCTCATCGATCCCCATGCCGAAGAAGTCGTAAGCCTCTTCGATCTTGCGGTTCATCGTTTTGATGACGCTTTCCTGATATCGCAACCGAGGATAAGCCTTTGCCATGCGCTCAAATACTGCCCGCTTGATCCGCATAAAGCCCGTAGCTAAAAACTCCGCTTCGACGATAGCCAGCGGCGGATCCGTGCTGACCGTCTTCCCAACAACGCGCCCGTCTCGGTAGCGCGGCACAGCTGAGAATTCCGTCCTGTCATCGACCTTCACGCGGTAGGCGCCAGCGATGATTTCTTCTGGCCGCTGCAGCAGCTTCACCGCCGCGATTGGGTCGAACCCCACATCGTAATCGAGGAAAAACAGGTCCGTAGCCTCCGGGTCCGCCATGAACATTGCAACCAGCGTGTTGCGCGCCACCGGCAAAACCGGGCAATTGGCCAGAATCAAAAGATCTGTCTCGATGCCGACGGCATGGCAGGCGAGTACCGCTTCAATCAGATTTTTCGCCATCTCGCAGCGGACGTCACCGGTGATGGTCGGGATTGCGAAGCATACTTTCATGAGGTTATGGGGCGGCGAACCGCCCCTTCCCTTAGGCCGTCAGACCGAGGGCTTTTAGCTTCGCCTTGAGGTCGTTGGCCAGCGCCTGTGTCGAGGCTGCATCGGTCCCATTCGCAGCCAGAGTCTGCTGCGCGATGGGCGTTGCGCCGTAGAACGAGATGAGGTCCGTCGCGTTCTGCCCGAGGCAGGTTCCGCTGGAGTTGTCATCGCTGAGTTGCTTTCCAATTGCCATTGAAGAATCTCCTTTGTCGAAAATGAAGGAGGGGGCCCGAAAGCCCCCTCAGGGTTACTGAGCGATGAGACGGACGGCGAGCTGCGGGCGAAGAGTCTTGTAGCCGTAGAGCACATCGATGCGGCACGGAATGTTGTCATTCACGATGTCGTACTGACGTGCGATACGCATCGAGATGCCATCCATGACCTGCCGAGCTCCCCACGCGCCGAACTTCGAGACATCGATCAGATCGGCGGTGACGAAGGTAAAGGCTTCAGGATGGAAGAACAGCGACTGCGAATAGAGCGCCGATGCGCCGCCGCCCACCTTTACGATCGCCTGGGTGTTCGCGGCGCCGTTGGTGACGTTCTGCGCTGCTCCTGTGGCCACGATGGCCGGTGAGATCGCCAGGGTCGTCGCGCTTGCCCCGGAATCTGCGGTGATAACGAATTGCTGCAGGAATCCGCGGTTCGCCTTGGTTTCCGGATCGACCGCATTCACGCCGGCGATGGTGATGATATCGCCCTTGAGAAATGTCGTGGTTCCGGTTTGGACGATGATGCTCGATCCAGTCTGGGCAGTGGCGCTGTTGGTCGTATAGCCCGTGGTTGCCGCTGCCGTGCCGGTCTGGAAGGAATTCAGCACCGTATTTTCGTAGGTGTCGAATCCCATCACCTTGCCGATCTTGCCGGTTAGGTACGGACGCGCGACAGACTCCTGTGGGTTAAACAAGCCCTTGATGGCGTCGGAGAACGATGCAACATGGGTCGACGTCATGATTGCGCAACGTTCCGTCGGCGGCGCAAGGTACAGATTGAGGCTCTTGCGCGCCAGCATCACGTCTTTGTAAGTGATGGGGTTGGCGTTGTCATCGACTGCGTTATAGACGTCCTTGATCATGCTGAGGGCGTCCGATTCGATGTTCGTCGCCAGAACCGACATCGCCGGCTGCAGGTAGCGCTTGCTGAATTCGTCGATCGTGAGGGTCAGATCCTGCGAACTGAACAGAGTGTCGACGCCCTTCTGCGTCGAAACGGTCAGGACCTGGCTGGTTTCGACCGTATCCTGCACCTGCAACACGGAGCCGGTCCGGACCGTATACTGGTTCGGCATGCGGATGGTCAGCGAAGGGCCGATCTTGCCGGAAGGCGATGCGCCGGAGTTGGCGAACTGATCGTCGTATTGCTTGTTGATGTTCGCGATGAAGTTGAGATTGGCGTGCAGGATGCGCAGCGCTTCCCGCGTGATGATAGTCGGTGACAGAAGGGTGTTAGCCACTGTGTGATCCCTCGAACGCCCTCACCCTCTCAGCGAATGTTGAGCTGCGCGTTTCTTTTGCGCATCCACTCTTCCGCCGAAAGGCTTTCGTCGCTCACGTCAAAAGCCCTCGAGCTGCTTCCGCCTACTGGTGACGGAGGTTTCGGGGCCGCTGTTTTCTTCTGTTCAGGAGCTTTTCCACCCTTGGCGAGTTCTTCGTGGATGCCTCGCTCGTATTCCACAATCTTTGCAATCGCCGCTCGCGGATTGGTCTGCGCCAGACTGATGAATTTCTTTAGTTCGTCCGGGTCGCTGACCACGTAAAGCAGGTCGGGAAGCACGTCGGATGCCTCGAAAATGTCTCTTACCAACTGCGGCATCTGGGCCTGTCGAATCGCTTCTCCCGTTGGAAAAATCAGGTCGTCGGCGTCTTCATATCTCGACCTGGCTTCGTCCATCTTCGCCTGCATAGCCGCCAACGCCCGCTGATCAGCCTGCTCGCGACCTCTAAACTGGTCGCGAACTTCCTGCATATGGCTGAACATCTCTGCGTTGGCCTTCTCATAACTGGCGCCGGGATTCGCTTTTGCGAACTCTTCAATCCACTTGTCCGGATTGAAGGCTGCTTTCCATTCCTGATAGTTGGCCGGCTGCGCGGGTGACGGGCCCGGTTTGGCGTCTGGTTTCGCGGCCGCTTCCAACTTGCGCTGCAGTTCTTCTTTCTCAAGAAGAGCCTGCTTCTTTTCGGCGAGTAGCTGCTTGATGCGCTTTTCAGCGCCTGATCCTTTGGGTGGGTGCTCCTGAGTTTCTTCCGGTTCCGACTCCGGTGCGGGTTCGGCCTCTTCAGCCTCGGATTCCACCGTCTTTTCCGGCGTGGCAGCGGGAGCCGAATCCGCTTTTGCGGCCTTGAAGCGTTCTGGTACCTCGCCCGTCTCCCGATAAGCATTGAACTCGGTAAGAGTGGGCGTTTCTCCGTTGAATACATCCGGCGTTTCTGCGGGTGACGAAGCCGCTTCGTCTGCCATTGGGTATCTCCAATGAGGATTTGGCCGGATACGCGCCGGTCACGCGAACTTTAAGCCTGGGGCGCAGGTGGCGTTGTCGAGCCGCCACCGTCCGGAGGAGCCTGTTGCGCCTGCTGTGCGGCTTGTTGCGCCGCTACTTGAGAGGCTGCCTGCTGATCCTTCTGCATTGCGATCTCATGGGCCTGGTCGTGTAGTTGCGCTTCCAGGTCGCGCAATGCCGCTTCCCTCTCGCTAAGAATCTGCGCCTTGGTATTGATTTCAGCGACTGCGATTTGAGTCTGCAGCTTCTTATCCTCAAGCGCCATGTCGGCCTGAGACTGCGCGGAGATCTGCTGCATCTTGCCCTGATGCTCAAGGACTTTCGCCTGACGCTCCATCTGGAACTTCGACAATTCCGCCTGCATTCCCTGCACCTGTTGCTGAGCTTGCGCAATCGCAGCCTGGGCCTGTGGCGGGATCGGATTGTTGTCGTCGTTCTGCAATTGCGGCGGGAGCATCTTGTGGAAACGATCCGCCAGCTGATCCGCGCCGGCCATATCGCTGTTCTTGAACAGCACGTCGGCCACCATCGGGAACGAGTTTGGACTGGTCTGGATGACTTGTGAGACGGTATCGAACGCCTCAGCGCGTTTCGAGCCGTAAGCCTTTCCGGAACTTACAATCAGTTTGATTTTGGCGTCTGCGATCCTGTAATGATGCTTTTGCCCAGCTTCGTCGGTATGCTCCTCGTTGATCATCACCGTTCTGGGATCCTCATCCGACCCCAGAATCTGCACTTCGCGCGCCGTGTCATAGATTTTTGGGATCACCTCGGTCATAATGTCGCCGCCCTGGCGAAATGACCTTTCGAGGTTATCCATGAAGTGCATCGTGGTAAGGTTGCCCTGCTGCTGGCGGCGCGCAATCGCCTGTCCGCTGGTTTCGTTTCCGTTCTGCCCCAGCGAGGCATCGAAAATACCCGTCGTGGCCTTCATGTCGTCGACTTCCTGCATCACGAACGCAGAAAGCGCCTGAATCGGCGACTCCGCCACCTGCCTCTGCGGAGGCCC
>Ga0265338_10010696_pt1 | contig 10716 bp, 10 predicted proteins | sample 42126metaG_FD_193579 | JGI IMG/M metagenome (GOLD analysis project Ga0265338, IMG submission 193579) | Rhizosphere microbial communities from Carex aquatilis grown in University of Washington, Seatle, WA, United States - 4-21-26 metaG | ecosystem: Host-associated > Plants > Roots > Rhizosphere... | reverse complement strand
AATTTGAACTCGCTCATGGCTGTATGGAAACATTTCACATTCGCGCCGGGGCGGCAATGAGCTTTTTTAAGCAATTTTAATCCGTCTTTGGGATTGAATTTTGCCGCCGCATCTCAAAACCTGTGTTCATCCGCGTTCAACGGTAGTTAAATCAAAACGCATGAAGAAAATTTCTCCGGTTTCCCGCAGTGGACGTTTCGCGCACGGTCCAGGCGCGGACGTGGCGCAGTTCACCCAGTCCGTCTCTTTCGACCGGCGGCTCTGGCGGCATGACATCGTCGGCTCGCTCGTCCATGCCGACATGCTCCGGAAAATCGGCGTGCTGTCGCGCGCCGAGCGCAACGCCATCGTGCGTGGACTCGAAGCCATCGCCCGTGAAATCGAACAGGGCAAATTCCGGTGGAAACCCGAACTCGAAGACGTTCACATGAACCTCGAGGCCGAGTTGACGCGGCGCGTGCCCGCCGGCGCGAAACTGCACACCGCCCGTTCGCGCAACGACCAGGTCGCCCTCGACGTGCGCCTCTGGCTGCGCGACGAAATTGTCCTGTTGCTCGGCGAAATCATTGACTTGCAACGCGCGCTCGTCGGTCTCGGCGGAAAAAATTCCGACGTGCTGATTCCCGGCTACACGCATCTGCAACGCGCGCAGCCCGTTTATCTCGCGCACCATCTGCTCGCTTACGTCGAAATGTTGGAACGCGATTGCGAACGGTTCTGGGATGGTTACTCGCGTGTGAATATCTGCCCGCTCGGTAGCGGCGCGATGGCCGGCTCCACGCTGCCGCTCGACCGTGTGTTTGTCGCCAAACTGCTCGGCTTTGTGGATGCCGGCGGCAGACCGCAACTCACGCAAAATTCCATGGACGCCGTCAGCGACCGCGATTTCGTCGTCGAATTTTGTGCCGCCGGTGCGTTGCTGGCCGTGCATCTGTCACGGCTGGCGGAGGATTTGATTCTTTGGACGAGCGCGGAGTTTAATTTCATCACGATCGCGGATGCCTACACGACCGGCTCGTCGCTGATGCCGCAGAAGAAGAATCCCGACATCGCCGAACTCGCGCGCGGCAAATCCGGCCGCGTCATCGGCAATCTTGTCGCACTGCTCACGCTGCTGAAGGGTCTGCCGATGACCTACAACCGTGATTTACAGGAAGACAAGGAACGGCTGTTCGACACCGCTGATACCGTCCGCGCGACAGTGCGCATCGTGGCTGCGATGCTGCGGAACACCAGGGTGAACGCGCGCGCCTGCGCCGCCGCCGCAAGTGACCCGGCGTTGCTGGCGACTGACCTCGCGGATTATCTCGTCAAAAAAGAGATGCCATTCCGGCAGGCACATCACATTGTCGGCGCGGTCGTGGCGCTGGCAGAAAAGACCGGCAAACCGCTGAACCGGCTGACGCTCGCGGAATTGCAATCCGTGAATAAAGCTTTTGGCCGCGACGCGCTTGGCGTGTTCAATCTGAAAACGGCGATGGCGAAACGCAACCTGACCGGCGCACCAGGAACGAAGGAAGTCGCCAAACAACTGGCGCGCTGGCGGGAACAGCTGTCGTAAAACGAAAAATGCCGACAGAATTTGCAGAATTAACAAAATTTGAAACTCGAGCAGGCGGCGCAAATTGAATTCTGAAAATTTCTCTGCCTAAAAATGCCAAATGCGTTAAATGATTTGCTCAAGGCGACGTCGCGCTCGTTTTATCTGACGTTGCGCGTGCTGCCGGCCCGGGTGCGCCCGCAAATCGGCCTCGCCTATCTCCTCGCGCGCACCACCGACACCATCGCCGACACGGATATCGTTCCACTGGCGCGACGGCTCGACGCGTTGCAAGAGCTGCGCGAACGCATCCGGGGCAAGTCCACCGCGCCGCTGAATTTCGGTGAACTCGCCAAAAAACAGACCTCGCCCGCCGAGCGCCGGTTGCTGGAAAAGGTCGAGGACAGCCTCGCGCTGTTGGCAAAACTTTCACCCGCCGACCGGCAACGGGTTTGCGGCGTCCTCGAGGTCATCACCGGAGGCCAGAAACTGGACTTGCAACGGTTCGACGGCGCGTCCGCCGAAAATATCATCATGCTCGAGACCAACGGCGAACTCGACGATTACACTTATCGCGTGGCCGGCTGCGTCGGCGAGTTCTGGACCCAGTTGTGCCGCGCGCATTTGTTCCCGCGCGCGGAATTGGAGGACGCGCAACTGCTCGGGGACAGCATCCGTTTCGGCAAGGGGTTGCAGCTCATCAACATTCTGCGCGATTTGCCGTCGGATTTGCACAAGGGCCGTTGTTATTTGCCGTCCATGGAACTCGGCAAGGCCGGGCTGATGCCGTCGGTTTTGTTGTCGCCCGCGAACGAACCCAGATTCCGTCCGCTTTTCCACCATTACCTCGACGTGGCGGCATCTCATTTGCAAGCCGGCTGGAATTACACTAATGCATTGCCATTCGGACAGATGCGCGTGCGGCTGGCCTGCGCGTGGCCGATTTTGATCGGCGTCAAAACGATTGAACGGTTGCGCGACGCCAACGTGCTGGAACTGCGACAAGGCATCAGAATTTCCCGGGGCGAAGTTTATGGGATTTTGTTGCGTTCGATGCTGTCTTATCCGCTGCCGAGCGCGTGGCGGAAGCTGTTTGCCGTGAACCGGAAAGCTGTTGCATCCGGTGAAAAATTGGGGTAAGGAAAAGCCATGCGAATTTCCAAGTGGTACCTTGCGGTTTGCGCGGCGGCCTTTTGCGCGGGTTTCATGACCGTTCGTGCCGATGACACTCCCGCTCAAGCCGCCGCCCGCGCGGCCTTGGAGGAAAAACTGCGCGAGTTGGACACCCAATCGCCGCCCACGAATGTGCAAACGCCTGCTCCCGCGAGGCCGGAACAACCAGCCCCGCCCGCCGCCGCGGCAACCGCGTCTCCGACTCCACCTCCGATGGAAAAGCCGGCGACGACTGCCGCGTCCAGTGTTGCGCCTGCTCCCGCGACGGCACCTGCCGCCCCAACGGTTTCAAATTCGGATAACAGGTTATTCCGCCCGGTACCGCCACCCTCAGGCAGCAGCCCGGCAGGAGCGGCACCGGAGGAGAATGCGCCGCCAGCAACGACGTCCGCTACGGCCACCACATCTCCAACTCCGCCGCCGGTCGTGGTCACCCCGACCGTGCAGCAACCAACCAGTCAGCCCGCGGCGGCGACAACCTTGCCTTCAACACCGCCACCGATGGAAAAGCCGACGATGACCGCCGCGCCCGGTGTTGCTCCGGCCCAAACGACAGAGCCAGCCACGCCAACGGCTTCAAGTTCAGACCATAGTTTATTCCGCCCGGTACCGCCACCGTCGGGTGGCACCCCGTCGGGAACGACCTTTGGGGAGAATGCGCCATCAGCGACAACGTCCGCTGTCCAAGCCCCGGCACCCGCTCCGGTCCAATCCGTTCCCATGAGACCGTCGCAAAACGACCCGGCGTTTTATCCCGGAAAGGGATTGGGACTGCAACCGATCGCCGCGCCGCCGTTGCCGATTTCCGCGGATCAACAAGCGCGACTCCGGGCTTTGCTCGAGAAATACGACGCCGGTACCATCACGCCGGTGCAATACCAGGCCGAGCGCGAAAAAATCCTGGCCGAATCTCATTAACCTGCGCCCGCTTTTCGCCCGCCGGTTAACGTCGGCGGGCTTTTTCTTTGCCACCATCGGCCGCCAACTTTAGACTTTGAGCCCATGCACGATTTTCGTTATGTCGGCAACAAGTTGTTCTGCGAAGGCGTCGCCGTTGAAGCGCTTGCGCGCAAATTCGGCACGCCGCTCTACGTCTATTCGCAGCGCACGCTGACGAATCATTTTCAAAAGCTCGACCGTGCGATGTCGACGGTGGAGCATTTGGTCTGTTTCGCCGTCAAATCCAATTCCAACCTGTCCGTGTTGCGCGTGCTCGCCAATCTGGGCAGCGGTTTCGACATCGTGAGCGGCGGCGAATTGCGGCGCGTCCTGGCGGCGGGTGGCGATCCCCGGCGGTGCATTTTCGCCGGCGTGGGAAAAACGGAAGGCGAAATTGAATTTGCGCTGCGGCAGAACGTTTATTCGTTCAACGCCGAAAGCGAGGCGGAGTTGCAACGCATCAATCGCGTCGCCGCGCGGCTGAAGAAAATCGCGCCCGTCGCCGTGCGCGTCAATCCGAACGTCGAAGCGTTTACGCACGCCAAAATCACCACCGGCACCTACGAGAACAAGTTCGGCATCGCGTTCGAACAAATCGAGGGTGTCTATGCCCGCGCCGGCCGGTTGAAAAACCTGCGCCTGCGCGGATTGCAGATGCACATCGGCTCGCAAATCACCAGACCACGCCCTTCGAACGCGCCGTGCGGAAAATGTTGCCGCTGGTTCGCCGGCTGAAGGAAAGGCACGCGCTGGAATTTTTCAGCATCGGCGGCGGACTGGGTATTGTCTATCAGCCCGCGCTGGCCAGCGGGCCGCCGCAATGGTGGAAATCGCCGGCCGCGAAGAACATTTTGACGCCGGCGAGTTATGCTGCGCGTCTCGTGCCGCTGCTTGAACCGCTCGGTCTGCGGATTTTGATGGAGCCGGGACGCTTCATTTCCGGCAACGCGGGCATTCTGGTCACGCGCGTGGAATACGTGAAGCGCACTGGCAAAAAGAATTTTGTGATCGTGGACGGGGCGATGAACGATCTGATCCGCCCCGCGTTCTACGACGCCTATCATGAAATCGTGCCGCTTACACGTCAAGGTGGCGCGACCATCAAATCGGATGTCGTCGGCCCGATTTGTGAATCCGGCGATTATTTCTGCAAGGACCGCCCGCTGCCCAAGGTCGGCGAGGGCGATTATCTTGCGTTGTTAAGCGCCGGCGCCTATGGGTTTGCGATGGCGTCAACCTACAATACCCGCCCGCTGGCCGCCGAGGTTCTGGTGAACGGCTCGCACGCCGCCCTGGCCCGGCAACGCCAGCCGGTTAAAGCGATTTGGTCGGACGAGAAAGTTGTGGCATGGTTAAGGTAACGCCATGAACACCGAATTTTCCATCGCTGCGCATTGGCCGGGCGGCTTTGATGAAACCAAACTCCGGGAATGGGCAGAGAATCTGCGCGCGCAACTTCTGTCGCCGCAGGTTTCGCTCGGCCTGGTTTTCATGTCGCCGAAATTTTTCCCGCACGCGCGGCCCACGCTGGAAATTCTACGCGTGCATGCCCGCATTCCGTTGCTGGCGGGTTGTTCGAGCACCGGATTGATCGCCGATGCGGATGAAATTGAAGGCGCACCCGGATTTGTGCTCGCGCTTTATTCCCTGCCGGGGGCGGAATTGAAGGGGTTCCATTTCACGCAGAAACAGGTGGAAGAGGCCAATGGCGCGGCCTACTGGCATTTGGAAACCGGCGTTGAACCAAAGCGCACGAATGGCTGGCTCGTGTTTATTGATCCGTTCCATCTCGACTCGGAAAGCTGGCTCCATTCCTGGAACGAGGCCTACGCGCCGCTGCCCGCGCTCGGCGGCCTGGCCAGCGGGGTTTTCTCCGACCAGACCACGCAGGTCTATTTGAACGGCGACGTGTTTGAGGACGGCGGCGTGGCCATTTCCGTTGGCGGCGACGTGAAATTGGCGAGTGTCATTTCGCAGGGTTGCACGCCCATCGGCGAGACGTGGACTCTGACGCGCGTCGAACATAATCTAATCCGCCAGATCGGCAATCGCCCCGCCTATGCCGTCCTCGCCGAGACGTTCCAAAAGCTTCCGCCCGCCGAACAACAAAAGGCCCGCGGTAATTTGTTCATCGGCCTGGTCGTCAACGAATACCTGGAAGATTTCCATCGCGGCGATTTTCTCGTGCGCAATCTCATCGGCGGCGACCCGAACTCCGGCGTGCTGTCCGTTGGCGCGATGCCGCGCACGGGGCAAACCATGCAATTCCAACGGCGCGATGCGGCGGCGGCGACCGAGGACATGAACGAACTGCTGTCCCGCGTCAAAAAGCAGCTCGACGGCACGGCCATTTACGGCGGCTGTCTTTGCTGCTGCAATGGCCGCGGCCAGAATCTCTTTGGTGTGCCAAATCACGATGCCGAAATGGTGCAACGACAGCTCGGCCCCTTCGGTCTCGCCGGGTTCTTCTGCAACGGCGAAATCGGGCCGGTCGGCGAAAAAAACTTCCTTCATGGCTACACCGCCTCGCTCGCATTGTTTGTGAAAAAGTAATCGCAATTCGCCATTGCCTTTCGGCCCGCCGACACGTCATGCTCGCGGGAGAAATGGTTTCACCGGAAGAACAACCAACCGAACCGAGCCCCCCCGTGCCGGTGCGAAATTCAGGCGGCGGGCGGCGGCGGGGCCATCGTGGCGGACGTGGACGTGGACGCGGTCCACGTCAATCCGTGCAAACTGCGCCGACGGACCAGCCGGTGGGCGCGACCGGCGAAGAAACGACCCCGCCCGAGCCCAAAATTCCAGCCGCGGTTCCCCACGGCCGGATGGATTCTCCCGCCATCAGCCGGGCGGTTGACGAAGTGCGGCAAATTGTCGAATCATTGGAACAGGCCTTGGAGCAAATGGAAGAAGTGCGCGAACTGGTCGAACTGGCGGATCGCCAGAAATCCGCTGATGAGCGTGAAATTGAAACGCTGCGCCGGGCGTTGCGGAAAATTCAGCCGCCGCGCGGCCACAGGGATGCGCCGCACGAACCCGGCAGCGACTAGAACCCCTCAATCACCCGTGTTAGTCGGTGGTTCACGTAGAGAATGCTGCGGGAACCGAACAATGGTTTGCGCCGCTTCTCAATCCGCACGGGCCATCGCTCGGCGTCGCCGACCATAAAGTCGAAAACTTCATGGATCGGCTCGTTCAAAAGGCGGGTGGCCCGGTGAACTGGCTTGTCGTCCACGCGGATGAGAAGAGTGCCGCACAGCTGGTTGAAATTAAATTCGACATGATGTTTTTCCAATTCGCCGACCTCAAAACTGAACTTCATAGATTTACGCCTTGTAAGACTGCTTTTCGCGCAAATTTCATGCCGTTCCGGAGAATAAAATGCGAATGCAATTTTCAATGAGAATTTGTGGATTGATTGAAAACCCGGATTCAACCGGTATCGTCACGACCCGGGAAACTGTCCCAAAACAGTTCAGCCACAATCCAATTCCGAAGGTCAATGAAGAAGACGACGCAGTTCCTCCGGCTGGTTCGTTGGCGGCTGGCACGCGGTGCCGGTGCAAAGATAAACCACCGCGCCGTTCCGGGCGGACAAAGTCCGAGCGAATTCCTCAACGGCGCCAGCGTTCCCCAAAACAATTTTATTCGGCTGATAAACCGAATGTGCCGCGCGCAATAATTCCTGAAAATTCGCAGAATGCGCATCTCCGGCAACGACGACGCGACGCGGCTCTTCGAGCCAGAAATCCGCTGCTTGCAGCATGAACGGCATCGCTTGCGGGAAATTTTGCAGCCGGTGCGCGAATAATCGCAATGTGGTTTCGGCCGGTTTCCGCAAATCTTCGCGGCCGGTGGCGGCGGCGAGTTTCAACAGCGCCAGCGTGGCGACGGAATTGCCGGACGGTTCGGCACCGTCGTAATCGTCTTTCACGCGGAGAATCAAATCCTTCGCGTCGGTGATGCTTTGCCAGAAACCGCCGTTTTCCGGGTCGTAGAACTTCGCCATCATCGCTTCGGCGAGCACGATGGCGAAATCGAGGTGTTTTGGATCAAGGGTGACCTCGTAAAGTTGAATCACACCGTCGAGCAGAAAGGCGCAGGCTTCGAGCAGTTGAACGCGGTCGCGCTCACCGTCGCGCCAGCGGTGGAACAGCGTTCCCGACTTTTCGTCCCATAATTTTCCCCGGATAAACGCCAGATTCTTTTCCGCCGCCGCGCGATATTTTTCTTCGCCGAGCACGGCGCCGGCGCGCGCCAGCGCGCCCAGCATCAGGCCATTCCATGACGCGAGGATTTTATCGTCAAGATGCGGACGGATGCGTTTGCTGCGCGTGTCGAACATCTTCCCTTTGGCAGAAGCCAGCAGAAGCTTTTCGGCCTCAGTCAAATTCGAATCCACAACCCTCAAAACGTTTTGTCCCGGCAGGGGCTGCGGATGGCTGTGGTCAGTGAAATTCCCGTTTTCCGTGATGCCAAAGCAGCGGACGACGACATGGAATTCCTCGACGGTCAGCAGCTTTGAGAGTTCGTCCTTCGTCCAGCAGTAAAATTTCCCTTCGTAGCCTTCGCTGTCGGCGTCTTCGGCGGAATGGAAGCCGCCGTCGGCATGGGTCATGTCGCGCAAAACGTAATCGAGAATATCGCGCGCGATATTTGCGTGACGGGCGTCGCCGCTCACGAGAAAGGCGTCGAGATAAAGCTGCGCGAGCTGTGCGTTGTCATAAAGCATTTTCTCGAAGTGCGGCACGAGCCATTCGGTGTCCACGGCATAGCGTGCGAATCCGCCGCCGAGCTGATCGTGGATGCCGCCCGCAGCCATGCGGTCGCACGTGTGCAAAACCATGCGCGTGGCTTCCTCGTCGTGAAAACGTCTCGCGCAGCGGAGCAAAAACAGCGGGATGCCCGGTTGCGGAAATTTCGGCGCGCCGCCGAAGCCGCCGTGGAGCGGATCGTAGGCAGTTTTAAAAACGGTCGCCGCGTGCCGCAATACGTCCGCCGTCGGCAAAAGGTTCGACGCCGTGGAGCCGGCGATGGCCGCTTCGAGTCGCAGATGAATTTCGTCGGCGGAATCCGTAAGTTCACCACGGCGTTCCCGCCAGAGCGTGGCAATTTGCTGAAGCAGCTGCGGGAAACCCGGACGACCCTGACGATTATCCGGCGGAAAATAGGTGCCGCCGAAAAACGGTTTCCGTTCCGGCGTAAGAAAGACGTTGAGTGGCCAGCCGCCGCCACCGGTCGTGGACTGGACGAACGTCATGTAAATTTTGTCTACATCCGGTCGTTCCTCACGATCCACCTTGATGTTGACGAAATGCGCGTTCAGGGATTTTGCGACGTCCTCATTTTCAAACGATTCGCGTTCCATGACGTGGCACCAGTGGCAGGTCGAGTAACCGATGCTGAGAAAAATCGGCTTGTTTTCCGCCCGGGCCCGCTCAAAGGCCTCATCGCCCCAGGCGAACCAGTCCACGGGATTATGCGCGTGCTGAAGCAGGTAAGGCGATTTCTCGCGGGCCAGCCGGTTGGTGCGCTCGACAGCCATCCGGGGGAAGATAGGGTGCAAAGAGGACGGCGGCAAAATGAAAGCGCGGTCAATTTTACGTCGTCAGTAACCTATGGCTGCGTTAGGCTGGCGGCATGTTATCCGCCAAACCATGGCGATTTGAATTGGTAATCTGGTTTTGCGCGGCGCAATTGGCCAGTCTGTGCCTGGGACTGACCATCATCGGCCTGCTGGAAAAGGCCGGGTTTGCTGCGTTTCAACCGCCGGCCGGTTCCGGCGCGGTGCTCCTCGGTACGCTGGCGTTTCAGGGCGCAACGTTGGCGTTGATTCCAATTTTTTTGCGGCTGCATCACACACCCTGGCGTGATGCCTTTGGCTGGCAACGAACGGAATCGAACCGCGCCTGGTTTCCAGTCGTGCCGGTCGTGATTGCCTTTTTGCCGGTGGTCTGCTTGCTGTTGCAATACGTGTTCATTTACACGTTCACAAAGATCGGCTGGCAACCTGAAACCGAAACTGCCGTAACGGTGCTGACGAGCGCCAAAGCGTGGTGGCTGCGGGCCTATCTGGGCGTGTTCACCGTGGCCATCGCGCCGGTGGCCGAGGAATTCATTTTTCGCGGCATGTTATATCCGCTCATCAAACAATGCGGCTGGCCGCGGCTGGCATGGTTTGGCGTCAGTTGCCTGTTCGCCCTGATTCACTGGAACGCAGCGGCGTTTGTCCCGCTGTTCCTGCTGGCGCTCGTGCTGACGTGGCTTTACGAAAAGACCGACAGTTTGCTTGTGCCCATCACGGCACACGCGTTCTTTAATGCGGTGAATCTCATCCTGCTCTGCTTTTTGCAAAACGAACTTCAACCGGGCCCATCGTGAATGAATTTGAACTCATCGCCAAGCTGACGAAAGCGCTGCCTGTCAACCAAACGGTCGTGGTCGGCGCGGGCGACGATTGTGCCGTGCTTGATTTCGGCCTGCCGGACAAATTGTTTCTGTTCAAAACCGACGCCGTCGTGGAAGGCGTTCATTTCGAGAAAGGCGCGCCTCCGGAAAAAATCGGGCGCAAGGCGCTGGCGCGCTGCCTCAGTGACATCGCGGCCATGGCCGGAACGCCGACCGCCGCTGTGGTGACCATCGGTCTGCCGGAACATTTCAAGCCGGAGACCGTTGAAAAAATCTACAGCGGTATGAACGTCCTCGCCAAAAAACACGGTGTGGCCATCGTGGGCGGCGAAACGACGGCGAATCCGGAACGCATTTTTATTTCGGTCGCCCTGCTGGGAACCGTCAGCCGGGGAAAACAAATCCTCCGCTCGACGGCGAAAGCCGGCGACGCGATTTTTGTGACCGGCGAACTCGGCGGCTCGCCCGCCGGTAAACATCTCGATTTCGAACCGCCACTGGCCGAGGCGCGCTGGCTGGCGGAAAATTTCCCTATTCACGCGATGATTGATTTGAGCGACGGGCTGGCCGGCGATTTACGCCACCTTTTGAAAGCCGGCCTGGGCGCGGAATTATTGAAGTCGGCGATTCCTCTCAGCCGCGCCGCGAAGGAGACG
>Ga0265338_10010695_pt1 | contig 10717 bp, 12 predicted proteins | sample 42126metaG_FD_193579 | JGI IMG/M metagenome (GOLD analysis project Ga0265338, IMG submission 193579) | Rhizosphere microbial communities from Carex aquatilis grown in University of Washington, Seatle, WA, United States - 4-21-26 metaG | ecosystem: Host-associated > Plants > Roots > Rhizosphere... | reverse complement strand
ATTCACCGCGCCCCGCTCGGCACTCATGAACGCTTCACGGCGTTTTTGATCGAGCATTATGCCGGTGCTTTTCCGACTTGGCTGGCGCCGGTTCAGGCCCGCGTCATTCCGATCAGCGAGAAGGTGGCGGAATACGCTCACAAAGTGCGCGAGGCGCTGTTCTCGGCCCCGGTGGTCAATGGCACGGCGGGCCTGCGCGTGGATGCCGATTTCACCTCCGAGCGCATGCAGAAGAAAATCCGCGACGCCCAGCTCCAGAAAATTCCCTATATGCTGGTGGTCGGCGAGCGCGAGGCGGCAGAAGGCAAGGTCGCGGTGCGGTTGCGTTCGGGCAAGGATTTGGGCGCCATGCCCATCGAGGCCGTCATCGCGCGCCTCAAAACCGAGGCGGAAACCCGCAAGGACTTCGTCGAGGAATAAACCCGGGCGGCTGTCACAAAGCGCCCCAAAGCGGTGGGAAATGTCCCCAATCGGCAGATTGGGGCGATTTATCACCGTTTTGTCGCCCTTTCGGCGTGGCTGCGTCGCGACAACCAAGGGAAATTGCGGTTTAACCCTTGCGAAACGGTTTGGCATTCCTATTCTGTGCCACGAAAGCGGCCCCACGGCCGGCTTCGGAGGAAAAGCCCCTGCGCGCATAAGACGAGACACCGTTTGGCGAGGCAGGGAAATCCTCGCTAGACGTAGGCGGCGCGTGGAGCATTGAAGGAGAAAGAGTCATAGCCCCCCCAAGACGGTTTGCATCGCAGGCCCCGGCGCCTGCCAAAGACGGCCCCCGTATCAACGAGGAAATCTTCGCCCGCACGATGCTGCTCATCGGCGACGACGGCCACAAATACGGCGAGATCGGCACCGACGAAGCGCGCGCCATCGCAGAAGAAAAAGGCCTGGATCTGGTGGAAGTCTCGCCGGACAACAAGCCGCCCGTCGTCAAGCTGATGGACTATGGCAAGTTCAAATACGAGCAGCAGAAGAAGGCTGCCGAAGCCCGCAAGAAGCAGAAGGTCATCGAGATCAAAGAGATCAAGATGCGCCCGACGATCGACGACCACGACTACGAAGTGAAGATGAAGGCGATGCGCCGCTTCTTCGACGAAGGCGACAAGGTCAAGATCACGCTGCGCTTCCGTGGCCGCGAAATGGCCCATCAGCATCTCGGCATGGAACTCCTCAACCGGGTCACCAAAGACACCGAGACCTTCGCCAAGATGGAACAGTGGCCCAAGCTCGAAGGCCGTCAGATGATGATGGTTCTGGCACCGCGGTAGTGCCCCCTTCGTTTAAGCTTCGCCGGACAAGCCGCAAGAAATACAAAACCCTCGAGCACCGCTCGAGGGTTTTGCTTTTTGTTTCCCTTGAAAACGCCGATTAGAGGAAGCGCGAGGCCGTGCGGGTTACGGAATTGCCGATATCCTGCAAAGGACCAAGCGGGCTGATCTCATCATGCGTGTCTTCGATGTGCGGACGCCCGCTCATCAGCTTGTAAGCGACGCGGCCATCTTGCATCAGCAACACCACCTCCGCCGACCAACCGGAAGCCACTGTGCGGCGCTCGAAACCCAGCACATCGAGGAAGAAGTTGCCGGTGCGCCGCGAATCGACATGCTGCGGATGGAAAACGAAGGCCGAACAACGGTCTTGCGCTTGGATGCAGGCCTGCACCTGCGGCGCCAGCCGGTCATAGGACATGGTATTGCGCGGCATGAAACGCTCGATCACGCCGAGATAAGACAAGATCTCAACATTGGGCGTCGTCGCCGTGTCAAAGCCAAGTTTCGGCAGCTCGGTCAAACGGGTAGCCCCCGGTTGAACGTCCGTATAGGCCGCCTGAACTTGCTCGTAAGTTTGAAAGCTTTCCGAAGAGACCTTCGACTCATGGGGAAGCAGACCCAAACCGCCGCAACCCACAAGAGAGAGCATAAAAACCGAACTGACAAACACCTTCAGCCCGCGGCCCCCGCCGCCTGGTACGCCATCGCCCATCATCCCCACCAACCCAGATATTAGGACTTTATTTACGAATGAGCGTAACCAACTTTGGCGACATTGGGAAGACGAATGGCGAAAGTGAGGCGAAATTCCATCCCAACAACGTTAATGCTGGGGCGATTTTCGCGTTGCAGGGGAAGGGGCGCAAATCCTTCGCGTCCCAGGAGACTGAGGGCGTTGACAGCCATGCTACCATGGCTCGTGGTGATGACGAGAATGACAGCAGCATGATGCGGTTATGTGCATTTTTCTTAGGCCTGATTCTCATCGGGCTCGTTCCGGCCGGTGCGGCGCCAGCGGTGCTGGCAACACTGAAGCCGCTCCATTCGCTCGTCGCTGCGGTGATGGCGGGTGCCGGAACGCCAGAGCTTCTGATCGGCGGGGCGCTGTCGGAGCACTCTTATGAACTGAAGCCCTCGGACGCGCGCAAAATTCAGGCGGCGGCGCTGATCTTTGAAATCGGTCCAGATATGGAGACCTATCTCAGCGGCGCCCTGGGTTCGGCGCGGGGCAAGGTTATCATTCTGGAAGAGGCAGCCGGTGTGCAGCGCCAAGCCGCACGCCATGGCGGGCTGTGGGGCGAAGATGAGGATGCGCATGGCCCCCGCGATCCCCATATTTGGCTCGACCTGCAAAATGCCATCGCCATGACCCGCGCCATCGCCGAGGCACTGGCCCGCAGCGATCCGGCCCATGCGAGCCTCTATCGCGCCAATGCTGCCAAACGCATGAGCGAGCTCGCGGCCCTAGACAAAGAAATCGCAGCCACGCTCGCCCCGGTGCGGGCAGAGCCCTATCTCGTTTTTCACGACGCTTATCATTATTTCGAAGCACGTTATGGGCTGAAACCCGCGGGCGCCATCACCGTTTCACCGGAGCGGCCGGTGGGGGCGCGCCGGATCGCGGCTCTGCGCCAGGCGGTGCTGGAAGGCAAAGCCGTCTGTTTGTTCCGCGAACCGCAATTTCCGCCCAAGCTGATCGAGACGCTGGATGCCGACACCAAGATCCGTGTTGGCGTGCTCGACCCCTTGGGCGCGGAGCTAGAGCCGGGGCCCGCGCTCTATCCAACTTTGATGCGCCATCTGGCGCAATCGCTTGCCGGATGCCTCAGGAAAAACCGTTAGCCTCATGCGCCGCCCAACGCTATGGTCGCCCCGCGTCTTCGCCCGCCCGGGCAAGAGCCACACCCCTTTGCCAAGCAACCTCCGATGATGAAGACCTATCTGCCGCGTAACGGCGGCCTCAGAATTATTCCGGACGCCGACAGCGCGGCGGTGCCGCCCGAAGCGCTGTGGATCGACCTTTATGATCCGTCCCCGGAGGAACGCCAGGCAGTGAACAATGCGCTGGGCATCGACCTGCCGACCCGCGCCGATATGGAAGAGATCGAAGTCTCCTCACGGCTCTTTGCCGAACATGGCGCGCTTTATATGACGGCGCTGGTGCTGGCCAATTCCGGCACCGAGAACCCGGTGGCGGGCGTGGTCACCTTCGCCCTGGTTCGCAACACGCTGATCACCATCCGCTATACCGAGCCGCAGCCCTTCCGCACCTTTGAGGCGCGCTGCCGCCGCGGCACCGTGCCTGCAACCAAGGCCGAGAATGTGCTGCTCGATCTGCTCGACGTCATCATCGACCGCCTTGCCGATATTCAGGAGCGCGCCAGTTCGGAAATCGAATTGATCTCGCGCGAGATCTTCGACCCCGACAATTCGCAACACCCCAGCAGCTCGCGCCAGTTCCAAGATGTGCTCAGGGCGCTGGGTAGAAAACACGATCTGTCGGGCAAGATTCGCGAGAGCCTGCTCACCCTGTCGCGCATGCTGGCGTTTTTGCAGCAGGCGATGGACACCGCACCCAACAAAGATGTGCTGCCTCATCTCAAGACCCTGACGCGCGACGTCGCCTCGCTGCAGGATCACCTCGCCTATCTCGTCACCAAGCTCAGCTACCTGCTCGATGCCACGCTGGGGCTGATCAATATCGATCAGAACAACATCATCAAGATCATGTCGGTGGCGGCGATGGTGTTCCTGCCGCCGACACTGTTTGCTTCAATCTGGGGGATGAACTTCCACCATATGCCGGAGCTTAATTCCGACTGGGGCTATCCTATCGCATGGGTTGTCATGCTGGTGTCAGCGATTGTCCCTTATGTTTGGTTCAAACGCAAAGGGTGGCTATGATGCGGGCAGACGGGATGCGAACCACTTTTGCAATCTTCGTCGCCGCCTTCTTTGCTTCATCCGCACCGCTTTTGGCTGAGGACGCAGCACCACCAGAAAGCTGGTCGTTGCATTGGCAAACGACCTTTGTGGAGCAATATCACCCCGCCTTCCGCTCGGCTTATCGCGGCGCCAACAGCCTCGACCCCGGCAGCCGGGGCAACGAAACCATTGATGCCACGCTTTTTGCGGGGCTACGGCTGTGGCAAGGCGGCGAGGTCTACGCCAACCCCGAAATCGACCAAGGTTTTGGCTTAAGCAACACGCTGGGGCTGGCCGGGTTTGCCAGCGGCGAGGCTTATAAGGTGGGTAAGCCCGCGCCCTATCTGCGGCTGCAAAGACTGTTCTTCCGCCAGACATTCGATCTTGGCGGCGAGAACCAAACCATCGATGCGGGCGCCAATCAGCTTGGCGGGGTACGCAGTGCCGACAACCTCGTCATCACCGCAGGCAAAATTTCCGTCGGCGATGTCTTCGACGCCAATGGCTATGCCCATGACCAGCGGCAGGATTTTCTCAATTGGGCGGTGATCGATTCTGGCGCCTTCGATTATGCCGCCGATGCTTGGGGCTATAGCTATGGGCTGACCGCGGAGTTGACAGAGGGCGGCTGGACGCTCCGCAGCGGGCTGTTCGATCTGTCGCGTGTGCCCAATTCCACCCAATTGCAGCGCGGCTTCGGCCAGTTCGAGGTGGTGGGCGAAATCGAGCGTCGCAGCACGCTGTTCGGCCGCGAAGGCAAGATCAAGCTGCTCGGCTATCTGAACCAGGGCCGCATGGGCCGCTATGACGACGCCGTGCAAGCTGCAAAACGAGCGGGCGGGGTGCCGGATATGGCGCCGGTGCGGCGCAGCGCCTCCAAAGCGGGATATGGGCTGAACCTCGAACAGCCACTCAGCGACAGCCTGGGCGTGTTCGCACGGCTGAGCGCCAGCGATGGCAGCAAAGAGGCGTATGAATTCACTGAGATCAACTGGTCCACAGTGGCGGGGCTGTCGCTGAAAGGCAGCCTCTGGGGGCGGGCGCAAGATACGGTGGGGCTGGCGCTGGTGTACAATGGCCTCTCCAAACCCGCTCAGCGTTATCTGGCCGCAGGCGGTATGGGCATTTTGATTGGCGACGGCCAACTGACAGAATACGGCGCCGAAAAGATCGCTGAACTCTATTATACCGCGCCGATGACAGGCTGGCTCTTCGTCACGGGCGACTATCAGTTCGCCGCCAATCCGGCTTATAACCGCGCCCGCGGACCGGTTTCGATTTTGGCGCTGCGTCTGCACGCTGCTTTGTAAACCCGCTCCTTTTCGGTATCGCCGTTGAAACGCCCTTCGCTCGCCATTGCCCTTAAGCTGGGGCAGACCCTCACCTTTTGCTTGATGTATGCCGCGATCAAACTGGCGGGCAATGTGCCGCTGGGCGAGGTGGTGTTTTTTCGCGGCTTCTTCGCGCTGGTGCCGCTGCTCGCCTGGACCTATTTCACGGTCGGGCCGCTGGCGGCCATTCAGACCAAGCGCCCGCTGGTGCATGTGGTACGCGGCAGCGTCGGCGTGGCGGCGATGTTCGTCAATTTCGCGGCGCTGGCGCTGTTGCCGCTGGCGACCGTGACGGCCTTCAGTTTCATGCAGCCGATTTTTGCTGTCATCCTGGCCGCGTTCTTTTTGAAGGAGTATGTCGGAAAATGGCGCTGGGGCGCTGTGGTGGTGGGCTTTTTCGGCGTCTTGCTGATGATCGAGCCGCATGGCGGGCTGGCCGCCGTGATCGGCTTGCACCTGTCGCAAGGCGTGCTCTATGCGCTTCTGTTCTCCTTCCTCTCGGCGGTGGTGGTGGTGTGGATCCGCCAAATGTCGACGACGGAGCGCAGTGAGGCCATCGTCTTCTATTTCATGAGCGCTTGCGCCGTGGTGGGCTTGATCGTGATGCTGCTGCAGCCGGGGAATTTTTCGCTTCACGCGGTCTTCTGGCTGGTGGCGTGTGGGCTGTCCGGCGGCACCGGCCAGCTTTTGATGACCTATTCCTATCGCTATGGCGAACCCTCGCTGCTGGCGCCGTTCGATTATGTTTCAATGGTGTGGGCGATGATCCTGGGCTGGTTCGTCTTTGGCGAGATGCCGGAGGCCTTTGTGCTGGCCGGCGCCGCGGTGGTGATCGTCTCCGGCCTTCTCATCGCCTGGCGCGAACATCGCCATCGCGTCGCCCTGCCGATTGAGCCGCTGACCTAACGCTGCACCTTACCCTTGCGGCATCGCGCGCCGCGCGGCACGGTTGCAAAGAGGCTATGATCGGCTGACCAATTCAGGGGCGATGACGATGCGCGCACGCGATCTGTTCGGAGTGACTGTCCGCGGCTTTGGTATCTAGAATATGACGCAAGCCGCTTACTGGGCGTTCTACGCGGCGATGAAATTCAACCCGTCCTTTGGCAATCCCAAAATACCGCAAGAAGAAGACATCGCCATTGCGATGTTCTATCTCGCGCTCGGATTGGTCTTGCTGATTTTGGCCGATCCCATCGTGCGGGCCGTCTATGGGGCGCAAATCCCCTCGATACCGAATACCGATGTGTTCGACCAAAAAAGCTCCTAAACCCTTCCGGGCCAACAGCGCTGAGTAGTTTCCGAGCCTGTGTGCATTGGAGCCCGACGCCTAAGTTTCCTGCTGCACGGTCATCAGACCGAGGAGAACCAGCATGAAAACGAAAAAGACAGACAAGAAAGTTCGCGATCTGAGAGACTTGGCGTCGGCCCAAGGCGCGGTCCCCGATGTCTCCGGTAAATTCGTCGGTGTGGAACCACTCCCCGCGAGCGATGGCCCCGATATCGTGGCTCCCAGCATCGGCAAAGAACCTCCCGGTCAAGGGACGAACGACTGAAGCGGCACGTCTGCGATGCTTGTTCCCGACGAGAGGATCCAAAATGTTGAGGCACGAATCCGAAATCCGCGGCTATGCCATTCATGCCAGCGATGGCGTTATCGGCACTGTCAGCGACTTCCTGTTTGACGACACCACATGGATGGTCCGCTGGCTGGTGATTGATACCGGCAATTGGCTTCCAGGGCTCAAAGTGCTTCTTCCGCCCGGCGCCTTGGCAGAGGTCAATCACATCGGTCATCAGTTTTCCGTGAAGCTGACCAAAGCGCAAGTCGGTGCCTGCCCTGGTATCGAGTCCGACCGTCCGGTGTCCCGCCAAATGGAGAGCACTATTTATAAATACTATGATCTCGCACCTTATTGGGACAACGGCGCGTATCTGGGCTTGGCGGGTTATGGGGATGGCTTTCTACCCGGTACGGTGCTGCCACTCCCCAAATTGACGCAAAAGGAAAAGGATCTCGACGAGGCCCAGCGGCGCAAGGACGATCCCGCCTTACGCAGCGCGCATGAAGTGACCGGCTATACCATCCTCGCCAGCGACGGTGAGATCGGACATGTCGCGGATTTCCTCGTCGAGGATGACGATTGGAGTATCCATTATTTGGTCGTCGATACGGCGACCTGGTGGCCCGACAAGAAGGTTCTCATCTCTCCCTTTTCCGTACGAAAGATAGAATGGAAATCAGGACAGGTTAGCCTCGGTGCCGACCGTCAAAGGGTTAAGGACAGTCCGGCCTATGATCCGTAGATGACCATCGATCCTGTCTATGAGCAGGTATTCCATAAGCATTATGGCTATCTGCGCCTGTAAAAGAGGCGTTACGTCACCAATCCCACAATTGCCTGCGCCACCGCCGTCGCGCGCTCTTTGCCCACAGCCACGAGAAGCCGCGGGTTGCGGCGCAGGACGGCGATGGCATTGGGGACAAAGCCCGGGCCGTAAGGGACGTAGACACAGGTCTTGATGCCAGACGCTTTTGCCCAGGCCAGCAGCGGTTTGGCCGGATAGCCAAGCAACACTTCAAGCTCGCACGACACGCCTGCTTTTTGTAAGCGCGCGAAAGCTTCGCGGGCGAGCGGGCCATCATGGGTGGCGACGGCAACGTGACGGGCACCGCTGCAAAGCCGGTCGATAACAGCCAGAAAACCGTCGCACAAATCGCGGGAGCGGTCCGCGGGATCAGGCCATTGGCCTTTGACGACGCGAACGTTAAAGCCGCGCGCCATTGCCCAATCGGCATCGGCGAGCGAACGCTGCCAACGGCCCGGCAAGGCGATGCCGATCCGTTCCGGCGGCAGAGTCTCAAGCAGGGCTTCGGCGAAAGCGTGATGACGATCGGCAACCTCGGGACCGTGACAGTCGCAATGCAGGCGCAGGTTTTGCGTCGCAGCCGCTTTGCCCAAAGCGCGTGCCGCATCGGCCGAAAATCGCAAAGCGGGCGGCTTCAGCGATAGATACGAATCGAAGCCCGAATGGGCGAGGCTGGCAATGGCATCGCGATAGATCCCGAGCACCGTGTTGTCAGGACCGATATCCCAATAGCCGATCGTGCAGGCGATACCTTCCGCCTGCAGACGTTTGGCAACACCCAACGCCTCATCCAAGGTTTCGCCGCCGAGATAAGCCCCCGCAGCCCGTTTCATCAGCGGCAGAATCCATTTGGATGCTTTGCCGGTCAGTTGCTGTTTGAAGCGGGCCAGCGGGGCGGCGGGGCTTTGCTCTTGCGGCGGCGCGGTGTCAAACAAAGGAGAGAGCTCAGCCGGAAGCATTGCGGGCGCCTTGTTCACGAGCCAGCCCGGCTCGGCTGGGGCAAATATTTTCCGGCGATGCTGCGGCTAAAGGTGGTGCGCAAGGCGTGAAGCAGACCGCGGGCGGCTTGAAGCAATTTCGGGTTGCGGCGGTGCAGTGCCACTTTGGCAAACATCTTGAGACTGCGGGCGAGCGGCGGCCGACCGATATCACCGAGCACGCGCGCATGGGTGGCATAGAGCAGCTTGTAATCTTCGCCGCCTTCGGAGAAATCAAATTCGCGATGCCCGCGGCGAAAACTCTCCTCCAGCATGAAGCTCAAGAGTTGATGCCCGGCGGAGTATTTCTTGAAGGCCGGATCATAGGTGAAGACCCAGCCCGACCACACATTGTCGAAGATAAAACCGATCCAGACGGCAGCAAGGCGCCCGCCCGTACGCAGTGTGGAGGTGACAAGAACGCCGCGCGCACGCAACGCCGCGAAAAATTCCACTGCATGCGGCGTTGCGAAGTAATCAGAATGACCGGTGGCGCGTAGCTGTTCGCGCTTCCAGCGCTGAGCCAGCGGCAAGACATCCTCGGCGGTATCATCGACGGTGAAGGTCAGCGCCCCATGATTGGCTGCCAGGCTGCGCCCGCGCCGCTCGCGATCCTTCACCAGGCTTTTGTGACGGCTGAGAAGCCAGCGTTTGTAGTCCTCGAAACGGACGAAACCCGACCAATCCACAAAAGGCGCCAAGACATGGCACGGGCCGGCATCCGCTTTGTCGTCGCTGCAATTGACCACACCCCGCACAACGTGACGCGCATAACGGGCCTTGCGCGAGGGGCTGGCGATTTCGTCGCCTGCGAGCGGTTGGTGGACATCCAAAAATTGCAGACTGGTCACGGGGCGGCCATCGACGACCAGAAGGCGCAAGACCTCTGTGCCGATTGCCACATCCTCGATTGCGGTCTGCCGGCCTTTGAAATGGACCTCTGCCGCCGCATCGAGAAAATCCCGTGATGCGTAAAAGTTCATGCCACGCCTGCCTCGCCACAACTACAGCATGCGAGCGCCGCGACAAATGCACCAGTTTTTCGCCAGCGCGTGGTGAACGAAGTATTAGCGTTAGCAAATTGGAAAGAAATGCCCTTAGGGCCGCGGTGCCAATTCATCCACTTCGGCCACAAAGGTTTCGCCGAAATAGCTGAGAAGTTCCGGGCGCGCGGCGGCGTAAAGCGTTTGGCCCGTGCCGGAACAAACGAGCGTGCCGTCGAGCACTTCGCTGGCGGGCTGCAAAGCGCCCTGCTCGAAGGTCAGCGGGAAAAGGATGCTGACCAGCGGTTTATAGAGGTGATAGTCGAGACCGTTGCAGAGGCAATAGGCGTGAATGCGGCAGCCGCGGCCGCCCGTTTCTGCAAAGACGCATTTGCCATTGCGCGTGGTAGTGCGGGCATGGGCGCTGGAGGGAAATTCGGGATCGTGGACAAGCTCGGTGGTGAACCATTCCTGCGGCGGCACGGCGATGAAATCGACAAAGCCGGGGCCGAGGGTGCGCAAGGTTTCCATATTGGCCCAATCGATATCGACGCCATATTGGCAGCATTGATCGGCGCAATGGTTGCAGGCGAGGCATTCGGCAAAATAACGCAAACTGAAGATGCGCGGATCAATCACCGTGATCGCAGGCGCGCCGAAGATCGAAGGAAATTCGCGGCTGAGAGCGATCATGCCAGCGCTTCCTTGACCAGGCCTTCGATGAGATCGGCATAAGAGAGGCCAGCTTCCAACGCCGCGGCGACAATACCGGCGTCAGGCGCTATGCCGGGATTGGGATTGATCTCCAAGATCACCGGCTGATCGTAGGTAGCGACGCGAAAATCGATGCGCGCCGCGCC
>Ga0265338_10010694_pt1 | contig 10718 bp, 8 predicted proteins | sample 42126metaG_FD_193579 | JGI IMG/M metagenome (GOLD analysis project Ga0265338, IMG submission 193579) | Rhizosphere microbial communities from Carex aquatilis grown in University of Washington, Seatle, WA, United States - 4-21-26 metaG | ecosystem: Host-associated > Plants > Roots > Rhizosphere >... | reverse complement strand
TAGCGGCACGAGTCCCTAAAGTAAACGGCCAACTCACTTGGCAGGATAAATTAGGTGCAATGAAAGTGCGTTGGGCTATTAATCGAAACTCATATTCGGTTGCTGCCGGGATTTATGCCATAGGTAAACCCGATAGAACTTCGGATGTTTTTGTTACAGCAAACTATAAGCTGACTTTTGATATTGTGCGTAAAAATATGGACGGATTAAATGCCTGGATTTTAGTGCTCGATACAAAAGGAATTAATGTGTGGTGTGCTGCCGGAAAAGGAACTTTTGGTACGACAGAGTTGATTAAACGAATCAATGAAACTTCACTCAAAGATATTGTGTCACACAAAAAACTTATTCTTCCGCAGTTGGGAGCTGTAGGTGTAGCGGCACATAAGGTGAAGGAACAGACCGGGTTCTCCATAGTTTATGGACCGGTGCGGGCTGCAGATATAAAATCTTTTATCGAAAATAACTATAAAGCAACCCCTGCTATGCGTCGAGTAGAGTTTCCTTGGAATGAACGGTTAAAATTGGTTCCGGTGGAAATTGTGTTGAGCTACAAATATTTGATTATTACGTTGGCTCTTTTATTAGGTCTTTCAGGATTTCAGCACGGTTCTTATTCAATCAATTTAGTTCAGGAGAAATGGCTGACCGTTCTATTAAATCTGCTTGTTGGTTATTTGTCAGGAACGCTAATCATGCCTTTGCTTTTACCCATTGTGCCGTTTAGAAGCTTTTCAGGAAAAGGCCTTCTAATTGGGTTGCTTACAACAACAGTTTTGCTATTATTTAATAAATTAGGTGGAAACATTATAGAAATAAGTTCGTGGTATATGATCCTTGGTTCTATATCCTCCTTCTTGGGGATGAATTTCACGGGAACTTCAACTTATACATCACTTTCAGGGGTGAAAAAAGAAATGAAAGTTGCTTTGCCTTTGCAAATCTTTTTTGCTTCATTAGGGTTGATCTTATTTGTCCTATCCGGAATATTATTTTAAATGAATTGAAAATGAAAACATTAGTATATTTAAAAGATGTGGTGACGCTTCAGTTAGATGAAGATAAATGCACCGCCTGTGGAATGTGTGTCAAAGTATGTCCGCATGAAGTTTTTACAATCACAGAGCGTAAAGCTAAAATAGTGAATCGTGACCAATGTATGGAGTGTGGCGCTTGTGCTAAAAACTGTGCTTATGATGCACTAACTGTGCAAACAGGTGTTGGTTGTGCTGCCGGAATTATTCAAGGAGTGCTCAAAGGAACAGAACCAACTTGTAGCTGTGGGGGAAGTGGTGGATGTTGTTAAATATAATTTGTCAATTTGAAGATTAAACAATTTGAAGATTTGAAAATTAATATATAATATAATACCATATGAGAATTCTCTTCAAGATAATCAGCAATTCAAAAGAATAGCCTTTCATTTTCAAATTTTCAAATTAATATAATATGAAAAAACTAAGTTTTCTTGATCAATACCTCACTTTGTGGATATTCTTAGCCATGGCTTTGGGTGTTGTGATCGGTTGGTTGTATCCTAGTGTTGCTCAATTTTGGGAATCGCTCAAAACTTCACCCGAAAGCACCACCAATATTCCTATTGCTATCGGATTAATTTTAATGATGTATCCGCCATTGGCTAAAGTGAAATACGAAGAGTTGGGCGATGTATTTAAAAACACCAAGATTTTGAGTCTGTCGCTGATTCAGAATTGGGTGATTGGTCCGTTGTTGATGTTTACACTTGCTATCGTATTTTTTAAATTATTCCCGGGTCAGAATAATTCCAATTTGCCATACATGTATGGTATTATTCTAATTGGCTTAGCTCGATGTATTGCTATGGTGATTGTGTGGAATGATTTAGCTAAAGGCGACACACAATATGCAGCCGGTTTGGTGGCGTTCAATTCTATTTTTCAAGTATTGTTTTTCTCGGTGTATGCCTATCTTTTTATTGCAGTGATGCCGGCCTGGTTTGGTATTCCTACAAGTGATGCAGTCTCCAAAATAACTATGGCACAAATAGCCCAAAGTGTATTTATTTATCTAGGCATTCCTTTTATAGCAGGCTTTTTCACTCGATTTATTTTGATTAGAGTAAAATCAAAGGAATGGTATCATGATAAATTTATTCCGAAAATCAGTCCGTTAACTCTAGTTGCCCTACTATTCACCATTTTTGTAATGTTTTCCCTCAAAGGTGAATATATTGTTGCTTTGCCATTGGATGTAGTTAAAATTGCCATTCCACTTATCATCTATTTTTTAGTGATGTTTGTTGTATCATTTTATATGAGCAAAAGAATAGGAGCTACTTATGCCCAAAGCACTACACTTTCTTTTACAGCAGCAAGCAATAATTTTGAATTAGCTATCGCGGTGGCAGTTGCTATTTTTGGTATTAATTCAGGCGAAGCCTTTGCTGCTGTTATTGGACCCTTGGTAGAAGTTCCAATAATGTTATTCTTAGTGAAACAGGCTTTAAAAAGGAAGAAAAACTAATAATACAAAATCTCAGATTTAACCTTCAAATTCGCAAATTTGAAGGTTTTCTTGTGTGTAATGTTAAATAATAAAACTATATTTGTTTTTTGATGTAAAATGCAGAGTCTGTTTTTTGAATTAAAATTCTACTTGTTTAAAATTTTTTAAATGAAAAAAACACCTGTTTTCAAAACCGGATATGTTATTCTTAAGGAAAAGCACTTGATAATAGAGGTTTTTGATGGTGCGTTAAACTTAGAGAATTACAAATCACACCGATTAACCCAATCATTGGATGTTGATTTTTCTCCAAATTATAATTTATTTGTTGATCTACGATTAGTAACAGTTACCGGTACGCTGCAAGATGTTAAGGCGTATGTAGATTATGTTATTGAAATTGGAAATAGAATAGGGAGAAGAAATACTGCTATTCTAGTTTCTACACCTAATCAAAAGATTTATGCTCATGAATTGAGCCAGCTTAAGGGATTGCTGCACGACTTGAAAATATTTACCCACATGGAACCTGCAGTTAAGTGGGTTTCTAATGATATATCTGTAAAAGAAGTTGAAGAGATTATTCTAAAATTGAGAAAGAATCCACCATTTGTATTTTATTCTGATTCTGAGTTTTAAATTTCTATATGTATGAACCCAACCCAATTTAAAGCTAGTTATGCAATTATCAAAGATAAAGAATTGATAATTGAGTTTTATAGTGGTGATGTTTCCTTGGAGGCTCTGAAAGCATATAGATTAAAACAAACTTCGGATGTTGATTTTTCACCAACTTACGATATATTAACCGACATACGATCGGCTGTATATGGGGTTGGTACGATTGATCAGGTGCAAGAGTATGTGGAATATGTTATTTCTAAAGGAACTATTATGGGTGCTAGGAAAAGTGCTACAATAGTAAGCACCCCCAATCAACATGTGTATCTAAATCTGTTTAGTAAATACAATGAGAAGTTACCTCAAGAGTTTAATTTTTTCTTTCAAGAAGAGGAGGCTATTGCATATTTGGATAAAGATATTTCGGTAAATGAAGTTGTTTCTATGCTGGAAAATCTAAGAAACAATCCTCAATTTGTGTGGAATAATGACATGAAAGGTTTTTAAAATATTGTTTATATCCTTAAAAAAGAAGAGGCTATTTCACAATGGAAATAGCCTCTTCTTTTTTTATTCAACTGTCATTTTAACGCTTTTATTCCCAAACATATTACAATAGGAAGTAACTTTAATGACATCTCCTTTTTTCAAATTTGATATTGGATAATCATTTATTTCTTCGTTCGCGTTTGTTTGTTCTTTGTTGTTTAATGTTTCCACTAATTTATCATTTACCCTTATTTCTACTTTATAAATAAAGTGTTTTTTAGGATTGCTAACATGATGCGTTGAAATAATGTTTAAATTAGTTTTTTCTTTATTTAAACTTAAATCAACTTTACTAGGTGGATTTGCAAAGCTGATAGAAAAAGAAAGCGCAAGAATTAAAAGAATAATTAGCTTTTTCATGGGTGTTTGGTTTTAAAGGGTAAATAATATTAGCTGTTTAAGTAACTACATTCGAAACTTAACCGATTACAAACTTATACACCTTTGATAGTATAATCATTATACATTTCTTGAATAAAGTTACACAATTCACACCTTTACAATTCAAATACACTACCGTCGTTTGCTGAAAAGGTGTTTTCAAATACAGCTTTTGCTTCTTCCAAGAGTTTATCCGTATTTCTATATCGGGCGGAATAGTGTCCAATGATGAGCATTTTTACATTTCCTTTTTTTGCTACTCCGGCAGCTTGTTTGGCTGTGCTATGAAATGTTTCTTTAGCTCTCTCTTTTTCTTCTTCTTCAAATGTGGCTTCATGAAACAAAGCGTCAACATCCTTTATCAATGGAATAACTTTATCTACCGGCATGGTGTCCGAGCAATAAGCAAAGCGTTTAACAGGTTCCGCCTCTCGTGTAATATTTGCATTAGGAATAAGCTCGCCGGATGGAGTGGTGTAATCAGCTCCTTTTTTAATCAAATGCAACTCGCGAACAGGTATGTTATAGAACTCGATCTTTTCCTTAATCAAATGTCGATCTTTTTCTTTTTCTTCAAATAAAAAACCACAACAAGGAATGCTATGCTTGAGAGGAATACTGGTAACTTTTACTGTTTTATCTTCAAAGATAACTGATTTAGAACGTGGATTAATGGGATTGAAAATTACTTGGAAAGGCATCTCTTGTGAGAAATAGTCTATTTGTGGTTGCAACAGCTTTTCCAGGTCGGCATGTGCATGTATATACAAATTTGCCTTTCTGTCCAACATGGCGAAAGTAGAAATTAAGCCAATTAATCCAAAACAATGGTCGCCATGTAAATGAGAAATAAATATGTGGTTGAGCTTAGCTGTTTTTATCCTGTATTGGCGAAGTTTAATTTGTGCGCCTTCACCACAATCAATCATAAAATGCTTTTCACCGATGCTTAATACCTGCGAAGTATTAAATCTTTTTTCGGTAGGTAATGCGGATCCGGAACCTAATATGGTTAGTTTCATTTTACTCATGCCCAAAGATATAATTTCATTTATTATTATCCAAAAAACTATAAAATCTATCTTGTTAGATTTTTATTCATTTTCATTTTTTTATTATAGATTTGTAAAATCAACAATAATAATGAAATGGAAAATACAGACCCAGCTGCTAAATTTAATGCACTTGTAGTAGAAGAGAATAAAGGAAATTATATACGCAGCATTAAAACCCTTACAATAGGTGATTTGCCACAGAGAGAACTCTTAGTGCGTGTGCATTATTCTTCTTTAAACTACAAAGATGCTCTATCAGCAACCGGTAATAAAGGAATAACCAAAAAATATCCACATACACCGGGTATTGACTCGGTAGGTGTCGTTGAACAGTCACTTGTTGATGAGTTTAAAGTGGGTGACAAGGTAATTGTTACCAGTTATGATTTGGGGATGAACACACCCGGAGGTTTCGGACAATATATTAGCGTTCCTGCATCGTGGGCGGTGAAACTTCCTGTCGGATTAAGTATGAAAGAAAGCATGATAATTGGTACTGCAGGTTTTACTGCAGCTACTTGTGTATCTAAAATAACTGAACTGGTTCAACCTGAAGATGGAAAAATTATTGTTTCGGGGGCAAGCGGAGGTGTAGGTTCTGTGAGCGTAGCTCTGTTAACACAACTTGGATACACAGTGGTTGCTGTTTCCGGAAAAACACAAGAAAATGATTACTTAAAGCAATTGGGCGCAGAAGAAATAATCGATCGCATTGATTTTCAACAAAAGGATTTACGGCCTATTCTATCTGCTCAATTTGCCGGAGGTATTGACACTGTTGGCGGTGCTATATTAGAGAATATTATCAAATCAGTACAGCCATACGGAGCTGTTACCTGTTGCGGTAATGTAGCTTCACCGGCACTTGAACTCACCGTCTTCCCATTTATATTAAGAGGGATTTCCCTTATCGGAGTTTCAACTCAAAACTATCCCATGGAAAAAAGGAAGATGCTTTGGAAGAAGTTGGCTAACGAACTGAAACCAAATCGTCTGCTTGATTTATATACCGAAATTACGCTTGAGCAACTTAGCAGAAGTATTGATCAGATGTTGCAGGGAAAGGCAAAAGGAAGAACTATAATAAAGATGTTGTAAGTAGTATGATATTTCTCTTTTCCAAATTTCTCCAAAGTCTGACTTTATCTTTGAAGAAAAAAACACCTCGTGATTTATGATGACCACACATACCAATCAGATTCGAAATAAAATCCCTGAGCTTACCGTTTTCTTTTGGATAATGAAGATTTGTGCTACCACCCTTGGTGAAACCGGGGGTGATTTGATGTCAATGACTATGCACGTCGGGTATGCCATAAGCTCCATTATTTTAATTAGCATTTTCTTAGTCACGGTAATTGCCCAATTATTTGTAAATAAACATTATCCTGCTTTGTATTGGATGGTTATACTTTCAACCAGTACAGCCGGCACTACCATGTCTGATTATATGGACAGAACGCTTGGGCTTGGCTATGCTACCGGCTCCATGATTTTGGTTGGCATACTAATTATTGTGCTTTCTCTTTGGCGATTGAGTGAAAAGTCATTGTCGGTAACGGAAATAAAATCGTTTAAAGGTGAAATGTTTTACTGGACGGCCATCCTGTTTTCCAACACACTGGGTACTGCCTTGGGCGATTTCTTAGCTGATGATTCCGGACTTGGTTTTGCCGGTGGAGCCATGCTTATTAGTGGATTATTATTGCTAGTTGTGTTAGCTCACTATTTCACACGAATTTCTTCTATTGTTCTTTTCTGGATTGCCTTTGTTTTAACCCGACCTTTTGGTGCTACATTTGGTGATTTATTAACCAAATCTAGAGAAAAAGGAGGTTTGGACTTTGGTACCAAAGGTTCTTCTTTAATTCTTTTTACAATACTTGTATTGTTAATTATTAATACCTATTGGAGAAAGAGGACGCGGCGTCTAAAATCATAATGTAATTTGAACATATCTTCAATTTTATTGTTTGTATTGTTGTAGCATTATTTAAATATTTTTATGATGTAAATCTTTCAGTATTAATCAAATATGTACTACCCATTGGTTAGCTTTGCATATTATAACAACTATAACCTTAATTAATATTTTGTCTATGAAAATGAAAATTACTCTTATCAAATGGTTTATTCCACTGCTTTTGTTTGTGGGATTATCCAATGCATTTGGCGGTTCAGTAACATTTAGTGTTGGTTCTGCTACCAATGTAAATAATGGTACAACAGGTGCAACCTTTACTGCATTTGGTCGTTATTACTTAGAACAAGTCGGTATTGGGAAATTATATCGCCAAACAACTGCCGCTTCATCTATTACAGCTCAACTTACACCATCTTCAATATGTGATGCTGGTGGAAGTTATATGGTTACTACAAATAGTACCATAGTATTAAATGGAGTGAGTACATCGTCTAAGTATGTACATATTTTTTATTCTGATACTTATGATGTTACAGGAATTCAAATTAATAATATAGCGACAACTGCCGGTAGAACAATAACCGGTATATATACATTTACTGCCACAGGAACTTTCCCTAACGTAACCGGAAACTTTTTGCCATTTAGTACTGTAACTTTGAGTGGTAGTACTTCCACTAGTACTGTATGTAGTGCGATATCGTTCACTTGTACTGGAGTTACCTATATTCCAAAAGGAACATTTATTGCGATTGTTGAAAGTGGTTCTGGTGTTCAACCAAGCTCTTTAACAATAACAACAAAAGATGCCGGTCCAACGGTGGCACTAACAAGTGGTTCTGCTACACAATCAGGTCTAGGAACGGTAGCTATTACACCAATCGTTTATACATCGACAAATACTACCAATGCTCCAACGATCACTTGGGGAACCAATGGTATTCCTTCCGGTGTTTCTGTTGCAACTGATCCGGTTGCACAAACGGTAACTATTTCCGGTACTCCGGCAAATGTAGCGAGTACTACAGTTTATGATTATACCGTAACAGTGGCTAGTGGAAACACACTTAACGGTTCCATTACGGTAACTCCTTATGTAACACCGGCTCCATCATTCTCTACGCCAGCGAATACTACCCAAGCATTAAAAGCGAATGTGGCAATTTCAAATATTGTTTATAATATTAGTAACTCAACCGATGCTACTGTAACAGGTTTGCCTACCGGTGTCACAGGTTCGTACAGTGGAGGAGTGTTTACAATTAGTGGTACGCCGGGTACAGAAACAACTTATCCGGCAGTATATACTTATACTGTAACAGCAACTCCATTAGTTGGTTATGTGGGTGCCCCTGTTACTGCAACAGGAATAATTACAGTTAAAAATCCTGCTATTAAAAGCATATTGTATCTAACTACTATAGCTACGGCTACAGACCCTTTTTATACAGCATTAAGCTTGAAATATGATATGACAGCTCGTGCTGCTCAAGCAAGTTTTACAGGTAACTACAATGCATATGATTTGATTGTTTTGCATGAATCACTTAATGGTGCGGATGCAGGAGTTGCAGGTAATGAATTAAACTTGATTAAAAGTGTCGATAAGCCTATTCTGAATACAAAATCATATTTCTATTCAACAGGTAGATGGGGTTGGGGAACTCCAAGTAATGGAGATAATAGAGCTGCCGTAACGGTAAAACAATCAACACATCCAATCTTCACCGGTGTGCCTATTGTTGGTGACTCTGTTGTTATGTTAACTTCATATGTGGCGAAAAATATTCAACCAACAACCATTACTGTGGGTGGGTTTGCAATTGCAACAACCTCATCAGCGTCTAATGTGGCTATTCATGAAATACCCGCAGCTACCCGTTCAGTGAGTGCAAGTTCTAAATATTTAATGGTTAGCTTGTTGAGTACTCAGTTTGTTAACTTATCACCAAATGCATTAAAAATTTTAGATAATGCCGTTACTTACTTGTTAGGGCCAACAACCTTTACACCGGTTTATAGTTCTGATGCAACACTTTCATCAATCACTTTAAATGGAACGGCTTTAACAGGTTTTGCTTCAACAACAACAACTTATAATGTAGTACTTCCTTACGGAACAACAGTTGTTCCGGTTGTAGCTGCAACTACTACTGCCACAGTAGCTACTAAAGTAATTACTCAAGCAACAGCTTTGCCGGGTACGGCTACAATTGTTGTTACTGCTGAAGATCTTTCAACAAAAACATATACTATAAACTTTACTGTTGCTGCTGCAAGTGCAGATGCCACCTTGTCGAATTTAACAACAAGTGTTGGAACATTAAATCCTTCTTTTTCATCAGGAACTACTTCTTATGCAGTTGAGTTACCCTATGGAACAACTACTGTACCAACAGTAACTCCAACGGTAAATGAATCTCATGCAACTAAAGCTATTTCTTATCCTTCTTCATTACCGGGTGCAACGACTGTAACAGTAACGGCTCAGGATGGAACTACAACTACAACATATACGGTTAACTACACAGTAGCTAAAAATTCGGATGCAACCTTAACGGGATTAACAGTAAGTGCAGGAACATTGACACCGGCTTTTGATGCAGCAACTACCGCTTATAGTGTAGAGTTGCCAGTAGGTTCAACAGTTTATCCAACTATTACAGCAACACCTGCCACGGGAGCCACAGAAGTTACCACAACAACAGCATTCCCTGGTACAGCAACCATAGTTGTAACAGCAGAAGATAGTGTAACCACAAAAACATACACCATCAGCTTTACAGTGGCTAAGAGTACAGATGCAACCTTAACTGGATTGACAGTAGGTGCAGGAACATTGACACCAGCCTTTGATGCTGCCACTACCGCTTATAGTGTAGAGTTGCCAGAAGGTTCGTCAGCATATCCAACTATCACAGCAACACCTGCCACAGGAGCAACACAAGTTACTACAACAACAGCTTTCCCTGGAACAGCAACGATAGTTGTAACCGCTGAAGATGGTATAACCACAAAAACTTATACAATAAGCTTTACGGTAACACCACCGGTATTGAGTACAGATGCTTCGTTAGTAGGATTAGCAGTGGGTGCAGGAACATTAAGTCCGGCCTTTGATGCAGCTACAACTTCATATAGTGTAGCATTGCCAACAGGTTCAACAGCTTATCCAACGATCACTCCAACACCTGCCACAGGAGCAACACAAGTTACTACAACAACAGCTTTCCCCGGAACAGCAACTATAGTTGTAACAGCGGAAGATGGTGTAACTACAAAAACTTATACCATCAGCTTTACAGTGACACCTCCGGTATTGAGCTCAGATGCTTCGTTAACAGACTTAACAGTGAGTGAAGGAACATTAACGCCTGCTTTTGCTGCCGCAACTACCGGTTATAGTGTAGAATTGCCAAGCGGTTCAACAGCGTATCCAACTATCACTCCAACTCCAGCCACAGGAGCTACAGTAAATACAACTACAACTGCATTCCCTGGTATAGTAACCATAGTTGTAACCGCCGAAGATGGTGTAACTACAAAGACTTATACCATCAGCTTTACAGTGACCCCTCCGGTATTGAGCTCAGATGCTTCGTTAACAGACTTAACAGTGAGTGAAGGAACATTAACGCCTGCTTTTGCTGCCGCAACTACCGGTTATAGTGTAGAATTGCCAAGCGGTTCAACAGCGTATC
>Ga0265338_10010693_pt1 | contig 10719 bp, 8 predicted proteins | sample 42126metaG_FD_193579 | JGI IMG/M metagenome (GOLD analysis project Ga0265338, IMG submission 193579) | Rhizosphere microbial communities from Carex aquatilis grown in University of Washington, Seatle, WA, United States - 4-21-26 metaG | ecosystem: Host-associated > Plants > Roots > Rhizosphere >... | reverse complement strand
ACTTCCTCGCTCTGCTGCCGGCGTTGCTCATCTATGCGGCGTATGCCTCGATCCGCAGCCAGGCGCCACGGGCCGCCGTCGCCCGCGGTTGGGCCTCGGCGTTCTCCATCGCCGCGCTGGTCGCGGGCTGGTGGTATTGGCTCACCTGGCGCGCAACGGGGTCGCTCTCCGGGGAACAGTTGGAGGCCGCGGCGGGGCGCAACGCTCCGCTCTCCGCCATCCTGGGCATGGTGGTCTCGATTCACTGGCGGGTGCCCGCGGACTTTGCGTTTGTCACTTTTATTTGGGTGGGCAACTGGAGTTTCCTGGTAGTCCGCGGTTGGATGTATCACCTGCTCGGCTGGATTGCGGCCGCCGCCGCCGTGGGCGTCGTGGTCCGGGTGGTCCGCCCCGGCCCTTATCGGCGCTCGGACTTGGTGGGGCTGGTCCTGGTGTTCGTGGCCATGCTGTCCGCGCTGGCCTACCACATGGTGACGACGTTTGCGGCGACGGGGCAGGCCGGCACTCTCGGCCATTACCTCTACGGTGTGATCGCGGCGGAGGCGGTGCTCGCCGCGGCGGGTCTGGCGGCGATCCTCCCGCGCCGCTCGGAGCCGTTCGTAGCTCCTGGGCTGGCGCTACTATTCGCCGCGCTGGATGTCTATGGGACGCAGTTCTACCTGGCGCCGTACTACACAGGCATGATCGTTCACTCCGCGGCCGGGAAACTGGAGACCGCCCACGCCGGCGATTTGTTGAGAAATGCCGGCTTAATCCTCGAGCGCGCGGCTGAAAACAAGGCAGACATGTTGACCCCCGGCAGTATGTTCTCCCTCTGGATGCTGTATTTCGCCGCAACGGTTGCGGTGGTCGTTTGCGCGTTCTGGTTCCGCCGGCATCGGAGTGAACGCTGACCCATACTATACTGGGGAAGTTCCTCAGTAGGATGTTGACCTCAATTGCAATCACTGGCGCGTCCGTCGAGGCGCGGATATGACCACCCCGCCCGTGGCCGCAGGCTCGCGGGAATCTTTCCGCGCCGGGCTGGTTCGCTATCGATACGAGCTCGTCACCGCGTCGGCGCTGGGCCTCGATTCCATCCGCTCGCACAAGATGCGCAGTTTCCTGACCCTTCTCGGCGTGATCATCGGCGTCGCCAGCGTGATCCTGGTCGGCTCGGCCATTGAGGGGCTCGGCGCCTACGCCGACGAGAGCACCGCCAAGGTTTTCGGCAGCAAGACCTTCCTGGTCGCGCAAGTCGCCGGCGCCATGGGCCGCACTCAATACTTCGAGAAGCTCAAGAAGAACCGGCGCATCCGGCCGGAAGACCTCAAATACCTGGAATCCGTCACCGGCACCCAGGTCCTCTACAGCATCTACCGCCAGCGCAACGAGGACGTGAAGCACGAAAGCAACGTTTACGAGGACGCCGCCATCCTGGGCGTTTCCGCGGCGCTGCCCGAACTGCGCGACGTCGCGGTGATCGAAGGCCGCTTCTTCAACGAGCAGGAGGACCGCACCAAGCAGCACGTCTGCGTCATCGGGCAGGACATACGCAACGCCCTGTTCCCCGGTTCCGCGGCCATCGGAAGCACGCTCAAGTTGAGCGGGATCGACTTCACGGTGATCGGCATCCAGGAGAAGCTCGGCTCCTCGTTCGGCCGCAGCCTGGACAACTCGGTCTACATTCCGGTCACGGCGTATAACCGCCTCTACGGCCCGGGCGTCACGATATCGATCTTCGGCAGCGCCCGCCCGGAGTCAGGGCTGCAACTCGACGAGGCGCTCGACCTGACGCGCGTGGCTTTGCGCACCCGCTTTCACATCCGCCCCGGCCAGGACGACCACTTCGACACGCTCACGCCCGATGCCGTGCGTTCCTTCATCGATCAGATCCTGGGCATGATCTCCGCCGTCATCGTGCCCGTGACCGGCATCTCGCTGGTGGTGGGTGGCATCGTGATCATGAACATCATGCTGGTGAGCGTCACCGAACGCACGCATGAAATCGGGATCCGCAAGTCGCTCGGCGCGCGGCCATCCGACATCCGCCTGCAGTTCCTGCTCGAGGCCGTGTTTCTGGCGGCGGCCGGCGGGGCGGTGGGCGTGTTGTTCGGCGCCGCGCTCACCAAGCTGCTGTCCGTGCTGTTCGACATCACGCTGCGTGTGACCTTCCTCTACGTGGCGCTGTCGGTGTTCGTATCGAGCGTGGTGGGCATCGTCTCCGGATGGTACCCGGCGCACCGCGCGGCCCGCCTCGATCCGGTCGAAGCGCTGAGGTCGGAATAGCCATGCGCGTCACCTGGGGGGAGAACGTCGGGATGGCCCTGGCGGCGGTCTGGCTGCACCGCTTTCGCTCGCTGCTCACCATCCTCGGAATCGTGATCGGAATCACCACCGTGGTCACCGTTAGCTCGCTGCTCACTGGGCTGCGCAAAGGCGTGGTGCAGTTCTTCGAGGAGTTCGGGCCCGACAACATTTTCCTGTACAAAACCAGCGGCGACCCGAACGCCATGTTCGTCCCGCCCAAAGAAGCCAAGCGCAGGGCCATCCGGCCCGAGTACGCCGAGATGATCAAGCGCATCTGCCCGGCGGTGCTGGACGTCGGCATCTCGTTGATGATCCCGCCTGTCATCAACGGCAAGCCGCTGTCGGCCAAGGTGCCCGGCATCGACAGCGACCAGATCGGAGTGGCCGGCGCAACCGCCAACCAGTTCGCCATCGCGCCGCGCAACCTCAGCGTGGGCCGGGTCTTCACGCCCGAAGAGGACCGCCGCGCGGCCCACGTGGTGATGCTCGGCCAGAAAATCGCCGAGGTGCTGTTCCCGGGTGGTCACGCCGTGGGGAACACCCTCAGTATGGATGGGGCGGAGTACGTCGTCCTGGGCGTATTCGAGAAAGCCAAGGGCGGATTCTTCGGCGAGAACGGCATGGACAGCCAGATCATCATGCCTTTCCGGACGGCGCAGCTCCGCTACCCCGGCATCGACCACTATATGATCACCGCCCGGGCCAGGCCCGGCCTGCGGGACCAGGCCTACGACGAGGTGCAGGGAATCGTGCGCAAGATCCGGCACACTCCGCTCAAAGCCCCCGACGATTTCTCGCTGACCACCGCCGACCAGATCGTCAAGCAGTTCGACCAGATCACGGGCCTGATCGTGATGGTATCGATCGCCATCTCGGCCCTGGGGCTGCTTGTGGGGGGCATCGGCGTAATGAACATCATGCTGGTGAGCGTTACCGAGCGCACCCGCGAAATCGGCGTGCGCAAAGCCCTCGGCGCGCGCCGTTCCGACATCGTGACTCAGTTCCTGGCCGAGGCGACCGCGCTGACCGGAGTGGGCGGCATCGTGGGCATCGTTTTCGCGATCCTGGTGACGCTGCTGATCGGAGTGCTGGTGCCCTCGTTGCCTTCGGCGGTGCCCATCTGGGCAGTGGTCGCCGGCTTCAGCGTAGCGGTTGTAGTGGGGCTATTCTTCGGGGTCTGGCCGGCGGTAAAGGCCGCCCGTCTCGATCCAGTGGACGCCCTCCGCTACGAGTAAAAGTAGTTCTGGCCACGAATGCACACGAATAAAACAAACCTCTTTCCTCATGTTTCTTATCCGTGTTCATTCGTGTTCATTCGTGGCCCATCTTCTTGTTTGGGTTAGCCGCGCTTGCCGTGGAGCTCCTGCAGCTTTTGCAGCTGACCCGGATTGAGCAGGCCCCTGAACTGTTCGGCCGCGTTTGCCCGAATCGCCACCAGTTGGCCGCGGAGCTTGCCTTCGTTGGCTGCCAGGTCGTTGACCGGCTGGCCCGCCTCGATCGCCGCACGCAAGTCCGTGCGGACCTGTTTGAGCTGCTGGCGGACCGGCTGTGCGGAATCGTGCGCGCTTGAAAAGATCGCCTTCGCCTGGGTTTGCTGCTGGTCCGTCAGCCCCAGGTAGCCGGTCATCATCTTGCGCCGCATCTCACGGCGGCCTTCCATCCGATGGGGATGGCCGGCTGCAGCACCCTGCGGCGCCTGCGCGAATGCCATTCCGGCGGCCAATCCGGCCACCCCTATGGCTGTCAATACGGTTTTCATGGGTTTCATGTTCTTCCTCCTACTCTGTAAGACTCCCGGCGCGGCCAGCCTGCTGTAAGGTCCTGTAAGTTCCCCGTAAAGGTTTCTCAGTTCTGTTGGCAACCTCCGGGCGGCTGCCGGAATCATATCTGTAGGCGGTATCCACTCGGAGGGGGCAAAACTATGCGATCGGCAGTCCACCTCAGCCTGGCGGCATTACTGGCGCTGCCAGCCATCGGCTGCGCACAGGAGCGGCGGAGCGCGCAAAACCAGGAGCGTGCGCCAAACCTGGTTCGGGCTCAGCAGGAAGAGCCCGAATCCGCGGAGCCGTCGCGCCGGCTCGAATCGGTCACTTGGAACTCCATCAAGCACGAGTTGACCTGGATCATCTCGAACGGCGAGAAAACCGACGGCAGCCTCTACCGTCCGGGCGCTTCGGAGAACTACCGGATCAGCCTGGACGAGGCCACCATGACCTTCGCCGGCGAGACGCGGCGCTTCAGCAAAGAAGAGGCTTCGAACGTGCATGTACTGATGGACCTGATCGGCAAGTATGCCGTTGATTCTACGGTTTGGTGGGAGGACGGGCAGGGCGAGCCCACGAACGGCCGCCCGCAGCCGAAGGAGCAGCGCTCCCCGGCCAAGCCGTCGCCGCCCTCCGACGACGACGAAAGCGTAGCCGTCCTGCGCGTTGCCTCCCGGACCACGGCCCCAGTCAACCTCCCGGCCCTGCGACGCGAAATCCGGCTCCTCGAACAGAAACTGGCGGATTTGAAGCAGCTCGAACGGAGCGCAGCCCCGTCCGAGTTGACCAGGAACTAGCCCGGCGCCGAGATCACTACCGAGCCGCGGCCGCAACGGAGCGGGCTGGCCGCTCAATGCGCTTTCGGGGCTCTGGCTAAAGTCTGGCTGACCTTGATCTCCAGCTCGTCAATATCGAAGGGTTTGCGGACAAACCCAAAGCCCCTGGTGTCCATGTCCAACCGCACGGCCTCCGCTTCGCACTTTCCGGACATATAGATGACGCGCAAGCCCGGCGACTGAGAAGCAGTCCGGTGGGCCAGTTCAATACCATCCATCCCGGGCATGACGATATCGGTGAGCAGTAGGTCGATTCTGACTTCCGGCCGCCCGACGATGCCGAGAGCCTCGACTGCGTCGGAGGCCTCGAGGATGAGGTGGCGCCCCCGCGCGAGAACGCTCTTTACCAGAGAGCGGATTCGCGGCTCATCGTCCACCACCAGAATGGTTTTTCTGGTCATTGTGCATCTGGTTATACTCTTATACTCCGCGGAAAGCAACCCTTTTTAGCCCCGCCACCGCACCGGTTCGATCTTTCCTATCATGAACAAACATGCATAAGCGGCGACTACCAGCCAGAAACACGCCGCCGCGAACGCCCAAAAGAAATGACCGGAATAGTACTTGATTAACCCCGTGGCATAGGGGGCGGCGACCCCCGCTAAATTGCCTACGCAATTCTGCATTCCGGTCCATTTTCCGGCCGCGGGACCGGCCAGCGTCTGCGTGATCGCCCAGACGTTGGAGGAATAGAGGCCGTAAGAAAGGCACCCCAGCGTGAGCAGCGCCACGGCCGGACCGTGGTTTCGAAGCATGGAGGCGGGCAAAATGAGCGTCGTCGTCAGCAGGCCCGCGACGGCGAACGCCTTGCGTACCCTCGAGACGCCGTAGCCGGCGGCGATCAGGCGGTCGGACGCCCATCCCGCCGCCACCGCCATCGCGGCCAGTCCCCAGAACGGCAGCGAGCCGAAGATCGCCGTCTGTTCCTTAGAGAAGCCGCGCTCTTTTTCGAGGTATGCGGGGAGCCACGTCAGAATGAAGAACCAGGCGTAGTTTCCGCCGAACAGGACCAGGAAGGTGCCCCACGCGTCGCGCTTCGAGGCAATCTCCAGGAACCCCGGTCCGGCGGGCCGCACTCTTCCCGCGGGGCGTTCCGAGCCGACCCGCCGCGCCTCCAAAGTCCATGGGACCAGCCACACCAGCGCGCCGAATCCCAGCCCGAAAAACAGCGGCCTCCAGCCGTACCGCGCGACGACCAGCCCGCCCAGCAGGGTGCCCACCGCCGGACCGGCCTTCGACCCGGCATCGAGCAGGGCATTGGCCAGCCCGCGATGCCGCTCCGGGAAATCGTCCGAGATGATCCGCGAATAGGAGGGATAGGCGACCGATTCTCCCGCGCCCAGCACCAGCCGCAGTCCGAACAGCACCGAGAAGCCCGCGCCGAAACCGGTGAGCGCGGTCGCGATCGACCAGAGCAGGAAGCCCGCCGCATAGACCCAGTACGCGTTGTAGCGGTCCACCAGCCATCCCGCGGCGATCTGGAACAGCGCGTACGTCCAGAAGAAGGCGCTCAGCAGCAGGCCCGCCTGCCGGTCGTCGAGCGAGAGTTCCTTCTCGATGTCCGTCACGGCCACTGACAGATTGCTGCGGTCGATGAAGTTGATGAATATCGACACCACCAGCAGCGCCAGAACCGACCATCTCACGCGGCTGGCGGTATCCATACGCCCAGCTTACTTCGCGGGCTCGGGCTTTGGCTGCGGCTTCGGCATGGGCTTGCGCGGCAGCATCTCGGGCCGTGTGGCGGCATCGTAGACCACCGCCGCCATGATGGCCGCCGCCTGCATCAGGTCGCCCTTCTGCACGCGGTCGTAGACGTCCATGTTCGAGTGATGCGTGCGGCTCATGTAGTCGAGCGGGTCCTGGACGAACTGGAATCCCGGCAGCCCGACGGCATCGAACGAGAGATGGTCCGTGCCTCCGGTGTTGCGTATGGTGATCGTCGTGACCCCCAGGTCCTTGAACGGAGCCAGCCAGGCCTCGAAGATGGGCCGCATCATGTCGTTCCCCTGCAGATGGACGCCGCGGATCTTGCCGGTTCCGTTATCGAGGTTGAAGTAGCCCGAGAGCTGGCCATACTCGGGTTTGAGCTGCATGGCCTCCCGATCGGCGAAGTGCGCCTTCACGTACTCGCGGGAGCCGATGAGCCCTTCCTCTTCCGCGTCCCAAAGTGCGATGCGCACGGTGCGGTCCATCTTGAGGTTCAAAGCGGTGAGGATGCGCACGGCCTCCAGGACCACCGCGCAGCCCGCGGCGTTGTCGGTGGCGCCCGTGCCTGCCTGCCAGGAATCCAGGTGCGCGCCGAGCATCACGATTTCGTCTTTCTTGGCGCCTCCCGGCAGGTCGGCCACCACGTTCACGCCATCCGGATTGTCTTCCAGAATGCGCGCCCGGACTTCCAGTTCCAGCTTCACCGGGATCTTCTTCTCCACCAGCCGCGCGATGCGGTTGTAGTGCTCGCTCGCGAGCGCGATGCTCGTGGGCGGCAGCGGATTCTTCGCCTCGTGAGAGCCGGCCGCGGCCGCGAACACCGTGCCGTCATCGCCCCCATAGCCTGGAGTGACCACCGCCAACACACCTTGCTGGTTGAGAAACTCGTTCAGCTTGTTGCGCGATTCCTGCTGTTGCTCGCGTGTGGGCGGCGGCGGGTCGCCGGGACGCCGCGGGGCCGCCGGGGGCCCAAACCGCTCCGGTTCGCCCGGCTCCGGAGCCAGCGCGCGCGCCGCCAGCTCGGCATCGCTCCAGCGCCTGGCATCCGCCTCCAGATGCAGCTTCAACTCGCGCGGCTCTTCGATGAATACGATCTTGCCCCGCAGCGTGCCTTTGTACTTCGCGCCGTCTTCGACGTTGCGCATCGGAGCCAGGACCACCTCTCCGCTCACCACCCCGTTGGTTCCGGGCGACCACGCCAGCGGCACCCCGATCAGCGAGGTCTGCTGCGGCTCCGTCATGTGCGCGGCAAACCGCGTCCAAGTCCAGCTCCGCCCGAACGTGCCCCATTTTTCAAGTTTGGCGTCCGCCAGACCCCACTCCTGTAGCTGCTTCACAGCCCAGCCTGCCGCGCTGAGGTAATTCGGAGAATCCGCGACGCGAGGCCCGTACACGTCCGTCAGGTAGAAAAGGTGGTCCATAGCCTTCGACCGCTCGAACGCCTCGGCCCGAATGCGGTTGGCCACCGACAGGTCGACCTTTTCTTCCTGCGCGAAGCCCACAACCGGCCCGCACACCCCCAGAACGACTGCGGCAAACTGTAGTTTCGTCATGAAACCCCGAGCATAGCAAACGGAGTCAGGAGTCAGGAGTCAGGAGACAGGAGCCTGCGGCTGTAACCTCGTGGCGCAGGCTTCAGCCAAACAGAGTTAGGAGTCAGGAGACAGGAGTCAGGAGTCAGGAGACTGGCATTCGTTCGGTGCCGGCGCTCCGGGCAACCAGGTGGCGCAGGCTTCAGCCCGCCGTGGATACCGGAGCGTCGAGAAGAGTCTCGACGCGGCACGCAAGAACTGCGTGCGCCACGAGAGCTGGCACCAAGCCTCCTGTCTCCTGTCTCCTGACTCCTGTCTCCTATCTCCTCTATGCGAAGATCGCTCTAGTGGAGGACTCGATGCGAGCCTGTTTCCTGCTGTGCGCGGCCGTCTCCCTCGCGGCCCAGACGCCGCCCACGACGCACGCCGACAGCGTCACCGACGTGATTCACGGCGTCAAGATCACCGATCCCTACCGCTGGCTCGAGGACCAGAACAGCCCCCGGACGCGCGCCTGGATCGAGAAGCAGAACGCCTACGCTCGCTCCCTGCTCGACAAGATTCCCGACCGCGAGGCAATCCGAAAGCGCCTCAGCGAGCTGATGCGCTTCGACGACACGCACACCCCCGTCCCGGCGGGCGGCCGCACTTTCTTCCTGCGGCGCGCGGCGGACCAGGATCAAGCCACGCTCTACGTGCATGAGGGCGGCAAAGACCGCGTTCTCGCCGCGCCCGCCGACCACAACACCTCGCTCGAGCTCATGGACGTGACCCCGGACGGCAAGCTGCTCGCTTACGGCCAGCGGCAGGGCGGACAGGACGAAGTCGCCGTCACGCTGCTCGACGTCGATTCCGGCAAGGAAATGGGCGACAAGCTGCCCCGTGGGCGTTACACCGTGGCGCTGCGGCCCGATCGCAAGGGCTTCTTCTATGGCCGTCACACCGACACCGACCGCGTCTTCTACCACCCCATCGGCGCGGATCCCGCCAAGGACAGCCAGATCTTCGGCGAGGGCTACGGCCCCGAGTACTTCGTCGGCCCCTCCGTTTCCGAGGACGGCCGCTACCTGGTCATCTCCGTCGTTCATGGAAGCGCCGGCGACGACTGCGAAATTCACGTTCAGGATCTGGCTGCGGGTGGGCCCATCCGCCCGGTGATCAAGGGCATTCCGGCCCGCTTCTTCGGGCAGGTCGCGGGCGGTACTTTGTTCGTCCAGACCAACTGGAAAGCGCCCAACGGCCGCATTCTCGCCATCGATTTGAAGAACCCCGCGCCGGAGCACTGGAAGGACATCGTGCCCGCCGGTCCCGACGCCATCGAGCATTTCAGCCTGGCGGCCGGTAAGGTCTTCGTCACCTGCGTCCACAACGTATCGTCGCTGACCCACATCTTCAGTCCGGACGGCAAACGCCTCGGCCACCTCCCGCTGCCCGCGCCGATCGGGACCGTGGACAGCCTCTCCGGACAGTGGGCCGGCAAGGAAGCGTTCTTCCGCTTCGAGTCGTTCCACGCGCCGCCCTCGGTGTGGCGCTACGATCCTATCGCCGGAACGATTGCGGCCTGGGCCGAGCCTGAAGTGCCGCTGGATGCCCGCCGGCTCGAGCTCAAGCAGGTCTGGTACGCCTCGAAAGACGGCACCAAGGTGCCCATGTTTCTGCTTTACCGGAAGGGCCTCAAGCTCGACGGCTCCAACCCCGTGTTCCTCACCGGCTATGGCGGCTTCACCCTCAGCATGACGCCCGCTTATAGCGCGCAGGCGGTCCTGTGGGCGGAGCGCGGCGGCGTGTTCGCGGTGCCGTCGCTGCGCGGCGGAGGCGAGTTCGGCGAGAAATGGCACCTGGCCGGCATGCGCGCCAACAAACAGAACGTCTTCGACGATTTCATCGCCGCGGCCGAGTGGCTCATCCAGAGCGGCTACACCAGCCCGGCCCGGCTCGGCATCGCCGGCGGCTCGAACGGCGGCCTGCTGGTGGGCGCGGCCATGACCCAGCAGCCCGGCCTGTTCCGTGCGGTGGTCTGTACCTATCCGCTGCTCGACATGCTGCGCTACGACCAGTTCCTGGTGGCCAAGTGGTGGGTACCCGAATACGGCTCCGCCAGCGATCCCGAGCAGTTCAAGTGGCTCTATGCCTACTCCCCGTACCAGCACGTGAAGCAGGGGGTGAAGTACCCGGCGGTCCTGTTCGTGACCGGCGATTCCGACACCCGCGTGGCGCCTCTCCATGCCCGCAAGATGACCGCCTTGGTGCAGGCCTCGTCGGCTTCGGGTCTGCCGGTCCTGCTGCGCTACGATACGCACGCCGGCCATTCCCACGGCCAGGCCCTCACCTCCCAGATCGACGAGCGCGCGGACACCCTGGCGTTCCTCTGGTGGCAGCTCGGCGGACACTGAGAACGGGCCACGCTGGTGGTGTGATCGATCACGGCCGGCGCAAGGTCCGGCGTTTGGACCGAGGCCGACCGGGGCAGAGTTGGTACAAGTGGAAGGCTGCCCCCTGAACTGAATTCGGGTCCACACGCAACCTGACGTCAGTGGCCAGACCGTCGTGTGCTCGCGATCCAGCCCGTTACGGATCTGGTCCCCACGA
>Ga0265338_10010692_pt1 | contig 10720 bp, 13 predicted proteins | sample 42126metaG_FD_193579 | JGI IMG/M metagenome (GOLD analysis project Ga0265338, IMG submission 193579) | Rhizosphere microbial communities from Carex aquatilis grown in University of Washington, Seatle, WA, United States - 4-21-26 metaG | ecosystem: Host-associated > Plants > Roots > Rhizosphere... | reverse complement strand
ACATCTAATATTTCTATTGAACCTTTAATACTTTTTCCATAATATGCAATATTCCCAACATATTTTTTAAAATATTCATTATAGTTATCTCCTAAATATGGCTTAATCAAAGAAACAATTGTATTAAAAATATCATTAGTTTTTTTATTTAAATAATCTTCTAATAATTGGATACAACTTGGTTTATTTAATATATCTTCTATAATATCTCTTTCTTCATCATCAATACTATCAATTAACTCAATCATATAATTAATATCAACTTCACAATTTTTATATCTTAAAACATCATTCCAAAACCAATCTAATTTTTGAATTCTTTCTTTAGTGCCTTTATCTATATTGTCTTTAAATTTTTCTTCCTTATATTTACCTATAGTATTATAATATAAATCGTTTTTTCTGGTATTAAAGCACTTACCATGATAAAACAAAGCTTTAAAAGTAGGAATTTTATCTTTGTTCATTAGCTTTTTTATATCTACTTCAACCACAATATTTTGTAATTCTAACCAAATATCTAGGTAGTCTTCAACTTTCTTTTTATTACTATAATCCATTTCAAAATATATAATATTATTACATTCAGTTAAGACGGTAATATCTGGTTTATATATTTTATTTCCTATTTTATAAGATTGCTCAATTAATACTTCCTTACAAATATATTGTCTTTCTTTGTCAGCATTTATAATAAAGGTATCACCTTGCTCTAAAAATTTATTCTTAAACCACCAATGAATCATAGTTTCAGAATTACATTTACTAGCATCAATATGTGCAAAATGAGAAGTAATTTGTTTAGATTTAAAAGCCTTTGGTATTAAATTTGAACCACACATAGGACATAAATATGTATTGTTTTTATTATTATCATTTATTTCATCTATAGTAACTATTTTGTCCTTTTCATTTTTTGCAAACCATAATGTAACATTATCATAATTCAATATTATTATTCCTCCTTTGTTGTATTTATTAAATAGGGAGGGATACCTCATAAATATCCCAACTAAATCACATGAAATTCTCATTCTAAACGCTTTTAACCCTTATGTAATCTACCTTACAAACTTTTTAATGTTCTTTTTAATTTCCTCAGTGGCATCCTTTACACTATCTTCAATTTCACCAATTAAAACTCTCTTAACGTCATTTACAGCTCCTAACCATTCTTTACGAGCATCTATAAATGTTATACTTTCTTTCTTACTTAACTTCTCAGTAGCGAATCTCTTAATAAGTTTATCTATTACACCTGCCCATGAAGTAAAATATCTATTATTACCCCATAAGTCATTTTCTTTATTAAGCAACTCTTCCCAAGTTAAACAATCTTCCTCTATACGAATCCTTAATTCTGGATTTATTACTATGTAACCTTTAGGTTTAACATCACCTTTTTGTCTGCCACGTTTCTTTACTTCTTCTACTATTATATCTGTCATTTGTTTTTACTCCTTTTATAAAATTATATTTATTTTAATACTACTATTTAAAACCTATTTGAATAAACGAGAAATACCCTACAACAAACTTAAACCATAAAGACATAAATTTATACTACCCAATATAAAACATTATCAGAATGGCTTGTAGAATTTAATTTATTAAATTTATAATAAAATACCACCCTCATAATTATCTTCATCATCATATTGAACCATTTCTATTTCTTCAGCATCAATACCCAACTCAGCCAAAGCATCTAATGTATATTCACTTTCTTCATTTAATTCAAATACATCTGGTTCATACTCATAACTTAATCTCTCACAACCAGTCATATCTCTATTTAAATTTTTCTTCCTATATGTAAAATAATCACTCATTCCTTCATTTAGATTAATTACTGTTTCTAAATTCTCTGTTCCAAATTTTGCTACGTTGCTCATTCTTTATCACCTATATAAAATTTATATTTAATTTATATAATCCCTTTCTTCTTCACTTTTGATTTCTATTTGTATTGTGTTACCAACATTACTCCATAATATTTCGTCTAAATTTTTATTGCCTACAAAATATTGATATAGTTTACCACTAGGACATTTCTGTTTTGTTAATTTTCCTTCTTCACAAAAAGTTATATCTTGATTCTTTTGCACCATTACACTTACTTTATCCCATAATAATAAATTAAGCTTTTCTGTAAGATTATATATATTACCTCTTTCAAAGATTTGGTAATCAACAGTTTTAAAATCTGGACTTAACTCTAATATTCCTTCAGTTATCATATATGTACTCTCCTTTTATACGAAATTTACCTATATCAAATCTATATGTGTAATTACTATCTATATCTTTAGTCAAACAAATCCACAACTATATCTCATGCTATCACCAACCAATCTATGTAAATTTTATTATTGTTTTTGTTGCCACAATTTAATTTTACCACATAATAAATGTAATGTCAAATAATTATTTTTATATCAATAGAACTCATATACTATCAATTTCACTATCAATTCTATTTGTAAAAGTACGCCCGTATATGCTTACTTTTAAATTCTACCATGTAAATATAAATTAGTCAAATATATAATAATCAAATTTATATTTATAGTAATAAATTTAAGAAATAAAATATTTATTCAATAATTCTAAAAATATTTTATTAGTACAGGCAATATTTCCTAACAACTTAATATACTATACCAAGTAACAGAAATTCACACGAACTAACGGCTTTAAATAAAATCTTATACTTTCTAATCCTAATTTATATAAATACATACTAATTAATAAGAGGTGATTATATTGCATAGGTCTGATGTTGAAATTTTACAAATCCTTGGTAAAAACGATTGTATATCAGAAGTTAAAGCTTTCTCTATTAATAAAATCCTTGCATTCACAGGATATAAGTATTCTAAAGTGCATGGAGATTTGAGTAAGTTACTTACTGCTGAATATATTCAGAGAGGTCTAAAAAACGAAAGAGCAGAAACATATTATATTACTGAAAAAGGAATAGCAAAATTAAGGGGGTTAATGCAATAATGAATACTATCAACGAGAAAATAGGTTTTATTGGACTAGGTCAAGCAGGTGGGAATATTGCAAGTCAATTTGAACAAGAATTTAATTGCCTTTATATTAATAGTAGTAAAAAAGATTTATCTACTTTGAATACTAAATACCGTTTTCATATTCCCGATGAAAGTGAAGGATGCTCTCATGATAGAGATAAAGCTGTCACACTTGCAAAAATTCATTATAAAAAACTTATGTCTGAAGTTAATGATAAACTATACCATCAAAAATTAATCTATATTTGTTTTGGTACGGGGGGAGGTACGGGGTCAGGTATGTCGAGTATATTCCTCGAAATGTTAAATGCACAATTTCCAGATAAATATTTTGGATGTGTTGCTGTATTACCAAATGACCATGAATTACCAAAACCACAACAAAATTCATTTCAATGCTACAAAGAATTTAGCAATATAGATAAATTAGCTTCAGTATTTACCTTAGACAATAATAAATGCGAAGATAAATTCACTATCAACAAAAGATTCTATAATAAATTCAAACAAATAATTAATATCCCTAACTATGCTGATGTAAAAGGCAATATGGATATATCAGAACTTTTTAAACTATTAACAACTAGAGGAAGTATTTTTGTAAGTACCTGCGATACTAATAATCCAGACAACATAAATTCTACTATCATCAGGAGTTGTGAAGAATCGGATGTATTTGCGGATATAGAAAGAGATAAACAAATCAGTTATGCTGGTTTCTCACTAAAGTATGATATTAACATTCAGGAGATACAAAAAGTAATTGGAACTCCATATGATATTTTTATCAATTATAATGATGCTAATAATATCACAATCCTTAGTGGTTTAACTTTCCCTAAAACCAGAATAAGTAGAATAGTAGATAGAGTTAATTTGAATAAAGAAACTATTAAAAACAATTTACTAAACACAAAGACTAATAGAATTACAGATGATTTAGATTTTATGAATGAATTTGAGGAATCAGTCAAGCCTAAACCCAATTTTGATTTTAAAAGTCTCGATGATATATTAAAAAAATATGGCACATAATTATATTTAATTTAATAAACTAGTATAAAGAGAGGGTGCTTATGGATATTGGAAGTTTTGTAATAGATAATGTAGAGTATATTGTTGCCATAGGGGGAGGTATTGGAGCATTTGTATTTTTTAAAACAAAAAAGTTTACAGGTAGACGATGCAATTTAACTAGATATGTAATCAAGTACAATAAACAAAGGGATGTTTTAAATAAGCAAAGTAAATCTTCGGGTACTTTATTTTAGTAGGAGGATTAATATAATGGGTTTAAATTTATTAAATGAGTCTAAGAAATTAATAAAATATATAAGTCCAATAGAAATAGTTAAATCACCAAAATCAACAAAATCTAAAAAAGTTGAAACTTTAGAAGAAATAAACAAAAAACTTAAAGCTAAAAGAGAATTTGACAAAGAAAAGTTTGAATTTGAGGAAAAATTTTATGAATTAATGTTTAATTTAGGCTTCGTTAATAAATTCAACAATACATTTGATTTAAAAATACAAAGCAAGGCAGACTATGGATATTATGCTCAAATATATCGCAATTCAGGATTATCTTTTGCGAAATTAAAAGAAGACTTAAACATGCTAGAAGAAACTTTAAAATGTATATGGATTATGAATTATGAAAAATTTAGTGAGTATGCCAACTTGAGAATAGTAACTAAACCCTTAGATGAAGATATTTGTTATGAAGACCCTAAAATAAAACCACACGAACTATATTTAGGTCTAGATTTTTCCTTGAATATCAATAAAAATAACAATAATAAAAACAATATGTTCCTTATTGCAGGAGCTACAGGTTCAGGTAAAACTAGATTTATCTATATGATTTTATTATCATGGATTCTTAATTGTAAAATTAATGAAGTTGAACTTTATATTTCTGATATTGCGAAGGATGAATATTGCAATCTAAAATATGTAAAAATGGTACGCTCCTATGCTTCAGAACTTGAACAACTATATAAAATGTTATTATATCTAAGAATTAAATTTGAAAAGCGTAAAAAGATAATTAGCCAATATAGAGAGGAAGGTAAAGCTACTAACATTGAAGAGTACAATAAAATTAATAAAGTTAAAATGACATATGTTTATATCCTTATTGATGAAGCCTCTATTATTATGCCATCTAAAGGGGATAAAGAAAATGTAAAAGCCATGAAAGAAGAAATATTAGATATCCTTTGTCAATTTAGTAAAACTTGTAGGAGTTATGGAATGTTTCCTATTATAGCGACACAAAAAACTGTTAAAGATGAAATTCCAAGTTTAATTAAGGATATGAGTGCAGTTAGAATTAGTTTTAGAGCTAATGGTGGTAAATCAAGTGAATCTATATTAGGAGATGATTCCGCAGTTGGATTACAAGATAGATATGCATTATATAGTTTAGATGGTGGATGTAAAAAGGATTATTTATTTAGTCCAAAATTAACTACTGATTACCTAAATGAATTGCTAAAACCCCATATAGATAAAAATTTTAAAAAGATTGATTTAGATGCTGAAATAAAAGCTTCAAAACAACAGCCTCAAACTGATTCTAAAGTTGTTGATTTTCCAAAAAGAAAAATTAAAGTAAAAACAAAAGAACAACCTTATGATGTCATTGATACATCGAAAATTATTGATGATATCTACAAGGTAAATGAAAGCTCAAGCTATATTAATGCTAATTTTGAGGAGGATGATTATGTCGATGACTGAAAAAGATAATACCATAATTAAAACTTGGTTTGAACCATATAAATTTGCAACGGTAAATATCCTTGAAAAGGTCTACTATAAACATCAGTCTTATAGCTATAATATTCTTATTAAAAGACTACACGAAATGATTAAAGAAGATTATATTAAAGCGTTTAAAGATGAATCTTCTAACAGAACAATTTATATCTACAATCAGTCTAAAATTAAACTACCTAATCAGCATAGATTGATATTATTAACTTTATTATCTGAATTAAAATATTTAGGATTTAATGTAGAACGTTTTGAAATTGAAAAAGAATGGTGTGAAGGTAAATTTAGAAGTGATGCCCTATTGCAATTTACTGTAGATAATTTAGGTGAAGATAAAGGTAAACGATGTTACTTCTTTGTAGAAGTTCAATTGTCAAATAATTTTCACAATCTTAACAAATATGATGAACTATTTGAATCAGGTGAGGTTCAAAAATACTTAGGCAAAGATAAAGATTATTATCCTAAAATATTATTGGTTTCAGATAGACACTACTCAAATATTAAGTTTAAACATCCTCAAATAAAAGTTCTTCAGATAGATACTGACCTAAATTCTCTTGCTTCAATCTTACTATAATTTATAGTTTGTCTAAGTGTATAACTAAAGTATATGACTATCCTATACTTGTTACCTAGTAGGGATTATACACTTAGACATTAGATAATAGGCTGAAATTTAATTTCATTAGTAATATGACGATTGAACATGAGGAATATTACGTGTGGCGTTTTCTTTAGATACGCCCTCCCATTACATAAAAATCGCAAGGAGATTTTTTGAATGTGGAATTTTATTCAACCAATAGAAGAATTACACAATATATTTAATTATCTAAATAAAGAAATTTTTGCCAGTTATCTTCCTTTACCATCTATAACCATTCAATCCAGAGGGAAACGCAATGCACTTGGCTGGTGTAGTAATGTTCCAATTTGGTTAGATAATGACAATAAAGATACTAGACATGAAATTAATATTTGTGCAGAAAATTCAAATATGTTAGTTGTTGATATAGTTGAAATTATGCTTCATGAAATGGTTCATTACTATGCCGACCTACAAGGAATTAAAACAACTTCACGAAATGGAACTTTTCACAATAAAAACTATAAACAATATGCAGAAAAATTTGGACTCATAGTTACTAAAACAGAAAAATATGGTTACGCTGAAACAAAATTGAATGATGCTACTCTCAACAAAGTAAAAGATTTAAATTTTAAACAAGAAGTCTTTTTACTTTACCGTATAAATGATGAGGGTAAAGTAAGTAAAAAGAAAGGTTCAATAAAACATACTTGCCCTGACTGTGGTAATGTTGCTAGAAGCACCAAAGAAATGAAATTAATTTGTGGTAACTGTGAAACTGAAATGGATAATAACGCTGACGAGATGGATGATAATTGAATATTAATATTCAATAAATTCCTTTACATATAAATCAATTAGTAAATTACATCAATTAAATTACATATACAAAAATCCAGATACAAAAGATAAAATACAATTTCTTTGTTTGATTATTTATCTTAGACATTGTTAATTGTAAGTAATATTTCGTCTAGTTTTTAGTTTTCGCATTTCTTATTTGTTAGATATGGTCAATGTTGAATCATTTCCCAATCGAAACAAATATCTTATGCCAATTCTATTAACCCGATAATTTATTATTTATTTATTAATGATTTCTCTAGATATAATATATCAAATAGAAGATAATTGTTATTCTATCTTTTTGGTAATCTGGATTTTTTGACATATGCTATAAACCAATAAAGTAATTAACTAAACTAAAGATTAAAGGAGATGATACCAATGTTAAAATTTTTATTGGAAATCTTAGAGATTGTTATTGTTCTAAAGATTTCATACAAACTTCTAAAGTACTTTTTGTTTAGAAAGAAATCAACCAAAAGTAAAAGAAAAGGTCTAAGCATCACAGGTAAGATATGGGTTTTGATTTCTAGGAGAGTACATTACAAACTAAATCAAATGTTAAAAACACAAAAAGAAAGTCTTGCTTCAGCTAATACTGAAATACAAGACCCCTCAAACACAAAGGTTGTCAACATAAGGAAATACAAAAGTAAGAATGCTAATTAATGTATGTGGGAGATTAATTTCTCCCTAGTACATTCTACTAAAGCTAGTATACTCAATAATTAAAGTATTAAACAAATATATTTAAACATTAATATCTTATTTTAGTATTTTGATTATTGAGTATGCTTATAATATTTTTAAATATTAAATCAAATTTTTAGGAGGTTTAATTCTATGGGAACAGCTATTATTATAGGCATGGCAACACTTACCGTCGGAAGTGCAGTTACACAAAAAATATTTTCTAGTGTGGGGAAAATTGATGAGGCTGCAATGCTTGATCTTGCTACTAAAAGCGGTTTGGCAATTACAGCATTAACAGTTTTTACAAAAGTTATAAAAGTAATTGCAACTTTAGGTTAAGGATAGGTGATATTATGGGGTCAATTACTCTTATTGGTGGTTCAATTATTGTTTTAATGTCTGCTATGACAGATGTAAATGGTACGGTAAAATTAGTTGTTGCTATTATTACTATTAGAGGAATTACTTGGTTATGTGAAAAAATAACTCAATCAATTAATCTTGATTGTAGTCAAATTATTAATATGGCTGGATGGTCAATCGCAGGAATTAGTATTGTAGGTATAATTAAAAATGCTATTCATAGTCCAATTATAGGGAGTATTAGTAAAGCTAATGATTCTATGATAAGTTTGTTTAATAATATTGATAAATTTACAGCTTGGATGGATAAAGCTAATTCATGGTTTATAAAATAATCTTTTATATTAAATTAAAAAAGAAAATTTAGATTAAGCATTCTTTAAATAGAGTGCTTTTTTATTTGTCTAAATTTAGTTTGTGTTTTGGTATTCGGTAAGTAGATTTTATTATGCTTTATTTGTGTTTAATCATTACTTCTATACCTACTAAAACCCTTATTTAAATAGGCAAATTGATATAAATAAACCGTTTATTATACAAAGAGGTAATTGTTATCGACTGAAATATTAAAACGGTTTAAATGTTGTTTATTAGAGTTTAAATAAGAGTTATTAATATTAACTCAAATATAGTAGGTAGTAGATATACAGGTTATTTTATTGTGTGGAATTGTTAAGTATGGGGAGGGTATTATTAGGTAAGAGTGTATTAGTTACATAGTACAGTAAATATTATAAACGTTGATATAGATAGGTTTCTTCGAAAGAATACCGATTATTTTATAATGTCGATTTCGTATTTTAAATTTTCTATGTGACTCTAAGTGATGTGGGGCATACCACAAAAACAAATGTCATGGAATTTGTAAAGCCACGCCCCATACTAGATAGATAGTATACTTATTATTAATCACTCCAATAACCCATAAATCACCTATTTTATATAATCTCTACAATGCAGTATTTAAGCCTATTACAGTTATAATTAAATAAAATTACAGTTTTCTATAATTTGTTTTAAGCCTTCAAACGTACTAAATTGATTAATTATGAGTGTATAAACCTAAAATCAGTCCAATTATACATGTAATTACTGGATGCTCTTGAATTGATACTAGAGTGTTACCAGATAGTCAATTTTGCTATTTCATTGAGTAGATAGTCATTGACTTGTTGGTCAATATCGAAACTATAACACGCCGAACTTTCTTAATGTATTATATAATGCACAATATGTATAATATAAAGTTTATTGATAATCAATATAAATATATCGATAAACGATAAATGCATTAATATTGTAATAAACTATAGTCTATCACATATAGACACATACTACATAAAGTCTACAATACAAACACATGCATAATTATATTTAAAGTTATACACAATTAATACATACTCACAATATAGTCATATCAACACAACTGAATAGTTATACATAATTATAATATAATAATAGTAAGTTATCCACAACTATATTATTATAATTAATATACAACAATACATACACAATATACATATACAACTATACTTATATATAATCAATACAGTTAACTATTAACCATCACACAAAGGTATATACAACTATTAACTATCTAATCAATATCGATAGTAACTATCAACATACATACTACTGCAAGCTCTACAATGGTACACAACTATATTAACTAATCAAGTAATATAAACTTAATACTATTATACAGAAGGAACACAAACGAATGTATAAGCCAATCAATAGTTAAACATTTTATATTTGACATATAATAATTATCATGCTATACTTATAATATATATCTTTATATTTAATATACTAACTAATAGGAAGGAGGGACACCGACAAATGGAACTAACAAACGAAAACGCTTTACAATTCATTCTAGCAGGGAAAGCACAATTTACAGTAACTAATATATCAACACAAAATAGATATACATATAAGGTTAATAGATGTGACACAAACAATAATCTATATTTTGTCTCTGTATTATACAATTACAAAAGTACAAACAAGGAATACTCAGACGAACAACAATTTAAGTATATAGGAACAATAAGAAAAGATACAAACACCGAACAAATACAATTTATCTATGGTAATAAATCCATATTGAAACAAGACAGCATACAAGTAAAGGGATTTACTTACATTATAAAACATCTAATCACAAAAGATTTACCAGACGTTTACTTTATAACTCATACTGGTAAATGTGGAAGATGCGGAAGGAGATTGACCGACGAAAAAAGTATATTAACTGGATTAGGTTCAGAGTGTAGAAAAATAATAGGATTATAAAATGAGAGGATAATATAAAATGGAAACTAAAAATATAATACTAGGAAAAGAAATAAAAAACTATAAAGAATATTGTACTATATTAGAGCAGGAAGAAAAAACAGGAAAG
>Ga0265338_10010691_pt1 | contig 10722 bp, 9 predicted proteins | sample 42126metaG_FD_193579 | JGI IMG/M metagenome (GOLD analysis project Ga0265338, IMG submission 193579) | Rhizosphere microbial communities from Carex aquatilis grown in University of Washington, Seatle, WA, United States - 4-21-26 metaG | ecosystem: Host-associated > Plants > Roots > Rhizosphere >... | reverse complement strand
TCGCCACGGTCACCGGCCTGCTCGTGGCCATTCCCGCGATGTTCGCCTACAACTTCATGGTCACCACCATTCGCCACATCACGCAGGAACTCGACGGTTTTGCCACGCGGTACGCAACGCAAATCGAGCACGCTTATGTGGAGAACCGCAACCTGGAGGAAAAAATCGCCGACGCACTCAAGCGCGCCAACCAAACGAGCAACGAAACGTTCGCGATCCAGGAATGAAAAAGTGCTCCAAAAGCCATCACCAGGCCCTCGCGGAGTTGAATATCACTCCGCTGCTGGATCTCGCATTCGTTTTGCTGGTGATCTTCATCATTACCACCACGCCGCTGGTGAACGATCTCGATTTGAAACTGCCGGCGGCGTCCAAACATGAGAAGGATCCCCCGCGCAAGGCCAATTACATCACCATCGAAGCCGGCGGAAGATTGTGGCTGAACAAAAGGGCGGTGGACCTTGCCGAGCTTCAGCAAACACTGGTCGGTTTGCGCATGGACGACCCGGATTTGAGCGTCATCGTGCGCGGCGACAGCAAAACCAAATACCGCCAGATCCGAACCGTGCTGGATGCCTGCCAGCAGGCGAACGTCATCAAAGTGGACCTGGCCACCGAACCCTTGAAGTGACGCATGATCCCACAGACCCAATTGCGCAAGCCGAGGAATTCGTCGAAGGTGAATCTGCTCATCTCCCTGGTCTTTCACTCGGCGATTGTGGTGGCGTTGATCTACTTTGCCGCCCGCGAAGGGTTGCTCGGCAAACAGTTGAAGAAAATCGCCATTGAAATCGTGAAGGAAAAGGAACCGGAACGACCCAAGGAACCGGAAAAGCCCAAGGATGAGCCGCCGAAAGCGGAGCCGCCCAAACTGGTCGAAATGCCGAAGTTGGAGGCGCCCAAGGAATCGGCTTCTGCTCCGCCCCAGTCCATCAACGCCGCTCCCCCGGCCGTGGCCCCTCCGGCGGCCGATGTGCCTGCGTTCGAATTCAGTGGTGGCAAGGCGGTGCAAAGCAGCTCCGATCCGGCCATTCTCTACAAAGGCTATGTCGAATACACCTTCCGATCGCAATGGAATCGCCCCACCGACGAGAGGGATGACGATTTTGTCGCGGAGGTTGAAGTGTCCGTGGATCCGGCGGGGCGGATCAGCGACCCGGTTTGGAAGAAGGGCTCCGGCAATGCGCGCTGGGATGATTCCGTCCGCTCAGCCGTCGCCGCCACCAAGAGCCTGGACCGTCCTCCGCCGAAGAATTTTCCACCGCGTGTCCTGGTGCGGTTCGACGTCCAGGAAGCCACCGAACCCATAATTCAATGAGCCTGAAGAAAGCATCGCGTCACGCCCACGCAACGTTAAACGAGCTGAACATCACGCCGCTGCTCGACCTGGTGTTTGTGCTGCTCGTCATTTTCATCATCACCACGCCGCAGATGATGAACAACCTGGAGATGACGCTGCCCTCGGGCAAACCGGCCGCGCCCAAGCCCAACGAGCAAAAGCCGCAAATCCACAAGCTCATCCTGGATGCGAAAGGTCAGGTATTCCTGGATGCGGAGTTACTGCCGCCCTCTGCGCTGCGGGAGGAGTTGCAGCGATTGAAATCCGCGGATTCCGACCTGCGCGTGGTTGTGAAAGCCGAGGACGACACAGATTACCAGAGCATGGTCAATGTGCTGGACGTGCTGCAGCAGTTGGATATCACCAAAGTCGGACTGGCGACGGAGGCGGCTCGGGCGGCGGGTCAGTAGATAAGTGTGCGCGCAAAAGCGTTGGGGATTTTGGCCGCAGCAGGTTAATCGGCGAGTTGCGCGCGCACCAGCTCGCATAGTTTCACCACCAACCGGTCTTTCATTCCGTAATAAACGCATTGGCCGTCCTTCTCGCGCGTGAGGATGCCGGCGGCGGCGAGCAGCGAAAGATGTTTGGAAACGTTGGCTTGCGTCGCACCGGTGGCGGCGACGACGTCGTTGACCCGCCGCGGCCCGTTGCAGAGCGCCTGCAAAATCTTCAATCGCATCGGCTCGCCCAGCATTTTGAAACGCCCCGCGATCTTTGCCAGCTCATCCCCCGTCAGGGAAGGGATCGAAGTTCTATTTGACATATTACTATATGGTCATATAATTATACCATGAAGTATTTATTTGTCCAGATTGAAACTGCGGCGGGAGGCGCGCGGTTGTGATCCTGCGCTTCCTTCTCGGCGCGGTGGCGGGCGGAGGCCTGGGCTTCGCCGCTTTCAAATTCGTCGGCTGCGCCACCGGCGCATGCCCGCTCACCCGCAACCCCGTCATCAGCACACTTTATGGCGCCGCTGTCGGCGCATTGATCGCCGCGAGTTTTCATTAAAACCAAAACCACAATCCCGTCATGAAAATGCACCAGATCATCCGCCGCTTCGCCGGCGTCTTCATCCTCTTGAGCCTTGCGCTCGCGCATTATCACAGCCGATACTGGCTTTGGTTCACGGCATTCGTCGGGTTCAATCTCCTGCAATCGTCGTTCACGAACTTTTGTCCCCTGGAGATCATCCTGCGAAAAATCGGCGTGGGTGAGAAGGGAAGCTGTTGCGCGACGAAGCCGGATTGACGGGACAGGTATGAAATATTGCACGTTTATCTCAACCGCCTTGCTGCTCGCCGCCCCGGGCTTGGCCGGCTGCGGCCGCAAAACGGAACTCCCGCCGGCTGAATCGTTGCCCGTGACGGCGGTGCGCGTCTATACCGCCGAAAGCAAACCGCGCGCCGCCACCGAGGAGGTTGTGGGCACGGTGCATGCCTGGCTGCGCGCCGTCATCGAAGCCAAGGTCACCGGCAAAATCGACCAACTGTTCGTGGTCCCAGGTCAGAACGTCAAGGCCGGTGACAGGCTCGTGACGCTTGACGCGCGAGAAGTTCAGGCCAAATACGAACAGGCCCGTGCGGTGCGCCAGCAGGCCGAGGCCGATCTGAAGCGCCTCACGGCGCTGTTCGAGCAGAAAATCCTCTCGCAATCCGAATTCGATGCCGCGCAATCGAAATTCCGTGTGGCCGACGCCGTCGCGAACGAAGCGGAAGTCATGCTCGGCTACACGAGCGTCATCGCCCCGTTCGACGGCGTCATCACCCGCAAATATGCTGACGTCGGGGATCTCGCCGCGCCGGGCAAACCGCTGCTGGAAATGGAGGATGCGCGCCGGTTGCGGTTGGAAGCGGACGTGCCCGAGGCCGTGGTGGACAAAATCAAACTGGGCGACAGGCTGCCGGTGCGGATCGCTTCGCAGGAGGCGGTTTTCGAAGGCGTGGTCGGCGAGATTGCGCCTGCGTCCGACCCCGAGAGCCGCACGTTTCTGGTCAAACTCGATTTGCCGTCCACGCCCGGCCTGCGCGCCGGGCAATTTGGCCGGGTGGCCATGCCGGTGGGTGAGACTTCGGCGCTTCGCGTGCCGGCCTCGGCGGTCGTTCAGCGGGGGCAGATGGAACTGGTTTTTGTCGCGAACGATGGCCGCGCCCAATTGCGCCTCATCAAAACCGGAAAACGCGTGGACCATGAAGTCGAAGTCGTCTCCGGCCTCAGCGCGGGGGAATCCGTCGTCGTGGACAACCTGGCGCAAATGCACGATGGCCAGGGGCTGACCCTCAAACCATGACGTCCTCCCCGCCCAGCAGCAGCGTGCTCGGTCCCGCGGGCCGGATTGCGCGCGCTTTCATTGATTCAAAACTCACACCGCTGATCATCGTCGTGTCGATGTTGCTGGGCGTCGCTGCGATCCTCTTGCTCCCGCGCGAAGAAGAGCCCCAGATCAAGGTGCCGATGGTGGACGTGCTGGTCGCCATGCCCGGTTTCAGCGCCAAGGAAGTCGAGGAACGCGCCAGCCGGCCGATGGAAAAGTTGCTGTGGGAAATTCCTGGTGTCGAATACATCTATTCGACGTCCAGCCCCGGCGAGAGTCTGGTGATCGTCCGATTCAAGGTCGGCGAAGACCTCGAGAAGAGCCTGGTCAGGCTAAACCAAAAGCTCCAATCCAACTTCGACAAAATTCCGCATGGCGTTTCGTTTCCGCTGATCAAAGCCAAATCCATCGACGACGTGCCGATCCTGGCGCTGACGTTCCACAGCGGCCGCTACGATCATCTCACCCTGCGGCGGTTGGTGGCGCAGGTGGACGACGCGGTGAAACAGGTGCCGCTGGTTGCCGAAACCACCCTCATCGGCGGCGCGCAACGACAGGTGCGGGTGTTGCTGGACCCGGCCAAACTGGCCTCGCGCAATCTCAGTCCGGCCGGTTTGATTCCCATGCTGCAACAGGCCAATCGCCAGTTTGCCGCGGGCGGACTGACCAGCGACAACCACGAAGTGGTGATTGAAACCGGGGCGTTCCTGGCGAGTGCGGAGGACGTGGGCAGTGTGGTGGTGGGCGTGTTCGGCGGCAAACCCGTTTATCTGCGCGAGGTCGCCGAAATTGTGGATGGCGCCGAAGAGCCGTCCCAGTACGTCTTCTTCGGTTCGGGCGCGGCGAATGGCTCCCGGGCTGACGAACAACCCGCCGTCACCTTGAGCATTGCCAAGCGGCCGGGAGCCAACGCCATTTCGGTGGCGCGGGAGGTGCTGCGAAAAGTCGATACGCTCAAAGGCGTCTTGATTCCATCCGATGTGCAGGTGTCCATCACGCGCCACTACGGCCGGACCGCCGCGGAAAAATCCAACGAACTGCTGCTGCACATGGGCATTGCGGTGCTGGGTGTGTCCCTGTTGATCCTGCTCACGCTGGGCTGGCGGGAATCGGCAATTGTGGCCATCGCCATTCCGTCCACGCTGGCGTTGACGCTCCTGGTCTTCTATCTCTACGGCTACACGCTCAACCGCATCACGCTGTTCGCCCTGATTTTTTCCATCGGCATTCTGGTGGATGACGCCATCGTGGTGGTCGAGAACATCGTGCGGCATTTTCACCTGCCGCAAAACAAGGGTCGGAACTGGTCCGCCATCGCCGTCGAAGCGGTGAATGAAGTCGGCAATCCAACCATTCTTGCGACATTCGCGGTGATTGCAGCGGTGTTGCCCATGGGCTTCGTGGGCGGACTCATGGGGCCTTACATGCGGCCCATCCCCGTCGGCTCGGGCGCCGCGATGTTCTTCTCTTTGGCGATTGCTTTCATCGTGACGCCGTGGGCTTCGATTCGCATCCTGCGCTGGGGTAAAAAATATTCCACCCTGACCGGGGGAGATATGAGCGCCGCCAAGGCCGGCGAGTCTCACTCTCATTTTGAACACGAGGAAGATTTTTTCACCCGCCTTTATCGCCGCGTCATGGGGCCGATGATTGCGGAGCGGAAATGGCGTTATGTTTTTCTCGCGAGCATCGTCGGTTTGCTCCTCGGGGCCATGGCGTTGGTCGGCATCGGCTGGGTGAAGGTGAAGATGCTGCCGTTCGACAACAAGAGCGAGTTTCAAATCATCCTTAACATGCCGGAAGGCAGCGCGCTGGAGCGCACGGCCCAGGCCGCCCGCGAAATCGCCGCCGCGGTGCGCGTCGAACCGGAAGTCACCGACTACCAGATTTACGCCGGGGTCGCTTCGCCGTTCAATTTCAACGGCCTGGTGCGTCACTACTTCATGCGGCGCGGAGCAAATGTCGCCGACCTCCAGATCAACCTGGTGCCCAAGGGGGATCGTAAGGCGCAGAGCCACGACATCGCCAAACGCGTGCGCCCGCGCGTCGCCGTAATTGCGGAAAAATACGGGGCGCGCGTTGCGGTGGCCGAAGTGCCTCCCGGTCCGCCCGTGTTGCAGACGCTCGTCGCCGAAATCTACGGGCCGGCCGAGGAAAGCCGGCAGGCGATGGCGCAACAGGTCATCCGCATTTTCAAGAACACTCCGGGCGTGGTGGACACGGACTGGTATATCGAAGCCGATCAACCGAAGACCCGCTTCGTGATCGACAAGGAAAAAGCCGCGCTGCACGGCATCAGCGCCGAGACGATTTCCCGGACGTTGCGGATCGCCGTCGGCGGCGAGTCGGTGGACCTGTTGCATGTTCCGCGGGAGAAGGAGGATGTGAACATCGTCTTGCAACTGCCCCTGGCGAGCCGGACCAGTCCCGAGGAGTTGCTGGCTTTGCGCGTTCGTTCCGGCGACGCCAATGCGCTTCCGGAGTCGGGTGTGGCCGCCGGCACTGCGCCGTTGGTGCCATTGCGCGAGTTGGTGACCATCGACAAAACGATCACGGACAAGAGCATTTATCACAAGAACCTCATGCCGGTGACTTACGTGATTGGCGATGTGGCAGGCGTGGTGGAAAGTCCGGTTTATGCGATTTCCGAAATGAACAAAGCTCTAAAGACGCTGGATACGCGTGAGTTTGGCGGTTCCGGTGCGATGCTCAAAATCTACAACGCCGTCCAACCGTTCACCGATGACAAACCGGCGATCAAGTGGGACGGCGAGTGGCACATTACCATCGAGGTATTCCGCGATTTGGGAACAGCCTTTGCCGCGGTGCTGGTGCTGATTTTCATCCTGATGGTGGGATGGTTCCGGTCGTTTCTGACGCCGTTGATCGTGATGATGGCGATTCCGTTCTCCCTGGTCGGCATCCTGCCTGCGCACGGGTTTATGGGCGCATTCTTCACGGCAACTTCCATGATTGGTTTCATGGCGGGCGCCGGCATCGTGGTGCGCAACTCGATCATTCTCGTGGACTTCATCGAGCAACGCCTGGCCGAGGGCATGCCGCTGGCGGAGGCGGTGGTGGATGCGGGCGCGGTGCGCTTTCGACCGATGCTGTTGACGGCCCTGGCGGTGGTGGTGGGGGCGGCGGTGATTCTGGCGGATCCGATCTTTCAGGGGTTGGCCATCTCGCTGATGGCCGGCGAGGTTGCTTCACTGCTCATCAGCCGCATGGCCGTGCCGGTGCTCTATTTCATGGCGTTCAATCGGCGGACGGTAACCGTCACGGGGTCCAGCGGCGAAACTCAATTTACTGCGGAATCCCGGCGTTGAACTTCCGCTGATCCGGCAGAGTCCCGAATCCCGAGCCGACGCGGTTCCACGTCAGGCGCAATATTCCGCGAGGAATCATTGGTTGATCCGGGAGTATTCACGGAGCAATTCGCCCCGTACACCATTAATACGAATGCCATGGCGGCTTCACGATCGCCTCGACTGCTGCTGGGTCACTCATTTTCGACACGTCACCCCGGCGTTCTCCCTGGTCGAGGCGGAGAGGGAAAAGGCAATATTAGAATTTTCCCTCATTCGGTCCCGCGACTGCTGGACCACCGTCTCCCATCCTATCGCACCAACCAGAAGAAGACGATCGCCACCGCCGTGGGTGCCAGCGCGCCGAGGAACAGGCCGAGCGGGCTGATGCCTTCTCCGCCGAATACCTTGGCGCCTTGCAGAATGCCAATACCCGCCGGATTGGGTGCGTTGGCGATCACCGTCAATCCGCCGCCAGTGACCGCGCCCGCCATAAGCGCGTATTTCAATTCATCCGGGATGCAGTCCACCAGCGACCCGAGATAGGTGAGCGCCGCGTTGTCGGTGATGGCCGTGAGACCGGTGGCGCCAAAAAAGAGGGCATTGCCGCTGAGGTTTTGGATGAGCGGCCTGATCCAGTAAGCCTGCAATGAACCGAGCGTCACCAGGCCCGCGAGGAAGCAGCCCACCAGCAATCCTTCGCGCAGCTTGAGCGACTCTTGATATTGCCGCGTGGCCGTCACCAGGCCGAGGAACAACACGAAGATTCCAAAGAATACAACCGGATAATGCGCGAAGGCGACAACCAGCGCGAGGAACACCACGTGCAAGGCGGTCAACCAGGGCGGCACTCGCGCGCCGGCGTCCCGCTCGATTTTCAGCCCGTTGAGTTCCCTCCAAAAGATGGCGGCGACGATGGCAGTTGAAACACCGCTCGCTGCGGCAGCCCGCCAGCCGAAATGCTCGAACATGAACGCGAAGCCCCAATTCCACTTGGCCGCCACCATCAGCACCGGCGGCGCGGCGAAATGCGTCAGCGTGCCGCCGATGGAGACGTTGACAAACAGCAGTCCCAGCGTGGCATACGCCAGCTTGCGGCTGATGCCGCGGTCGAAATAGCGGCGCTTGAGCAGGAGCGCCAGCAGCGTCATCGCCGCCGGCTCGGTGATGAACGACCCCAGCAGCGGCCCGAGAAACAGCGCGGCGCTGTAGAACGCCACATTCTCGCGCGCCGGAATCAGCCGCGCCGCCAGCGAGATGAGCCTCTCCGCCAGCCCGACCACCGGGCGCGTGGCGGCGATGACCATGATGACGAAAACAAACTTGGGTTCGGTGAAGTTGAGTCCCTCGACGTAGTTCACCGCGTCATGGAATGAACCTTTCAAAGCGGCGATGCCGAGGAACAGCATGGCTGCCCACAGTCCGAACACCACTTCGGTTTCCGCGAGAAGGTGCAGGAGCTTTTCGCTCACCGAACCGGGCGGAAACTGGCGCGCCCAATGGGCAAAGCGCTTCACGCAGAACGTGTGCAGCACGGCCAATCCGAACAGCACGGTGGCGAGGAGTTCAACGGAGGTCATAGGCAATCACGGTATCCAATGCTGCATTGCGCCAAAGCAATTCAATTCTTCGGATGGCGGCCCGACCACCCGGATTGACCTCCGACAGCACTCACTATCGGACCCTGGGATGCGGCAAGCGTTCAGCAGTGCTCGCCGACCTGGTAAAAATGGCCAATTTGCTGCGTGATGTCAAACCCGGCTCCTATCCGAGAGCGCAGTTGCCAGTGAGGGTCGGCAAATCCGCTGTTCAGGCAGAAGGTTTGTCATCCTGTTCCGTATTGATTGTTTTTGCCACCCCAATTCTGCAATCTGAAGTGCATGAACACCGCCTCGCGCCTTCTGCTGATCCTGATGATGGGCGCGCTCGGATTGCCTGGCTCAAATGCAGCGAACTTCGGAGGCATTGCTCCGGCCCGCCTGCGATGCGACTCCTGTGCCGACCCGGTGGGAATCGATTCAACCAATCCGCGGCTGGGTTGGATTTTGGAATCCCGTGACAAATCTGCGCGCGGCTTGATCCAGAGCGCCTTTCAGGTGCTCGCCGCTTCCTCGCCCGTGTTGCTCGCGAAAGATCAGGGGGATCTGTGGGATTCTGGCAAGATCATTTCGGATCAGACGTATCCGATCGCTTATGCAGGCAGTCCGCTGAAATCCGACCAAGCCGTCTGGTGGAAGGTGCGGGTTTGGGACGGCACGGGCAAGGTGTCGGCGTGGAGTTCCCCGGCACAGTGGGTAATGGGGTTGCTGGATCCAACCCAGTGGCAGGGTGCATGGCTGTGCGCACCCGACACACAGCCGGGACTGCCGATTTTCCGGCGTGAGTTTGTGGTTCAGCCGGGCTTGCAACGGGCGCTGATCTCCATCTGCGGACTCGGTCACTACGAGTTGTCCGCCAACGGCAGCAAGGTGGGTGACGCGCTGCTCGCTCCCGGCTGGAGCAAGTATGACAAGACCTGCCTCTATGACACGCTCGACATCACCTCGTGTCTGACCAACGGCCGCAACGCCCTTGGGGTCATGTTGGGCAACGGCATGTACAATATTGTTCCCGCCAGCCCGCGTTACGCCAAGTTCACGGGATCGTTCGGCCCGCCCAAACTGATCGCTCAGTTGCATTTGTTTTATGCGAACGGCACGAGTCAGGTTATTGCGACGGACGGGCAATGGCTGACGACGCCGGGGCCGATCACGTTTTCGAGTGTCTATGGCGGGGAAGATTATGATGCGCGACGGTTGCCCGCCGGCTGGAACGAGGCGGGTTTCAACGCTTCGGCCTGGTCGCCGCCCGTCTTGACGCATGGGCCGGGAGGAATTCTGCGCGGGACATCGCATGCCGCACCGCTGATCAAGGCCATCCAAACGCTCCAGCCCATTCAAACCAACACCATTTCCTCCAGCGCCATCGTTTACGATCTGGGCCAGAATGCCTCGCTCATTCCGCGTCTGACGGCCCACGGCCCGGCGGGATCCATGATCCGGATCACTCCGGCTGAATTAACCCACACGAATGGCACGGTTGATCGCGGTTCCTGCGGCGGCGGCTCGGCTTACTGGCAATACACTCTTGCCGGCAATGGCACGGAAACCTGGTTCCCGCGTTTCTTCTACCAAGGCTGCCGCTTCCTTCAGGTCCAACTCATCGCCGCGCCCGGTTTCTCCCAGCTGCCGGTGGTGGATCATTTGCAGGGCGTGGTCATTCAGAGCGCCACCGCGCAGGCCGGAGAGTTCTCGTGCTCGAACGATCTTTTTAACCGCACCCGCACACTCATCCTTTGGGCGCAGCGCAACAATATGGTGAGCTTGCTCACCGATTGTCCCCACCGCGAACGCCTGGGATGGCTGGAGCAATACCATCTGCACGGCCCGTCGTTGCGCTATGAATGGGATATCGCCCGGCTCTACTCCAAGACCCTGGACGACATGACGGACTCCCAGCTCGCCAACGGACTCGTGCCCGATATCGCGCCGGAATATACCGTGTTCAGCGGTGGATTTCGCGACTCGCCCGAGTGGGGTAGCTCGGTCGTCCTTGTCCCGTGGCAACAATATCAATTCACCGGCGATGACACCTTGCTCCGGCGCCACTACCAGGCGATGTCGAACTATGTGGCGTATCTCGGAAGCCAGGCCTCCGGCGGCATCCTCAATCGCGGGTTGGGCGACTGGTATGATCTTGGTCCTACTCCGCCGGGCGGCGCGCAA
>Ga0265338_10010689_pt1 | contig 10724 bp, 9 predicted proteins | sample 42126metaG_FD_193579 | JGI IMG/M metagenome (GOLD analysis project Ga0265338, IMG submission 193579) | Rhizosphere microbial communities from Carex aquatilis grown in University of Washington, Seatle, WA, United States - 4-21-26 metaG | ecosystem: Host-associated > Plants > Roots > Rhizosphere >... | reverse complement strand
GATGGGAACCGGTATCGGTCTCTATTTCTCGTTGCCATTTGAACCCCCGGCATTGCTGGCGTTGCCGTTCTTCGTTTCCGCGTTGCTCGTGGGAGTTGTCGGTGCAACAAGCCATACGCTTATTACCCGTGCGGGCTTCGGCTTTATCGCAGCATTGATATTCGGGTTCTCGGTCGCGCAGTTGCGAACCGAGCATGTCGCGGCTCCGGTATTGACGCACAGGTTGGGACCAACCGTCGTTCAGGGGCGCGTCGAAGATGTCCAGCCGCATGGTACGAGCATTAGAGTTGAATTGACGCCGTCCTCCATCAGCCATCTTCAAACGGAGACGATACCTGCAAAGGTCAGGGTTTCGATCCATAGCGGTGCGGAAAATCTCAAGCCCGGCGACATGATCGCCGTCCGCGCTGTGCTGATGCCGCCGCCAGCGCCTCCCGCGCCCGGCGATTACGATTTCGGACGCTCGGCGTACTATCTGCGCATCGGCGCAGTCGGTTTCGCTTACGGAAAGCCGAGGCTGATCGCGCCACAGAATGTTTCGGGCTGGCGCGCGCACATTACCGCAGCCATCGAGACGCTGCGTTGGCGCATGACACAGCATATTGAATCGGAATTGCCTGGAAGCACCGGTGGCATTGCGGCGGCGCTGATCACAGGTGACCGTGGTGCGATCGACAATAACGACGAACAAGCGCTGCGCGATGCAGGATTGGCTCACGTTCTTGCCATCGCCGGATTGCATATGGCGCTGGTTGGACTCGGATTGTTTTGGGTAGTGCGGGCAGTGCTAGCTCTGATTCCTGCGCTCGCGCTCAATTATCCGATCAAGAAATGGGCGGCGCTTGCCGCACTGGGCGGCACGACATTCTATCTGATCATCAGCGGGACGGCCGTTCCGGCCACACGCGCTTATGTGATGTTGGCTATGATGCTGATCGCTATTCTGTTCGACAGGCCAGCGCTTTCCATGCGTTCGGTCGCGCTGGCAGCTACAATAATTCTCTGCATGACACCGGAAAGTCTGATTCAGCCCGGTTTTCAGATGTCCTTTGCAGCCGTGGTGAGTCTCGTCGCCGTTGCGGAGTGGGAGCGCACGCGCCCGCGCATTGAACCCGGTATCTGGCAATTCCAAAACTTTCGTCGGTATGCGCGCGGCATAGCGATGACAAGTTTTGTCGGCAGCATCGCCACAGCACCTTTTGCCGCCTTCCATTTCGAACGCGCTACACATTACGCGGTGCTCGGCAATCTGCTGGCGATGCCGGTTATGGGGTTCGTGGCTATGCCGGCAGCTGCAATCTCGGTTTTGCTGATGCCATTCCATCTGGACCATGTTCCCCTGCAGATTATGGGCTTGGGAATTGCGGCGATGCTGGCTGTGGGGCGCTGGGTCTCCGCGCTACCCGGCGCGGTATCGGTCGTTCAGGCATGGCCTGGCAGCGCCATCATCTGCATGTCGCTTGGCGGATTGTGGCTGGCGTTGTGGCGCAAAGGCTGGCGCTGGTTTGGACTTGTACCGATGACGATAGGCGCGCTGCTCGTGTTCGCCGCAAAGCAGCCCGATGTTCTCATCTCGCGCGATGGAACGACGGTTGCGGTGCGGGGCAATGACGGACTATTGCGCCTGCTGCAAAAACCTTCCGACAAATATTCCGCAGTTGAGTGGCTGAAGCGCGATGGCGACGAACGTGCCATCGCAGGCATCATTGCGAATGAAAAAGACAACGTGCGCTGTGATTGGAGTGGCTGCGTCGCGCGATTGCCCAATGGGATGATGCTCGCAGTTGCATCGCGGCCTGCCGCGCTCGCGGAAGACTGCGAGAATGCGAACATCCTCGTGAGTTCGTCGCCCACGCGCGGATTATGCACCGGCCCCAATCTGACCATCGACCGTTTCGTGGTCGCCGACAATGGCGCTTATGCCATATGGCTGGACGACCCGTTGCGCGTCGAAACTGTGCGAGAGGACCGCGGCGACCGGCCGTGGAGTCCGCCGCCGCGCAACCGCCATCAGTAACGGCGGATCAGACCGACGAGCTTGCCCTGCACACGGACACGATCAGCGCCATAGAGACGGGTTTCATAGGCTGGGTTCGCAGCTTCGAGTGCGATGGAATCGCCCCGCCGGCGCAGGCGCTTCAATGTAGCTTCCTGTTCATCCACCAGTGCTACCACGATCTCGCCGGTAATGGCCGTGTCCGCTTCCTGGATGATGACTGTGTCGCCATCCAGTATGCCGGCGTTGATCATGGAATCGCCGGTCACTTCGAGGGCGTAATGGTCGCCACGGCCGATCATGCCGCCGGGCACCGGTATCTCCGAAACCTTGTTCTGAATCGCCTCGATCGGCGTACCAGCCGCGATCCGGCCAAGCACGGGAATATTGACTGAGCCTTCGCTGTCGCCGCTGGCCTTCCGCGGGCTCCCCGCACTGCGCGCATCCGCGCCGGACCGCATATCGCCCCGTGAACCTCTGCCGCCTGCATGGCCCTGGCGTTGTGCCTGGCTGCGTGTGGTGGCGGGACGCTGCGTCTCAGCCACGTTATCCGGCAGCTTGATGACCTCCAGGGCCCGGGCGCGCTTTTCCATCCGCCGGAGGAAACCGCGTTCCTCGAGCGCCGTAATCAGCCGATGGATGCCCGATTTGGATTTGAGATCCAGGGCGTCCTTCATTTCGTCGAAGGAGGGCGGAATCCCGCTCTCACGCACCCGTTCATGGATGAACATAAGAAGTTCGTACTGTTTGCGCGTCAGCATTCTCTAAGGTCTCCTGCCATATCCCGTTTCGACTGGGGTGAACCCCGAACAAATACGAAACATGGAGAATCGTTCTACTTTAGTTCTTAGAAGGCGTCAATTGACCCTGGAACCAGTGGGGGAGATTCGCCGTTCTGACCGGGTGGAGAGGGGCGTTTCCTAAGAAAATTAGGATAAACGCGGAGAGACCGATGAAAAAGACGACCAAATTTTTGATCCAGGGCGCCACAGCCGCGCTGATCGGCGCAGGTGCGCTGCTTGCGACAGCTTCAAGCGCTTCAGCCTACGTGGTTTGCAACCGCTTCGGGGAATGCTGGCACACCCATGAGCGCTATGCCTATCCAGCGGGCTTTGGCGTGGTAGTTCATGGCGACAACTGGCGTTGGCGCCATCATGACCATTACCGCTGGCATGAACATGACGGCCGCGGGTATTGGCGCAACGGCGTCTGGATTACGTTCTAATATCCGGACATCGATGAATTGGTCGGAAGCGGAAACGCTTCCGCCTTTTTCATTTCAGCAGAGCGGGAGGATTTCCACCGTTTCGCCTGGATTGGCGTGCGGCGCATTCGGTGCCCGAACGATAAGCGAGTCTGCGTCGGCAAGGATTTTCAGCATTGAAGAATCCTGAACAGCGAAAGCCTCAACGAAGAATTCGCCGTCTCGTACTTGGGTGCGAGCCCGAAGGTAGTCTTGCCGCGCGTCGTTCGCGGCGAGCGCGACTGCGAGTTTGGCGTTGCGAATGGGAAGCATGATATTGGTCCCAAGCATCGAAGCGATTGCAGGTTGCAGAAACAATATCGCACACACAAACGACGATACCGGATTGCCGGGAAGACCAAGGAGTGGTGTGTCGCCAAGCTTGCCGAAGATCAGCGGTTTGCCGGGCCGCATCGCGATCTTCCAGAAATCGAGCGCGAAGCCCTTGGGACCAAGCGCACGCTGAACCAAATCGTGATCGCCGACAGACGCGCCGCCGAGCGTAACGAGCAAATCAGCTTTCTCATCGGCGATGCTGGCAATGGCGTCTGCGTCGTCGGGCAGTATTCCCAGATCGCGCGGTATTCCGCCCCAGTTCTCAATCATCGCGGCGAGGCCATAGCCAGAGGAGGAGACAATGCCACCGGGTTTGCGCGGTTCGCCGGGGCGCGACAGTTCATCGCCGGTTGCCGCAAACGCGATAGTGGGTTTGCGGCGCACGAAAACCGACGCGATGTCCGCGGCCGCCAGAAGAGACAAGTCCCGCGCGGTGAGGCGTTTGGCTTTGGCGAGAAGGACATTGCCCCGCGTGAAGTCCAGCCCAACGCGCCGAATATGCTGGCCGGATTTGGCGCCAGACTTCACCGTGACGTGAGTTTTGTCCGCCTCGGTATTTTCCTGAATGACGATCGTGTCCGCGCCGTCGGGAACCACACCGCCAGTGAAGATGCGCACCGCTTCACCTTCCGAGACCTTGCCGTTGAAGGGGTGTCCGGCCGGCGATGTTCCGATTACGTGCAACCGTGCCGGTACAGTTTGAACATCGGTACTGCGCACGGCGTAACCGTCCATAGACGAAACGGGGAAGGGCGGCTGTGTCGCTTTTGCGATGGCATCTTCGGCAAGCACGCGTCCTGCAGCTTCCGCAATCTCGACGGTCTCTGCATCGAGCGGCTTTAATGCGGAAACGATGCGCTGCGTCGCGTCTTCGACGGAGATCATGCGCGGAACATGTCCTCTTCGCGCACGCGTGCAGCGCGGGCGAGACGCGAAACCACATCGGGCGAGAGCGCGCGCGTCTTGCCGGTCAGATAAGCGTAGATCTGCGCGGCCGGAACATTGGCTTGTTTCGCCCATTCCGTTGCGCGCAGGCGATTGAGGGTCATGAAGGCACGGAAGGCTTCGCGTTGCGCACTGGTGTCTGTAACGCGTGGCGCGGCTACTTCGTTCATGATCACTGCCGGTTTGCGTGGCACCGATTTCAGAGCGGCACCAGCCTTGGGAGTTGCCGCGACATAGCCGCCGCTCTTGCCGCCGGATTTGGATACCAGCTTCACGCCCTCGATCACGGCGGCGCGATCCACGGCCTTGATCATGTCGTAGATCGTGAGAGCAGCGACACTCGCCGCCGTCAGCGCTTCCATCTCGACGCCGGTCTGCCCAATAGTCTTGGCGGAGGCGGTAATGCGAATGGCTTTGCGCTCGAGCATTGGTTCAAAATCCACTCCGGCTTTTGTCAACGCGATGGGATGGCAGAGCGGGATGAGGTCGGAAGTTTTCTTCGCTGCCATGATGCCCGCGATGCGAGCGGCAGCGAACACATCGCCTTTGGGACCGCTGCCACTTACGACCGCTTCATATGCTTCGTCCGACAACACGATGACGGCTTCGGCGCTGGCTTCGCGTTCGGTCGTGTCCTTGGCCGAAACATCGACCATGCGCGCCGCACCGTTCCTGTCGAGATGGGTGAGTTTGTTCATGGGCCGACACTACCGTGCGAGCAGGGCCTTTGTCGCCGCCGTCACGTCTGTTTGGCGCATCAGGCTTTCACCGATGAGGAAGGTGGTCACGCCGATTTCGGCGAGTTTCTTGAGGTCGGCGGGCGTGGAAAGGCCACTTTCGGCGACGACCAGAATGTTCTCAGGAATGCGTGGTGCGAGTTTGAGGGTCACGTTCAGATCGGTGACAAAGGTATGCAGGTCGCGGTTGTTGATGCCGATCATGTCGGCACCAAGCGCCAGGGCGCGGTCGAGTTCGGCTTCGTTGTGGACTTCGACCAGCACATCCATGTCATGATAATCGCGCGCCAGCGAAAACAGTTCTTTGGCCATCTCATCGTCGAGTATCGCCATGATGAGCAGGATACAGTCCGCCCCCCAGGCCCGCGCTTCCGTCACCTGATAAGGATCGAGCATGAAATCCTTGCGCAAAGCGGGAAGGACTGTGGCCTCTCGCGCAGTGGTGAGGAATTCCGGCGCGCCCTGAAACGATGGTGCGTCGGTTAGAACCGACAGACACGATGCTCCTCCGGCTTCATAAGCGCGCGCCAGCGAGGGTGGATCGAAATTGGCACGGATCAATCCCTTTGAAGGGCTGGCCTTTTTGATCTCCGCGATCAGACCGTAACGGTCCTCGTCACGTGCGCGCTCTAGCGCGGTGCGAAAACCACGCGGTGGCGACACTGCCCAGGCTTTCTCGTCGAGCGCCGCATTGGAGATCCGCGCCTTCGCCAGCGCGATCTCTTCGAGTTTGTATTTGGCGATGTCGTCCAAGACCGTCATTCCGCTGCCTTGCGCGAGAACGCGACGACGCTGTTGAGCGCCGCGAGCGCGTGGCCATCTTTGATCGCGGCGCTTGCCAATTCCGCGCCGTGTTTCAGATCGCGCGCTTTGCCGGCGACAATTAAGGCTGCAGCAGCGTTCAACACGACGATATCGCGATACGCGCCCTGGCCATGATCTTTGAAGAGGTCGGTCAGCGCGTTCGCGTTGAACTGCGCGTCACTGCCTTTGAGCTGATCGAGCGGGGTGCGCGACAATCCCGCATCGTCAGGCGTCACGGTGCGCTCTGCGATTGTCCCTTTGTGCAGAACCGCTACGCGCGTGGTTCCGGTGGTCGTAATCTCGTCCAGCCCATCGCCTCCATGAACGACCCAGGCATCGATGGTTCCGAGCGACGCCAATACATTTGCAATCGGTGTCACGAAATCGCGCGCAAACACGCCGAGCAGTTGCCGCTTTACGTTCGCCGGATTGGCGAGCGGGCCGAGCAGGTTGAAGATCGTGCGAAACCCGAGCGCCCGGCGCACACCCGCCACATGCTTCATCGCGGGATGATAGGCAGGCGCGAAGAGAAAACAGAAATTCGTCTCATGCAGGCAGGCTTGCGCGGCTGACGGCGGAAGATCGGTGCGAACGCCGAGAATTTCCAGAACATCCGCCGTTCCGGTGCGCGACGAGATGCTGCGATTGCCATGCTTGGCGACGGGTACGCCGCAAGCCGCAACCACAAAGGCCGTTGCCGTCGAAATGCTGAGCGTGCCGTGTCCGTCGCCACCCGTGCCGCAGAGATCGATGGCATCCGGCGGCGCTGCGATGGATGTCATCGCGGCCCGCATCACGCGCGCGGCGCCCACGATCTCATCTTCGCTGGGTCCGCGGATCGCAAGTGCGGTCAAGAACGCCGCCATCTCTGCTTCGCTGACGCTGCCCGCCATGATCGCGCCGAACGCGCGCGCGGAATCTTCAGCATCCAACGTTTCGCCGCCGACGAGACGCTTCAGCAAAGGCGAGAAGCTCATGCCGGTTCTTTGGCGCGGGCGAAATCGCGCGCGATGGTCAGGAAGTTTTGCAGCAGCGCATGGCCATTCTCGCTGGCAATGCTTTCGGGATGAAATTGCACGCCATGCACGGGATGGCTCTTGTGCATTACGCCCTGAATGACACCGTCATCGCTCTTCGCCGTGACCTCCAGCGTTGCCGGCATGCTTTCCGGTGCGATGGTCAGCGAATGATAGCGTGTGGCGAGGAAATCGTTGTTCAGCCCACGGAACACGCTTTTGCCGGTGTGATGGATACGGCTGACCTTGCCGTGCATCGGCTCGGGGGCGCGCACGATCTCGCCACCATAAACCTGCCCGATGGATTGATGGCCGAGACACACACCCAGGATCGGGACGCCGCCATTCGCGGTCTTAATGAGGTCGAGGCAGATGCCCGCTTCGTTCGGCGTGCAAGGGCCGGGCGAGAGCACGATGGCTTCCGGCTTCATGGCGAGCGCCTCTTTGACGCTCAGCTCGTCGTTGCGTTTCACGACAACGTCCGCGCCCAGCTCTCCCAGATAATGGAAGAGGTTGTAGGTGAAGCTGTCGTAATTATCGATCAGAAGAAGCAAGACACGGATCCCGATTGCGCGAAGTGCGATTTTAGCGCGGTTTGTGTGCGTTTGCGAAGGGCTTGCCGTTGACAGCGCGGGGGGCTGTTTTCCTATTGGCGCATGTCGCGCAAGCGGATGATTCGCAAAAGAGCGGACGCGTGGACGGGCCGGGGAGCGGACGTCGCCTATTGGCTCGTCGTGCTGCTGGCGGTTTGCTACGGCGGCGCGCGCGCCATGACCGGCGCGCCTTTGCTTGCTAGCTTGCTGGTACCGCCGGGTATGATGGCGGCACAAGCGGACGACACGCCGCGTGCCACCGTCGCGGCGTTTCCCATTCAGATGCCCTCCGGCAATGAGGAATACGGCCCGCATGTACTCAGCGCGGGGCAGGGTTTTCCGCAGTGGCTTAAGGCGCGCATCGCCTTCGCGCAGTCCAACAAGTTCGCGGGCACCGGCGCCGCCGCGCCGCAAAGTATTCCGGCGATCGCAATCGTAATCGACGATCTTGGCGCGGATTCGGTGGATACGCGCCGCGCGATTGCGTTGCCGAAGGAAGTCACGCTGTCGTTCCTCCCATATCCCGATGCATCGCCGGAACTGGCGCGTGAGGGGTTGCGCGCGGGCCATCAGATCGTCGTGCACGTCCCGATGGAACCGGAAGGTTCAACTGATCCGGGACCAAATGCCCTGCTCACGCATCTAAGCGCCGATGAAAATGTCTCACGCCTGAATTGGGCATTGTCGCGTATCGAAGGCTATTCGGGCATCAACAATCACGAGGGCAGCAAGTTCACGGCGGATCGCGCGGCGCTGGTGCCGGTGATCGAACAACTCGCGCAGCGGCATGTATTTTTTTTGGATTCGCGCACTGCGCCGAACACCGCCGTCGTTCCGCTGGCGCGTGCGTTCGGTGTGCCGAGCGCCGGACGCGATATTTTTCTGGACGATGTTCAGACTTCCGTAGCGATCGACGCGCAACTCGCGCAAGCAGAGAAGCTCGCCAGCCAGCAAGGCGCCGTAATTGCGATCGGTCATCCGCATGCGGTGACTATGGATGTGCTGAAAAGATGGAGCGCGACGATTGCGTCACGCGGCTATGAATTCATCACTGCCAGCGAAGCGATCCGCAAGAAAACCGAGCATGACGCGCTTAGCGGTTCACTGTCCGCGGCGCACTGAAGAGGCGAAGCGCACGGCTTCGTCGGCGGCTGCCATGAGTGCCTTCGCCTTATTGACGCTCTCCTGATACTCGGCTTCAGGATCGCTGTCCGCGACAACGCCGCCACCCGCCTGTACATACATCGTGCCGTCTTTCACGACGGCGGTCCGCAGCACGATGCAGGTGTCCATCGCGCCATTCGCCGCGAAGTAGCCGACAGCGCCGGCATATACCGCGCCGCGTTTTTCCTTCTCAAACTCGTCGATCAATTCCATCGCGCGGATTTTCGGCGCACCGGAGAGCGTGCCTGCGGGCAATCCAGCGGCGAGTGCGTCGATGGCATCTAGGCCAGGGCGGATTGTGCCTTCGACATTCGATACCAGATGCATCACATGGCTGTAGCGTTCGATGAAAAACGAGTCCGTGACTTTTACCTTACCGGTTTCCGCCACGCGGCCGACATCGTTTCGGCCCAGATCGACAAGCATTAGATGTTCGGCCCGCTCTTTGGGGTCGCCCATCAACTCCGTCGCGAGCGCATCATCTTCTTCGGCAGTCGCTCCGCGTTTGCGCGTGCCCGCGATGGGGCGAATGGTGACGACCCCATCGCGCAACCGCACCAAAATCTCTGGTGACGATCCCACGATGGAGAATCCTGGAAAGGCGAGATGATAGAGAAACGGCGAAGGGTTCAGTCGTCGCAATGCGCGATATAACGCGAACGACGGCAGCTTGAAATCGCGGCGGAAGCGCTGGCTTGGCACGACCTGAAACACGTCGCCCGCGCGGATGTATTCCTTCGCGCGCTCGACGATTTTCAAATACTCATCGTGGCTCATGTTCGAGCCGATTTGCGAAACGGCGGGCAAATTCTCCGGCGGCGCGGGCGTTTGCGGCGCGGGACGCTCCAGATCGCCGATGGCGTCGTTGATGCGCTCCGACGCCCGCGCATAAGCGGCGCGCGCATCGACACCGGCCTCCGGCCACACGGACGACACCAGAATGATCTCGTCCCGGATGTTGTCGAAGATCGCAACGATCGTTGGCCGCAACAAAATCGCATCCGGCAGATTCAGCGGGTCAGGTTGAGGCTTGCCGAGCTTAGGCTCGATCAAGCGAACCATGTCATAGCCGAGATAACCGAAGAGGCCGACTGCCATCGGCGGCAGCGATGGCGGCAAATCCATCTTCGTTGCGTTTACGAGCTGGCGTAGCGACTCCAGCGGTTTATCAGCGTGATCCGCCGGCACGAATGCGTTGGCATCGGCGCGTGCGTTGCGATTGATCTCCGCTTTGCCATCCCGGCAGCGCCAGATCAGATCGGGTTTTGCGCCGATGATCGAATAGCGTCCGCGCGCTTCGCCGCCTTGAACGCTTTCCAGCAGAAATGAATTGTCCCGGCCTTCGCCGAGCTTCAGATACGCCGTGACCGGCGTTTCGAGATCGGCGACGAGGCGCGTGTAAAGCGCTTGCGGCCGCCCGGCGTCGTAGTTGCGCGCGAATGCGGCGAAGTCCGGTTCAATTGCCATCGGTCTTTGCTCACGACCCCTCGCCCGTGACGCGCGCGACGTTCGCCTGGTTGATAGTCACGCCTTGCGCATTGCGCGCAGCCTTGGCGATGACTTCCGGAAAATCTTGACCTGCTTGCTGACCGAGCGAGCCTTCCGCGCGGAGGAACTGCAACGAGTTGGGATTGATCGGGAGATGCGCGACGCCACTGACGCGCGCGACGATATAGCTGTCGCCTTTGGCCGATGGGCCGGCGACGGTATGGCCTCCTGGAGCCGCGAAGATCTTTGCGATCAGGGCCGCGGGCAACTCCGGCGGATTGACGGCGCCCGGAACGTCGGGTCGGTTCAGCAAACCGCTTTTCTGGATAGGCACGCCGAGCGCAGCGGCGACGCCGTTCAAACTGTTCTGCGTCGTTGCTTGCGCCGACAGGCTATCGGCTT
>Ga0265338_10010688_pt1 | contig 10724 bp, 8 predicted proteins | sample 42126metaG_FD_193579 | JGI IMG/M metagenome (GOLD analysis project Ga0265338, IMG submission 193579) | Rhizosphere microbial communities from Carex aquatilis grown in University of Washington, Seatle, WA, United States - 4-21-26 metaG | ecosystem: Host-associated > Plants > Roots > Rhizosphere >... | reverse complement strand
GGGCTGCGCGCCGCGATTGCGCGCGGTGAATCCGCTGTGTTTGCGAAGAATATCGTTGCCGCATATGCTCGCAAGGAACCGGAATTGCCTGGCGCGTAGGTTGTTCTTGCGAAAATCGGCAACAGACGCTGCACTGGAAAGCCAACCTTACAGGGCGGTTTGGGAAAAGATTTGGGAGATCGAGCGAGCGCTCGATCTTTTCAATCGCAACATTGGCGATGTTCATTACTGGCCGCTATTTCGCGGACCGCTCGCGCAGCGTCTTTCCGAAGTACTCGGAATTCATTCGGCGCCCTCGTTCGCGATTCATACATGGCGCGTGAAGCGTGGAGTATCTGCACTTAAAACGCTTGCAACCGGCACTGACCGGCCTTCGAGGGGCGGTGGGTCCGTCGACTCCATTTTGATTCCGTTCTCGCGAAGGCGGCCGGACGGCCGGATCGATGTTCATTCCGCGAGACTCTTGCGCGAGGACGAACTCGGGCGATTTTTGATTCTCAACAACGGCCGCCATACCGGCGATGATGTTTGTCCGCACGTTTCATGCAATTGGGATAGCGTCCGGTTGTTGGCGCGAGCCGCGGCATTCGTATCCGCTCCGAAACTGCTTGCCGCGGCGCATAGAGAAAGTTCTGCCATCGCCTGCGAAGTCGCTAAACACTTCGGCCGGAAGCTGACGATTTCGGCCGCTGCATTGGCGCATCGGTGTGCGTCATTCGCAATCGGCCGCGGATTGGCGCGCCGTACGATAGCGCTCAGCGGCGCCAAGCGGCTCTTCATTATCGGGAGAAATTCCGCGCCGGAAGCGTTGGCGGCCTGCGCCGATCTGGCGACATCTTCAATCGAACTTCAGCATGGCGTTATTGCGCCATATAATCCGCACTATCACTATCCCGGATGCTCGCGGCGCATTCCCTATGCACCGGATTTTCTTTTGACTTACGGTCCGTTCTGGACGGAAGACGTGCAGCTTCCCGCACAGACCAAGACGATTGTGATCGGATCGAGCGCTGGCGCAGACCGCATCTCTTCCGAAAAGGTTCAGCGGCGGCTGATTGTTCTGTCGCAATGGACGATTGGCCAGCGTCTTGCGGAAATTACGCGCGAACTGGCCGCGCTGGCGCCGGATTGGGACATCGTCTTTCGCCCGCACCCGCTGGAAGATGTTCGCCGCCATGCAGCATGTTTTGCGAACGGCCCTTCGAATGTGCGTGTGTCGAACGAACGAGACAGTCTTCACGCGCTTCTTGCGACTGCGCAAACGCAACTGGGTGTCTATTCCACGGCGCTTTATGAAGGAATGGCAGCAGGCTTGCGCACCATCGTCGTCGCATTACCGGGAGCGGAGCACCTGGATTTCAATATCGCGAATGGCGATGCGGCTCTAACGCGCAACGCAACGGAAATCGCCGCGCAACTCGCGGTGGCACCCCGTGCAACCACGACGTCGCGCTACTACGCGGCTCCCGCACCTTCCATTGCCGCGTTGCTTACTTCCCATGCTTAAACGGTCATCAACGATGAGAATGAACAGCGATTTCTCATTGAAGCGAGCTTGTGGATCCGATTCCGAAAAGGCGATCGTATTTTATGTGCCCAGCCTGTTCTGTCTGCGTCTGTTCCAGCGAATGGCACCCGGACTTCAGGCACGTGGCTGGGTCGTCGTATTTCTGACCCATCGATTTTCGGTTTGGTTGCGCGCGCGGCTCGCGGGGATTCGCTGTTATTTGCCGCGGCCTGCGAATGGCCCAGTCGCGCGCCCGTATTGTTCACCGGAGAAAACTGCCGCCGTGAAATTGGGCCGCCTCTCGATTGCAGCGGCGGAGCGCGTGCAAGATGCTGTCTGGCAGGCGTTGATGGAAATTTGCGAACGGTTTCCCGTTAAGGCGATTGGTCTGTGGAACGGACTGCATGTTGAGAGCAGGGCAGCGTCGGCATTTGCGGGGGCATATACTTTGCGGACGATATTTTTCGAACTGGGAAATATCGAGCCGAAGCTCTTTGTCGATTCCGAGGGCGTCAATGCGGCCTCGCTTCTCGCGCGCCGGCCACAGATTCTCGACAGTATTTTGCCCGCACCTGACGAAATTTCTGCGTGGCGCGCGCGTCTTGTGGAGCGCTCGGCGCATGACACCAATCCGCCGCAAGCAAAGGGACTCGCGAAGATCAACTTCTGGCTTTTTCTGGACCGGCCCGCGGCCCTGCTGCTTCGCATCCCCCAACCTTCCCCTGTGTCATTCGCTAGGGCTGTAAGGCGAAAGCTTCGCTTCTGGCTGTTTTCGAAACCGCGGTCCGTCAAGCCGCTGGGGCGCTATGTATTCCTCGCGCTGCAATCGAGTACGGACACGAATGTTCTGCTTTTCTCGCAGCACGATAATTTATCCGCCATCGCGATAGCCGCGAAGCGCGCAGAGGAATTGGGTGTTCGGCTTGTCGTCAAACCACACCCCGCCGAACGCCAATCCGATTTTCTATCCGCTGTCAGCAATATCTGCGCTTCAGAAAATCACCTCCTGACAAGCTGGAACACAGCGGAGCTGATATCGGGCGCCGAAGAAATCATCGTGATCAACTCGTCCGTAGGGCTGGAAGCGAAGGCATTGGGAAAGCCCGTTACGATATTGGGCGACAGCCTATACGGCGCCTTCTCGCCGCAACAAATCGCAGCTTATGCGCTCAATCATCTTTTGGACTTCGATCCATTCGGCACGGCACTGGCAAGTCCAATTGTTATAGAGAGGATATCGGCCCTCATCGAACCAACGCCATGACCTACAAACCGCGCCAACTGTCGCCATCATAATCGAATAGTTTGAAATCCTGCCGGTATCGCCGAAACACCTTTTCCGCCAATAGTTCCGTGTAGAAAAACTCGTCGGGCCCTGGCTTCGGAAGTCTGTTGACAGCCGATGGAATGCTGGCGCTATCGATACCCGGAGCAATACGTCTGAAAACCGTGGCGATATCGGCGGAGAAGGTTTCGATCCGTCCGATGAAATCGTAACGAACGAGATTCGTCATGGCACAGCGCGCTTGCGTCATCCAATGCCAATCGGAAGCATCGTCAGCCTCTCGCGCCACAGCAGCCACGAATTCCGCAAAGCCTGCACCCGCATCAAGCCCAAGCTTTCGCGCATAGAAATCCCGATATCCAATGCCGTTGAGATCGAGGATTTTGTCACGATAGGCAGATAGCAACCGCCCATATGGATTTCGAACGAAAGTGAATCGAAACGTGTCGCGGGATTTCAGCACGCGCTTCAGGTTGGGCGCCGGCAGCTCTTCCAGACTTTTATAAGGGCCGGGCCCCAGGTTGAGCTCGGCCGTAGCGTCGTCGCGAATTCGGACGCCCTGAAGTTGCCAGAGCGCGCGCTTGATCGTGCTGTTGGCGGCCTTCGGAACGACCACGTAAAGAAAGGAAAGATCCAGCGCGACAAGCGCCATTTTCTTCAGAGATCCGTGCCGCGTGGCGCGAACGCGCATCGACAATGGTACCGGCAGATTGGTCGTGCTGATGAGATGCCTGGCGAATTGGCGCACGCAACCGTTTGGTTTTCTGGCAAGTTCGTTGGTGCTGCTCCCCAGCAACATACTTGTAGATTGTCCCCGCTTGAAAGATTCAACCAGAAATTGATTTATCCAGCTTCTGCTGGCGTTATCATTACAAAACCGACAAGGTATGATCCATCTCATATTTTCGGTTGGTCACGGCGTGCCGTCGCCATTTGTCTTCTTCGTCACTTGCGAACGAATGGTCGGGGGGCCTTCGCCAGCATGCCAAAAATCGTTGCCGAAATCGGCTGCAACCACAAAGGCGATTTCGCAATTGCCGAGGAGATGATCTCGGTCGCGGCAAAGTTCTGCAAGGTCGACGTCGTTAAATTCCAGAAGCGAAATATTGCCACGCTGCTCAGCGCCAGAGAACGTTCTGAACCGCACCCCAATCCGGCGCATGCGTATGGCGAAACCTATGGCGAGCATCGCCGGGCTCTGGAGTTCGACATTGGCCAGCACATGCGCCTTCAAGATATTTGTGCGGCGCATGGTGTCGGTTATTCGACTTCTGTGTGGGATGTCGTCTCGGCGCGTGAAATTATCGCGCTCCGGCCGCAGTTGATCAAAGTGCCGTCCGCCCAGAATCTCAACTGGGCGATGCTGGATGTTCTTTCCTGCGAATTCGGGGGCGAAGTTCACATATCGCTCGGCATGACCACGCGTGCCGAGGAAGAGAAAATCGTGAAGCTATTCCAGTCCAACGGCCGCGGACGCGATGTCGTCCTTTATGCGTGTACCAGCGGTTATCCCGTCTCGTTCGACGACATCTGCCTCTTCGAGGTACCTCGGCTTCGATCCGCCTTCGATGGAAGCGTCAAGGCGATTGGGTTTTCCGGTCACCATTTGGGAATTGCGGCCGATGTAGGCGCCCTGGCTCTCGGCGCGGCATGGTTCGAACGGCACTTCACGCTGGACCGGACCTGGAAGGGAACAGACCACGCCGCGTCACTGGAGCCGGACGGCTTGCGCAAACTTTGCCGCGATTTGCGCGCGGTTTCGCGTGCGATGACATTCAAGGCGACCGATATCCTTGAAGTCGAAAGGCCGCAACGCCAGAAGCTGAAGCGCATCGCCGGTGGCTGAGACGTCACCGCAATCCGTGTGGGCGATAATCCCCGCGCGCGGCGGCTCCAAGTCGATACCGGGGAAAAATCTTCAAAAGGTTTCCGGGAAGGCACTGATAGCACGCGCAATTCAAGCCTGCCGAAGCGCCAAGCGCGTCATGCGCGTGATTGTGTCGACGGATGATCGATTGATCGCAAGCGCGGCTAAGGCTGAAGGCGCGGAAGTTGTGGACAGGCCCTGCGACATTTCAGGCGATGAAGCAAGCTCGGAGCAGGCGCTATTGCACGCGCTGGAAATACTGGAATCGGCAGGCCGCGCATTGCCGGAGGTTATTGTCTTCGTTCAATGCACATCGCCCTTTGTAGCTGGATCCGATGTCGATGGCGTTGTTGCGGCGCTTCTCGCTGATGGTGCCGATTGTGCGCTGTCGGTCACGACGCATCACGGATTCCTGTGGCGTAAGTCGCCGGATGGCGGCATGACGGGTGTCAATCACGACCCTGCGCAGAGGTTGCGCCGGCAAGATCGAGAGGTCGAATTTCTCGAGACCGGCGCAGTCTATGCCATGCGGACGGCGGGGTTTCGTTCCGCGCGGCATCGTTTCTTTGGAAAAATTGCGACGTACAAAGTGCCGCGCTGGCGCGCCATCGAAATCGATGAACCGGACGATCTCGCCGCCGCACGTCTGCTGTCGTCGGAACCGAACGGGTAGAACGGCGACAGCAAAGTCGTATGATTCTCCGCGCAGTGGAATTTGTGCCCGCTTTTGCGAAAACCGGCTCCCAGAATGGTCTGAAGCTTTGATTTTCCTTGTGAATTGAGCTTTTTCGCCGTGTTGACCCTGCGGGTCTCGCTCCCTATGTTCCGCCCGCCTCTGGAGAGCCCGTAGCTCAGGGGTAGAGCATCTGACTTTTAATCAGAGGGTCGATGGTTCGATCCCATCCGGGCTCACCATTTTTCATTGTCCCCTTCGATCGCCGTCGTGGCGATCCGTTGTGATGAGCGTCACGCGATCCTATTGAGGTTCGCCCGTCGCCTGTCACTCTGTCCTCGGAATATCGGGGTGGGCGAACATGAGAAACGCGTTTCGGAAATTGCCTATATTTCTGGCCATGATTGCCGGAACACTAACGCTTCACGCAACGCAGGCGTCCGCAACGCAAGTTTGCGCGTGGATGAAAGAAACGCTCGGCGCCGACAGCGAATATGAATTCGACCTCTGGATGCAATCCGACTCGCATCTCGATTTTTTCTACAAAATTGGCGGGAAGGGGATCGTCACGGAAGGCTTTACCGGGAATTCGCCCTCGAGCGCCACATATTCGCTGAACCCGAACGCTCCGGAGAAGGTCTGGGGTTTCGGTGGGACACTGGAGCCGCCGGGGAAAATAGATTTCGTGGTGGAGATCCACCAAACGCCGGCGGACATATTTTCCGATGCGCCTACACGTTTGCTCGCTGAATTTTTCTTCCAAAGAAACGTGCCTGCGTCGGAAAAGCATCCACCACAGACGCTGGCGCGAAAGCAATGCGCAACGGTCAAAGACGTGCCTTAAACCGAGTTCTCCAAATTCGAATTTTCGAATATGCGAGAATATCCGCGCGTGCGGTTGACAGATCGGGACCGCTTGCGTTCATTGCGGAATGACTTCGGAAAACCGATTTCTCAACACAGGGATCGTATCGATCGATCCGCTGGTGACATACACGAAACGGCACAAGCCGACGCCCATCGGCATAGCGGGAAGCTGCCCCGAACTCTTCGAAGGCCGCAGCAGCCTGCATTTCGTCGGCCCCGTGTGGAATTACGAAGACCACGACGTAGCGGATATCGCAGTGCATTGGCGTGAGACAGCAAAAGCTTTGCCGGATGCGACCTTTGTATTCTTGAACAGCACGGACCGCGAGACCCTCGCTCTTTCGGCCGCGGGCGTTCCCGCGATCACGTGCAGCGAACTATTATTCGTAGACGACACAGTATTCAAACCATATGCGCCTGCGGACTTTTCGGGAGCCGCATTCGATGCGATCTACGTTGCCCGCCTGGAGCCATATAAGAGGCACCAACTGGCGCGCGAAATTGAAAATCTCGCGCTTATGTTCGACGCGCGGTTTGATCAGACGCAATCGGCCTACGATTTGGAGGTGACGCGCCTTCTGCCGAATGCACGCTATCTCAATTTCGAGAAGAGCGCAGGCCAATATGTTTCCCTCGATCCCGACGCGCGCGCCCAGCGCATGAACCAGGCGCGCTGCGGCCTTTGTCTTTCCAAGGAGGAAGGCGCCATGCGCGTGTCGATGGAATATTTGATGTGCGGGCTTCCTGTCGTCACAACCCGCAGCAAAGGTGGCCGCGACCGTTATTTCGCCGATCCGTATGTGATTGTTGCCGAAGACGATCCGGCGAATGTCGCTCGCGCCGTAAGAGAGATCGGGCGCCGAAAGCTCAGCAAGCTCGCGATTCGCGATCACATCATGCGGGTAGTCTCATTCGAGCGACGGAATTTTTTGAGTTTCGCAAACGCGCTGGTGCAGAAGCAATTCGGTGTCGCGAATCTGTTTTCGTCGCTGCGGCCATTCATTGAAAGCTGGCCGTTTGTCGAGCCGGAAGCCGCGTGGAGCCGCGCGCGGCTGAAACCATTTACGGAATGGCTGCGTCCGAACGCTTGAGCGCAGCCATTCGGCATTGACGGTTCAGCACCCTCCATGCCTACATGCGCCCATGGCGGCGGAGCAGCAATTTCTCAATGCGGGCATAGTCTCGCTCGATCCCCTCGTCACATATACGAAACGATTTGGAGCTTTGCCGGTTGGGATCGCAGGAGCGGTGCCGGAGCTGTTCGCGAACCGGCCGAGCCTGCATCTTGTCTCGGCCAGTTGGTTTCTTCACGATTCGGCGGTGGACGAGATCGCATCGGAAATACGGCGCGTCTCCGGGATTCTTCCGCAGGCCCATTTCATTTTTCTCGCAGCGTCATCCTACGATGCTTATCGGCTCGCAAGCGCCGGAGTGCCGAGTTTCACATGCAATTCGATAATTTTTATCGACGAGCAGGTGTTCCGGCCCATGCCGCCTTTCGACGGAACCGGCTACCGCTACGATGCGATCTACAATGCCCGGTTCGAGACTTATAAGCGCCATGAGCTGGCCGCACGCATAGACAATTTGGCCCTGATTTATGACAGGCCCCTGGCTGGCGGCGTCTCTGCTGTCGAAGCCGATGTCCGCAAACTGTTGCCCACCGCGCATTATCTCAATCATGAACTTGGGGCCGGTGTTTACAAAAATCTCAATCGCGTGGAGGTCGCGCAGCAACTCAGGCTTTCGCGTTGCGGTTTATGCCTCTCCGCCGAAGAGGGTGAGATGCGGGTGGCGATGGAATATCTCTTGTGTGGGCTGCCGATCGTGTCCACGCAAAGCATTGGCGGCCGCGATCGTTATTTTCAGCCTGCCTACGCGATTATAGCGCCCGACGATCCGGAGGCTATCGCTGAAGCCGTGAAGGAGATGTCACGGCGCAGAATAAACAAGCTCGCGGTGCGCGATCATGTCGGCCGTATTCTCGCGCATGAGCGTCAGGCTTTTCTGAAGGGCTTGAACGCGGTCGCGCGCGATGTCTTCGGCGTGTCGGATGTATTTGGCGATATGCGAGCTTTCATCCATGCCATGCCGTTTATCGCGCCATCGGAAGAATGGGGCAGGCGGCGGCTTGAAGACGTGGCGCGCGCCCTCGATGAGATCCCGCCGCGGGGAGCGGCACCCTCACGGCAAGCCATTGCAAAATCCAAAGTTGAAGATCGATACCATAAGCTGTTTTTGGAAGAGCTGGCGCTCAACGGCATTCCGGACGAGTATGAGCCGGGTGCAGGCGCGGCCAATAGCAGCCTTCTATATATCCTCGCCAGATTGATGCGCGAACTTCCGGTGCAGGACGTTGTAGAACTCGGTTCGGGTCAAACGTCGATTTTGATAGATCGCATTCGCAAAGCGAAGCACAAGGCCTTCGAAGCTCGGACTCTGGAACATGATCGAAACTGGATCGACCGGATCGGCAAGAAAGTGGATCACCGAACGATCTATGCGCCACTCCGGAAGATGGACGTGGCCGGACACGAAATCGAATTCTATGAAATAGCCAACGACTTGCCGCAGCAAATCGATTTTCTGCTCATCGACGGTCCGCCCGCCTCTTGCCCCCAAACCCGATTTTCGAGGCTTGGGGCGGCGACTCTTGTACCGCTTCTCGGTTCGGACTTCGTGATCTTGATTGACGATTCCGAGCGGGAAGGCGAACAGTTGCTGAGTGCGCTCATTGCCGAGCGGCTGTCGAGCCGGCACGCCGGCTACCGAAAGAAAGAATTCCATGGTGACAAGCGGCAAACTGTGTTCGCCGGCGGCGCCTTTGCCGATGCGATCGACTTCTGAGGTTGCCAGGTGACGCTCATCGATCTTCCGGGCGCCAACGCCGATAACCAACCTCCAACATTGTCGGTGCTGGTATGCACTTATCGGCGGCCGGACGGGATCGAAGCGTTGCTAGCGGCCCTCGTACCGCAAGTCATTGGAAATCCGGCGCGTGAAATCGTCGTGGTGAATGACGGAACGCACAGTGCGCAATACGAAGCGGCGCTGGAACCCTTCATGCCGTTCATTCGCTACCATCCACTGGAGGAAAACGTGGGCGTTGCAGCGGCGCGTAATGTCTCGGCAAGCCTGGCGCGTAAGGATTACATCGTATTCACAGACGACGACACGGTGCCGCCTTCGAGCTGGCTCGATTGGCTGTCCATGCTTCTGATCGAGCATCCGGAACTCGATGTCGTCGCAGGCACGACCGTGGCGTTGTTGCCGGACAAACCTGGATTCCTTGCGAATGTGCGCGCGACGCACCGACTTCTTCCCAGCACGGAAGATTCCGGCGGCACGATCATTTTCGCCACGGCCAACGTAGCTATCCGACGCAAATTGTTTGAAGACCTCGGCGGATTCGGATTTCCCGATTTCGTCGGCGCGGGTGAAGACACCGAACTGGCGACGCGGCTGTCGCGGCGTGGTGTGCGCAGCAAGTTCGATCCCGGCTGGACGACGCAGCACGAAGTTTCCGAGAGTTTCCTCGCGTTGTGCCGCCGCTTTCGTCACTACGGTTTCGCCAACGGCAAGCTTGCGCTGATGACGACATCGCCGGTCGAGCACGATTACATGCTCGATAGTGCCCAAACGGGTTGGCGGACGATATGGAACTGGGAATATAAAGAGCTTATCGCGCAAGCGAGAAGGCGGCACCAAAACAAGGCAGTTGCAACGCTATCCGCCGCCACCGCGTGCCTGGTAAAAATGTGTTATTGGCGCGGCGTGAAAGACGCGGTGCGATTGCTGCCGGTTTAGTTCGCGCGGTACCAGCTCTTCGCCGGAATTTTCCTCAGGCCAAAATCGATTTGATCGACTCGATGACCGCAGGTGCGCCTCTGCGGGCGAGCCCGTTGCGGGCCTCCAAGACTTTCGCCCAATGACGGGCCCGCTGTTGTAGCGCATGATCCTTGATGAAGCCGATGAGCGTCTTCGAAAGCTTCTGCTCATCAATACTTTTTTCCAGCTTCTGTCCCATGCCGAGTTTTTCCAGAACCGAAATATTGAACTCCGCCTCGCCGTGCGGAACGAGGCCGAGCAGGGGCCGGCCCGCAGACATCGCGTTCATGCAAGTGTAAACGCCGCTTTCCGAAACAATGTGGCTGGCGCGCGGCATCACCTCGCCGAAGGGCGGTGGGCTCTCATGCACGATATGACCGGCCAATGCGAGAAACCGGCCGAGAGGCGCGATGTCCCGTCCGAGATATGCTTCTATCGGAATGTTAAGCGCGACGACTGTCTGAATAAAATCGTCGATGCCGGGTACATCCATGCCGAGATACAGAAATATACGCGGAGCGACCGGAGGCTCGACGAAAGCCGCAAGGTTTTCGGGAGGCAGACACACGGGCTCGCGCCGGAATGGCGCATAGGGATCGAGCTCCTGCATACCGAACACGAAGCGCCCGCGCGTCCGGAAAAGATCGATGAGCGTGGCAGGAGGGTTAGCGCCGTGCGCTTGCATAACTGTGGCGAT
>Ga0265338_10010687_pt1 | contig 10725 bp, 12 predicted proteins | sample 42126metaG_FD_193579 | JGI IMG/M metagenome (GOLD analysis project Ga0265338, IMG submission 193579) | Rhizosphere microbial communities from Carex aquatilis grown in University of Washington, Seatle, WA, United States - 4-21-26 metaG | ecosystem: Host-associated > Plants > Roots > Rhizosphere... | reverse complement strand
CCGAAAGATGACGCAAGAAGGCTATTCCTGAAAAACTGCTAAGTGTCCCCGACCTCCGAGAGAGAGTTCGCGGAAACCCATTTGGTTACTTTATGGTTACTTTCTGAGCATCGTTTTGGAAAAGTCGGCAAGCGACGAAAAGCGCAATTCTCGCAGTCTGTCAAATTGACAATATGCGAGGTAAAATCCACCCTTATCCGTGGTTTTCAGGAGTGGTGGTAGGTGATGGATTCGAACCATCGAAGGCGTAAGCCAGCAGATTTACAGTCTGCTTTATTAACCTATAAATCAATTAGTTACGACTTATTGTATGCTTTGTGATTGCTTTATTTGCAGAATTGCCCCATATTTAGCGCACGTAAGAGAAACAACAAGAAAGCGAGCGCACAATGAAACACCGGACTGGATACCTGTTTAAACGCAACGGCAATTTTTACGTTCAGTGGAATGTCAACGGCAAGCGATTTACCAAGGCACTACGAGACAATGAGGGCAACGCCATCTCAACCCGGCGTGAGGCGGACGAGGCGCAAGCCAAACTCATGGCCAGCTTTACCGTCGCGGATGAAGCGGAAGCCCTTCAATCCATCGCCGCCAAGTTGGAAGGCCGTAAGGCGGAACTGGCGCGGATTCAGGACAGCCAGACTCCGCTCGTGGCGATTGCAACGGCATGGGCTGATTACATGGCCACGCCGAATCGCCCCGACAGCGGCGAAACCACGCTCCGGCAATACGCATTCCAGTACAAAGCCTTTGCCGATTGGATTGCAGAAAAACACCCGGAAGCGCCAGCATTGCGCGACGTGACCCGCGAAATCGCGGAAGATTACGCCGGGCAAATGAATCACGGCAGATTCTCGGCCAGCACCTACAACAAGCACTTGAACCTGTTGACGCTCGTTTTCCGTGTCCTGAAAGACAAGGCGCGGCTTTCCGGCAATCCGTGGCAGGACATCCAGCGCAAGCGGATCATCGCGCAGGGGCGGCGCGAATTGACGATGGATGAACTTCGCAACGTCTGCCAATCCGCCAAGGGCGAGTTGCGCGTCTTGCTGGCCGTCGGCGTTTACAGTGGATTGCGCCTTGGCGATTGCGCCACGCTCCGTTGGGCGGAAGTGGACCTGCCGCGCAACCTAATCCGCCGCATTCCAAACAAAACCGCCCGGCGCAATCCAAAGCCGGTCATCATTCCGGTTCACCCCATCTTGCGCGACATGCTGGCCGAAACCGCCCTTGAGAAGCGCGGGGAATTCGTTCTGCCTGAAACCGCCGAAACCTACTTGCGCCGCACCGACATGGTGACGGACATGGTGCAACGCCATTTTGAAGCGTGCGGCATTAAATCCCACAAACGCGGCACGGGTGAAAACGGCAAACGCGCCGTTGTGGAAGTCGGCTTCCACAGCTTGCGCCATACGTTCGTTTCTCTCTGCCGTGAGAGCAACGCGCCATTGGCCGTCGTCGAAAGCATCGTCGGCCACAGCAACCCCGCCATGACTCGGCATTACACGCACGTCGGCGAAGTCGCCGCTGGCCGTGCCGTGGCTGCGCTGCCGTCCATATTGGGTACCGCCGCCACGACTGCCGCGCAAACCACGCCGGAAGAAACCCTGAGCAAAGCGCGGGCCATTGCGGCAAGCATGACGGCGAAGAACTGGCGCGAGAAGCGGACCGAAATGCTGGCCCTGACGAACTGATAAAATGACAGCCTTGCGTTCCGTGGGCGCATCGCGCACTTTAGCGCACGGAAGCGATCAAGTTAAAACACCAGTGAGAACAGACGTTGCCAAAGCATTGCCAAGTGATCCGCGCGAATTGCCTGCCTACGGCTTCGCGGAAGCGGCGCACTATTTGCGAATTCCGCTGGCGACTCTGCGTTCGTGGGTTCGTGGCCGTCATTACCCCACAGAAAGCGGGAAACAATTTTTCAAGCCCGTTATCGAATTGCCCGACCCGAATTTGCCTTCTTTGTCATTTGTAAATCTGGTTGAAGCTCATGTCCTGGATGCAATCCGCCGCGAGCACAATATCCCTCTACCCAAAGTTCGTACTGCGCTGAATTACGTCAAACATCACTTGGGAGTCTCGCATCCGCTCGCCGATCAAAAATTCGAGTCCGACGGTGTTTCGCTAATCGTTGAACGCTTCGGCCAGCTTATTGCGGTATCCGAAGCAGGCCAACTGGCAATGAAAGAAATGCTCGCGGCGCATTTGCGCCGGGTTGAACGGGACACGGCGGGCATCGCCGTTCAGCTTTATCCGTTTACGCGCAAGCGCCAGGCCGACGAACCAAAAATCATTGTGATTGACCCGTCCGTTTCTTTTGGGCGTCCGACCATCATTGGAACCGGGGTAGCAACTGCGATTGTCGCGGAGCGATACAAGGCTGGCGAGTCGGTTGACGAACTGGCGGACGATTATGGCTGCAAACGGAGAGACATCGAAGAAGCCGTCCGATGCGAGCTTGCCCTCGCCGCCTGAGCCTCTGATTTTCTTTATTGACCGCTCCTTGGGCCGAAAGGTCATTCCCGCCGCATTGCGTGCCGCTGGCGAAGAAGTTCGCATCCATGACGAACATTTTCCACAGGACGCCAAAGATGAAGTATGGCTTGCAGAAGTGGGCAAGAGCGGATGGGTTGTGCTGACCAAGGACAAACACATTCGCTACCGGGCTTCCGAAATTCAGGCATTGCGTGCCGCGAACGTACGCGCCTTCGTGCTTACTTCCAGAGGGGATTTGACCGGCGCGGAAGTCAGTCAGATTTTCGTCAAGGCGCTCCCCGCAATCAAACGGCTTTGCGAGAATACGGCTCCACCTTTCGTCGCGTTGGTAGATCGAGGCAGCAACGTGAGACCGGCCCCTGGCGAAAAGCCAGAGTGAAAGCGACGACAGCGAACTGGCGCGGTAGCGGCGGCTGAATGGAAAGCGATTGATTGGGGGTCGTAACTGGGCAAGCAATCGCGGTGCGCCGCGCGGCGCTAGAGCGCAGAAGCAACCTGACATGGCCAGCGACGACCGACAGCACAACGAGCGTAAATGGTTCGCACACGCTGCCGACGAAGCCAACAGCACACCCCCAAAAAGCAAAAAGCAAACCCCGCGAAGCTGGACGCGGCAAGACACGGACGAACCACCGGCACACAACCGGCACGGGTTTGTGTCCAATCCATGTCTCGTCGGTGTCCGCACTCTGGCCGAAGTCTGTCTGGATTCTGTCCAAGTCCTGGCTCAAGCGCGTCTAGCCAAACCCCTAAGCTCGCTTAGAGGTCAGGCGTGCCATGAAAAACGAGTGGATTTTACGAATCGGCCATGCACACGCGATTGAGCGTTTTGTGTTGAACGGCGTTGAAATCGTCAACGCGCTTCAACGCATTTCAACATGAAGATTGGTGTTGACACAGCGCATAGCCGAAATCGCTACGATTGTCCGTAGGGGTAGGGCGTCCGTCCTTCAGAGCATCCACATCGGATGCACCAGAAATTGCCTCGGAGTCGAGGCAAAGGCCGTTAAGGCAAATGTCTGGACGGTCTATTGTTTCGGCGTTGTGTTGTAGCTGCCGCCGATGCTGGCGAATGCTGGCGCAACATTGTCGGCAACGTTGGAAGCAATATTGTTCCAACATTGTGTTTCACATTGGAACCGAATGCCGAAGCTGTGCTTAGGGGAGATGTCTGACAGGAATTCTTCCTGCTTGTAATCAGAATAGCCGACGATTCTTCGTCGAACAAAGGCGAGGTGAATTGACCAACGCGACACTGTTCGATAGATTCAAGGCCGCAATTCGGAGCGGTTCAGCGCCGATGAAGGCTTCAACCCGGTTGACGTGGCTACTCTCCCACTCATCGGACTTACTCTCCCACTACTCATTAAACGGTTCTCTGTCACTGCGGTAAATTGATGGCCAAGGAGTTTAGCGAAAGATGATGACGCACACAGTAGAGATAATCCGGGCGGCGCTCAAGGCCGACCCTTCGCTTGGTGCGAGCAACCGCGCTCGCCTGCTGGCGACCATTCGTAGCGGGGAGCGTCCAATGGCTGTTGAGCGTGTCACGGTCACGGAGCCGCGTTTGCTCAGACGCGCCGAAGCCGCACGCCGTCTTGGATGCTCGTTGCGGTTGGTTGACCGCCTAGCTAAGGACGGCGCATTGATGAAACGGAAACTGCCGGGGCGCAAACGCGCCGCTGGCATCCTGGAATCCGACCTGCTGGCCTTGATGGCGGACGGAGCCACGCCGGAACATGGCCGCTGCTTGCAAATCAGCCTTGAACAGACTGCCCTGCGTCAACGACACTGAACCTGTGATTTGCTCCGGTCTGATCCACCGGAGAAGCCCTGCCGGGCTTGCGCCTCATTCGCACCCCGGCGGGCAAACTAATGAGGAGTTTATGAACTCAGTTTCCGACCCCGAAACGGAATTACGATTGGCCAAAGACTACTGGCTGCAAACTGTCCAACCCTTTATTGCGGGGAGGAAGTTGCACGGTGTCGAGCTTTTCGTGGCACAAGATGCGTGGTATCTCTTGCGCAAAACTCAGAATGACGCCACCGGCCAATCAGTTGACGCTATTCCATTGGTTGACTTGACAGCAGACGAATTCCGGCAGCCAGAAGAATTGTTTCGGGATGAAAATCTGAAACCGGAAACCCTTGCCGGTATAGCTGCCCCATTGCTGCGGAAGGACACGGCGACGTTGCCGCCGATTGCCGCCGTCCAAGTTGCACATGAATTGCTGATGGCCGCTGAACGATACATCGAAAAATTACCCAAGCAGAAGACAGGCGCGGAACAGGCAGGGAATGACATGCGGTTGGCGTTAAGCCCTGTCGGATTCGCCGACATTGTAGCGAGCAACAAGAAAGACTCCGGGCAGTTGCCTTTGTTGCCGGGGGTGTACGGAAAAAGCAGGGAATTGGCCATGCCCGCGCTCAGAGCCGCCGTCAAACGGTTTCTTGTGGAGAAAGGGAGGAACCGCCCTCAGATGACGGAAGCCGAATGGAATTTTGAAGCGGAGCAAACCAAGGCGCTGGAAAAGGCTGGACGATTGGTACAGCTTGGCACCGGCAAGCCGCCGACATTTCAAGAATGGCAAAATCAGCCAGCGGAAGCCATCGCCGATGCTCTCCAAAATAGTCGAATCATCCTCCAAGACTTGTGCGACCTGCGATTCCAGCGGTTCAAGACATTTTTGGAAAAGCAGCGCCACGCCGGTTCTCAACACAATTCCAAAACCAAGAAGCGCCGGAAATTGAAGGCAACATCGAGGGCTGCGAAAAAGCGGTAACTCGCGCCCGCGAACGCGGAATTCTGTCAAAGTTTTTTTGGCTGGAAAAAAGCTAACACTGGTTCGCCTTTTCCTAACACTGGCATCCAAAAGGCCCGCTTTGGTTACGAAACGGGAACAGTCGTCTTTCGTCGCAAAAAACACCCCTATCGTAGCGGCAGCAAAAAGGCGCGAATCGCGCTCAAACGAAAGTAACAGAATATGCTGCCGACTACTATTGATTTACTGAAAGCTGGGTTGAAGGCCGACCCAACCATTTCCCCGTCCGACCGGATTCGCCTGTTAGCCACGCTCCGGGCCGGACTTGGCACGGAAGCCAAGCCTGCCATAGCGCCCGATGCCGCGCCGCGTGTGATTCGTCGGAAAGAAGCCGCTCACCGCCTTGCCTGTTGCGTGCGGGTAATTGACCGGCTGGCCCAAGAGGGAAAGCTCAAGCGCGTACGGTTGCCGGGCCGCATTCGTAGCGCCGGATTTCTGGAGTCGGACATTAACCAACTGCTCGCCGCAAATGGGCAGTAACATCGGCCATGACCACGGCGGAAATCCTGTTGCGGCTCGATCACGTTGTCAAAACCGGCAGCAGATGGACTGCCCGGTGCCCGGCGCATGATGACCACGATCCGAGTCTTAGCATTGCTACGGGTGCGGATGGCCGAATCATACTCCACTGCCACGCGGGATGCACACCGGAGAATGTCTGCGCCGCCATCGGCATCACGTTGGCCGATTTATTCGCCGACAAGCCTGAGCACAACGGCCACCCAAAACAGATCGTCGCCACTTACCCTTACCACGATTCCAGCGGCAGGCTGGCTTTTGAAGTTGTTCGGTTCAACCCGAAAGACTTCCGGCAACGTCAACCGGATGGCAAAGGCGGTTGGTTGTGGAAAATGAACGGCGTCCAAAAAGCTCTCTTTCGCTTGCCGGAAATACTGGTCGCCATCAAGGCTAGAAGGCCGATTTTCGTTTGCGAAGGCGAGAAGGACGTGCTGGCAATGGTGGAACGTGGTTTTGCTGCAACGTGCAATCCGGGCGGCGCGGGCAAATGGCAAAAAAGCTACTCGGAAGCGTTGCGTGGCGCGGAAGTCATAATCGTTGCCGACAAGGACGCGCCGGGCCGGGCACACGCCCGTAAGGTAGCTACCGCGCTAAACGGAGTCGCTGCCAGCCTCAAAGTCATAGAGTGTCCCGATGTTGGTGGAAGGCCGGTTAAAGACGCAGCGGACTACTTTGCTGCCGGGGGGCAGGCTTGCGACCTTGACCAACTGACGCAGGACACGCCGCACTTCGCGCCGGAACCGGATGCGCCTGGCGATGACCTGCAACGCGCCATCGCCGACACTCGCCCAAAAATCCGGTTGCCGGGCAGTGACCGTCTGCTTTCCGACTTTGCCCGCGACCTGGGCAATGTGCTCGCCGATAAGGATATTTTTCTACGCAACGGCGAGGTTGTCACACTGACTGACGGCGACTTGAAACCAATCACGCCGCAGTCCTTCCGCTCCTGGGCTGAACAGTTCTTTGTTGGATACCGGGCCAAGACCGTTGGGGAGAATACTTTCGAGTTCAACGTCACCATGTCGGACAACGAGGCTCGCGGCACGTTAGCCGCTCCGCAATTCCAAGAAAAGTTGCGCCGTGTACGTCGAGTAAACCGCGCTCGCCTGCCAATCATCGCCAAAGACGGCAAACTGGATTTGCTGCCGTTTGGCTATCACGCGCAAACGCAGACTCTCACGCTTTCCGATGCCGATTATGACTTGGACGTGACCCCTTACGCCGCCCGGCGAACGCTCGATGACCTGCTGGCCGAATTTCGATTCGCGGATGGCGACCGCTCCAAAGCCGTGGCAGTGGCGGCAATGCTTGGCGTTTATGCCTGCCAGCTTTTGCCCCAGAAATCCTTGCGCCCTTGCTTTATCTTCCTGGCAAACGCTGAGGGAGCCGGAAAAACCTTGCTGGCGCAAATCTGCGTTGTCCCGACTCTGGGCGCGATGCCGATTGCATCAAAGGCCGACGATGACGACGAGATTCGCAAGGCCCTGATTACGGCCATCCGCGAGGGACAACAAGTTCTTTTCTTTGACAACATCAAAGGCAGGCTTTCAAGTGAACCCCTCGAAGCATTTTTGAGTGCTCCTGTCTTTGGCGGGCGAAAGTTGGGAGTCAATGAGAATGTGACGGGCGACAACCTGGCCACGGTTTTCTGTACCGGCAACGGGATGACCGTCTCACCTGACATGCGCCGTCGTTCCTTGTTTGTCGAATTGCACTTGGAAGTCGAGCGGGCCGAAAATCGGAAGTTCTCTCGCGTTCTGGACTTGCCCGCCCTCCTTTCGATGCGAGGCAAAATACTTTCCGCGCTTTGGGCGCTGGTGCGTCATTGGGATGCCAAGGCCCGTCCTGGCCCGTCTCGTGGCCATTCTGCTTTTCCGACTTGGGCAGAGGTTGTCGGCGGCATCATTGAAGCCGCCGGGTTTAGTTGCCCACTATCGACGGCGGATGTCTCAGCTACCGCAGACCCCGATAGTGAGGACATGCGCTCTCTGGTCAAGGAAATGAGCGCCAAATCCGCGCCGTTGACGTTTGCTGAAGTTGTGACGCTGGCACAACAACACGGGCTGTTTGAAAGCATCATCGGCACGGATGCAAGTCTTGACCGCCGGGAGAAATCCGCGTTTGGCCGTTTGCTGGCCCGGTATGACCACCGGCTTGTGTGGGAGTGCCGATTCGTGGTGGAAGGCCAAGCCCGGACCCGTCGGTACAAAATCGAATCCCGTCATGGTGACATGGTCTGTCACGGTGTTTCGGACGATAAAACTTCGCTATCCGCGCGTGAGCTTGAACGGAAAGACCATAACGACCATGACAACCATTGCATTCAATGAGCAAGAAACGCCCCATCGTCCGGCCCGGCCAACAAAAGCCCTACGTCAAGGCGACGCGCCGGGAAGTTGAGCAGCGCCTTAAAGCCGTCGCCGTGTTTGACGATTGTGGGTGGGAGACATCAAGCATTGACTGGTTTTTCCAAGAAGTCTTCGGTGTTGGCCCCCGCCAGTCCGCCCGATACCGGGCACACGCGCGCGCGCACGAGGCCGCGCAAGAGGGCATTTCGGCCCTTCGGGGCGACACAGCCCTAGTGGAAATTTATTGCATATCAATGACTTATGCTCTTTGCCCGAATCGGGTTACATGACATTCAGGGTGACGCTGGGGTGTCATGCGGCAGCACCTATATGACGTAGCACACTGGCGCAAGGTGCCGTTATGGTGGTAGGTGGCTGACATTTGCGCGACATCCAGCCGCGTATTATGTTGATTGGAATATGCAAAATCTTAAACGAGATACGCTGATTAAAACGAAAATGGACCCGAAGGATTTTCGGGCGAACTATCCAATGATTAAGGTTCGTGATTGTGGTGAAGACCGTAGCTTTGAAAGCACTGCCACGACCGAAATCTTTCACGAGGATTACGACCCGGAATCGAAATTGTTCACGACGGGAATTGCGCTCCACTATCCTCGCAGGACAGAGGGTATCAAAATGACGTTTGCGAAAGTGGCGGGAACGATTAACGGCAAGTTGACTGCAATACCGGCAGATTGCTACATCCTCACCCAAGCGGATTTTGACGCGGTTATAGCGGGCAAGGTGATTGACGTTCCTGCTTGTTATTGAGGCGCAGATTGGGAAGAAAAAATGTTCATCGCACGCGCGCACGCGAGGCCGCAAAGCGGCACGTAGCCCGATAAGCTGAAAGCACTGGAATGCGGAACCCCTTGCACAACAACGAAACAGTAGTTTTTGCCCGCTTGAATTAGTGCGGTATTCTGGCCGGTTTCAGCCCGGATTTGACAGCGTTTCGACCGTAATTTCTGCAAAGCAAAGCCAATTAGACGCCGTTCTGGGCGGCTGTTTCCACGCCACTGGCCACGTCCACGTCAATGGCGATAGGCGCGGCCACACGCTGCCCTTGGCGCATGGCTTGGAGGCGCTGCAATTCGTGCAAATCCCGGTGGAACAGCCGCGACAGATGCGATTCGTAACGCATCACCTTTCCCAGCGCCTCATCGTCCGGCAGCAGGCTTTCCCGCCGATACTCCTTGAGCCTTCGCCTTGCCACCTTGAGCGAACTGAGAGCTTTCCATCCGTTGGAATTGAGATCGCCAAGCAAGGTCTGGAGAATGTTCCCGGCCCAGCCCAGGTTCTCGGCCAGAAGCTGGACTCGCTCCTTTAGCGAACCAACCGTCCATTGCTTCGGGTCTGCCGGTTCCTCGGTCTGTTCGGCGTCTTCCTCGTTGGGATCACAATCATCCGCCTCAGCGTCCATTCCGTCATCATTGGCCCTCATGTAACCTAGCAGGTCGTTTGCATCGGCCATGTCAACCGGGGTGCTGTCGTTCCCTTGAGTGAGCAATTTCGCGCATCGAATGAGGCGTTCAAATGCCTTCATTCGTAACGCGACATTCCCGATTTCATCGGCAGGATCACCTTTTCCAAACTGCTGGTCAAAACGCAGTTTCTCCCCGACCTTCACCTTAGCCTCATCTTGTTCCGACCGAAGATGCTCAGTTTCGTACCGCACGACGCGGCGCAGTCGCCAAGCTCCAAGGGTCAGCCGCTCGGCCAGGGTGGTTTCCAACATCCCTACCGGCGCGAAGCTCGCCATCATTTCGATACGAAAGCCGCTCCACTCCTGGGGAGTTTCAAACCCGGCCACGACCGGGGAAAAAGCGTAAATGCCATGCGCAATGCCGTTCCCGGCGACAGCGAGTTTCCCCGCCGTCGTGCGCGGGCCGGTGGACTTCCGCGCATTCCGCCGGTTGGCCGCCGTTCTCTTTTCGCACACTGGCGCTGTTGCGCTCTGATTCATATACTTGTCGTCGGTCAATCTATCTTAAATTCGGACATCTTGCATCTTCAAAACTCAGGGCGCACAATGCCAGGGTATTGGCCCACTGAAAAATGTGGCTGCCGACTTCGTGGACTATGTGACGGTCGGCGCGCAACGGAGCCATCACAAATTGCTTGGCTGAACGTGTCGCCCGTTTTGGCTCCGGCTTGGATTGTTGGGCGATATTCAGCGCGACATAACACTATGAAAAACAAACGCTCGTTCTCAGACGAAAACATTCGCATCAAGGCTGATGATTACCACGGGCTTGCGCATTACGTACGGACACAGCCGGACATAGCCGCCCAGGGTATCAAATCAGCAAACATCGAGTTGAACTTTGACGAAGCTCTCAAGCTATCACTGGCTATTCAGGCGTGTATGATGCAGTTGAACCGCTACAATCGGGCCACGACGGAAGGTAGCGAGATGGGATTGCTTTTGTCGATCAAGACCGATTCCAAATCCATAACAGTAATCGAGAAGCGCGTGCGCCCAGCTGAGTAGGCGGGCGTCGTTAAGCAAGAATAAAACACATTACTGC
>Ga0265338_10010686_pt1 | contig 10725 bp, 8 predicted proteins | sample 42126metaG_FD_193579 | JGI IMG/M metagenome (GOLD analysis project Ga0265338, IMG submission 193579) | Rhizosphere microbial communities from Carex aquatilis grown in University of Washington, Seatle, WA, United States - 4-21-26 metaG | ecosystem: Host-associated > Plants > Roots > Rhizosphere >... | reverse complement strand
TGACCAGTTCAGTCTGACCAGTTCGCCCACCCGGACGCGTGTCGTCCGGGTGGGCGAACTGCTGGGCGCAGCGGGGTGGTCGCCGGAAATAATCCATTCCCGTATTCGCCGTGGCGCGCCCTATGCACTGCGCGCCCGGGGGGGTAATCTGAAGGAAGTTGCTCCGGACCTAGGCGGCATCTGCGAAGTTGAGCAGGTGCGCAGGCCGGAGTTTTTTTTCGTGCACTGACTGGTAACAAGCGTTATGGGAAAAGGAGGGCGAAAGCCTGCCGGGGTGTCTCGTTTTCTGCGGATGCCTCAAGTACAGCGGGTGGCTCACCAATTTGATGGAGCGCTCAACCGCTGTTACGCATGCCGCTCGACGTAACCGGCCGGAGCTGACGGAAAGGACCACCATGCCTGCTTCGCGCACGGCCGGCGAGTACGACGGCACGGGGCCGTTTCCTGGCGGCGACGCCGGGCCCCGCACCCTGCAAGGAAAAGTTCAGGTCGCAGTGACCGTGGCGATCGTGCTGGTACCGTTCGCCGGGCTGGCCGCCGCCGTCTATCTGGCCTGGGGGCACGGCATCGGCCTCGCCGATGTCCTCCTCGCGGTCGCCTTGTACATGATCACCGGGCTCGGGGTGACCATCGGCTTTCACCGCCTGCTGACCCACCGCGCCTTCACCGCCGCCCCCCGGCTGCGGGTGGCGCTGGCCATCGCGGGCTCGATGAGCTTCGAAGGCGACGTCATCGGCTGGGTGGCCGCGCATCGCCGTCACCACGCCTTCACTGACCGGCCGGGCGACCCGCATTCCCCGTACCGGTACGGAACCAGCCTGTCCGGGCAGCTCCGCGGCCTGGCCGACGCCCATGTGGGCTGGCTGCTGCGGGACGATCCCAGCCCGCCTGCGCGGTACGCCCCTGACGTCATGGCTGACCCCGCCATGCGGGCGGTCTCGCGTGCCTTCCCGGCCCTGTGCGTCGTGTCGCTGGCCGTGCCGTTCGCGGCCGGGTGGGCGATCGGCGGCACCTGGCAGGCCGCCGTGGCCGCCCTGGTGTGGGCGGGACTCGTCCGCGTCGCCCTGCTGCAGCACGTCACCTGGAGCGTCAACTCACTGTGCCACGTGTTCGGGACGCGCCCGTTCATCACCCGCAGCCACGATCGGGCCACCAACCTCTGGCCGCTCGCCCTGCTGTCGTTCGGCGAAAGCTGGCACAACATGCACCACTCCGATCCGGCCTGCGCCCGGCATGGCGCGGATCCCGGCCAGATCGACATTTCCGCCGAGGTCATCCGGGTCTTCGAGCACTTTGGCTGGGTCACCGGTGTGCACTGGCCCGACCCCGCCCGCCTCGACAAGCATCGCCGGGTCCAGGACCTGGACCTGGACCAGGAGCTGGACCTGGACCAGCCACAGCGGTCCCTCGCGTCGGCTGACCGCTGAGTTGCTGATCGATGTCCCCGGGCCCGCACGCGCGACCAGTGGCGGGCGCTGGGCGCGGGGACATGCCAGCTAACCGGGCAGCCGGCATCTGGGGTCTGGTGGCGGTGCAGGCCGGCATCCGTGGTGCGCTCGTGTCCGCCGTGGACGTCTGCACTGCATCCCTGGCGGCGGTAGCGGTCAGCGGCGCGGCGCTGACCGCCGCGGCCAAGGCAGGGTCAGGACACGTCATGTGCGCGACCGATGCGCTCAGCGAGCAACTCGCCGAGCTCGAGCTGACGCTCGGCGAAGGACCGGGCCCGGATGCGGCCGCCGCTGGCGGCCCAGTGCTCGCCTCCGACCTCGCCGCCCCGGCGGTCGCGGCCCGCTGGCCTGGTTTCGGGCCGGCCGCCCAGGGCGCGGGCGCCGCGGGGATTTTCGCGTTCCCCTTGCAGATCGGGGCGATCCGGGTCGGGGTGCTTGAGATGTACCGGCGCCAGGCCGGCCCGCTGACCAACGATCAGCTCGGCGACGCGCTGGTCTTCGCCGACACCGCCGCGGTGCTGCTGCTGGAGGGCCAGGACCGGGCCGCCGGAGCGACCGGGCCGCTGGCCGGCCCAGGTGGGCAGCCCCCGTATCTCGCGCGGCACCGGGCGGAGATCGACCAGGCCACCGGGATGCTCACCGAGCAACTCGGGGTCGACATCGAGGATGCGTTCGTGCGGCTGCGTGCGTACGCTTATGCTGAGGGCCGACGCCTAGCCGATGTGGCACGGGACATCGTGGGCCGCCGACTGCGGCTGGAGTCTGAATTGGACCTGCCTGCGGGTGGTGGGAAGTGAGCGACCGATGGCCGCTGAACGCGCAGCCTAGTTGCTGCTGCGGCAGCCGTCCATGACTATGAGCAGGTGAGTGGGATGGATGGACAACTGCTCTCGGAGACTTTCGTCGAACTGGCCGACACAATGGTCGTTGGCTTCGACGTCATCGACTTCCTGCATATGCTCACCGATCGCAGCGTGCAGTTGCTTGACGCGTCCGCGGCCGGGCTGCTGCTGGCTGACCCCCGCGGGGAGTTGCGCGTCGTGGCGGCCTCCAGCGAACGGGCGCGGCTCCTGGAACTGTTCCAGATCCAAAGCGATCAGGGTCCCTGCCTGGACTGCTTCCGCAGCGGGAAGCCAGTCGTCGTGGCCGACCTGAGCACCGAGACGCGGCGCTGGCCGCATTTTGCGCCGGCCGCGCAGGAAGCCGGGTTCGCCGCCGTGCAGGCCCTGCCGATGCGGCTGCGTGAGCAGACCATCGGCGCGCTGAACCTGTTCCGCGCCGCTCCGGGGATCTTTGACCCGGCGGACATGCGGGTCGGCCAGGCGCTGGCCGACGTCGCCACCATCAGCCTGCTCCAGGAACGCAGCCTGCGCCGCAGCGAGACCCTCAACGAGCAGCTGCAGGCCGCCCTGAACAGCCGGGTCACCATCGAGCAGGCTAAAGGGAAGCTGGCCGAACGCCTGCAGCTGGACATGGACCAGGCGTTCGCCGTGCTGCGACGTTATGCGAGAACCCGCAACCTTCGGCTGTCCGACCTGGCCCGGGCCTTCGTCGACGGCTCAGAGACCTTCCCCGACCTCGTCGAGCCGGGCGGTAAGGGGCTGGACCGCTGATGCCTGGGTGGTCGAGGCCATCGCCGGCTGGCCGGCCACCCGGCCGACCGTATTGAGGTAGCGCAGCGCCTGGGCGTAGGAGCCGACCAGGCTGGCCTCGCAATACGGCAGGTCCCGCTGCCGGCAGAAGGCCGCGATCAGGCTCTGCGAGTGGCGCAGGTTGGGCCGGGGCATCGAGGGAAACAGGTGGTGCTCGATCTGGTAGTTCAGGCCGCCGAGCGCGAAGTCGGTCAGCCAGCCGCCGCGCACGTTCCGGGAGGTGAGGACCTGCCTGCGCAGGAAGTCGGTCTGGTCATTGGCGTCCAGGATGGGCATCCCCTTGTGATTGGGCGCGAACGAGGAGCCCAGGTACAGGCCGAACAGGCCCTGCTGCACCACGATGAACACGACCGCCTTAACTGGTGAGAGCACCAGGAACACCATGGCGAGATAGCCCGCGATATTGACCGCGAGCAGCGCGGCCTCCCAGGCCCGGTAGCGGGCGCGGCTGGCCAGAGCGCGGATGCTGGACGCATGCAAGCTGATCGCTTCCAGCAGCAGCATCGGGAAGAACAGGTAGGCCTGGAACCGGAACACGAGCCGGGCCAGGCCTTTGCTGGCCCCGGCCCGGGTGGTGGTGAAAGCCAGCGCGCTGAGCATGATGTCGGGGTCTTCGCCCTCGGTGTTGGGGTTGGCATGGTGCCGGTTGTGCTTGCTGACCCACCAGCCGTAGCTCAGCCCGATGCCCAGGTTGCCGAGCAGGATGCCGAGAACGTAATTGGCTCGCCGGGAGCCGAAGATCTGCCGGTGCCCGGCGTCATGGCCCAGGAAGCCGATCTGGGTGAACACGACGGCCAGGAAGGTGGCCACGGCCAGCTGCCACCATGAGTTGCCGATCAGGACGAAGGCGGCCCAGCCGGCCGCCAGCAGCGCCGCGGTGACCGTGATTTTCCAGATGTAGTAGCGGGGCCGCCGGTCAAGCAGCCCAGCACGCTTGATCTCCCTGGACAACTCGGCGTATTCGCTGCCGCGCCGCGAGGGGGGCGACGCGGGCTCGGCTGATGAGGGGGGCTGCGGCGGGTGGCGCCGGACCAGGCCAGGGCCGGTGTCGGTGGATCGCATCGCGGACTCCTGAGCAGTACATGGTGGGCCGGACTTGGGATGTACCGCCGGGGTCTGGAGCGGACTGGGCCAGCCCTGCGATCCGGGTCGTGTAGCGCCGATGGGTCGAAACTGGCTTCATCCGAGATTACCTCCCGCCCCCGGTCACGGCGACCCAGGCTGATGGTCTGCTGGATGATGTCTGCGCAGCGGCCTGATGAACCCGCAGGCAGCGGCCGGACGTTGGAATTGATGTGGAGACCAGCGCCGGCGATTGCGGGCCGATCCGGCATGCGCTTGGCGTCTATGTCCTGGGCGCCATTGAGCCTGCCGATCGCGCGCTGGTGAGCAGCCACCTGGCCTGGTGCCATGACTGCCGGGATGAACTGGCCGGACTGGCCCGCATGCCAGCCTTGCTCGACCGGGTTCCGCGCGCTGAGGCGTACCGGATCTGCCGCGGCGAAGCCTGACGGGGGAGTCCGCGGACACTGGAAAGCGGACACTGAAACCCGATATGCGAGTTTGTGATTCGAAGAGTGCAGACTCGGCAGCCTGTTTGGTCCTATCATCAGCCCATGTGGCCGCCCGGTTACGGAGCGCGGCAGTGGCCCGCTGGCGTCTCCGGCATCCCGCCAGCCGGCCCTGCGGCGACGACGCTGAACTCGGCGGCGGTCCGGACCGCGTCGATCATCCGGTGTATCGCGATCGCGTACATCGCGGTGCAGGTGGTCATCTGGCACTCGTTCTACGCGGCTGATCCGTGGCGGCTGGCCGGGCCGGTCGCCGCCGTGGCCTGGGCGACCGCGCTGGTGGCCGGGCTGCTGCGCCGCTGGCCGGGGTGGCCGCTGGCCGGCCTCGACTCGGCCGCGCATGTGGCGCTCGCCCTGTCCGTCATGTGGTGCGTGCCTCCGGCCATGCGCGGCGACACCGCCAACTGGCTGTTCATCGTGATGGCGGCCCAGCTCGTCGTCCCGGCCTGGTTCGCTCCCGGCGCGGTGCTGGCGCCGCTGGCCCTCGCGTCGGGCGCGGCCTACTGGGCCGGCGCGGCCGTGGCCGGCTCCGATGGCAACTCGCCAGCGGCCGCCGGCCTGCTGCTGCTGGCCGTCGCCGCCGCGGTCTGGTGCGGGTACCGGATGCTGCGGCGCCGGGCCGCCCGGGCGGACGCTGCTCTCGCCCAGGCGGACCGGGAAATACGCGAGCAGTACGTGGTCCTGTCCCGGAACACCGAGCGCCGCGAGCATGAGCGGCTGTTGCACGACACGGTGCTCAACACGCTCACCGCGCTCGCCCGCCCGCGCAGCGGCCGCCCGGGCGAGGTGGTGGGCCGGTGTCAGCGCGATGTCACGCTGATGGAGTACGTGCTCCGCGATTCCGGCGAGACGGCCGAGTCGGCCCGCCGGCCGTACGGCGGGCTGCTCATCGGCATCGAGGCCGTCGCCGTCGAGATGCGCGCCCGCGGCCTGGACGTCCATGTCGAGGTGTCGGCCGCGGTGCTGGCCGCCGCCGGGCCGCCGGGCGAGGCCGCCAGCGCGGCTGGACCTGGACCTGGTGCCGGGACCGGACCGGACGTGCCGGTGCCGGTCGCCGCCGCGATGACGCACGCCGTGCGCGAGGCGCTGGCCAACGTGGCCAGTCACGCGGGGACTGACCAGGCCTGGGTGGAGGTCAGCCTGGCGGCAGGCCGCCGGGACGCCGGGGAGCCGGACGGCGTCCAGGTGATCGTGCGCGACGCCGGCGCGGGCTTCGATCCGGCCCGCGCCGACCCGGCCCGGCTGGGCCTGCGGCGATCCATCATCGAGCGCCTGGCCGACCAGGGCGGGCAGGCGTCGGTGCGGTCGGCGCCGGGCGAGGGCACCGACGTGAGCCTGCGCTGGGCCGCGCCGCCTGCTGGCCAGGGGGCTGTCCCGGGCGGGGGCCCTGGTCCGGGGGGACCGGGCGCGGCGAGCGGCGACCAGGTGGTGCGGGAGGCGGCCGAGTCAGAACTACCGCGGATGGCTGGCACGGTCGCGGTGATCTGGCAGTTCACCCTCCTCGTCCAAGTGCTGATCTATCTGCATGATTACCGGCGTCCGGCCGTGTCGCTGGCGGTGTGGCTCGGGCTGCTGGCGGCGGCCGGATGGCTGGTGCCACGGGCCCGCGCGGGTGGCCTGACGCGGCGAGATGCGGCCGTCGCCATCGCGATCGCCGTCGCCGCCGTCAGCGTCGTTGGCTGGGACCGGCGTGCGGGCGGCACCGGCACCTCGGACTGGTCGGTCGTGGGAACGTGCTGGATGCTCGCCATCATCGCGCTGAGCCGCCCAGCGTGGGAATGGATTTGCGGTGCGCTGCTCGTCTTCGCCGGGCACACCGTCTTCTTCATCCAGCGGGAGGGCGTGACCTCGCTCGGGCTGGCGCGCCTCGGGGCCACCGCCTACACCCTGGTGGTGATCCTGGTCGTGTTCGCCGCCCTGCGGCCGGCCCTGCGGGCCCATGCCCGGATAGCCGCCCGCCGCGCCGCGCTGGCGAGCCGGTCGGCGGCGAAACGCGCTGCGGCGGCGGCGGTGCATGAGGACCGGGGCCGCCGGCTCGCCCTGCTGGAAATGGAGGCGCTCCCGCTGCTGCGTGGCATCGCCGGCGGGACGCTGAACCCCGCCGATCCCGGCGTGCGGGAGCGATGCGCCAGGCATGCGTCCACGCTGCGGCGCGCCCTGGCCGACCGGCCACGGAAGGCGGGCGGCGTGCTGGCCGAACTGGAGCCTGCCCTGCGCGCCGCCCAAGCGCGCGGCCTGCCGGTGGAGGTCCAGGTGGTGGGCGACCCGGGGCGCCCGATACGGGAGGTGGCGGGCGCGACCCTGGCGGCGGTCGATGGCGTGATGAGCGCGCTGCCGCCGCACCCGGTGATGCTCACCGTTCTCGCCTCCGACGACGACGTGGAACTGTACGTGACCTTCGACCGGCCGCCGTCGGCCACCCCTGACGTAGCCGAACTGCGGAAGAAGGTGCCAGCCACGGCCCACTGGCAGGCCACCGTGGACGTCGACGACACCGGCTCGGGATGCCTGGAGGTCCGGTGGGGGAAGGCGGCGGCGTGACCGAAGTGACGGGCGGCGGGGCGGGCGTCATCGACGTCGCTGCGGTGGATGACCACCCCATCGTGCTCGACGGTGTCACCGGCTGGGTCACCGCTACTGAGAGCGGCATCAGGGTGGTTGGCACCGCGGCGACCGTCGACGAGCTCCTGGCCGGGCCGGGCCGCCACGCTCACGTGGTTCTCCTGGATGTCGAGCTGGGCGACGGGACGACCGTGCAGCGTAATGTGGCCGCGATCCTCGCGGCCGGCCCGGCCGTCCTGGTGCTCGCCGCCTCCGACAAGCCGGTCTCGGTCCGGGCCGCCATGCGCGCCGGGGCTCTCGGTTATGTCCTGAAAAATGAGGAGACCTCCGAGGTGCGGGCGGCCATCAAGGCGGTCGCCTCGGGACAGGACTGGGTCTCTTCCCGCCTCGCCTACATCTTCGCCACCGACGACGCCCCGGACCGGCCTGAGCTGAGCCCGCAGGAGGCCCGGGCGCTGCGGCTGTACGCCACCGGCATGCCGATGAAGTCCGTCGCCCGCAGGATGTCGATCAGCGAGGAGACGGCCAAGCAGTATGTCGGCCGGGTCCGCGAGAAGTACAGCCGAGCAGGCCGTGCGGCACCTACTAAATTGGACCTGTACTATCGAGCCGTCGAGGAAGGGCACCTCCCTCCTCTCCCCTAGCCACGGATCCCCCCCCGGGTTTAGGGGCATCGGGAGGCACCCGTCCTCGACGCTGTTCTCGTACTGAGCGATCATATGGCGAATACGTCGGGCGAGTCATGACCCCTTCTCGGGGGTCATGACGGGTGATCGGGTGGTGGCGACCAGCCTGGCCTGGACATTCATCTCATTCCGCTATTGTGTAACGTTTACATTACTGTCCGGCCGCTCAGAACGGGCAGTTGTGGCAATGGCAGCGGTGGCTGGAAAATGGCCTCGCCGCGTCCAAGATCGTTACTCACGGTGGGCTGGCGGATACGGCAGCGCCGGCCCGGTCGGCGGTGTGCGCCAGCGGTGATCGCGCTGAGTGCGCCGCCCGGCCCGCTGAGTCATGGATCATGAATGACCACGGAAGATATCCTCGTGACGTGCTGACCCGGTGGTCCCGCCCGGGTTCCAGGCACTCGCGGCGCCCCGCCGCCGGGCGCCGTTCCATTGCCCGGCCGTCCTATTCATGATTGACGGCAACTTCCGGGCCGCAGGAGCCCCGGCGGCCAGTCCGGTAAATGGCGCGGGCATTCCGCGTCGAGCGGCAGCCACGGGTGCCGGGATCGGCGGTCCTTTGTCCGGTCCGCTGTCGGCGGAGTTGGCTGGGAGGCTTGGATAAATCTTGATAGCGCCGCCCCCCGTGACTTCGGCCAGCCAATTAGGGCGGCACAATTGACCGGCCGCCGGGACAGCCCCAGTGGCCGTTAACCCCAGCGGCCGCGGCCGTCAGTGGCCGCGGCCGTCAGTGCCGCGGATCAGAGCTTGGCCAGCAGTTGGGTCATCAGGATCCGCTCGGTGGCGAGCCGGGTGGGTGCCGTGACGAAGACCGCGATCGAGCCCTTCCGGGCGGCGAGGGTGTTGCTCGCCCGCTTCCCGGTGCCGGTCGTTGCGTAATAGGCCTGATCACCGAGTCCGCCCACGCCACTGACCGACTGGTGCAGGCTCACCAGCGACGTCCGGCTCTGGGTGAACACACTGGCGGTCTCGCCGACCTGGAAGCGGACCAGGACCTCGTACTTGCCCAGGTAGGCGCAGACCGACACCGGCCCGTCCAGCGATGCCACCTGCTTTCCCAGCGACAGCCCCAGCGCTGAGCCGACCATGGACGACGGTGCCTGCGCGCAGTAGGGGGCGGTGCTGGCGACGGCGGCAGCGGATGGTGGCACCGGGCTGTTCGCCGCGCTGTTCGCGGCCGCGCTCCGGGCGGCGGCGCTATTGGCGCTGCCCGCGATGGCCGGCGTAGCCCCGGCGGACCCCGAGCAGGCGGCGAGCATGCTCAGGGCCAGGCCTGCCATGGCGGCAGCGGTGATCTGGCGCACGTCCACAGCCGGTCCCTCTCCACGTCGCGCAACTGGGCAGCCTGATGGTAAAGGGCAGCGGGGATGAGCGCCCGCGCTCAGTGCGCCGCCGCCGAGCCGGGGACGGATGCCCAGGTCAGCGGATCGTGGCTGGTGCCGTTGGCACGAACGTTTCATGGCCTGCGGTGACCCGCCCGCCGGGCGGGTGCTGACCCGGGGCGATCAGCGGCGGGACCGGGGTGGGCTGCGCGGCGATCAGGGCTACCGGCGATTTACTCCACCAGCGACCGCGTAGCCGAGGTAGGAGGCGATGTCCGCCAGCATCTTCGGCGGCAGCGTGGCCAGATCCGGAAGCTCGTGCCGTGCCATGGCGATATCCCCCAGGAAATTGCTGGCCGCCGTTTCTGCGCTGGGATTACCGGAATCGAGATCGACGTACAGCTGAATCCCTCTGGCTATCGCGGAAAAGTCAGCGGCCGCAGTGCTGCATTCGTGCAGGTGCGCAGCCATCGCGTAGGCCACGCGATGGAACGCCTCTGGGCTGTCGGCCAGGAAGAGCTTCGTCTCCAGGTCATCAACAAATTCGTGGTGCTCACAGCGGCCGAGCAGCTCATGTGACCCGGACCTGACCGCGAGCTGCTGGATGCTCCTGCGCAATCTTTGCTGCAGGTCTGACGCGCTCCAGTGCTCCCCGGAGCTCACCTCGGGTGAATCCTTGTGCATGCGCCCTCCCTTGGTCCTGGGACCCGACGCTGCTGGTCGGGCTGAAGTTCGTCGCGGCGGTCCGGCACGGCGGCCCGGCACGGTGGTCCGTCACGGTGGCCCGCCGCGGTGGCCCGCCGCGTGGGTCACCCTGCCCCCGCGTCACACTCGCCGCCGCCTGACCCGATCCAGTGCCTGACGCACCGATGGGACAGCCGGACCAGCGGCGCGGCGGTTTTGCGCCGAAATATAAACCTGGTTCGTGTCCGCCCCGATGGGCATCTGATATGCCCTTTCTCGCGCCGCTCATCCGGTCACTCGTGGATTGAACGCGCGAGTGCCTGAACACGCGAGTGGCCGGAAGCGTAACGCAGCGAACAGCTTCGCGTACTGGCTTCCGCGGAGTGCGAGACCGGCCACCGGGTGGCCGGTTATCCTGCGCTCAGGCCACCCTGGCCGGCTGGGCGCACAGGGTAATTCAGGCACCAAGTTCCCGGTCTGGAATAAGTTCCTGTTGTGCATGGATCACGGTAATAGCCCGGTATTCTGCGCCGATGAATTGGCCGGCACGTCGGCGGTTTGGCCGCCACGACGCCGGTGTCCGCGGCCGGCCCAGCGCCATCCCCCATGCATCGCGATCGGCCGCTCAGGCGAGTCGGGCCCGGTCTGACGATCAGCTGCGCCCGGGGCGTGCCGCCGTGCGTTTCAGCCCGGATTTCACCGGTGCCCCCCGGCTGGCCTGCGCTTGCGCGCGGCTGGGCGCACGGCGGCCGCAGGCCCGTTGACGGCTCAGCGGCGTGGCGGCGCGGAGCAGGTTGAGC
>Ga0265338_10010685_pt1 | contig 10727 bp, 10 predicted proteins | sample 42126metaG_FD_193579 | JGI IMG/M metagenome (GOLD analysis project Ga0265338, IMG submission 193579) | Rhizosphere microbial communities from Carex aquatilis grown in University of Washington, Seatle, WA, United States - 4-21-26 metaG | ecosystem: Host-associated > Plants > Roots > Rhizosphere... | reverse complement strand
GAGCGGCCCATCCTTGTGGCCGGTGGTGGCGTCCGCGCGTCGGGCGCTGCAAAGGAGGTACGGGAATTGGCGCGACGGCTCTCAATGCCTGTGGCCACCTCTCTGAGCGGCAAGGGCGCCATCGTAGAGTCCGATGCGCTGGCGGTTGGCGTGGTGGGAGAATACTCGCGCGAGTGCGCGAACCGTGCGGTGTATGAATCAGACCTCGTGGTCTATGTGGGCAGCCTGACCGGGGGGCTCGTGACCAGAAACTGGAGTGTCCCGCCGCTTGCCGCGCCGGTCATTCACATTGATATCAATCCTGAAAATATCGCACGGAATTATCTTCACTCGATCGGCCTCTGTGGCGATGCACGGACGGTATTGCGACAGTTGCTTGCCGGTATTAAAGGCGGCCGCAACCGTGATGCCTGGCTGAAGCGCATCGCTGAGCTGAAGACCGAATGGTTGCAAGGGGCTGCCTCAATGGGACATTCTGAATCGCTGCCTGTCCGACCAGAACGGCTGGCACGTGAACTATCGCAAGCCCTTCCTGAGAATGCGATCATCGTTGGCGATACCGGTCATGGAGCAGCGTGGCTGGCGCAGTTTGTCGAAGCCTCGCACCCGGATCAGAGTTTCATTCGCTGCCATGGATCGCTCGGCTGGAGTTTTCCAGCGGCGCTCGGCGCTCAATGCGCAGCGCCAGATCGACCGGTCATCTGCTTTTGCGGCGATGGCGCCTTTTACTATCACCTGTCGGAACTGGAGACGGCGGTGCGGTACGGCATCAACGTTGTTACCGTGCTCAATGACAATGCAGGGTTCAGCCAGGAGCAGGCCCTGTGGACCAGCAGCGCAGAGCTGACCAGGAACTGGAAATTCAGCCAGGTTGATTTCGTCGCCTTGGCGCAGGCCTTTGGTTGCGCGGCAATTCGCGTGACCACAGCGTCTGAGCTGCAGCCGGCCCTGCGCAGAGCACTGGACATGCGCAGGCCGGTGCTGATTGATGTTGCCACGGACGATAAGGCCTTGGCGTTGACGGGCTGGGGACCCGAGGGCATGCCGCCGCTGTTCTCGAACGCTCACTAGCCAGACGCACTGGCGGCGCCTCTCCCATGCGCCGCGCTCAGCAAGTTTAGCGTCTCTCGGGCAAAGCCTCGACAGCCTGGCGCATGGTTCTGGCGATATCGTCCTGCCAGTCTGCCATCAGGCGGAAGCTAGGCTTGGAGCGACAGAGTGCTTCCGTTTCACGGCGGATGACATCGTCGGATTTGTTGAAGTCGATTGCGGCGATGAAGGGTTGCGTGATGTACCAGGGGGTATGCGTATACACTTCAATCCGGTTCTCCTCCGGATCGCGGAAGTAAACGGACCAGGCGGTTCCATGGGTGATGGGGTCGACCTGCGACAGCTGTTCCGCCTGCAAAGCGAAGTAGGCGCGCCGAACTTCGGCCAGTGAATCAGCGCAAAAAGAGATCTGCTGAATGGGCGTATTGGTGGGGACGACGGCCGGTCGGGAGACGAGCACGAACTGGTGATGCTCGGATGGATCACGGCTCAGGAATACCGCTCGACTTTTCCCATCGGGGTCAAAGTCGGCGTCGGTGACCACAAAGCCCAGAACTCGCTGATAGAAATCAGCCATCCGCGCCAGATCACGTACGAACAACCCCACATGCCCCAGCCTGAGTCGACTGAATTCGCTCATACGGCGCTCCTGGGTCGCTGCATGTGAGCGTGTCGAGCGCTTACCGAGGCCTCCTGTCCGTCTCCGCGGACCTGCTTCAGGAGTTGATCCGTATCCTCGGGCGCTTTGTTCCCGCGCCACGCGACATGCTGGTCCGGCCGAATGAGGGTGAAGGCACAAGGATAGAGGTCTTCTCGCAGTTCCGATGCCAACCCTAAAATAGTCAGGGGCACGTGCTGGCGTTTGGCCGCAGCGACAAACTTTTCAACGGACTCGTCGTCGGTCGCAGCGTGGTGAACCAGCGCGAACCCGAGGCCAAAGGCGTCATACAGTGAGCTGCCATCCGCCAGCCACAGGTGCGGCGCGAGGCAACCTGGATAAGAGCTGGGCGTGTAATTTCGATAGTGCTCCAATGGCGGGACGCCCGATTCTTTAGTGACGATCGGGGAATCCGTATAGCGATCGCCCAAGACCACACCCAGCGTATGGTACTCGCGATCTTTTTGTTGCTTGATGAGTTCTCCCAGGCGCGCTCGCGCCTGCTCGCCCGTCACTCCGGGTGCTTCCAGATCATCGGGCTTGATCCTGGCGTTGCGAACCGCGTCGACGAAGGAGTAATTTTCGATCGCTTCACGCAGAACGCGCAGATGGACCTTCTTCCTCTCCACTTCATAGGTTCGGAGCAGTTCCGGTCCACCCCAGCCCTGCAGGGTCGCGGCCAGCTTCCAGCCGATATCCACGGCATCACCAATCCCGAGGTTCATACCGTAGCCTCCTGTCGGAGGCCTGACTTGACAGGCATCTCCGGCCAGCAGTACCCGTCGATCGGCGTAGCGCTCTGCCAAAAGGGCACGCGGTGACCAGGTACTACGACAGATGACTTCAACCGGCGTTCGCGCTCCGATGGCCGCCTGGGCAAAACCGATCAGGTCAAACTCATCGGCAGTGCCTTGCCACTGCTGTGGGAAAGCGTTGATAAACCAACGGTCGTCAACATCGAACGGGCCCATCCCTGCCGAGACTTCTGCATTGACGACCTGATAGATCACAGCCGGGCCTAAGCTGATCAGCTGCGCTAGCCCGGGGACCCGTATCAGCGCATTGATGTTCGTCCCGCTCGCCGGGGCGTTTGGCAGCTCTGCCATGGCGATGTCGCAAAGCGTTCTGACAGTGCTGCGCGCACCATCCGCCGCGACCAGGTAGCTGGACTCTATATACCGATCACCCTGCGCGCCGGTAACCACCGCCTCGACGTGGTGGCGTGTCTGCGTCAGAGACTGGAATCGCGTTCCCAGCAGCAAAGAGACTGACGGCAATTGGCTGGCGCGGGCGCGCAATACGTCTTCGATTCGATACTGCGGTAGCCATGCCGCTCCGTCCGGAAATCGGTCATCCTCGCCGCGCTGGGTGCTGAAGGCATTCTCGAATCGCGCGATTTCGGCTCCGGTCAGCCGCGTGGCGAATATGACATTCGACGGATAGTCGGCGCCGAGCGGGATGGCCGAGCGGATGGCCGCTGCGAGCCCCCAGCGGCGCATATGTGCCATGGCTCGGGCGTTGATCATCTTTGAGCGTGGAGCCTGGAGCGGCCCGAGAGGCTCGTTCTGTTCGACCACCACGCAGCGGATATCGCGTATGCCCAGCTCGACTGCGAGCGCGAGACCGACGGGGCCCCCGCCAACGATCAAGACCTGGGTGCGCGATGTTCCGCGTTGACTCATGGGTGGATACGCGCACGGTGTCTCGGGGATTCCCCCCGAGCGATCCGGGCCGCAGCAGAGATTGTTGAGATAATGTGTCCATGTTGCCGAAGCGGCGGACCGGGGAGTAGCACAATGATTCTTGCCCCATATGCCAATTCTCGATAGGTCTGACCGACCTCAATGCTGGAGCTGGTTCAGAGCAATTCAGTGGTGACGACAGGAGCACTGCGCGCTCGAGCGGCGGACGGCCAGATGAGGGCGGGCTCTGTGTCACGCCTGTGTGAGGATGTTAGCATTTGTGCAAGAGCTGACATTTCGGTGCTGCTCCCGATGGCAGTGAGGACGGAAGTGAGCCGGAATGCAACATGAAACTGGCCACACTGAAGAACGGTAGTCGCGACGGGCGTTTGGTAGTGGTCTCGCGTGATCTGCGTGAGGCGGTCGATGCAGCGTCTATCGCTCCCACAATGCAATTTGCGATCGAGCATTGGTCGTGGGTTAGCGACCAGCTCGAATCCCTTTATCGCGCGCTCAGTGATAACAAGCAGCCGCGGGCGTTTGCCTTTGAGCCGTGCGACGCCATGGCCCCCTTGCCACGGACGCAGCAGTTTGTCGATGCGTCAGCGTTCCTGAATCACGGCGAGATCCTGTCGCGAGCAATGAATGTGGCACCCAAACTTTTGCCCGGTATACCCATCATGGTGCAGCGGCAGGGTGATGAATTCCTCGGTCCCTGTGATGATTATCCGTTGCGGACAGAACGCGATAATGCGGATCTGGAGGGAGAATTCGCTGTGATCCTCGATGACACCCCGTTTGGCTGCGCGGCGGCCGAGGCGCAGGCTCGTGTTCGCCTCATCACTGTGCTCAACGATGTCAGCATGCGCGCGCATGTGGTGCGTGAGCTGCAGATGGGTTTTGGATTCTTCCACTCCAAGACGGCGCCTGTCTTCGCGCCCGTGGCCGTGACGCCGGATGAACTGGGTTCGGCCTGGCGGGATGGACGAATCGACCTGAACCTGAATGTCACACGCAATGGCGAATGGTTTGGCTGTCCCAACGGTGCGGAAATGGACTGGAGTTTCGGCGAGCTGATCGCCTACCTGGCTTACAACCGCAACTTGCGCGCTGGCACCATACTCGGCTCGGGAACGGTGTCCAATCGAGATTGGCGAACTGCGGGCTCAGCCTGTCTTGCCGAAAAGCGAGCGCTTGAGCAAATCGAGTTCGGCGAGCCGCGGTCCTCATATCTGAAATACGGCGACCGCATTCGGCTCGAGGCGCTCGATGCGCACGGCTCCAGCCTATGCGGTGCCATTGATCACAAAATTGTGCCCGCTGAGCGTTCGGCATGAGTGGCTCCGGCGAGGCAGCCAATCTGGGCGGGAGTCTCGCCGCTGCAAGTCCTTCATCAGATGCAATGCATCTTCTCATCACGGGTGCTAACGGCTTCATCGGCAGGGCGCTGGTGCGCCGGCTTCTGAGCGAGTCTGCTCCCCTGCCGGGCCGCAACGAGCCCATCGGTCGCCTGACGCTGATCGATCTTGGGTTCGAGGGCGCCGAGCTGCCGCGGGTGCGGCGCCTGGCCGGCAGCATTGCCGACGCATCAGTGCTTGCGCGCGCATTCGATACGCCAGTCGATGTCATTTTTCATCTGGCGAGCGTGCCGGGGGGCATGGCCGAGCAGAATTATGAGCTCGGACGGCAGGTCAACATCGATGCGACCCTCTGCCTGTTGGAAGCTGCGCGCGCACAGGCGCTGCACGGCTCTCGCGCTCCGAGCTTCGTATTCGCCAGCTCGATAGCGGTGTTCGGGGCTCCACTGCCGGCTTTGGTCGATGATGCGACACCGTTGCGCCCATCGCTGAGCTACGGCGCGCAAAAACTCATCGGCGAGATCCTGCTGGAGGATTTCAATCGACGCGGTTGGATCCAGGGTCGGGCACTGCGGCTTCCGGGCATCGTGGCCCGTCCTCCACAGCGCACCGGACAATTGTCTGCCTTCATTAGCGATCTGATCCGTGAACTCGCGGCGGGGCGCTCTTACGCCTGTCCGGTATCCGCAAACTCGACCCTGTGGCTGATGTCGGTGCCGTGTGTGGTGAGCAACCTGCTGCGTGCCGCCAGCCTGCACGAGAGTGACTGCGCGCTGCGCCATGTCTGGACGCTGCCGGCATTGCATGCCTCGCTGACGGAGCTGGTGGACGCGGTGGCAGAAGCCTTTGATAGGGACGCGCCCAGGCGTGTGAGCTTTAGCTCCAATCCCGCGCTCGAGGCAAATTTCGGCCGCTACCCGCCATTGCACACGCCGGCTGCCGAGGCTGCGGGATTCGTGCACGATGGGGACTTGCCAACGCTGGTGCGTCGCGCTCTGGAACCGGTGTTCTAGATGAGTCGCCACGCTCCTCAAGGATTGCAACACCACTACAGGCGGCGCCACTTGGCGATGCTAAACATCAGCCAGGGTGAATCAGAATGATCCGTCGACTCAAGAGCGGTCTCAGCAACGAAAGCAACGGGCGGCCTATGGGTAGGGAAGTTCATCAAGACCTGTACTTACCAGCGCATCACCACCGATTCGGCCAGCGCGCTGATCGGCGGCTATGGCTCGAGACTCTGTGCGCTCGAGGGTTTTGCAGGCCACAAGGAACAGGCGGACCTGCGCGTGCGGCGTTATGGTGAGCGGCCTGCAGCGCGCGATGTCGTCGCCTGAACCGGTCGCGATGGTCACTGAATCTGCCGGTGGATGGGGGCCGGCCGCTGAACTGATGGGCAGAGTGCCGTAGGACTGGCAGGACTGGCTGCGTTCCAGCAGGGCGTTCAGACGACGGAGTTCAGTATCATAAGGCTCCAATTGCCGATGAGACCAACGGTCGATGCAGCCAGTCACCCAGGCGCGCGACCAGGCATTGCTTTGCTCGACTTCCTCGACCGGAGCGGCGTTTGGGGGTTCCGTTCGCTGTCCCATTCCTGAGCGTCGCCAGTGGCCGCTATCGGGTGAGCCTGTAACCGCGCACCAAAGCCGCAGTATTCCCAGACAGGTGTATTCCCAGATGCTTTGACGCGGAATATACATCACGCTATCATGGAATCATGAAGACCACCGTGAATATTCCCGATAGCGACCTTGAAGACGCTATTCGATTCACCAAGGCAAGGACGAAGCGCGAAGCTATCGTCACTGCTATCCAGGAATTCAACCGCCGTAAGCGCATGGCCGAGCTCACCAAACACGCGGGAACCTGCAAGGATCTGCTGAGCGTCGAGGAACTCCTGCAGCAACGTCGCAAAGGCTAAGTTGCTGTGATCCTGGTCGACTCCTCGTCCTGGATTCACATGCTTCGACCGAATGGAGACGCGGCTGTCAGAGGCCGGGTGACGCGCGCACTCGATGCCGGTGAAGCGTGTTGGTGCCCCATTATTCGGTTGGAATTATGGAATGGCGCGGGGGGCGATCGCGATAGGAAGGTACTTAGGGATTTCGAACGGCTGCTGCCGGAACTCGCCATCGACAACGAAGTTTGGAATGCAGCCTTTGATCTCGCTCGACGCGCGCGGTCTGCCGGCATCTCGGTGCCCGCCACTGACATCTTGATCGCTGCATGCGCGCGACACCACGACGTCGAGCTTGAACATGCCGACGCGGACTTTTCGCGGCTCTGCAAGCTTTAGGACTGCTCGCGCAGAGCCTGGAGCGAGTACCGCCAGACACTACGTGGATACCTTGCTTCGGCAACACTATTTGCGCGAAATAACCAGCTGGCATCTGCCAACGAAATGATTGCGCACATGCCGCTTCCAATCGCTGACGATCGCAGTCAGCGCGACCGCCCCACGGTTGAGCGAGGGCAGGGAGGCGCCAGCACGCCCTAGGTTTGGGTGCGCGACAGCAGACCGGCGGCTACGATTGCGATGGCGCCGACCAGCAGCTGCCATGTGAATGGCTGCAGCCCGAGCGTCGCCAGCAGCAGCGTGCTGCACAGAGGCGTGCCATAGGCGGCAACCGCCAGTAGCTGACTGTCGCCGCTGCGAAAGCCCCTGTCCCATGCCAGATTCGCGAGCGCCGTGGGTGCAATGCCAATCAGCACGGCCGCAGCGGCGCTTGCAACGCCCGGAACCACCGAGTGCTCGAGAAGCAGATGCAGGGTGGCACACAGGATGGCGGACAGGCCGAAGCCGCGTGTGAGCAGCCGACCTGTCTCGCCCTTCCAGATGAGGCGAAATACACAGTACAGAGCCCATGAGGCACCCGCCAACAGGGCGAATCCGATGCCGGGGTACGACGGTCTCAGTGGTCCCACACCGATGAGGATCGCCGCGCCGAAGAAACCCAGTGCGATTCCCAGTACATGCCGCGGACGCAAACGGAAAATGCCGAGAATGGCGCCAAAGGCAACGATCATCGCGGGCCAGAGGTAAGTGATCAGATTGGCTTGCGCGGCACCGATATAGCGCGTTGCCCAGAGAAAGAATCCGGCGGATCCTGATATCCCCAGCGCAAAAGCGACTGCCGGGATCCAGGATGAGGCAGGAGAAGCTGCGGCACCGCTGCCCGGAGGCCGCCCTTCCAGGCGGCTCAAGATGCACCAGCCCACGAGGAAGGCAATCGTGAGGCATTCCAGCGGCGGCATGTCGCGCGTTGCCAGAGACAGCGCGGGCCAGGTTGCCCACAGAGGAATCGAAAGGCCGCCGATCAGAGTCCATATCCGGGGCGTCAACGGCCTGCGCAGGCCGAGGCTCGAGCCGAAGCTCAGGGAAAATACCGAAGCAGTTGCTGTGCTACTCATGGCTTTGCTATTCGTTGCCTAAGCTTACTCACTGCTGCGCGAGTTCATCGCGCAGCGCGCGGCGCAGGATCTTGCCGACATTGGTCTTGGGTAGCTCATCGCGGAAGTGGATGGTGGCGGGGCGCTTGTAGCCGGTCAGATACTGATGCGCGTAGTCCTTGATCGCCTGCTCGGTCAGCGAAGGATCCTTGCGCACCACGAACAGCGCCACCACTTCGCCCGAGTGCTCATCGGCTTGCGACACGGCGGCGACTTCGAGGATGCCCGGGCAACGCGCGATCACATCCTCGATTTCGTTCGGGTACACCTTGAAGCCCGAGACGATGATCATGTCTTTCTTGCGATCTTCGATGTAGACGAAGCCGAGTTCATCGAAGCGGCCGATGTCGCCTGTGCGCAGCCAGCCGTCCGGCAGCATCACGTTGGCGGTCTCATCGGGGCGATTCCAGTAGCCGCGCATGATCTGCGGTCCGCGCAGGCAGATCTCGCCGACCGCCCCGATCGGCAGCTCAAGTCCTGCATCATCGCGGATGGTCAGTTCGGTCGAGGGCACCGGCAGGCCGACTGAGCCGTTGAATTTCGCGTACGGCCCAATGAGCGTGGTGACGCAGCCCACCGGTGAAGCCTCCGTCAGGCCCCACCCCTGGGACATCACGCAGCCGGTGATCTGCTGCCAGCGTTCGGCGACCGCACTCTGCAGCGCCATGCCGCCCGCAACGGTGGCCTTGAGTCGTGAGAAATCGATGCGTTCGAAGCCCGGCGTATGCATGAGCGCATTGAACAGCGTGTTGACGCCCATGAAGAACATTGGCCTGTGGGACTGCAGATCCTTGACGAAGGCGGGGAAGTCGCGCGGATTGACGATCAGCAGTCCCGAGCCACCCACCAGTGCGAACAGCAGGCAGTTCGCCGTCAGCGAGAAGATGTGATAGAGCGGCAGCGCGCAGACATAAGTGATGTCCTCGAGCTCGACCTGGACGAACCAGGCGCGCGACTGCAGCACGTTCGCCACCATGTTGCCGTGGGTGAGCATCGCGCCCTTGGCAATGCCCGTGGTGCCGCCGGTGTACTGCAGGTAGGCGATGTCATCGTGCGTCAGATTCACCGGCTTGAGTTCGAGTGAGCGCCCCTCGCTGAGCACGGACTTGAGCCGGCGCGCACCCGGCACGTGCCACTTCGGCACTTTCTTCTGGACGTGCCGGATCACCGCATCGACCACCAGGCCCTTGGGAAATTTCAGCAGCTCGCCGACCGAGGTGACGATGACGGTGCGCACACTGGTGCCGGGAAGCGCCTGCGCCAGCGTGGCGGCAAAATTCTCCAGCACCACCACTGCGGTGGCGCCCGAGTCGATGAGCTGGTGCCTGAGTTCCGATACCGTGTAGAGCGGATTGGTATTGACGACCACGAATCCTGCGCGCAGCACGCCGAACATGGCGATCGGGTACTGCAGCAGATTCGGCAGCATGATCGCGACACGGTCACCGGTCTTGAGGGAGGCGCGGTGCTGCAGCCAGGCGCCGAACGCGCGTGAGCGCTGCTCCAGGTCGCGGAAGCTCATCGATGTGCCCATGCTGATGTAGGCCACCCGATCGGCGAAGCGCTCGCACGAGTTCTCGATGAGCGCCTTCAGGGAGCCAAGCTGGTTGGCGTCGATGTCTGCCACCACACCAGGCGGATACTGCGATAACCAGAATCTCTCCATGACTTCACCCCCCGCCGCTGCGAATGGGTTTTTGTGCGCGCAGCAGCGGTAGCAGTGTGGGCCAGACGTTGTCCAGCAACAATGCCTGTCCCTGCTCGTTGGGATGCAGGCCGTCCGCCTGCATGAGTTCGGGCTTCAGCGCCACGTTCTCGAGCAGGAAGGGCAGCAGCGGGACGTGATACTGCTCCCGCAGCGACTGGTACATGGCGGCAAAGGCGCTGGTATACCGTTCCCCGTAGTTCGGCGGCAGCTTCAGCCCCAGCAGCAGCACGGTGACGTGCTGCTGTTGCAGCAGGCCGATTATCCTGCCGAGATTCTCCTGCGTCTGCTGCATGGGCAGGCCGCGCAGGCCATCATTGGCTCCCAGTTCAAGCAGCACGATGCGCGGCTGTTGCATGCTCAATGCGCGCGGCAGCCTTGCCAGCCCGCCGGCGCTGGTTTCGCCGCTGACGCTGGCGTTCACGACGTGGAATCCGTACCCTTCGTGCTCGATCTTCTGCGCCAGCAGGCTGACCCACCCCTGTTCGACGCGTATTCCATAACCGGCACTCAGGCTGTCGCCGAATACCAGGATGACCGGCATCGCCGTTGCGGCCACGGCTGGGGCCGCTCCCACTGCCGGCAGTGCGATGAGCCAGGCCATCAGGATGACAATGACGCGCGACATCGTTCTCGAAGCCCGTAAAGTCAGCAAGCAGGTTAGCAGTCCGGAAGGTCCGCTGACCATCGTTCACGAGGTCTCGCTGGCGGTGACCGCGCGGGAATCGATCGCGATCGTCGGGCCCTCGGGAGCGGGTAAATCAACCCTGCTCGCCCTGCTGGCGGGGCTCGACCAGCCCACTTCCGGGGAGGTCTGGCTGGCG
>Ga0265338_10010684_pt1 | contig 10728 bp, 7 predicted proteins | sample 42126metaG_FD_193579 | JGI IMG/M metagenome (GOLD analysis project Ga0265338, IMG submission 193579) | Rhizosphere microbial communities from Carex aquatilis grown in University of Washington, Seatle, WA, United States - 4-21-26 metaG | ecosystem: Host-associated > Plants > Roots > Rhizosphere >... | reverse complement strand
CGAAGATCTGCGCGCCAAGGTCATTAGCGGCCAGATCGTGGTCCCCAACTACATGGAGCTCGCGCCCAATCAGGCAATGGTCGGCACGCCGCCCATGAAAAACCCGTACGTGAAATAGTCTGAAATGCTGTCGGTGCCCGGGGGGACGGTCCTCCCGGACGCCGCTTCTGGGGGTGATTCCGTGACTGATGCCGTCTCCATGACCCGGATAGTCAAACAGTTTGGAACCCTGGTGGCCAACGACCACGTGGACTTCTCTGCCCGGTCCGGCGAGGTCCACTCCCTCGTGGGAGAGAATGGCGCGGGCAAAACCACCCTGATGAATATTCTCTACGGCGTGCTCACCCCGGATGAAGGCTCCATAGAAATAGGTGGGAAGCCCGTCCGCATCGACAACCCTGCCGTGGCAATCAGCCTCGGCATTGGCATGGTTCACCAGAACTTCAAGCTCGTCCCCTCCCTGAGCGTCGCGGAGAATGTGGTCCTCGGCATGGAACCGGGCAAAGGCTTTGTCATGGACAAGCGGACCGCGATAAAGCGCGTTGCGGCCCTGGCACGGGAACGATTCGGCCTGGAGATGGATCCTACCGCGGCCGTGCAGGACCTCCCCGTGGGGCTGCAGCAGAGGGTGGAGATCCTGAAGATGCTCTACCGCGAGGCCCAGCTCCTTATCCTGGATGAGCCCACCGCGGTGCTGACGCCGCAGGAAACGGAGGAGCTCTTCCGTACCATCCGCCGGCTCGCCTCCCAGGGAAAAACGGTCATCTTCATCACCCACAAGCTCAACGAGGTCATGAGCGTCTCCGACAGGGTCTCCGTGATGAGAGCCGGCCGCGCGGTGGCCACGATGAATACGGCGGAAACAACGGCGGTGGACCTGGCGGAGAAGATGGTAGGGCGCAGCGTCCTCTTCCGGGTGGAAAAGAAGCCGGCGGTGCCGGGGGAAGTGCTCCTGGACGTCAGGGACCTGGAGGTGGAGAGCAACCGCGGCCTGCCGGCCGTCCGCAGCGTCAGCATGAACGTGCGCGCCCGTGAGATCGTGGGCCTTGCCGGCGTGCAGGGCAACGGGCAGGACGAGCTCGTGGAGGCGCTGGTCGGCCTGCGGCGCGCCAAGGCGGGGAGCATCCTCCTCAACGGAGAAAGCATCAAGGGGTTGAGCCCCATCAAGGTGCGCGAGGCGGGAGTAGCGTACATCCCCGCGGACAGGACCAGGGTCGGCCTGTCCGTTGACAGCTTCATATGGGAGAACCTCCTCCTGGGTCACCACGTTGAAGGGGTATTCGGAAGAGGTCCCCTTCTGGACGTGAACAAGGCAAACGCATTCGCCCGTGACCTCATTGGACGGTTCGACATCAGGGGAGCGCAGCCGAGGGCGCCGGCTCGATCACTCTCGGGAGGCAATCAGCAGAAGGTCGTGCTGGCCCGGGAGCTTTCCTACAAGATGCAGGTCATCATCGCGGACCAGCCCTCCCGCGGCGTGGACATCGGGGCGATAGAGTTCATTCACAGCCAGCTGGTCGCCATGAGGGACCAGGGCTGCGGCGTGTTCCTTATTTCAGCGGACCTCGACGAGATATTCTCTCTCTCGGATCGCATCATCGTCATTTTCCACGGCCGGATCATGGGAGAGCTGCTTGCAAAGGACGCCACCGTGTCTTCGGTGGGAAGGCTCATGGCCGGCATTGCCCGTGAGGGGGAGACACAAAGTGTCTGATCCGCAAAACACTACGATTGCCGCCGCGGCCCTGCGCCGCTCGACAGGGAGCATCCTTCGCACCATCGGGCTGGAGATAGCGCGCCCGGCAGCGGCCGTGGCGCTGGCCCTGGTCATCGGGGCCGTGGTCATCCGCGTCATGGGAGACGATCCCTTCCTGGCATACAGCACGCTTTTCAGCGGCGCATTCAGCGGGACGGCGAACATCGTGGCCACGCTCCAAAACACCACCCCGCTCCTGTTCACGGGGCTTGCCGTCGGGTTCGCGTTCCGCTCCAACGTGGCCAACATCGGCGTGGAAGGCCAGATGCTCTTCGGCGCGTTGGCCGCAGCCATTGTCGGTTACTACGTCCGCGGCCTGCCGGGCTTCATCCATCTCCCGCTGGCCGTGGCAGCGGCCATGCTTGCCGGGGCGATCTGGGCATTCATTCCGGCCATTCTCAAGTCAAAGCTCAGGATCAACGAGCTGGTCGTGTGCCTCATGTTGAACCCCATCGCGCTGCTCCTGACAGGGTGGATCTCCTCCTACCCTCTGAAGGCGCCGGGCCCGACGAACAAGACCTACGACATTCTGCCTACGGCCCAGTTCCACCAGTTCTCCGACCTGGCCCAGTTCAACACGGGGTTCATCCTGGCCGTCGTCCTGCTCGTCCTGTTCTGGCTGATCGAGAATCGGACGAAGAAGGGATACGAGTGGAAGCTCATCGGGCAGAACCCGGTCTTTGCCCGGTACGGCGGGATCAACGTGCAGTCCAGCATCGTGCAGGTCTTCCTGGTCAGCGGTATGATCGCCGGTCTGGCCGGCGCCGAACAGGCGCTGGGCGTCTACAGGGCGTTTTACAACGGATTCTCGCCCGGCTACGGCTTTGACGGAATAGCGGTGGCAATGCTCGCCAAGTTCAACCCCCTGGCCACGGCGTATTCGGCGCTCCTGCTGGGCGCGCTCAACAGCGGCGGCATTGTCATGCAGATGATGACGTCGGTGACCCGGGACCTGATCAAGGTGCTGGAGGCCGTCATCATACTTCTTCTTGCAGCCGATTTTGCAATTGGCAGCCGCCGCCGCGTGAGACGCGAACGGCGCGGCCTGCCTTCGCGGAAACCTGAGGGGAGAATCCACCCGTGAGCGACATATTCAACCTCGGCCTGATCACCACGATCATCAGGATTTCCACTCCCCTGGCATTCGCGGCGCTGGGCGGCCTGCTCACATTCAAGGCAGGAATCCTCAATATCGCCATGGATGGATTCATGCTGGTGGCCGCCTTTGTTGCCATCACGATTGCCAACCTCACAGGAAGCCTGGTCTGGGCCGTGTTCGCGGCCGTGGCAGGGGCCATGCTCCTGGCTTTCCTTTTCGGCTACTTCAACCTGAAGTTCAGGGCGGATATCTTCATCGCCGGCATTGCCATCGGGATGCTCGCTTCGGGCCTCACCGCCGTGCTGCTCAAGGGTCTGCTGGGAGAGGCCGGCGTATTTGCCTCCAACAAGATTCCCAGTTTCCCGCAGATCAGGATACCCTTCGTGGAATCCGTGCCCGTCCTCAGCCAGATCGTCAGCGGCCACACGGTGCTCGTGTACCTGGCCTATCTCCTCACGCCCGTCATCAGCTTCGTGATCTACAGGACCAAGTGGGGCCTGCGGGTCCGGGCCGTGGGAGAGAATCCTGACGCGACGGCTTCCATGGGAATCAATGTCTTCCGCCTGAAGATGCAGACCGTCGTCCTCAGCGGGTTTTTCTGCGGACTGGGCGGCGCGTACCTTTCCCTGGACTACGTCAGCCTTTTCAGCAGGGATATGACCTCGGACCGGGGCCTTATCGCGCTGGCTGCCATATTCTTTGCCCAGGGGGACCAGCTGCGCACGGTGGCCGTCACGCTGCTCTTCGGCGCGGCGCAGGCTCTCTCCGTTCGGCTGCAGCAGTCGGCAGGCATTGCTCCCCAGCTTCTACAGGTGATCCCGTACGTGGTCACGATGATCGCGCTCATCATCGTGGGTGTGCAGGTCTGGAGCAGGCGCAAACGGGTGGCGGCCTTCGAATAGGAGGCACGCGGCCCCGCGAGGGAGGAAGTCTCATGCCCCGAAAACCGACCGTCATTGCGGTTCTTCCGCCGATACCCGTCACGGACTACGAGAGAAAAAGGCGCGCCCTCCAGTACCAGGCCCACGCCGCGGAGGGGGTCACGGTGGATGTCCGGCTGCTCCAAGGCGGCCCTGCGTTGACGGACCGGGAGTACGAGCTTTTCTGGTCGACGGGATTCATGATACTGGAAGCCGAGGCTGCCGCCCGGGAAGGGGCGGCGGCGATCCTCATCGACTGCACGGCGGATCCGGGCATCATCCCGATCACGGAGGCGGTGGACATACCGGTTGTGGGCGCCCTCAGGGCCGCCGTCCACCTGGCGCTCCAGCTTGGCGGCAAATTCTCCATCCTGGCCCTGGACAGTGACTGGGCCCGCATGATCGGAGATCAGCTCCAGTTCTACGGCCTCCGAGACCGGGCAGCGTCAATCGAAACAGTGGGCACGCACGTGTACAATCCCAGGCGGGGACGCGTCATGAACAAGGCGGAGTCCAGGAAATTCTATCTCAGCCTTTTGAAAGCAGGGCGGCAGGCAGCGGCGGCCGGGGCAGACTCGGTGATTCTGGGCTCCACGACGATCATCGAAGGCGCGGCCGAGCTGGAGAAGGACCTCGGAATCCCCGTGATTGCGCCCGGGATCGCCGCGCTCAAGACCGCCGAGCTCATGCTGGCCATGGGCATACGAGCTTCTCGTCACGCCTATCCGTCACCTGTCATCCCGTACGGCAGGGAGATGGCGAAACTCCTCAGACGAGGTTGATGAGGACGATGGAGCTGCACGCGAGCCCCATCCCGATCATCTCCATCGGAGAAATCTTTTCCTTCCACGCGATCCGTGAATAAGCCACCATGACGACCAGCCCGACAGCGCTGTAGAAGGGGTAGACGATAATTCCCGGCAGGGAGTGAAGAGACATAACGATGAACCGGTTGGACAGCGCGTTGCAGAGGCCGACCAGGACCCCAGGGGCAGCGCTGAAGAGCAGCGGGACAGCGAGGGAGCCGACGGCGCCCGCGGGCGCCCCGCTCTCAGCCGCCGCCGCTCGGCCGCGCCGCAGCGCGCGCTCCTGGGCGGCCCACACGATAAGCGTCGTGATCGTGGCTGACGTGAATATGATGAGAAGAAAAAGCGGATCCTCGTTTCGAATTCCCGTCTGCCGGAACGCGCGCGCTGCCACGAGCGACGTGCCGTTCACGAGGAAAAGCCCGGCAAGAGAGAGAATGGCCCGGCCCCTCGCGCCTACCCTCCCCGGCTTGCCTTTCGACGAGTCTGCTTTCTGCGGACCAATGCTGAGGAGCGGCAGGGAGATAATGGCGATGGCAATTCCAACCGTCTGCAAGGGGGTGGCCCCCTCTCCCCAGGCCAGGAACGAGATCCCGACGGGAACGAGAACCGACAAGCCCATGATCGCCGCGGTAATGGACACTCCCCGCTGCTTCATGACTGCAAAAAGCAGAAAAAAGGCCCACGAAAACGTTATTCCACCCACAGCCCCGATGGCCACGGTCAGGCCGTGCGGAGCATGGACACCCGCCACGATCGTCAGCACGAGATGAAAGACAGCCGCGGTGATGTAGTTGACTGCGCCGACTACGGTGAGATTTGCCCCGCGCCGCTGGGCAAATCGGATTGAAATTGAAAACCCGGCGGACGACAAAGTTGCAAGAACAAGCGCGAGCATGGGCGTTCAGAATAGGGAGACCGCGATGCAGTGTCAAGAACGGCTACAGAGTTGTCGCCGCATGGCTACCATGAATCTCCATTCCAATCATTTTGTCAGCCTTTTCACCGAGCACCGAGCCGCATGCTTGCGATTGTTCCATCCTTATTAATGCTTTGGAACGGTTTCCGTTAATAAGCATGGAGCAATCGCAAGGTCCGGGGCACTGCTCCGGAATTTCGCGCTTCTGCCCGAAAGAAGGCGCGCCTACTTCGGAGGCCTGAACAGCCCCAGCGTCTCATGCGCAGTCGGAAATACCGCGGCGAGCATGGCCGGGTCCTTGATTCCCCAGAACTCCTCCGCCACGGTGCGATACAGCGTGCGGAAGTCCATCGTGTATTTCATGTCTCCCTGGTCAAGGTCTGCAGGGGACAGGGATGGCTGGGTTCCGTAGAACCCGCCCTTCACCCGTCCGCCGAGGATGAAGACGGGTGCGGCGGTCCCGTGATCCGTGCCGTTGCTGGCGTTCTCTTCCACGCGCCGGCCGAACTCGGAGTAGGTCACTATCGCCACTCTGTCCCAGAGACCCGCCTGGACAAGGTTGCCACGGAACGCCGCCACGGCTCCGGCCAGCTCGCCCAGGAGCCGTTCCTGGACAGGCTTTTCCCCGCTGTGCAGGTCGAACCCGCGCAGGGTGAGCTTGACCACCGGAACGAGCAAACCCGCGGCAAGGAGCTGGAAGCTCGTTTTCATCTGCCGGCCGAGCCCGGTGTCGGGGAACGGGACCGCAGGCTCCTTGATCGACGGCTTGATGTGTGCCAGAACCGACGCGGCGGCCAGGATGTCCTGCTGAACCGAGCCGATGTAGCTCAAGTGTGCCGAGTCATCCGCTGACTCATCAGCCATCTGGGCCGCGTCCCGCAGAAATGCGTCCACGTTGTCCAGGGAGATGTTGTGCATGCCCGGTCCTTTGAGGGGTCCTGCCTGGGTTTCCCCCAGGATCAACGAATCAGCGAAGATACCGGCGGGACGGGTGGCCGGGGTCAGAACACGTGCAAGCCAGCCTGTGCTCAGCACCTCATGGGAAGAGGAGGCGGTCTCCCAGATATCGGTGGACCGGAAGTGAGACCGGTTCGGGTCGGGATAGCCGACGCCGAGCGCAATCGCGAAGTCTCCCGCCTTCCACGCGGTCATGAGGGGCGCAAGGGCGGGATGGAGCGCAAGGGTTCCACTTACTCTGATAAGGTCGGACAATGACGGAGCAACGGTCGTTCGCACTGCGGCGTACGCAGGATCGGTGAACGGGATCACCGTATCCAGGCCGTCGTTGCCGCCGGCGAGCTGAATCAGGACAAGGGTGTTCACGGGAGCCAGGGCGGCATCAGGCTCCGCGGCCAGTTGCTGCGGCGCCCGGAGCATGGCGACGAGCGCGAAAAGAAGCGGGAGGGCGGATCGGGTTCTCATCGTCAATTCCTATTCGAGGTTGGCTGCTGCCATCTGGGATTGCCTGCGGAAGTAGTTCGTAAGATCGGCAATGTCCCTGCGCCGTTCAAGGAGTGTGGATGCGTCGATCCAGTCCTGCCCCCAGGGCCACCCCTTCACGCTGATGGGGTTGAACAGGTCCTGACCGAGCCGGGAGAGCTGGTAGGAAAGCCGTTTCGGGTCGTAGCCGGAAATCCCCCATGTGCGGATGAAGCCGACCAGCAGGTCCACAGGGGATTTGATCAGCGCGCTTCGATTCTCCGGCGCCCAGAAGGCATCGCTCTCGAAGATCTGACGGAGAAGGGGCGTGAGCTGATACCCGGAGGCGCGGAAGGAGGCGGCCCACCCCTGGACCAGCGCCGGGTCGGGCTGCGGAGAGATGAAATACCGCCACAGCTTTTCTATGAGAAAGACGGCGGGGCGAGCCTGCTGGAGGATGATGTCCACGATGTCATCTCCGTTGAAATTTCCCGTCTTGCCGAGAAAGGTCTTTTCGCCGTCGTCGTGACGCCGCGGCTCGAATCTCGTTGTCCCCGCGGACCTGTCCACGGTGAGGCCCGTGAAGGCGCGCGCCGCCTCTTTCACGTCCTGCTCGCTGTAGTTGCCTTCCCCCATGGTGAAGAGCTCGAGAAGCTCGCGGGCGTAGTTCTCGTTCGGCTTTCCTTTCACATTGGCTTCGTTGTCCAGGTAGAGCACCATGGCGGGATCCCGGGAGACGGCGTGCAGGAGCGTGCCGAAGCTCCCGGTTCCCAGCCGCCGAAGGAGAAGGTCCTGCTGGAGGAGCAGCTCGGGAGAGTTGGTTTTCTCCAGGCTGGAGGTGAAATGGTTGTGCCAGAACAGGACCATTTTCTCGGTGAGCGGGCTCGTGGACGTGACGAGACCGCCGATGAACCAGGCGCGCAGCCCCTGCCTGCGGCTCTCCAGTGCCTGGTCAAAGGCCTTCTTTGCTTCCGGGTCCGGCGGATGGGTCTTGTCCCCGGGGGGCCGGGGGAAGGGAGGAACGCTCCATGCCGGCGGGGTGTCCGCGGGGCTTGTCCGCAGTCCGCTGATCATGAACTCAACCGCCTCCGTTCGGGAAAGCGGGGCCAGCTCGGCAATGGCGCGCGGCGGCGCTCCAAAACCGGTGCGATCGAGCAGGTGAACGGCATCATCGTAGTCCAGGGCAAAAGCAGCAGTGGGGACAAAGAGCAGGCACGCAAGCGCGAAGACAGGGAAAAGGCGAGGCAGCATGGGTCCTCCGACTGCAAAGATACTGAAAAGGCGGCGCGGGCGTCCTCCGCGTCCGGCGTCTCGTCCTTCTGGCGCCCTGCCCAGCGCTCCGCTATACTATGACAAAAGGGGTTTTGCATGGAAAAATTGAAGGTCTCCAACGGCATCTACTGGGTCGAGGTGCCGGAAGCGGATCTGCGAATCCTCTGCGGGTGTCCGGCAGACAGCGTCAAACACCTGATGAAGCGCGGTCTGATCACGCAGAGGCAGAAGGCCGGGGTCAGCTATGAGACGGGACCGAACGCCATCCTCCTCTGCGACTCGCCCATCCAGAAGGGCTGCTTCACGAATCTCTCCGAGTTCCCCGTCCTCCAGATGCTCTACCGGCAGGGCATGATCATACCCGGACATCCGAACAATACAGGCAGAAAGCCGATGCTCATTGGCCTGGAGGACCAGGTCCGCTCGCAGGCCCAGTACATCTTTCGGGGCAACTACGGCCTGGCGTCGGAAGAAGAGCTCACCGCATGCGGTGTACCGGAGGAGACCGCGCACGAGATTATGCGGATCAAGCGCTGGTTCGCATTCGGCAGGATCCGGGAAACCGAAGAGCTCTTGTCCATGAAGATCGTGGACAAGGACGCCATCGAGCTTGCTCCCGGCGTCTTTGTGCACAGGAAAGGAATAAACCGCTGGGAGTTCCTGGCAGACGGGGAGTCCGTGGAAGTGGACCTCAACCTGGCAGACGGGGAGGAGTACCAGGCGCCGTTCGATCTCGGCTCCCACACCCTGCACCGCGAGTACTTCTCCGTGATTCACATCGGAGAGGGAGACGGGTGGGACCCGGAAAAGCCCTGCATGGGGAGCCTCCTCTGCTTCCAGGGCCGCCTGTACCTGATAGACGCGGGTCCGAACATCCTCCACACGCTGAAGGCACTGGGCATCGGCGTGAATGAGATCGAGGGGATCTTCCACACCCACTGCCATGACGATCACTTTGCAGGGCTCACCTCCCTGGTGCGCTCGGACAGGCGGCTGCGCTACTTTGCCGCCCCCTGCGTGCGGGCAAGCGTGGAGAAGAAACTGGCCGCGCTCATGGGAATCGATCAGCGCCGATTCGCGCGCCTGTTCGACGTGCATGACCTCGTGCCGGGAGAATGGAACTCGGTCGAGGGCCTGGAGGTGCGCCCCGTGTTCGCCCCTCACCCTGTGGAGAACACCGTGCTCTTCTTCCGCGCGCAGGATGAAAAGGGGGTGAAGACCTACACGCATCTTGCAGACCTGACCTCCCTGGACGTCCTGGAGCAGATGGTGACGAGTGATCCGCGCAAGGACGGGATATCCCCCGCAACGCGGGACCGGTTCAAGAAGGAGATGCTGGAACCCGTGGACTTGAAGAAGGTGGATGCCGGGGGAGGCCGCATCCACGGAAAGCCGGAGGACTTCTCCGGCGATTCCTCTCGAAAGATCATCATGAGCCATTCCGCGGTACCGCTCACGGAGGCGCAGAAGGAAATCGGCTCCAGTGCGGCATTCGGGCAGAGCGATGTCCTGATCCCCGTGCAGCACCAGACCTATATCCTGCGCTCCGCCCACCGCTATCTCAAATCGTACTTTCCCGAGGTTTCCTCCCATGAACTGGAGATGCTGATCAACTGCGGCATTGCTGCATTCAACGCCGGCTCCATCATGATCAGAAAGGGCGAGCGCAACACCGACATATTCCTGATCCTGAGCGGAACCGCGGAGGTGATAGACCGGGAGGCAGGCTTCCACAGCCGGCAGGCTGCCGGGGCGCTTGCCGGAGAGCTCTCCGCGCTGTCACACGAGCCGTCCCACCGGACCTTCCGCGCGGAGAGCGATCTGGCCGCCCTGCGCATACCCTGCGAAGCCTACAGGCTTTTCATCCGCAGAAACGGCATCGAGGAGGCGGTGCTCAAGATCAGGGAGAACCGCCAGCTTCTCTTCGCCACACGGCTGTTCGGCGACATGGCCTCCTTCACCGCGCAGCGGGAGATTGCGAGAGTGATGGAAAAGCGGCAGCTTGCAAAAGGAGAGACTGCCGTCCATGGTTCAGAGCTGTGCCTGTACCTCGTGGCGGACGGGGAGATCTCGCTCCAGTCGGATGAAACTCCCATCGAGGTCATCTCCGGCGGTGACTACTGGGGAGAGCTGTCCGTGGTGGAGGGAATCCCGGCAGTCTGCCAGGCGCTGGCGCTCCGGGATTCCGTGTACTATGCCATTCCCGCCGAAGCGCTGAAGGAGTGCCCCAGCGTTTTTCTGAAGCTCCTCGAGGTCTTTGACCGGCGCCTGCAGATCCTCCGCACGAAATTCGAGTTCGAGTGGCAGACATTCTACACCGTCGGGCTGTCGGAGATCGACGACGATCACAGGAAGATTTTCGCCCTGGCAAATGACCTGTCCGCGCACCCCGCGGAGGGAGCGGTGGCCCGCCGCGAACAGATGGCGGCATTGCTCGAGCTGGTGCGCGCGCATTTCAAGAAGGAAGAATCACTGCTGGAGAGCCGTGCGTATCCGCGCCTGCCGGCGCAGAAGGAGGACCACCAAGCGCTCCTGTC
>Ga0265338_10010683_pt1 | contig 10729 bp, 9 predicted proteins | sample 42126metaG_FD_193579 | JGI IMG/M metagenome (GOLD analysis project Ga0265338, IMG submission 193579) | Rhizosphere microbial communities from Carex aquatilis grown in University of Washington, Seatle, WA, United States - 4-21-26 metaG | ecosystem: Host-associated > Plants > Roots > Rhizosphere >... | reverse complement strand
CTGGTAGTGTGAGGGAAAGGATTCCGTCACGACCTCACTATTTGTTTTGGCTGTGCACTGGTGTGTGGTTTTGGTGGGCGGTAGGCGAAACGTTTTGCGATACTTGTTAATTTATTTGAGGTATCACAGGAGCAACTTCTCTTGATAGTGTATTTGATGCTAACAAACGTGTTCTCAATGTATTATAGTTTATGTCTTGAAGATTTTGATTGCTATTTTCTATAGGATAGCAGCTGCTAGTCCAGTGGCTTGAGCTAAAGTCATCGAGGCGAATTCCATTCTGATTAAGCTGTGTGCAATATGCGTCGCGGATAGACAAAATGGAACCGTTAGATTTGTACATTTAGTTTTTTTGGGCACAATCACGTCGTATGGTATAGGCGAAACCTGATATGTTCCATCCACACCACTGGTAACAACCATTTCAGTATTCCAGATGCGCGGCGTTCCACCCTTCAGGTCAGCAATGGATTCAACATGTGTGAATCAATAGAATAAGAAGCGCATCTGATTGTCCTTGTTGACCTAGGAGTAGTTCCATCGGTAGTGTCAAGATCATTTCCATTATATACAAAGTCACTTATTAGGCATCTTGCTTCACATATATACAGCTACGTAAGCCACCAGGTATCATCATTTGGATGTGGACCGACATGGTACCGATGTCGTGAAGCATCGAACACTATAGCCCAAATCAAAATTTACGAAGTCATTAGTAGAAGAAACGCTGAAAATGTTGGGGCTGATGGGGTAATATTAATTGATATTGTTGAAGATGGATTACTCAAGAGTTGTAGTATGGCACTACCATTGCCTAGATCGTCAAGAACATAATCAGTTCCTGCTATTGCAGTTACACTATTAATTATAACGGTACTTCCATTGGCGGCAGCGTAGTTATTGAGTCGAAAAACTGGACCGAATCGTACGATCGAGGTCGTCAGTGAGAAAGATGCTACTCCGTTTAAACAATTAACCTCGTGCCATCCATAGCGTTCATTGAATCCGTCAGTGTCAAAATCACCAGCAGAATCAGTTTTGAGAGATCCAATCGAGAACGTGAGAGATGCCGGAGTTTTCATGTCATCCCTAAAATTGATCAGATCAGTATCAGAAAGCGTTAGGGATGATCCAGACTCTATCAAATATGATCGAGCAATTTCGTAAGTTGTGCCGGCAGTCAATTCCGTCCCATTAAAATTAAATGCTCTAGACGACGGATCACCGTTACCTTCAAATTTATCCGTGAGATCGGTTATCAAAGAAACGGTATTTTGGACATCTCGTATTCCCACATGAATTCGTACTTTATTAGTGCCATTTGTTAACCACTGCATCGCTTTTGGCAACCCAATTGAGCTTAAGAAACTTACCCATGTCTCGCCAAGAGTTTTTGTCCGAGATGTAGAAGATCCTGAACTGTCGATATAGCGATATGTTTGACTCCATAACTCACTACGTAAGTCATTATCTGGAGTGAAGTTGATGCTACCACCGCCGCCATAGTACACAACATTCTCCGATACCCACGGTCCCCGCCGTAATAGAGTCAGATAAAATTCACCAGAGCCTTCGATGGTACTTTCCGCGACACAAAGTGACCGTTGATGTACTGATTGAACATTTGTCGCGTTAATTAGTTGCGATTGACTCGTCGAGTAATTGCCCATATCAGCTTGGCTCATGTGACCTAGCTGGATACCTTTTGACCAAAACAGATTTCTAGTTGGGGAATCATACCCGTTCACATACAACTCTCGCACACTACCGGGATCGAGATTTACTTTGTAACCACCGACTGACAATATCAATGCTGTGGCCGGTTTTCTACCTGTATAGCTAAACCATCGAATACGATTATTTTCAGCTCCGGAAAACATATAAGGACCAGCATGCTCTTCAGATAATTGCCCACGTGCTCCAGTCGCTGAACTCATTATTAAAAAAGGACCACCAAAAAGAATCTGGTAACTCCCGTTATTGGTCACATCGCGAACGTAGGACCAAACATATCGCCCTCGAGCTTCTATTTTGAGACCATAACGGTTTCCAGCAATAATAGTTATTGTTTCGCCTGATGAGCTGAGAATAGTCGATCCCTGTGAAAATAAATACCTTTGTCCTGAAACGGCTGCACTGCTGTACCGCAATATTAGGTACGAGTCAGAATTCAGACCGGCCCACACACGAAACATCATAGCCATGTAAATGGTCCCACTCGATGCGGCAGTGACTTCTGTTTCGAAAATACCTTCGGCACCGCACCGCATTAATGCAAGGCATTGTTTACTTGTATCTGGTATCAGTCCGTTTGACCCCGCTGTGAATGCACCATATGAAGATGTCAGATCAGGGATTTTCCATGGCTGAGGGTATATATTCCTTAGTTCAGTAGTAGGCGTTAGTGTTTCTATTCGGCCAGTAGCTGATGTAAAGTCATGATTAATCAATACTGATTCCGTCGGAAGCGTCCATCCTGCTGTAACTATCACCCCGTCTATCAAGGTGTCGGGAGCACCGGTATCAGCAGACATGCCGATTTTGTCAAGTTGTAACATCTGTATTATCGGTTTTTGGGATTCGATGTCATTTCTCCATAATATATCATTCAAATATAGGCTAAATGTTTGCGTGTCGTGATCAAATATCGCAGATATTTTGGTCCAAAGAATTCTAGGTTGCACCGGTGGAATCGAAGTAAATACTGCTCCGTATCCAACACCAAATCCGACCATATTTGTTGTTGCTCCACTCGCCGTATCACGACTAATAGTCAGAGCAAGTGATGCGGATGTTTTATCTATTGTGGGTGAAGATGAATCTCCTATGAGAAGATATGTATTTTTGTTTGTCCCAGTTGTGGAATCCGTAGTCATATACCACCAGTCAAACCGGGTCTTACCTGCGTTTTGTGTGGCGAACGATCTAACGGCGGAGTTAGATGCTGAAATGGTCAATATTCCAGGAGAGAAATCCTGGCCTATTGTTGATGAATATATACCAGCTGTGAATCCATCAGCATCGGTATTAAACTGTGCATTGATCAGTACAGCCTCAGAAGGTGGTGTGGTTAACACCGTATCCAATGTGCTTACGCTAATGGTGTCAAAGCTATTCGCTGGAGTAGAAGACTGACCGAGAATATCAAATTCCGCAGCATTAGTATATGTTGTGTTAGCGCTTGCTTGTTCGTAACAAATGGTAAGTCCATCTATAGAAATCGTAAATGTGCGTTTAGTGACATTTACTCTCCAGTCACATCGGTGCCAATTTGTATCTCGATTAAATGGGTTTAAGTTAACAAAACCAGTAGTGTTGCGTATAGTGAAGTTGGCAGTGCTTGGCGATGGTCGCGCAATTGCAAGATAAAGACAAGAATTAGCTGATGAGGCGCTGACACCTGAAGGCATCACATAGAAATTATGAGTGGTATTGAGACCTGAGATAGTATCGTCTATACGAAAATAGAATGTTCCATAGACTCTACCGGAACTCTGTGGGGTAAATACACGACTGGCAGTACCAGTGGAGAGTTTGAAGTACCCACTTGACCCATCTGATCCAGCTCCAGAGTCATAAGCAGTAGTTCCGCCAAATGTGAAGCCATCGGCATCAGTATTAAAAGTAGAATTAAATAGGGCTGACATTTTGATTTAAATGTTTTGTCCAATAACAAACCCATCATACTTTCCAGATCCAGTTCTTATGAAACCAAATGTGTCCCGCTTGTTTGCGCCGGTCGTCAATGTTGGTACGCTACCATTCACCCAACGAATACTAGAAAACCAAGTGACGGTTCGCGAACCTATTGAATCTTGTGTAATCGAGATTAAGAAGATCTGATTGGCTGAATCTTGAGCTATAGCAATCGTAACATTGCCCGTGGGCATTACAATATAGTGCTGGTTTGAAAGCGATAGATCTAGAGTTACAGTGTCATTATTTGAAGGGGTATATTGCTGGGCGGTGCCAACAACAACGCCCGAAGCTGAGAGAGAAACACTTAGAAATGAATTTAGAATACTACCCCATGATCCACTATCACTGCCTGGTGTTGGAAGATGTGCTGTCATATGTTAATTAATTATTTTTTAAGGGCATAACTTATGTACACTAATTTAATCATTGTATTATATATATATATATATTAGAATACAAGTATTACTAGTTAACAAACTAACATATATGGAATTATTCGGACTAGGAGCCCCAGAATTACTACTCATTTTATTCGTTTTGCTGTTGTTTTTTGGCAAAGACCGACTGCCTGGGCTGGCCAAAAGTATAGCTAATTCTTTTAAAGAGATTAAGAAAGGTTTTACTGACTCGGATTCCGATACGAGTGACGGTTCTAAATCTAAAGATAGCATAACGAAAGATAAAAAATAGTAATGAATGATGAAGATGTAACACAAAAGCTTTCATTCTGGGAACACATCAATGATCTGCGTGTACACTTGCTTTGGGGAGGCGGATTTTTTATAGTAATTGCAATTGGTTTTTTCTCATCAAGCAACTGGATACTCAGATATATTCTGATACCCTTGAATGGAGAGAAACTAGTATTTTTGTCTCCACTCGGGCCGATCTTTTTTCAAATGAACATTGCTTTCCTAGGAGCGTTCTTTGTCTCTCTTCCTATTTGGCTTTTACTGCTCGCTCATTTTGTCGGAACAGCATTGCCGCAACACCGCCGCTTACCGTTTTATTTATTAGTGTTGACATCACTTATTCTAGGGATCCTGTCAATCGTAATGACATACAAGCTAGTTGTACCTCTCAGTCTCGCTGCACTATCCAAGTTCATAATCCCGGGCACGGTAATGATGTTGACTGCGGATAGTTATCTTAATTTTTTTATGCTCGGCGTTGGGGTTACTTTTATAATTTTTGAGCTACCAGTTGTTATCGTTGCTCTAGCATATTTACGCCTGGTTAACCCATATTACATAGCTCGCAAACGCCGATACTATATCCTCGGTTTAATTATTACGCTTGCGATAATTACACCCACGACGGATGTAGTTACTTTGATCGTAGTAACGGTCCCAGCTATCATACTTTGTGAGATAGGGATTCTTGTGGCCAAGGCGGTATACAAAGGTAAATCAAAAGTAGAAATTACAAATTAATCAATGTATAATATGATCATGGAAAATAATAACAAATATAGTCGTAAGGAATTTCTCACTACTGTGGGAAGTGTCGTGGCTGGGATAGTACTTTTAAAGCTTTTTAGTGCGAAGCATGTAGTGAAAGCTATAACATCAAGGAATGGCACTCAAAAAAATACTTACGGCAATAGTGTTTACGGCGGTGCTAATAAAGCTTAGTTTTGTATGTGGGCCTGCCATGATGCTTACAGATACATCACATGTAAATAGCTATGCCTGATTTTTTTAAAAAATTTAATATAAAGCACAAAGTATTCTATTTAATTTTGTTTTTACTTGTATTAGTTGTACCCACTATTATTTTGGCCGTATCCTTAAACTATGGTTCAGGTTCATATGGAGCCGGTCCATATGGAATGGGAGGGACGGTTCCCACAGCGACCATTACATCGGGTCAAGCCACCACATCTCTGGCCCAAACATCCGTAACGTTGAACGCTACGACAACATCAGACGGTAATTCTTCTACTACTGATAGAGGATTTTTCTATGGTACAAGCAATTCATATGGGTCCGTGGCTTCGACAACCAGTACTCAAGGGATCGGAGCATTTTCGCAGAACCTGACTGGTCTTACCTGTAATACCACTTATCATTTTATAGCTTTTGCCACTAACTCTGTCGGAACAGGCACTTCCACTCCTGACCAAACCTTTACGACCAATTCATGTGTTGCCTCGACATACATGTTTGCCGGGCCCGGTAGCGGAAATGCAGGCAGTGCATCCTCTAACTTTACGGTGACACCAAACGGGCCATATAGTGGTAACATTATCCTTACACCAACAGGAACTGGTAGCGATGGGCTTTCCGCAACAACTCTGAACTTCTCCAACTCTAGCACTCCTCAAACCTTTACTATCACTCCGACCGTTGCCGGCACAATCACTCTTACTCCCACGAACAGTACAAGTCTGACGAACCCTTCGAATCTGACATATACCGTGAGTGCCGTCGTGCCTGGCCAACCAACTTCAGTTTCTGCCGCCACCTCCACTCCCAATCAAGCCACAGTCTCTTTCACCCCCGGCTCCAACGGTGGTACTGCCATCCTCTACTACCTAGCCTCTTCAACACCAGGTAACTTCACCACCACATCAACCGGCTCACCGATCATCGTTCCCGGACTCACTAACGGCACCTCATACACCTTTGCCGTGTATGCCATTAATGCTTTAGGAACGAGCTCGCCCTCGTCGGCTTCGAATGCGGTAACACCTATCGGACTTCCAGGCGCACCAACTGGAGTAATTGCCACAGCAGGTAATACTCAAGCCTCGGTAACATTTAGTGCACCGGTTTCAACTGGAGGCAGTTCTATTACCGGCTATACGGTCATATCCAATTCATCTGGAGGCACTGACTCTAATGCAGGGACGACAGCTCTTACACATACTGTAACTGGTTTAGTTAATGGAACCCCGTATACATTTACAGTGACTGCGACCAACTTAGTCGGTACTGGATCTGCGTCGAGTGCATCAAGTCCCGTTACTCCTTCAACCGTATCCGCTGTCTCCACTAATTCGACGACCAACATTGCTTCAACTACAGCTACCTTGAACGGTTCGATTATATCCACAGGAGGATCAAATGCGACTCAACGTGGTTTCGCCTACGGCACCGTATCCGATCTTTCCACCGTGACTGCTACAACCACACTCGGTTCTCAAACTGGTACAGGTGACTTCTCTAGTAATGTCACAAGCTTGACTTCTAACACCACCTACTTTGTCCGCGCTTATGCCGTGAATGTTTCGGGTACTACTACAGGTTCGATTCTTTCGTTCTTAACTCTCCCAGCGATTCCTACGGTGACCACTTCGGTTACAGCCGGCTCAGGGATCTCCTTCACAGCTAATGGTAATATCACTGCGACTGGTGGTATCAATGCCACCGTGGAAGGTTTTGCTTGGGGTATCGATACCACATATTCTCTCGGCACCACTTCTACTAGTGGATCTTTCGGCGTTTCCTCATTCTCGACAGGGACGACCACACTCTCTTGTAACACCGCATATCATGTCCGGGCCTTCGCTACTAACACCGGCGGTACAGGGTACGGTTCAGATCAGACTATCACCACAGGCATATGTACAAAACCGACGCTGGCAACTCCAACGACCTCAAGTATCACCACTACTTCTGCAACCCTCTCCGGCAATATGACTGCTGACGGCAATGCTCCTTCTACTGTCGAAGGATTCAACTGGGGTACAGATGTCAGCTATGGCCAGCAGGCTTCTAGTAATGGCACGTTTGGTACAGGTTTGTTCTTGCAAACATTGGGCGGTCTTACTTGTGGCACGACTTATCACTATCAGGCTTTTGCTACTAACTATGCAGGACAAGGAACATCAACGGATCAGACTTTTATCACATCGGCGTGTCCAGTGATTGCTACACCTACTCCACCTGTAACTTCAAGCTACAGTTCCGGCGGTGGCGGCAGTGCCTCAAGTCAGGTATCTAATCTTCTTCGCATGGGTAATTTCACACTCGCACAACAAATTGCCAAGCAGTATGGAATAACTATTCCTACACAGAATATCCCGGTGCAAAATCTTATTCCTGTAAATATTATACCGACGCCAACTTCAAATGGAGGGCAATCATTCGGTCGTACATTGAAAGTCGGCATGACCAACAGTGACGTCAAAAAACTTCAAGTATTCCTGAATACACAAGGCTTCGTTGTTGCTCAAAAAGGAGCCGGTTCTCCTGGACACGAGACAACATATTTCGGCATTGCAACCAAAGCCGCTCTGATGAAATTCCAAATGGCACATAAGAAAGAAATACTTGATCCACAGGGTTTGAAGAGTCCGACTGGGATATTCGCGGCAGGATCCATGAAAGTTGCTAATGCTCTAATAAAGTAATTGGTATGAATGATGACCAGACTCAAGATGTTGTTGAACCTCCAGCAGAAGACCAGACTTCTGAAACACCCATTTCTAGCCAATCAAGCGGTTCTGAGCCATCCGATATGCCCCCAGAGGCCCCAGAATTGCCTACAGACGTTTCAACAAACGTTCCTGTAGAAAGTCAAAATGGAGGGGTAAATCCGTCTGAAAGCGACACCCCGAAATCGACAAACGAAACTCCTGTTTCAGAGCCAAGTCAGCCTGCTTCAACTCAATCTACGCCGTCCGCGCCGGCACCACTAACTCCGCAAGCACCACAGCCGCAATCGCCGGCGCAACAAGATCAGATCGGATTCATACATGCTCTGCTTGCTAAAGCGCAAGCTAAAATCCAATTCAACAAACAGAAGAAGCTGGATAAGATCATCCTGTTCGCTCAGAAGAAGAAAATTGTTGCGAATGAAGATATTCAATTACTTTTGCACGTCTCTAGCGCTACTGCGACGAGATATTTGGTTAAACTAGTCCAGCAAGGACATCTTGCTCACGTGGGGAACCCACGCGATGCTAAATATCAATTCTTGCGATAAATTATGCCCGTGGCTCATATCCACCAATTGAGCCACATGTGTTTCTGATTTACCACTGCGCCCCGCCGAGAAGCGGTCAACTTCCGCTTCCATCGCTAACGGATCTCCGCGCCAAGCACATATCTGTATGGCGGACGCGTCCCTCGGTCGCGATTAGCGACGGAGGGACGCGGGAGCCGTTCTGATATGTGCGCAGGCGCGCCACTATACTCCTTTGAAGCGGAAGTGGGCCGCTTCGAATCACTGCGACGAACTGTGCTAAAATGCTTGTGGCTGATTTGGTGGAATTGAGCCACATGACTTTCCCCGCCCCCAAAACCACACACCAGTGCACAGCCAAAACAAATAGTGAGGGCGTGACGGAATCCTTTCCCTCACACTCCCAGTCTTCCGTCACGCCCTCTCCATTTTTGAGATTGCAGTGATCCGCCAGCTGGCGGAAACACAGCGTCGCGAAGCGACTCAACTTACTTCAGGATGTTCGGCGAAAAATGTTCGAACTTTGTTCAGAAAACTCCGCAACGACAGGCTGAGCTGGAGATATCCGGCGGGCACTGTCGCGCATTCAAAGACATATGGACAAATTCATCATCACAAAAGACGCGGTGCGCCAAGTCCTCCGCGACTACTGGCGCCAATACAAAACATATCCCGGTCAGTCGATCGTGGCCTTTCTCCTGCCTGCCATCGGCACAGTCATGGTCTTCTTCATCCCGCCCTTGGTGGTGGCCCGGATCGTCAATATGCTGGCGGCCCACCAGGCGATATCTGTGGGATATATCGCCTTGTACCTCTCGATCTTTGGCGGCATCTGGCTCCTGGGCGAGGCCTTGTGGCGCATCGGCTTGCACTATCTGATCAAGCTCGAGACTCTCGGCTTGAATGATCTCGGCAAGGGAACCTTCAACCGCCTGACCGAGCGCGATTACGATTTCTATACCGAAAATTTCGTCGGCTCGCTGACCAAGAAGTCTCTCGCGTATTCGCGCGGCTTCGAGACATTCACGGACACCTTGAGCTTCAACATCTTCAATAACGTCCTGCCGATCATATTCGCGGTGGTGATGCTCGGATATTATTCCTTGTGGCTGCCGGCCATATTGGTGATCGCGCTCGGCGTCGCGTTCGCTGTAGGTCTGCCGATCATTAGGCGGCGCTCGGCCTTGGTCGCAGTCCGCCATGAAGCTGCTAGCCGCGTCTCTGGCAGGATATCGGATGCCATGACGAACATGCTGGCGGTCAAATCGTTCGCGAAGGAGGGATATGAGCAGTCGACTTTCGGCGCGCACGTCGACGATTACACGATGAAATTCAAGAAAGCCGCTGACTACCAGAACCTCCGATTCGACATGGCCATATCGCCCTTGTATGTCGCGACCAACACTATCGGTCTGGCTTCGGCCCTGTATTTCACCCAGCTATTGGGGCTGCAGGTCGGAACGATGGTCATTGTCTTCTCGTACTACTCCATGGTCACGAGGATATTCTGGGACATCAACCGCATATACCGCAATCTCGAGTCGTCCATCAGCGAGGCGGCTGAATTCGCGCAGCTCCTCATCGATCCTCCGACTATCCAAGACGCCGCGAACGCTCCGCGCCTCCAAGCTGCCAAAGCTCTGGTCCGCTTCGAGAGCGTCGGCTTCAAGTATGGCGCAAAAGACGATGGGGAAGACCTCTTCCTGTCCGGCTTCACGCTCGACATCAAGGCTGGCCAGAAGATCGGCCTGGTCGGCCCTTCCGGCGGCGGCAAGACGACCATCACCAAGCTCCTCCTGCGCTTCATCGACCTGCAGTCTGGCCGGATCACCATAGATGGCCAGGACGTGAGCAAGGTCACCCAAAAGTCCCTGCGCGAAGCCATCGCCTACGTGCCGCAGGAGCCTCTGCTCTTCCACCGCTCGCTCTTCGAGAACATCGCCTATGGCGACGAGCGAGCCACCGAAGCCGAGGTCATGCAGGCCGCCAAGCTGGCCCGTGCCGATGAATTCATCGAGAAGCTCCCGCATGGCTACCAGACGCTGGTCGGCGAGCGCGGCATCAAGCTCTCGGGCGGGCAGCGCCAGCGCGTGGCCGTCGCACGCGCGCTCTTGAAGAA
>Ga0265338_10010682_pt1 | contig 10729 bp, 8 predicted proteins | sample 42126metaG_FD_193579 | JGI IMG/M metagenome (GOLD analysis project Ga0265338, IMG submission 193579) | Rhizosphere microbial communities from Carex aquatilis grown in University of Washington, Seatle, WA, United States - 4-21-26 metaG | ecosystem: Host-associated > Plants > Roots > Rhizosphere >... | reverse complement strand
CAAATTTTGGCAGGTTGTGATCCGCAATGATCACATCCAATTCAGGGCAAAGCGCTGCGAGGTAATCTCTTTCAGTTTCAACTCGCATGCTTTCGAGAATGAAGCCAGCATGGCAAAGCCCTTGACACATCAAGTCGACTTCACCAGAGCTCCTCCCGACAACCAATACTCGTAGAGTATCCCCCGTAGGCTATCCTCCTCCTTGGCAACGGCTCGTAAGAACAACTCCCGTACAAAGCGGTAAACTCTGATTAACAATGACTTGTGTCAAGCTAAATCTCAATCTGAAACCAGTCTTTCCCGCTTCCCGGCGCGTTTCTACTGCGAATCTCTAAGCTCCCGTAGCCGCGCTACGGCGATAGCAGTCCGACACGAAATGCGGACGCTGGCGATTGGCGGATGGCAATAGTGAAGTCGGAATCAAACCGCCGCGTAACATGGCCTGCTCGTTTTCCCGGTCGAGCAGGATGATCTTCATCATCACATCCTGGCCCTGCCGTAACAGGGCCTGACATGGGGCACTGATGTGCGCGGAAGCAGATTGCTGACGGGCAATACGTTGCGCCCGCAACTTCTCGACAGACTGCGTGAGCGACGGCAGCAGTTCCTGTCTCACCTGATCGAATTCGTCTCGTCGAGGTGTCCTCTCGACGCGAAATGCCCGGTGTTCGCGTTCGACCAGTTCGAGCGTCTTGCGGCACAGCGCCAGATGGTTTTGTAAGTCCTCCTGTAGCTGTCTTTCGGCACTGGCGTCGGGGTGAGAGTTCATGGCTTTGGATCCTGTCTTGGGGTTGTTTGAGCCGCCTCGGTGAGGGCGGGTGGGTTGTCGATATGCAGGCGGTGAATCGTCAGTTCGGCCTTGTCGAGCCACGCCAAATGATCTATGCGCCACTGCGCCATGTCGGCAATCAACTTCAGGGATAGGCTCGATTTTTCGGTAGGCGACATCTTCGTCTCGACAATTTGCGAATAGATCTCACTGGCCTTTTGCGGTTGCCCGAGTCGTTCGTAAATCAACCCGATCTGATACAACAGCGGGAACCGCCACGTGTGGGTATCGTCGAGTTGGAGCAGGCTGTGATAAACGGTCAACGCATGGAGGTAGTCGCCCTCGACGTACAACTGGTTGCCAATGTCGTTTCCTGCGCGCTGCTGCCACGAACGCCAGCTCTTGAGATCGAGAGTGGTGTCACCCGGTTTCATCTGCAGCATCTCCAAGAGTTGTTCCATGGCCTCCTGGGTGCGGCCGGCCTGTTGGAGTGAGTGTATCAAATAGAATCGCACTTCCACCCGCTCCGGCACGGTGACGGCCTGCGCCAGGAAGTCCTTGGCCTGCACGATGACTTCCGGGTGTCGATTCAGCTTGTTCAGGCAGCGGATGAGCTTGAACTCGCTTTGGATTTTGTCGACTTGTCGCGAGTCCTGCCTCAGCAATCGCAAGAGCAGGTCGGACGCTTCGGCAAAGTCGCCTTGCTCGTAGTAAGTTTCGGCAATCTCCGTCTGAGCCTCGGTCACCAGCCGCCGGTAGTCTTGCATGCGATCCGTGGAGAGGTTCAGGACGGTGGTCATCACGGCATAGAATTTTGCCAGAGCCATCCGGTTCGCCCCCATCCGGCGATACACCTGCCCCTGGCACAAGAGTATCTCAGGAATGTGTGGGTCGTCGGCGTACCGCTGTGCGTACTGCGCCAGGATCTGTTGCGCCTTCGGTAACGCGTCCTCTTCGATCGCCGTCAATGCCATTTCCAACAGCGCCGCCTGTTTGTGGGCCTCAGGTGCCTGGGACTTCAACAAGCTGGCCAGCACGGTGTACGCCTGCGGCGAATCGTGCTCGGCGCGAAACCGGCGGGCGTACTCGATCTCGGCGATGACGTTTGTCTTTGTGGATGACTCGGTAGATGGATTGGCAGCGGATGGCTCTTTCTTCGCCGCCAAGAGCGCGCCGTATGACGATGGAAACAGGAACAGTCCCCCCGCGCACGCGACAACGAACCGGCAGAGTCGACTGGGTTTCATAGGTTCAAATCATTCGCAGGCTAATGGTCGGTGTACGTGGCGGTGCTGGATCGTGGCGCTGGTTGCGGTGGCATAAACCCCGATGGCACTACCACGGTAGTTGATTGGTTGGTGGACGTCCCGGCGGTGTGGCGAAAGATCTCGGCCAATACCTGGCTGGTGAGCGGTTGTTGGTCCGCCGGTTGGTCTTGGGTCGAGGTCGGTGCAGCCAATCCGGACTCGACAGCAACCGTTTCGGAAGAGCTGGTTTCCGGGGCGATGACCCTCATGGGCGCATTGGTGGAGCATGGCTGTCCGCGATCGTCGCCGCCAAGAGCTTGTTGTGCCGTGGTGGTCGCATCGCCAACCGCCGGTGCGGGGGCAGCGGTGGCCGACGAAGGGGGCGGCGCGGGTTGGGGCTGAAAACGCAATGGAGACGGGCCGATAACGCGCAAGTAGCCGCCCGCAAAGGCAGCACCCGCGTGCGCCGCCAGCATCGCAGCCACGAGATAGCACCATGTTCGCATATTGTTCAGGCGACCGCCGCGCCCTGCTTGAGATGGGCGACGGCGTCTTCGTACGAAGCCGCGAATGTCCAGTCCTTGGCTTCCTCAAACTCTCGGAATTCCTTCGACGCCGACTCCGTGCAGGCAAACGTGTATCGCAAGGAAAGTTCCTGGCATGCTTGCACGATGGACACGCACAGTTGCACCAGGTTGACATCGGCGCGGGGTACCCGCGTGAGGTCGACGATGGTTGCATCGATACCTTCATCCACCGCCTGGACGATCTTCGGACGAGTTGCCACGGAGATCTCGTTGGCCAACGCCGCGTTGAAATTGGCGGGAATCGTGATCACCAGTACCCCGTCGCGGTGCTCCGCGTACGAAGCGGTCGCGTCGACCTTGAACAGGGTGGCGAGTCGTGTTTTCAGTTGGTCGAAGTCGATCGGTTTGGTGATATTGGCCGAAAAGCCTGCTTGCAGGGCGCGATTCTGTTCCTCCACCGCGGTCTTCACGCTTATCGCGAATATCGGTACGTCCTTGGTTTTTGCGTCAGCACGGAGCGTCTGGAAGAGCGTAAAGGCGGCCTGGTCCGGCAGCGAGAGGCTGATCAGCATCGCATCCGGCCGGGTCTTGTGGCAGTACTCGACGGCTTGTGCGCTCGTGCCACACCCATCCACGGTCCACTTGTTTTCCGCGCCCAGTTTGGTCCGGACCTGCTCAATGATCGCCGGCTTGTCATCCACGATCAGGATCTTCGGCCCGGCCGAGCCTGCCTTGGCCGGACCGGTGCCATCGCGTGGATTCAGTGTGACAACGCGCCCGACTCTCTCGACGATGAGTTCTTCCTTGAAAGGTTTGATCAGATAGTCGCGCACGCCGAGCTTGGCGATTCGTAATACATTGTCGCGTCCCGCCTCGGCAGTGAGCATAATCACGGGGGTGCCCTTGAGTGTGGCGTCTGCCTTCAGTTTCGTGAGCATCTCGAAGCCGTCCATTACGGGCATGGTAACGTCGAGAAGGATGATGTCGGGTTTCTCTCGCGCCGCAACTTCGAGCCCCTCGACACCGTTGGCGGCTTCCACAATCTGACAGTCGAACGGCTTGAACGCTTTGGCCACGATCAGTCGGATCGTTTTACTGTCGTCGACGGTGAGAATTTTGGTTGCCATAATCCTAGTGGTGGTTTGCGATTGCCGAAGGTTTGGCGAGGACTTCCACCGACAATTGTTGATTGGCGCACATGAAGCGGTAAGCCTCATGCTCGTCCGTACTGCAGCCCTCCACGCTGAAGCTGCTGCCACGGACGATGGAGGGGATTGTCAGTACACAGGGCAACCCGCGATCGCACAGTCGTGATTTAATCTGGCCGACAACCATATTGGCGAGTTCACCGATTGCGTCGTTGACCATCGATTCGCTATCGATCTCGCCGTCGCCAATGCCGAGGAGGCGACACGTAATTTCGCGGGCGAAAGCCGTCGTCACGACAATGTACACCACCCCGGTCACGTCGCCGCCGAACCCGACTCCGCCGGCCACATGCATGGACGATCCATTGCCGGATGCCGAGTGGGGAAGGGAAGTCGACTGCGATGAATTAATCGAATAGCTCAGCATGGTGGAGAACACTTCTGTCACCGCTTCCGTGACAAGCGTGGCCATATCCTCAATCATAATAATAACTCCATCGGCAGGAATGCCGGAAACTTGAGCGCTGAAGCCACTTTTTCCCCACCTGAAACCAACGCATCAAGGAATAGGCTGGGGGAGCCATTCATAGTAATCCCCGCGGTGGCATACAGTTTTCCCCGGTCACGGAGATGACGGTTGCTGGTACGCTGTCTTTCATTCACGGAGGGAACGTAGGTTGTGTGCCGGTCTAAAAATCCTTGAGTTCGCCTTCCTGCGGGAGGTCCTTGCCTGTGTGCAAGCCGCTGAAACCAACTCCTGATCACGAACGCAATCCGGGTCTTTGGGTATATGTTCGCCTGCGGCCTAAAGTTCCTGGGCGTCATAGGCGCTGTGGCGTACGTCGCTGGCGGAGATTGAGGCCACTGCTTGGTGGGCTACCGGTTTGGTTTGGCGGACAGATGTGGGTTTGATGATGCGCTGGACGGGGCTCTTGTGCACGTGTCGCGTTTCGGGAACAGTCGACACGACATGCGCGTTCGCCCCGCCGACGAGCCTCTGCAAATCCGCGACGATGCCATTCAGTGTAACCGCCTGCGCATTCAGCTCCTCGGCGGCGCTGGCGCTTTCCTCGGCGCTGGCCGCGTTGGCTTGAGTGACTTTGTCCATTTGGCTGACAGCGGTGTTGACCTGTTCGATCCCCAGGCTCTGTTCCTTGGATGCCGTGGCGATCTGCGCCACCAGTTCGTCCACTTGGCGGACCTTGGACACGATTTCCTGCAGGCCTTGGGCGACCTTGGCGCTGATCTGCACGCCGTTCTCACTCTTTTGGATGGAATCCTCGATTTTGGCCGCGGTTTCCTTGGCGGCTTCCGCGCTACGCTGTGCCAGGTTGCGTACTTCATCGGCCACGACCGCGAAACCCATGCCGGCTTCGCCGGCGCGGGCGGCTTCGACGGCCGCGTTGAGGGCAAGGATATTGGTCTGGAAGGCAATCTCATCAATGGTCTTGATGATCTTGGAGATGCCATCGCTGGATGCCTTGATGGCGTTCATAGCGTCGCTCATCGCCTGCATGTCGGCGAAACCGGTGTCGGCAGCGTGGCGGGTGCCGGTCGCGAGGTCCTTGGCATTCTGGGCGTTGTCGGCGTTCCGCTTGGTCATGCTGGACATCTCTTCCAGCGACGCGCTGGTTTCTTCGAGGGAAGCTGCTTGTTCGCTGGCGCCTTCCGCGAGAGATTGGCTGGCGGATGATATCTCACCCGCGGCCGCTGTCGTTTGGCCGACGCCCGACGAGAGCAACTCGGTGACCGTGCCGATCTTGCGGGTCAATCCGCGGGCAACAAAGAACCAGACGGCGACGGAAAGTAACACGACCGCACTGGCCACACTCATTTGCAGGATCAATCCTCGGTGGCCAATTGCCGCGACCGAGTTGGCCGCATCGTAGAAATCGTCCTCGTAGCAACCCACACCGATTATCCAGTCCCAGGGTTGGAAGTACATGATCCGAACGATTTTGGACCTGGCCGCGACGTCGCCGGAGTTTTTCCACGGGTAGTGTTGTTCGCCGATCTGGCCGGGAGCCAACGCCAGGGCCTTGGTGCAAATGTCCTGAACGAACAGATTGCCTTTCTCATCTTTCGCGTCCCAAATATTTTCACCGTCACGTTTTCCGTCCTTCGAGATTACGTAATTACCCTTCGAAGTTCCGTTGCCGTTGAGGACGAAGACATAGCCGGTCTTGCCGACCTTGATGTCCATGATGGCCTTGCGGAGCAGAGCGGTGCTGGTGGATTCGGGAATGCCGTAATACAACATACCCACAACGTTTTTGCCCGCGTCGAGGATCGGCTCGTATGCGGTGGCGCACCACTTATCGACGACAAGGGCGCGCCCGACGTAACGCTCTCCTTTCAGAACAGTAGCGATTACGGGACTGACCCGCCCCTCCGGGTCGAGAGCGGGAATGTAGGTGCCAACGGCTCGCTTGCCGTCTTTGCCGATGACGTTGGTGGCGACTCGTAGCATGTTCCCTTCTGAATCCATGCGCTGAAAGAGAGTACACGTGCCGCCCACGATCCTGCTCACATCATCCACAAAGTACGCTTCGATTTGCGCGTCCAGAACGGGCACCAACTCGGTATCGCCCAGGCGCATCACGGGCAGGGAAACCTCGGCCGCTTTGCCCGTCAATTGGTTGAGCGCATTCCACGAGATCGCCCGGTCGGGGGAGAACGTGATCTCACCCTGCGCCTTCAACCGGGTCGAGGCCACCCGCAGGGAGGTGGTCACCTGATTGCGCAGGGCGTCTTGATGGGTCGTGCACAGGTCGTACACATTTTGGGCGGTGTGGTCGAGAGACTCGTACGCCAGCTTGGTGCACCCCTCACGGGTCGCCGTGTTCATGAGTTTGTTTTGGCGACAAATGGCGAGCACGACAACCACGAAAGGAATGACCGTCAGACTTATGCCGAGAGTTAACAGCTTCGTTCGAAGTGTTAGATTCTTAAACATGGCCCCCTCCGTTTGATTTCTTTAGAAGCCGTACTTCGCGCCCAGAGTAAGGAGATGGTGGTCGAATTCGCGCGTTTGCGGATTGGTGATATTGTCCTGAGCGTTGCGTCCCAAATCCATGGTATAGGCGGCATTGAGGCTGAGGTTGGCGTTGACCGCGTACCCCAGGCCCGCGCCAAGAGTGTACTGCCAGTCATTCCGATGGTCGCTGGGTGCCAGGTTCCCGACCGTGTAGTCCGCGGTCGCGAGCCGCGCGCCAAGATCCAACGCCAGTTGGGCGGTCAGTTTGCGGTTGTAGCTCAAGTCGTAGTAACTGTCAAAGTACGGGACCTTTCCCAGGCAGGAGACCCATTGGAATCCCCGATACTTGAACGTCACGGTATCGATCGCCGACGGCTTGGCGACGATGACGGCTTCCCCGTAGTAGGTGGTCACATTGTCGTTTCTGACCGGGCTGATATGTGTGGGCGTGTTGGGCTCATATTGCCGGAAATCCGGGCCGCCTTGAATTTTGACTTCCAACCACTTCCATGGCTTGCCTTCGACTCCGAGGAGCAGTCGCTCATAGTCGCTGGAAGAACTGTCGGGAGAGAAACTGAGTTGCTGCTGGTATTGGTGTCCGTAGCGGTAGCCGAACGTTGCTGCCAATTGCGGCTTGATTTTATAGCCGAGGTCCGCGCCGCCATTGACGTCGTACCGGTCCACATAGTTCTGATAGCCGGTAACATTGGTCAGCGTGGTCATGAGATCGTAGTACAGCAACGAGGCCGAGGCGCGGACGAACCAGCGATCCTGATCGTACTGGATTACGGGATTGGCGCGGTCCTGGATCTGTTCCCGACGTTCGCGTGGTGCAACGGTGTTCCACGCACTCAACAACGCGCCCGGATACACCGGCCCCAATTGGCTCCCATCTATAAACACAAAACTATTGTTGAGGTTGAACGTAAAGGGCTCGATCTTGCCCTTGATCGTCGTGATGAATCGTTGGGCATCGTAATCCTCGGTCGACTGGTCGTGGTACCGGACCACGTCCGGCGCATAGACGAACGACGCGGTCTGCAGATCCTTATTCCCCAACACCGGCGCAAAGTCGATGGCGACTTTTGGTGAAACCGTTGTGACCCATGACCCGCGATCTTTCAGCGCCGCAACGCTGCCCGCAGGTACGGTGAACGACGCTGGCAAGAACTTCTTGCCAACGCCCGACATATAGACGTTGTCGTCGTAGCCTTCCTTGATCCCCATGGATATCTCCGTCAACCAGGCTGGCTTCTTGAACGGGGCCAATGCCAGAGGTTTCTGACTGGGAGCCGGGATGCAGGCCACACTCGGCTTGGGGGCGACGGGCGGCTCCTGGCTTCGAGCTGGCGCGGGAACTGCGCTGGGCGGCGCAACGACGGGTGGAATCTGGTTTTGAGCTACCACGGCCTTTGCCGCGGCTGGCGGAGCGACGGGCGGCTCGACAACGCTGACCGCCTCGGGCTGGTGAGCAACAGTTTTCGGAGTGGGAGACGGGGCTACATGCATGTCGACAACGCCCCCGGCATCCACCCTGTACACAACCGCGTTTGTGCCGGGCAACGGGGCGGCGTGCACGACCGCCGCGCAACCAACAGAGGCCACAGTAGTTGCTACGCGTAGCAGAACCGTGGATTTCCACGTCATCTTGGACGGCGGTTGTGTTTTCATTGCGTGCACGCTCCTGTTCAGTCTTGCCCGTCAGCGGTTAGAAGTCCTTGAAGTCGGCTTCCACTGCCGCCGTGACTGGCTCCTGGTGTGCCTCGCGCTTGGTAGCGGATACTGACGTCTTCGGCTCAGGCTGACTGTTGCGGTTGGCTGCCGCAGACCTGACAGACAGTTTCGGAGAAACCTTGTGATCGCGCGGTGCACTGGCAACAGGCGTCGATGACCTGGAGCTTCCTCCAACGAGACGTTGCAGGTCGGCGACGACGCCCTTGAGGGTCAGTGCCTGGGCGTTCAACTCCTCCGCGGCGCTGGCGCTTTCCTCGGCGCTGGCCGCATTGGATTGCGTAACCTTGTCCATCTGGCTGACGGCGATGTTGACCTGTCCGATGCCCTGGCTTTGTTCCTTGGATGCAGTCGCAATCTCGGCGACAAGTTCATCCACTTGGCGGGCCTTGGTCACGATCTCCTGCAATCGCTCCGCCACCTTGCCACTGATCTGGACGCCGTTGGCGCTCTTCTGGATGGAATCCTCGATCTTGGCCGCCGTCTCCTTGGCCGCCTGGGCGCTGCGCTGGGCCAGGTTTCGCACTTCATCCGCCACGACCGCGAAGCCCATGCCGGCTTCCCCGGCGCGGGCCGCTTCAACAGCGGCATTGAGGGCCAGCAGGTTCGTCTGGAACGCGATCTCATCGATCGTCTTGATGATCTTGCTGATGCCGTCACTCGACGTCTTGATAGCGTTCATCGCCCCGGTCATCTCATTCATGTCGGATGCGCCGGTGTCGGCGGCTTGACGGGTGCCGGCCGCGATTTCTTTGGCGTTCCCTGCATTGTCGGCGTTTCGCTTGGTCATGCTGGACATCTCTTCCAGCGAGGCACTGGTCTCTTCGAGAGATGCCGCTTGTTCGCTGGCGCCTTCGGCCAATGATTGACTGGACGCGGAAACCTGGCCGGCCGCCGCCGTGGTCTGGTCAGCACCGGAGGAAAGCTCGGTCACGATGCGGGTCAGCACATGGGAAATGCTTCGCGTAATCAGGTAGGCGATGCCAACGGTCAGGAAGGCCGCGATACACACCATGATCACCATGGCCAGTTTGGACGAGGCCACCGTGGTCGAGATGGTTTTGGCACTGTTCTGTGAATCTTTGGCGGCGAGCTCGCGCAAGGTGTCAACACCGGCGATGAAATCATTGCCGATTTTTCCGATGGACACTAGCTGGGCCTGGATCTCCTCGGGCTTGCCCCCTTTGCTGACTTCACGCAGTTTGTGTCCGGCCTCGGTGTAGGCCTGCAACAGGGCGGCCACCTTGGTGTAGGCGGCGCGTTTATCCTCACGGTTGACGAAGCTTTCGTACTTGCCCACCATGTCCGCCAGTTCCTTTTCATCGTCAGCGGCGACGCCATCGAGTTCCGTCTTCTTGGCCATGTCGGTATACATGCAATGTTTGAAGTTGGTGATGCGGAGCATCGCCGTCTGATAACGGATGTTGCCCGCCAACGTCAGTTCCGGCAGGCTTTGAGCCGTCAACTCCGTAAGATTGGTTGAAACACTGTTCATCCGTACCCACGTGGTCACTCCGAGAAGCAACACGATGGCCAGCAGAATGCCGAATCCCAGTGTGAGTCGCTTGCCGATTGTCCAATTTTTCATTTTTGTCTCTCTTTCTGGTTAAATAGGTTCTTCTTTTCGCTATGAAACTTTTTGTGCGCAGCGGACTGCATCGCTGCTGACGACCTTGTCGATATCGAGCAACGTCTTGACGACGCCCTTGATCTTGGCCATGCCGAGGATGGAATCGGTATCGAGCTTCGTACCGAAGTCCGGGGTCTCTTCGATGTCGTTGGTCGCGATATTGATGACTTCTTCGACGCCATCGACCACGAGGCCCATCTGCGATCTTACCCTCGAGGGCAGGTCCACCTGCACCACGATGATGCACGTGCGCTCAGTGGTCTCCGCTTTGGCCATGCCGAACTTCAGGCGCAGATCAACGACGGGAATGATCTTGCCGCGTAAATTAATGACGCCCTTGACGTACTCCGGCATCTGGGGCACCGCCGTGATATTGGTCAGCCGGATGATCTCGCGGATCTTCAATACCGCGATGCCATAGGATTCGGGGCCGAGTTCAAAAGTGAGGTATTTGCCGGCGAGATTCTTGGTCGCCTGTGACGTTGGTTCTGTAACGGTCATTGACATCGTTCGTTCTCCTTCTTGTCAAGGTTTACGCCATTCGCTATGAATATCGGCAGGAGGCGCCAGCAGCTTAAGTTTATATTTCCAAAGGCCTTGTAGTTCTATCTGGGCGCTACGAGGATTTGCCGACGCGGTGAAACATTGGTCGGGAATCCGGATTCCCGGGCGTGCGTTACGAGGGCTGGTGCCATCGTAA
>Ga0265338_10010680_pt1 | contig 10730 bp, 7 predicted proteins | sample 42126metaG_FD_193579 | JGI IMG/M metagenome (GOLD analysis project Ga0265338, IMG submission 193579) | Rhizosphere microbial communities from Carex aquatilis grown in University of Washington, Seatle, WA, United States - 4-21-26 metaG | ecosystem: Host-associated > Plants > Roots > Rhizosphere >... | reverse complement strand
GAATTGATCAAGATGGACATTGCCGCCGACCATCCCGCCCGGGAGTTTCTGGATCAGATATTTCTGGCGGGAAAACGCGCCCGGGAGGTGGTGCAACAGATTCTTACGTTCAGCCAGCGGCGGGAAAGCGAGCGCAGCGTGATTCGTTTGCAGCCCATGGTCAAGGAATGCGTCAAACTGTTGCGCTCCACCATTCCCGCCATGGTGGACATTTCCTGCAAGGTTGACCCGGCTTGTTTGCCGGTTCTGGCCGATCCCATCCAAATTCACCAGGTCATCATGAACCTTTGCACGAACGCCTGGCAGGCCCTGCCGGAAAGCAACGGGTTTATCCGGGTAAACCTGGAAATGTGCGACATTGACGAAATAATGATGGCTGGTCATCCCGGCCTCCAGGCTGGTCCAGCCGTCCGGCTGTCCGTTTGCGACAATGGCAGCGGCATGGACAAGGCCACGCTGGATCGGATTTTTGAACCGTTTTTTACCACCAAACCGGTCGGCGAAGGAAGTGGTCTGGGGCTTTCCGTTGTCCACGGCATTGTGAAAGCCCACCAGGGAGTCATCACCGTGGAAAGCGAACCGGGCAAGGGGACGGTGTTTCACATTTATCTGCCACCGCAGGTGATTGAGGAAGCGGAAACCCCGGCGGAACCACAAGCCGTTATTTACGGAAACAACGAACGCATCCTGTTTGTGGATGACGATGAATTTGCCGGTCGCACGATGGAACGGGTGCTCAAACGGTTTGGCTATCGGGTCGAATGGTTCAAGCACCCGGAAACCGCCCTCGCGCATTTTCGTGCGAGCCCGGCGGATTGCGACCTGGTCGTCAGCGATCTGGCCATGCCGGGCATGACCGGCGACAAGCTGGCGGTGGCCCTGCTGGGCATTCGTCCGGATCTCCCCATCCTGATCACCACCGGTTTGATTGATCCGGCCATCCTGAAACAAGCGGGTGAGATTGGCGTTTGCAACGTGCTGTTAAAACCCGTCAGCGCCGCCATGCTGGGACGCGAGATCGCCCAACATCTGGCCGAGCGGGGCGCGAAGAAATCAAACGGTGGAGGTTAAAACGGCCCGCGTTACGCCGCTTGGGAAAATGCCTGCGGCTCCAGGTTCACCAGGGCATTGACGTCCAGAATCAATCCCACCCGGCCGTCCCCAAGGATGGCGGCACCAGCCAGCGCGCGATTTTTGTGGATCATCATGTCATTGAGATTTTTGATGACCACTTCCTGTTTGTGAAGCAAACCGTCCACCTGCAGGCAGCGCAGGCTGGTTCCGGATTGCACCACCACGACGATGCCTTCCGTGGCGATCGTGGATTTCGGCCGGACGCCGAACAATCCGTGCAGTTGGAGCAGGGGAATCAGGCGGCCGCGGACGTTGACGACCTCCGCCCGGCCCTGGACCCGCGAAATCATGTCCGCCCGGGGCCGGAACGACTCGCGCACCGACAGCGTGGGAATGATATAACGTTCCTCGCCGACCTTGACAATGAGGCCGTCAATGATGGCCAGCGTCAGTGGCAGCGTAATCTTGAACAAGGTGCCCTGGTCTGGCTTGGATGAAATGTCCACGCGCCCGCGCAATCGTTCGATGTTGCGGCGCACCACGTCCAGCCCCACGCCGCGGCCGGAAAGATCGGTGACCTTTTCCGCCGTGGAAAAGCCGGCGCCAAAAATAAAACCAAAAATTTCCTCGTCGGTGTGTTCGGCATCGGCGGCGGTCAGGCCCCGCTCGATGGCTTTCTGCAGGATGCGTTCCCGGTTCAACCCGGCGCCATCATCTTCAATTTCGACCACAATGTTTCCGCCTTGATGATATGCGCGCAGGTTAAGGCTGCCCACGGGAGGTTTGCCGGCGGCAATGCGCCGTTCCGCCGGTTCAATGCCATGATCCATCGAGTTGCGAATCATGTGCAGCAACGGATCGTTCAATTCCTCCACCACACCCCGGTCCAGCTCCGTGTCCTCGCCGCTGGTCAGGAACTGGACTTTCTTTTGCTGTTTGGCGCCGATGTCACGGACGACCCGGGCCATTTTTTGGAAAACTCCCCGGATGGGCACCATGCGCAAGGACATGCTTACCCGCTGCAGTTCCTTGGTGATGCGGCCCAATTGGGCCACATTCCGCGCCAGTTGCGGATCCAGACCGGCCAATTGGCTTAAATTCTGGCCCACGATGGATTGTGCAATCACCATTTCCCCGACCAGATCCAGCAACCCGTCCAGCTTGCCGGTGTCCACCTTTACCATGGCGGCCGCGCCATTGGTTTTGGCTTCATGTACCGGTTCGGCGGCGACCCCGGAAGACTGCCCGGCCGGGAGTTCGGTGTCGGACGCAAGCACCGGGGAGACGGTCTCGAGTTGGAGCGCGGCGGGTATGAAGGTTCCTGAACGAACGGCCTCAATCACCCGCTGCACCTCCGCTTTAAGCTGGGCAGTCGGAATGAAAATCGGCGCCGCCGGACGGCTCCCGTTAACCTGCCCCTCGATTTCATCCAGGAAAAGTTTGAGGACATCCCGCCCGCGCAAAATCAGTTCGATCACCCGTGCGTCAATCACCAGTTTGCCCTCGCGGGCAAGGTCGAGCAGCGATTCCAGCACGTGCGCCAGCTTGTTGATGGGAAAGAGATTCAGGAAGCCGGCCCCGCCCTTGAACGTGTGAAACGCGCGAAAAATGGTGTTCAACGTCTCCGCGTCCGCCGGCTGGTTTTCCAGCACGAGCACGCCTTGCTCGATGTTGTCGAGATGTTCGCGTGACTCCATGATAAATTCACGGAGCAGGTCACCGTCCCCGGCAACGTCCAGTTTCAACGGCGGTTCCTCGCTGATGCCCGGAGCTGTGGCTTCCGCTGCCGGGACTGGAACGGGCGGAGGATCTGCCGGGCCGGGCATCGGCATGGCCGGAGACGGAGCGTCCGCCGCACCAGCTGGTGTTCCGATCCGGGTGAACAGTTCATTCAACCAATGGAGGTCCTCCGCCGTGAAGGATTTTCCCGATTCCACAATTTTGACCATCTGTTCCCAGGCTTCGGCACAAATTTTCTGCTGTTCGCCCAGTTCCGGCTGGCCAAGGAACTCGTCCCGGAGATTGCCCAGCAGATCAAGAATGGGGAACTGGCCCTGACTGGACCCGGCCTGGGCCAGGCCGATTTCGCGACCGAGAGAAGTGACCAGTTTGGATAGTCGTTCCTGATGATTCATGGTTCGATCGGGTTGTTCGTCATGCTCGGTTTTTTATAAGACTGAAACGAATGACGCTATTAAATGGCGCCCTTTCGCGAACAAAAATCAGATGTGTTTTCTGGTTCTTTATCAACTGGCCCGGTGCAATTACACGTTGTTATTGCCTTATCGGTAAAAATCCGGAGAACTGAAGGGAAGAAAACATGAACCCCATTGCCAGCAACTTGCAGCGGCTCGCGGCCCCCGGAGAAGTCACAGATTGCTCAATAAAATGCGATTTTTTCTCTTGGCGTGCCGCTTCGTACCAGTTTTAATGTCGTGGTTAACAACAACCAACAACACAAATAGATTATATCCATTATGGCAAAGGCACTTTCCAAGTCACAAATTGCTGCTGAAATCGCAACTCAGAACGGCATCACCAAAAAGGCGGCGACCGACATCCTCGAAATCCTCGCGGACCTGGCCTACAAGAATGCCAAGAACACTTTCACGCTGCCCGGCATCGGCAAGCTCGTGCTGGTCAATCGCAAGGCGAGGGTCGGCCGCAACCCGGCCACCGGCGAGACGATCCAGATCAAGGCCAAACGCGTGGTGAAGTTCCGCGTGGCCAAGGCGGCCAAGGACGCGATCCTGGGCGCGAAGTAATTCCGGTTTTTCCAATCAATACGCGGAGGGCTTTCCCTCCGCGTTTTTTATTGGGCTGGCTGACTGGTTCTTGCCGAAGCAACCAGCCAGGCCCAGCCGGCCAGAAAACCCGCGCCGCCGAAGGGCGTGATCGCCCCCAGCCAGTGCGCGCCGGTCACCGCCAGCAGGTAAAGCGAACCGGAAAAAATCGCTATGCCTGCGAGAAAACACCACCACGCCCCGGCGGCCAGCGGCTTTCGTTCCGCCAGAATGAACAGCATCACCGCATGGACGAAATGATAAAAGACGGCCTTTTCCCAAATGGCGGCGGTTCCATTTTGCGCGAGGAGGTCCTTCAATCCGTGGGCGCCAAACGCCCCCAATGTGACGGCCAGAAATCCGGCGGTTGCGGCGATCCGCGTGGCAGTTGTATTTGTCATGGTTGAAAATTAAACCAACGCCGATCTTCATTCGAGCCGGGAAATGGCGACTCAGGGTCACTGCAGGGCGGAGTTATCGTGGAACCAGGCCGGCGCACAGCCATTCGATGCCGGTAAAGGCCGGGCATAAGCAAAACGTTTCCTCCTATTAACTTGATTTTCTGAACGCCCGGAAAACAATGACGGGAGCAAACATGAACGAGGTTCTGCCCATCATCTATCTGGCCCGGCACGGCGAGACCGCGTGGAGCCTCACCCGTCAGCACACGGGTTTGACCGACCTGCCGTTGACCGAACGCGGCGAGCGCAACGCCCGCGCGCTCGGCCAGCGGTTGAATGGACTGGAGTTCGCGAAGGTGTTCACCAGCCCGCTGCAACGCGCGGAGCGGACCTGTGAGCTTGCCGGATTCCGGAACGGGTCGGTGGTGGATCCCGATCTGGTGGAATGGGATTATGGCGAATACGAAGGCCGCACCACCGCTGAAATTTTGTCCGGGCGGCCGGACTGGCAGTTGTTCCGCGACGGTTGTCCGGGCGGCGAAACCCCGGATCACATCGGAGCCCGGGCCGATTGCGTGGTGGCGCGCCTGCGCGCGGTGGGGGGCAACGTGCTGGTTTTTTCGAGCGGACATTTCATCCGGGTGCTGGCCGCCCGCTGGCTGGGGCTTACCGCGGGGTGGGCCGGAAGTTATTTCATGTTGAGCACGGCGAGCCTGAGCGCGGTGGGTTATGAGCAGAACCTTTCCCATCCGGTGATCCGGCTTTGGAATGACGACCATCACGTGGTCAAGTGAACCAAATCTCAAGCGTATTGAATCACCGAAAATATTATGAGCGCCCCAACGAAAACCGCCGCCCCGGCACCGGCAACGGGACCGGAAGAATTGATCAAACTTTTGCAGCAATACGGGTGCGGTCCGGTCCAGTTCACCGGGTCGGATGGTCTTTATGAGCGGCACCTCAATTTCGACAACGTCAAGGACCCGGCCGCCACCGGCCTGCGCGAACATTTTGAGGCCGCCGCCCGCTCGATCCGCGACGTGCTTTCGCAACGCTGGGTCGCCACGGAAAAAACGTACACCCGCGAGAACCCCAAACGGATTTATTATCTCTCGATGGAATATCTCATCGGCCGTTCGCTGGCGAACAACCTGACCAACCTGCTGCTCAGTCCGCTGGCGAAACGGTTTGCGGCCCGGGAAAACATTGACTGGCTGGAAGTGCTCGATCAGGAACCCGATGCGGGCCTGGGCAATGGCGGGCTGGGCCGCCTCGCGGCCTGTTTTCTGGATTCGCTGGCCACGATGGAGCTGCCGGCCATGGGCTATGGCCTGCGCTACGAATACGGCATCTTCAAGCAATTGATCAAGGACGGCTGGCAGGTCGAACAGCCGGACAACTGGTTGCGCCGGCCCGATCCGTGGGAGGTCATCCGTCCGCACGAAAAGGTGGGTGTGAAGTTGAACTGCGCGTTTGAACTGCGCGGCGGCGCCTTGCGCGCCATTCTCGGGCGCGCTGCCGGACTCATTGGCGTCCCGTATGACCGACCCGTGATCGGTTACGGCGGCAAGACCGTCAACACCCTCCGCCTGTGGGCCGCCACGGCGTCCGATTATTTCGACTTCAAGGAATTCAGCAGCGGCGATTTCGTCGGCGCGGTGGCCGAGACGCTCACCGCCGAATCCCTCACGCGGGTGCTTTATCCGGACGATTCCACCTGCATGGGCAAGAGCCTGCGGTTCGTGCAGGAATATTTTCTGGTGGCCTGCTCGCTGGCCGATCTTGTGCGGCGTTTCCGGCAGACCAATTCCGATTGGAGCAAGCTTCCCGAAAAAGTGGCCATCCAGCTCAACGACACGCATCCGACGCTGGCCGTGCCCGAGCTGATGCGCATCCTGCTCGACGAAGCCAGCCTCGGCTGGGATGAAGCCTGGGAAATCACCAAACGGACCCTGGCCTACACGAACCACACCCTGTTGCCCGAGGCGCTGGAGAAATGGCCGGTCGCGTGGTTCGAAATGCTGTTGCCGCGTCAGTTGGAGATCATTTACGAGATCAATCGCCGGTTCCTGGATGACGTGCGTGCCGGTTTTCCCGGTGATGAAGGCCGCCTCCAACGCGTGAGCCTGGTCGAGGAGGTTCCGCAGCGGACGATTCGCATGGCGAACCTGGCCATTGTCGGTTCGCACAGCACCAACGGCGTCGCCGCCATCCATTCCGGACTGCTGCGCACGATGACGGTGAAGGACCTCGCCGAGGTTTTCCCCGAACGTTTCAGCAACAAGACCAACGGCGTCACGCCGCGGCGCTGGCTGTTGCTCGCCAACCCGGCGCTGGCCCGCACCATCACCGGGGCCATCGGTGATGGCTGGATTACCGGCCTCGACCAGCTTCAAAAGCTGAAGCCGCTGGCCCACGACAAAAACTTTCGCGACGCCTTCCGCCAGGCCAAGCGCGAGGCGAAGCTGCAATTCGCCGGCTGGCTGAAGTCCACCACCGGCCAGGTCGTGGACCCGGACAGCATTTTCGACTGCCAGATCAAACGCATCCACGAATACAAACGGCAGTTGCTGAACGCGCTGCGCGTGGTGGTCCTCTACAACCGGTTGCGGGCAAACCCCGGACTGAACGTGCCTGCGCGGACGTTCTTTTTCGCCGGCAAGGCGGCCCCGGCCTACCACCTGGCCAAGGTCATCATCAAGTTCATCTGCAATCTGGCCGGAACAATTGACGGCGACCCGGCGGTGCGCGGCCGGATCAAGGTCCTGTTCCTGCCCGAATATTGCGTCACGCTGGCGGAGCGGCTGATCCCGGCGAGCGATGTTTCCAACCAGATTTCGACCGCCGGTTACGAGGCCAGCGGCACGAGCAACATGAAGTTCATGATGAACGGCGCGCTCACCATCGGCACGCGCGACGGCGCCACCATCGAAATGGCCGAGGAGGCCGGCGAGGAAAATTTCTTTCTGTTCGGCTTGACGGCCCAGCAGGTGGCCGACAGCCGCGGCTGGTACGATCCGCATTGGCACTACGAAAACGATCCGGAGACGCGCGCGGCGCTGGACCTGATTCTCTCCGGCCATTTCAATCGCAACGAACCGGGCGTGTTTGTTCCGCTGATTGACACGCTCCTGACCGACGGGGACCATTACCTGCACCTGGCCGACCTGAAATCTTATCTTGAAGCGGACCAGAGATTGGGCGAATTGTATTCCGACCCGGATGCCTGGGCGCGCAAGACAATTTTGAACGTGGCCGGTTCTGGAAAATTTTCCAGCGACCGCACCATCGCCGAATACGCGGGCGAAATCTGGAAGGCCAGACCGTGCCCGGTGTCCTGAAGGAATGGTCAATGTGGATTAACTAAAAGGAACGAACTCATGGCAATCTCTCCACTTGCCGGCAAACCGGCGCCGAAATCCATGCTGGTGGATCTGGCGCGGCTGGAACGGGAATATTACAAACGCCGGCCTGATGTGGCCGACCCGAACCAGCTGGTGAGCTTCGGCACGAGCGGGCATCGTGGCTCGTCGCTGCGCGGCACGTTCACCGAGGCGCACATCCTGGCCATCACCCAGGCCATTTGCGATTTCCGGCGCAGTCACGGCACCGACGGCCCGTTGCAAATGGGCAAGGACACCCACGCATTGTCCACGCCGGCCCAGCGGACCGCCCTCGAGGTCCTCGCGGCCAACAATGTGGAAACCTTCATCCAGCCCGATGATGGTGTCACACCCACGCCGGTCATCTCCCGGGCCATCATCGTGTACAATCGCGGTCGCAAGGAACGTCTGGCCGACGGCATCGTCATCACGCCATCGCATAATCCGCCCGAGGATGGCGGGTTCAAATACAACCCGACCAACGGCGGTCCGGCGGACACCAATGTGACCCGGTGGGTTCAGGACCGGGCCAACGAGCTGTTGCGGGACGACAACGCCGATGTGAAACGCGTGCCTTTCGAAACAGCGATGCAGGCTGCGACCACGCATGAGGAGGATTTTATTCTGCCTTACGTTAATGACCTGCGGAATGTCATTAACATGGATGCCATCAAGTCGGCGGGTCTCAAGCTCGGTGTGGACCCGCTCGGCGGCGCCGCTCTGCCTTATTGGGAACCCATCAACTCCGTGTACGGACTAGACATAAAAGTCGTTAACCCGAAGCTCGACCCGCAGTTCGCGTTCATGACCGTGGATCACGACGGCAAAATCCGAATGGACTGTTCCAGCCCGTACGCCATGGCCGGCCTCGTTGCGCTCAAGGACAAATTCCGCGTCGCCTTCGCGAATGATCCGGACTCGGACCGGCACGGGATTGTCACGCCGTCGGCGGGACTGATGAACCCCAATCATTATCTGGCGGTGGCCATCCGTTACCTGCTCACGCATCGTCCCCGTTGGGCGGCCTCGGTGGCAGTGGGCAAGACGCTGGTCAGCAGCGGCATGATTGACCGCGTTGTGAACCAGCTCGGCCGCCGGTTGTGCGAGGTGCCGGTGGGGTTCAAATGGTTTGCGCCCGGATTGTTTGACGGCTCGTTTTGCTTCGGCGGCGAGGAAAGCGCCGGGGCAAGTTTCCTGCGGCACGACGGCACCGTCTGGACGACCGACAAGGACGGCCCAATTATGAACTTGCTGGCCGCCGAAATTACTGCGACCACGGGCAAGGACCCGGGCGAACACTTCCGCGAACTCACGGCGCAGTTCGGCACGCCGTATTACACCCGTATTGATGCCGCAGCCACGCCCGGGCAGAAGGCGCGACTCGAAAAACTTTCACCCGAGGCGGTCAAGGAATCGGAGATGGCCGGGGAACCCATCACGGCCAAGCTGACCCGCGCTCCGGGCAACAACGCATCCATCGGCGGGTTGAAGGTGACCACCGCCAGCGGCTGGTTTGCGGCGCGGCCGTCCGGCACGGAAAACATTTACAAAATTTACGCCGAAAGTTTCCGCGACGAAAAACATCTCCAAACCATTGTGACCGAGGCGCAGCGGATCGTGGACAACGCGCTGGGCGGGACGGCCAGAACCTGATTTCCATCGCCTCAAGAAATGAACCATCCGACGCAACCCAATTGAAATTATGAAAGCTACGCAAAAGCTGCACGACCTCGGTCAGAGCCTCTGGCTCGACAACATCACCCGCGATTTGCTGAACAGCGGCACGCTTAAACGCTACATTGACGAGCTGTCCGTAACGGGACTGACGTCAAACCCAACAATATTCAATAACGCCCTCAAAAGCAGCACCGCTTACGATGCCGGCATTCGCGAGAAGCTCGCGAAGGGAAAATCCGGTGAGGGCCTGTTTTTCGACCTGGCGATTGAGGATCTCACCCGGGCCGCCGGGCTGTTTCGGCCGGTTTACGACCGGACCAATGGCGTGGACGGTTTTGTGTCGTTGGAAGTGTCGCCGCTGCTCGCGTATGACACGGCCAGCACTCTGGCCGCAGCCAGGGATCTGCACGCCCGCGCGGGTCAGCCCAACCTGTTCATCAAAATTCCCGGTACGAAGGAAGGTTTGCCCGCCATCGAGGAGTCAATTTTTGCCGGTGTGCCCGTGAACGTAACGCTCCTGTTCTCCCGCGAACAATACGTGGCCGCCGCCGAAGCCTACATGCGTGGCATCGAACGTCGCATCGCTGCCGGGCTTAATCCCCAGGTCGCCTCCGTGGCCTCGGTGTTCATCAGCCGGTGGGACGGCGCGGTGGCGGGCAAGGTGCCGTCGGAATTGAACAACCTGCTGGGCATCGCCATCGCTGGCCGCATCTACAAGGCTTACGGCGGTTTGTTGAATTCGCCGAACTGGCAGTGCGCTTACAATGTTGGCGCCCGACCGCAACGGCTGTTGTGGGCCAGCACCGGCACCAAGGACCCGAAGGCTTCCGACGTGCTCTACATCAAGGCGCTGGCCTCGCCCTTCACGGTGAACACCATGCCCGAGGGAACGCTGAAGGCATTCGCCGATCACGGCGACCTCGGCCCGCTCATGGCTGCCGATGGAGGTGATTGTGAAGCGGTACTTGCCCGGTTTGCAAAAGCCGGAGTCAACGTGGACACGCTCGCTGCGCAACTTCAGGACGAAGGCGCCAAGTCCTTCGTGAAATCCTGGAACGAACTGATGGCCGTGATCGCCTCCAAGACTGATGCGCTCAAAAAGGCCGCCTGAATTTCCTTCGACACCAAGCCAGTTGCTCATGCTGTCACCGCCTTCTCATTGCAACAGGGGGACTCTGCTTTACCGCTTATTGCTGGATGCCATCACGGCGCTGGCCAGGCGCGCCAGGTAATGCTCACGTCCACCCACCCGATGGCTGTTCCACAAAAGTTGTCTGTCGCCGTGACGTTGACCTGCAGATGGTTTCCAACAACAGTCACGTCTTCGGGTGGCACCACCGCATTCAGAAGCGGCACATGGGGCCAACCACAATCACCCGTATCTGTTAAGGGCGCCTGAACCCCACCCACCC
>Ga0265338_10010679_pt1 | contig 10731 bp, 14 predicted proteins | sample 42126metaG_FD_193579 | JGI IMG/M metagenome (GOLD analysis project Ga0265338, IMG submission 193579) | Rhizosphere microbial communities from Carex aquatilis grown in University of Washington, Seatle, WA, United States - 4-21-26 metaG | ecosystem: Host-associated > Plants > Roots > Rhizosphere... | reverse complement strand
AATTTATTGCTTGGCGTTATAATCGACCTTGATCTCAATATCTTCTCCTGCGGCAAACTCTTCTTTTGGTTTTAAATCTTTGCCGTATAGAACAACATTGGAGATTTCAATCAAAAAGTCCTGATTGATTTTGACCTTCCCCTGCTCTGATTTAACCTTATGCTTAAAATCTTCTTCATTCTTTTTAAAAGTGATGTTTTGGTAATACGGGATAACTTCTTCGGTGGGGCCATCTTTAATCAATTCCCCATGGTGAAGTAACAGCACTCTTTTGCAAAGGCTTTGGATTAAAGAGATCTGATGGGACACCAAGAGAATCGTAGCCCCGGAACCCAAAAGCTCCCTCATTTTCTGAGCGCATTTGGATTGAAATGCAATATCCCCTACCGAAAGCACCTCATCCACCACTAAAATCTCCGGATCCATATGAGCGGCTACAGAAAAACCTAAACGTGAATACATTCCGGATGAATATCGCTTAACCGGGGTATCAATAAAATCTTCTACTTCAGAGAATGCCACAATCTCATCAAATTTACGGTCGATTTCCTTGCGCTTCATGCCTAAGATGGTGCCGTTTAAATAGACGTTCTCACGGCCTGATAATTCCGGATGAAAGCCTGCCGTCACTTCAATCAAGGCAGAAAGCCGGCCATTGATGGTCATTTTTCCTTTGGTAGGGCTCATGATGCCGGAAAGTAATTTTAAAATGGTGCTTTTGCCGGCGCCATTAGGGCCCATCACACCAACCACCCCGCCTTTGGGAATAGTGAAATTAACATCTTTGACAGCCCAAAATTCCTGTCCACTCAAGGCTACGTTCCCATTCTTTTTTCCAAAATTCTTAAAGAAATTAGGAATAGAATCCCTTAAAGAATCGAATTTCTCGCCCTTTTTGAATTTTTTCCAGACTTCGTTGAATTCGACAGCGTTTTGCATGATGACTTAATCTAAAGATAAAGCGAATTTTATAGCTTTATCAATGGTTTGCATTTTTTCAACTTTGAGCGCACAGATCCGTTCGGTTAAAATAGATTTCCTGATGGTCGTTATAGTATCAACATTAACAACGCATAATTGAGGCAATCCATCTTTTTTATCTAAAGGAATTTCAACTGGAATATTTCGAACTGTTGTAGTTATTTGGGCAACTGTAACAGCATTTCTTACATTATAAGCTTCATCTCGAGAAAGCAATAAAACAGGTCGTCGGCCAATAGGTTTTGGTTGTTCGGCCCACCAAATTTCTCCTCTTCTCATTTCCATCCCTCCTCTGCGAATGCATCTGCAGAAAGTTGTTCCATAGCTTTTATCTCCTCTATGGATTCAGGATGTTGACGGTAACCTTCCTCGTATTGTTCAATCATTTTTTCCTTATCTCTATTGTTTAGCCAAAATCTGATAGCTTCATCAATAAGAGCGCTCCTTTGTGTTCCTGACTCTTTACGGATTTTTTCAATACGTCTTAAATCTTCTGTTGGCAAACTAATCGCTATCTTTGTAGCTTTAATCATAGTCACATCCTTTCCTACTAAAGTATAACATAATTCATACTAAATTGAATAGAAAATAAAATTTTAGACCGACTAAGTTAGATTTTACGATACCTTGTTGTTCTGCCAAGCCCAACCCGTTCGATTTTCTTTAGAACCAGCAATTTGTTTAGTGCTTGTTTGACTGTCGGTTGTGCTATCTTTGTCTTTGTACTAATTTCTCCTGAGGTTGCCACTTCGACACCTTGCAAGAATTCCCAAATGACAAGCTGTTTCGGCGAAAGGGTCTTTTCAATACTTTCTTTTGATAGCAAGTGGATTGCTATTTCTGCCTGCTTATGAACTACTGATAAAAAGAATTCAAACCATGGAGAAATATTTGGTTTGCTGCTGCGCATCGACTTTTGGCTTTTACGCAGAGATATGTAATAATCCGCCTTATTCTCCTCAATAAGTTTCTCATGTGACACATAGGGAACATATTGATACCCGCTCTTCAATAAAAGAAGGTTTGTTAAAATACGTGAAAGCCTGCCGTTGCCATCCTGGAATGGATGAATCAACAAAAACTCAACTAAAAAATTGGCAATAATAATTAGCGGATGGTATCTTCTTTCATCAAAAGCCTTTTTTGTTGTCTCAAGCAGCTCCAGCATCTCCTTATGCGTCAGGTACGCCGGGGTTGTGTCGAACAAAATACCAACAGATTTCCCGGCTTCATCGATCATGTGAACTTTATTCTCACTCTTTTTATATTCCCCACGGTGTAATTTATCTTTATCAACATATTTCAATAGTTCTTTATGAAAATGTTTGATTGTGCTCTCTGACAGAGACAGCCTATCCCAAGATTCAAAAACATTGCTTAGAAGTTCGTAATATCCCCTCACTTCCTGCTGATCCCGATCAATGAATTTCTGGACAGACAAACCACGCATTAACTTCTCAATATCTTCATCAGATAGTCGTGAGCCCTCAATACGGGTCGAAGAACCTGTTGAGGTAATCAGAACTGAACGCTTAAGACGGCCCAATACCTGCCCATTGAGCGTTGCTCCTGATACCCAACGGCCTTTAAGCTCATCAATAATGGCTGTCTTTGACCATATCTCAGGCTGTAGATCTTTTAATCTTTGATAAAATTTGTTTTTCATAAATTTCCGGACATATTTAACTATATCCAATTATATCCGATTATATTCGATTGTCAAGGCACGCAAAAAGCCAAACCTAAATGTTTTCCGCGAAAAGCTGTTCTTTACTATGAAAAACTAGCATGCCGATACAGAACATGAGAACGGAAGTGACGCCCGCATAAGCTAACCAATGCGGGTCTGGCATTTGTTTTAAAACAATGGCCTTATTAAAAGATTCCAAAATACTGCCCATTGGATTTAAAAGCATTAGTGGCTTTAAACGGCCAAAGGTGTCGGCATCATAGAAAACCGGAGTAAAGAAGATGCCGAACATTAATATGATCTCTACAATGTATTTAACGTCCCGAAAGAACAAATTCGCGGCTGCTAAAAGTAGGCCCAATCCGGTTGTAAACAAAATTAAAAAAAGTAGAATTAGGGGTGTCCACAAAATATAGATACTGACACCCAGATGCACAAAGCAAAGGATCACAAACAAAACAAGAACTGATATTGCCAAATCAAAAAGGCATGCAGCAACGGATGCCAAGGGTAATACTGCCCTTGGGAAATATATTTTGGTCACTAAATTGCTGTTGCCAACCAAACTCTGTACAGCGAATCTTATAGAACTGATAAAGAACGTCCATGGGAGCACTTTAACCGAAATTGATACAACGCTAAGCAAGTCAACCGCATGGCCTGATACAACAGCCATGGCTTGTTTAATGAGTATGCCTGCCGCTACCGCTACAATGGGCATGAAAATGGCCCACAGGAAGCCCATCGCAGCCTGCTTGTACCGGATACGGATGTCCCGCAGGGTTAGCATGTAGAACAGGTCGCGGTATTTTATTAGTTCTTTTAGGGCTTGAATCATAAGAGATTGCTTCGTCGCTACGCTCCTCGCAATGACAGGAGGTTTATTTATTCCATTTTTGTTTGAAGTATGCGACGGTTAGTTTTAAGCCATCTTCGAAATTGACTAGCGGCTTGTAATTGATCTTTTTGGTGATCTTGGAGATATCAGCACTTGTTCTAAATACGTCCCCTGGACGAACAGGCAGTAGTTTCGGTTGGATGTTCTTTCCGATAATCCGATTAAGCGCTGCTACCAATTCCAACACCGAGTTTTCTTTGCCATTGGCCACATTGAATACCTCATGCTTAATGCCAGGGGTGGTGGCTGATAGGATATTGGCGGAAATCACATTTTGGATATAGGTGAAGTCCCGGGATTGCAGGCCGGTCCCAAAGATTGGTGGCTGTTCATTGTTTAAAATGCAATGGATGAATTTAGGAACAACAACGGCATATTCATCATCTAAGGCCTGTTTTGGCCCAAAAACATTGAAATAGCGTAAACATACTGTTTCAACACCAAAAAATTCAGAATAAATACGGCAATAATACTCCCCTGTTAATTTGCTTAAGGCATACGGAGAAATCAAAAGCGGTAAATGGTCTTCTCTTTCAGGGAATTGAGTGGTATCTCCATAAATGGAGCTGGATGAAGCAAACACGAACCGTTTGACCTTATGCTTGGAACAGGCTTGTAAAACAGTCAAAACACCGTCAATATTGACTCTGTTGTAACTAAAAGGATCCTGCAATGATTTAGGCACTGAACGCAATGCTGCCTGATGCAAAACATAGTCCATCCCCTGGCAGGCTTTATCGCAGTCTGCGGCATTGGTGATATCCCCGCGGATAAGCTCGAATTTATCTTTGCCTAATCCTTTGGCAAAATCTACATTCTCTTCTTTGCCTGAAAAGAAATTATCTAAAACCCTGACATAATGGCCTTCTTTGATTAAATGTTCCGCAATGCTGGAACCTATGAATCCTGCTCCACCGGTAATTAAATACTTGCTCATGACAAATTCTCCTTATAGGTAACGATAAATATATTCCGGGATGAAGTATTCAACTCCGGTTAAAACATGACCGATAATGTTTCCATGGGCCTGGGTCAAGAGTTCTACGGCACGGGAGACCATGCCGCGCTGGGTATCTCCTGCCTTAATAACCAACACCACTCCCTCCACAATACTTCCGATAATCACGGCATCGGTGACAGGGATGACCGGCGGTGTGTCAATCAAAACAAAATTGTATTTAGCACGCAGGGTCGTGATCAATTCCCTCATACGTTCAGAGCCCAAAAGCTCTGCGGGTTTTTCCGGAACAACCCCTGAGCCAATAAAGCTTAAATGGCCGATATCATCCAAACTAAATATAATCTCCTCCAAACTTGCATCTCCTTGTAAAAATTCACTTAAGCCCTTGCGGGGAGCCGCGCCTAAATAATTAAGTAATTGCCCTTTGCGCATGTCAGCATCGATTAAGACAATGCGCGGTTTATGCGTCGCGTGGGACAAGGTAACTGCCAAATTCAAAGACGATACTGTTTTGCCTTCCGAAGCAATCGAACTGGTGATAGCAATTGTTTTTGGCGGCTTGCCTTTGTTTAAAGAAAGGATATTAGTTGTCAAAATTTTATACTGTTCCGAAATGACAGCCTTGGGATCAAAATAGGCAACCAACCGTGCATCGAGCTTGGAATCTTTAAGCTTATGCACGATCATCTGTTCATATTCTTTGATCTTGACGATCTTTTCTATATGCTGGATACTTTCCTGCGTTGCTTTTTGTAAAGCTCTGGTGATTTTTCCCATTAAATACTCTTTCAGTTACTGGTAACGGTTTTGGTTTGATCCGTTGTATTGGATGTAGCTTCTAGCGCAGACATTTGCAGTTTGTTTAATTTGGAGTTTAATTCATCAATATTGGATTGCAAAACAGCTTCCGCATGATTCATATTTGCTGTGTTTTGGTCTAGTTTGGATTCTACGCTATTATTTAAGTCCTCAAGCTTGTTTTCCAGGCTATTGCCTATTTCTTTGGCTGCAGTCTCAGATTTTTGGACGCGGTCATCAACGGAAGATTGAACGAGAACAAGCTTTTTATTCAAAATTAATATTTGATCCTGCTGTTGGCGAATTTTTTCATTAATACCAACCAGGGTTTGATTTTTAATTGCAGCTACATTAAAAGATAATACCCCCAAAAGAGACAACATCACAACCGCTATAGCAATGCCAAGGATTAAAATAATAGGAAATAATTTTGTGTCAGGAGCAACAGCCATCACAGGTGTAACAGGGATTTCAGGTGTTACTGGAACTTCTGGAGCCTCTGTAATTACCGGAGTCGCTGGTGGGATTACAGCTTCTGTTGGGATTTCCGGTTCAACAGGAGTTAGCACCGGATCTGCAGGAGCTGTTGGCACCGCCTGTGGCTGTGCACTTACCGAGTTTTTTTGCTGCGGTAATGCTTTTAATCTAGAAAATATCCTGCTCATAAGTTGGATGTCTCCTTATGATGGCTTTTATCGGCGCTTAATTGGTTCATGGGCGACTCACCGATAACTTCCTGCATGGTCTGTTCATCAATGACTTTTAAGCCATCCACATAACCCGTCAAAAGGGCAAAATCGCAAATCTGATTGACTAAACGCGGCACACCGTTGGAAAATTTAAATACCAAACGTAAAGCCTCAGGCGTGAAATATTCCCGATTGGTTTGGCTGGCCACTTTGAGCCGGTAAGTAATATATTCCTGCATCTCTTCAAACGATAGCGGAGACAGATGAAAATAGATCGCCACTCTTTGGCGCAGCTGCTCCAGACGGGCTAAAGCCAATTTCTGCTTTAATTCCGGCTGGCCTATTAATATTATTTGGATCAATTTATCTGTTTCAGTTTCTAAATTGGAAAGCATGCGTACTTCTTCTAAAACAGCCGGCTTTAAATTTTGGGCTTCATCAATGATCAAAACAACATTATGGCCGCGATGCGCCTGGGCCAAAAGATACTCATTCAAACAAGAAAGAAGTTTGGCCTTAGAAAAATTGGTTTGAAATTCAATCTCAAGATCCTCCAACAGCGTCATCAATAAATCTTTGCCGTTTAAATGAGTGTTGGTAATGAGCGCTACTTCTGTGTTTTTATGTAATTTATTAAGCAACGCCCGCGAGACTGTTGTTTTGCCGGATCCAATATCGCCGGTAATCACAATAAAGCCTTTGCGCTGCTCAATGGCATAAAGCAGGCTATTTAAGGCCTCTCCATGTTTATTGCCTTCAAAAAAGAACCTGGAATTAGGTGTCAGGTTAAAAGGAGGTTCTTTAAATTCAAAATAATCAAAATACATAGGTCTACCTTTAAGGTTTTATAAACGCATGGATCATGACAGTAAAAGCAACTGTCAAAGTCCCTGCGCTTGCCATCCAGAATAAGGTCCACTTATTTTTTTCTTTTACTTCGTGCAAAGATTCCACCGTGTTTATTTTTGAAATCGCCCCCAATAAAGGAACACCTAAAAATTGGCTGGCTTCCTGAACATCCAAAAATGATCTATCCAGGAATTCAGACATAAAAATCATGCCCGCCCCTGCTGCTAACCCTAAAAACAATCCAATAAAAATAACTAATGGCACATTAGGCTCAGTCGGAACAAGCGGGACTCGCGGAGGATCGATGACTGTATACTTAGTACCTTCCTGGGAAGATTGCAATCTTTGCGTGATTTTGGCAGTCTCCAGCCTTTGCAAAAGGGTATTATAAATGGTTTCATTAACGTTAACGTCACGCGCCATGACATTATCGAGCTTATCTAAGAGCACGACTTTATAAAGGTCCTTATTATCATCTGCTGATTCATCAGCCTTAGCTGAATCTTCCGCTGTTTTGTTTCCGCCGATACTGTCTAAAGTTTTCTGGATCTGGTCAACCATAGGATTGGTTGAGTCTGCTGAAAGTTTGGCATCTTCACTATATTCCAAATTCTGTTTCTTTAACTCTGCCATCTTTTGGTTGATTTGGGCCCTTAATTCCTTGACCATCGGATGCTCTTCCGTTGAATCAACCAAAAGCGTATTAAGTTTATCTTTAAGATCAGCAATCTCAGCTGACTTGATCTTCCCTAGATAAACATGCAATTGTTCTTCAATGAATTTAATGGCATCGGAAGTCTCTTTATTCTGAATGGTAACATTGCGTTCGATAAAGATATCCGTCACATTTTGGACAACAGCCTGGGCTTTTAAAGGGTCATCGCTGACATAGGAAAGGTCAATGATATTGGCATCACGCAGTTCAAGCACAATATCTTTGCGTAAATTAAAAATTAGCCTTTCAAATTCAATATTAGTTTTTACATTCTGGGCCAGGTTAAGACGTTTGACCAATTTGACCAGGCTGTCCCAGCCTAATATCGTTTCCCGGATTTCCTGGGTCCTTTGGATCATGGTAGAAGCAACAGCGATGTTACTAAACAATGGATTATCTGATTTCCCTTCCTGGACGAGAATGGTCGTATTGGATTTGTACTTTTTAGGCAGCATGATGCTAAAACAAATACCTAAAATAAGGCCGACAAAAGCAGGGATGATCAGCATCCACTTGCGCCTAAAGAACATCCTTAAATACCCATGTAAGGGCTGACTAATATCTTGCATTTAAAAAACCTCTAAAATTAAAAAGCATGTATACTCGCCGCTGTTCCTGCAGCCTGACCAATGGGTTGGGTAACGGGATTAATAAACCTCGCCACTTTCGCCCACAACGTTGCTGGCAGATAAAGCGTATCGCCTGGTTTCATGATGTAATTTTGACGTAAGTCTCCCCTGTAAAGCAACGCATAAACATTAACCTTCTTCAAAACAACCTTGCCGCTATCTGAGGGTGTAAAAAGCGTGGCATTATCCGTGGCAGCAGTCAATTGAGGTAAATTGGCAGCCAATAAGGCATCGCGGACGGTCATGGTATCACTCCTCATGAAAATCTTCCCCGGCGCTCCAACCTCACCAACGACATAGACCACCTTGCTGTTGTATTCAGAAATCACCACCGTCACATCAGGATTGATGATATATTTTGTCAAATGTTTGGCAATCACATCTGTTGCCTGGTCCTTGGTCATTCCAGACAATTGAATATCACCGACAAATTCAAATTGAATTTTACCTTCCATATTAATGGCATACTTACCACTGACCTCTGGATGGCGCTGGACAGTTATCGTAAGTACATCATTAGGGCCCAAGGTATAGCGGCTGTCTTGCTGCTGATTGGCAATAATGCTCTGGGCTGCATTATAAGCTTTGGTTTCCTTAGTATTAGAAGCACTTTGCTCATCTGTTGTTTGCTCCTGAGCTGGCTTTTGATTGATCAAAGCAAAATTTTGGGCATAGACCAGACCTGAACACATAAACACAAAACTTATCCCTAATATCATTGTTTTCATAGTTTTTCTCCTACATTCATATTTATTCAGCTTCAAAGACTGTTTCAAAGAAGTTTTTAATTTTTAAAAGGTCATTTTCATCATAAACCCGCCAACCTCTCCAATCTCGCTTGGCTTTAGGGGTTTTGCCTGATTTTTCTAATCTGGTTAGGGTTTTACAGCTAACCCCAACAATATCAGCAACTTCAGATATAGTCATCCGCTTTTTAATGTCTAAAATTAAGGTATTTGTACTAACCATATGCAGCAAACTTCCCTTGTTATAAGTCAAAAACTAGACTTGCGTCAAGCTAAAGAATACAAGTATGCCATGCTTTTATCAGATTGGCAAATTTTATTTTTAGTGGGATAAAATCAGACAAATAATGGGTTGTCTGTGACAGGGTATGACAGGTTATGACAAATTAGACAGTAGCTTAATACTCCATTGATACTTCTTTGATTTTCATTGATCCCTGATAGTAATTGGAATGCGGATCCCCAATAATAAAATATTCCTCATGGTCTTCATTGTAAATTTGGCTTAAATCAATTTTTGCCTCTTTTAATAACTGATTATTTTCTGAAAATATTCTTAAGATATATTCTTTGCGCGTCTTTTGGATCTCAACTTTATAAAATGTGTTTTCCTGATAGTGCACGGCAGCATCCCAGTCATTTTGCCAAGAATTTTGATCGCCGTCATAAGTCACCAGGGAATTACCTTTGTCAAAATACCCCATAAAAATGGGATTGGGTGCACCATGCCCCCAAATATTATTGTCCACATCAATAAACACTTTCCTGTGATGGTGCCACCAAAGGTTTATATGCGGCGCATTAGGCAAGGTATCGGTTACCGTCAGCAAATAACACCCGTTTTCATTCAGCGGCCCCTCCGGAAAATTAGGGTCATTTTGTAATCCTTCAATTTTATCAAGTCCGAAATCAATGCCGCCGACCACAGCAGTAATCTTATAGGTTTTTGGTAACGGGTTTGTTGATCGTAAAAAAGCAGAATCCCTATAGGAATCTGATTTCTCCTGGGCCACCCCTGATGTTCCGTCGATAATAAAAGTACCGTTTTGATCCAAAGAAAAAGTAAATTGGCCTTCCGGCCCCAAGGTTGAGCCGTTGCGGATGGTCATTGGGCTTAAAAATGTTACGACGATTTTGTGTTTAGAAAAGGGCTGGATAAGAAATCTGGAAATGCATGTGACAATTAAGACAAGAAAAAATATTCCCAATACTTTTGGGATTTTATTCATCATTAAACTAATTCCCAAACACTTTTTGAAGTAGCTTTAGCGTTTTTTAATATGCCTTTTGCCCGTAATTGTGTTGCAGCCCAGAAGATATCTTCATGCCAGGTAAAATGCAGGTTCCCACTATTTATCAGGTCATCTTTATGATGCTGCCATATAATTTCACGTATTTTAGCGATTTTCCCAGAGCCCTTTAACTCTTTCAGAGCCTCAACAATCCAATCACAAAGATCTTTCCTGGTTTTCATATTTCTTTCTCTTTCTGCGTTACCTAATTGTAAGTGAGAACCCAAGAGTGCCTAGCACTTGCATAATAGTTGAAAGACGTGGATCTGAACGCCTGGAAAGTGCCCGGTATAGGTTTTCTCTGTTAAGTCCAGTTGCTTGGGAAAGTTTGCTAAACCCTCCATGGACCCGTGCTGCTATTGAAAGCGCATAAAGAAAAGCTTTCTCATCTCCATCTTTTTGATATTCTTTAAGTGCTACAGTCAAATAGCCCTTTATCTCTTTGGGATGTTTTATAAAATATTCTAATTCAATCTCATCCCA